>Ga0272447_1001716_pt1 | contig 13233 bp, 11 predicted proteins | sample YNPCB0133_FD_194589 | JGI IMG/M metagenome (GOLD analysis project Ga0272447, IMG submission 194589) | Hot spring microbial mat communities from Yellowstone National Park, WY, United States - YNP-CB-013-3 | ecosystem: Environmental > Aquatic > Thermal springs > Hot (42-90C) > Sediment | place... | reverse complement strand
GGATTAGCTCAGGCTGCTGAATGAACCGCTCCATCGCACGAACCAGCGCGTCCACATCGCGCGGGGGCACCAAAAAACCGTTCACGCCGTCAATCACCGTTTCGCGGCACCCTGGCGCGTCCGTCGTAATCACAGGACGCGCCATCGCCATCGCCTCCTGCGTGCTACGCGGCACGCCCTCGCGATAGTAGGACGGCAGCACATAGACGCTGGTCTGGGCGAAGTAGGGGCGCACATCGGGCACATGTCCGTGCCATTCCAAGATGCCTGCCTCTGCCCACTGGCGCACTTCGTGTTCGCGGAGCGCGCCTGGGTTGGTGTCCAGCCCGCCCAGTAAGAGAAAGCGTGTGTTGGGGTAGTGTTGCTTGATGCGTTGGGCGGCTTGGGCGAACTCCACGATTCCCTTCTCCCGAATCAGGCGCGCGGCAAGGGTGAAGGTGACCGGATTGAGCACAGGCGGCGCTGGGAGCCATTCACTCAGATCAACCCCAGTTGGTCCCACTAAAATCGCTTTTTGTGGATGTACGATGCCCAATTGTACCATCTCTTTGAGGTCATCGCTGTTCTGGAAGCATACTACACTGGCTCTCTGAAGCGCGAAACGATACAGCGTTCTAACCATCCGATGCAAAAGCCGATGCCCGAAGCTGGTGTTGCCTTCCGTCGCGAAGCTGTAGCCCAACCCGCTGATATACGCAATTCGTCTCGGCGTTCGCAACAGCCAAGTCGCCAAATTTCCGTAGACGATAGGCTTTACACCGTACGAAAAGACAAGATCAGGGCTGATACGCTTCATCAGGCGTGTCAGATGGCAGAGACTATAAATGTCCTTGAAGGGGTTAGTTCCCGTCCTGTCGAGAGCGTAATCTACAGGAATTGCCCCCAGTAGGCGAATTTGTTGGCGGATTTCGGAAGTATAATCAGGCGCAAGTACCCATACTTGCATTCCACTTTGCACTAGAGCGCGAATAAGAGCCCCTCGAAAGCTAACAATTGTCGGCGCGTAATGCGCAACGATTGCTACTCGTTTTGGCTCTTGTCCCAGCTTATCCCCTTGTGTTGTAATAACTCGCGGTACAGCGTCTCCCATTGGTCAACCACCCGTTCTAAGTCGAAGTTCTGCACGATGTGGTCGCGTCCTGCTTGTCCCATTGCGGCTCGGTCGTCCTTTGGCAGATCCATGACACGCAGCATAGCATGTGCGAGCGCATCTACATCTTTGGGCGGCACAAGATGGCCTGTTCTGCCCTCCAGTACAATCTCGGAATTCCCACCGACATTCGTTGCAACAATGGGGAGAGCAGTAGCGCTTGCCTCCAGAAGGGTTAGTGGCATCCCCTCCCATAGCGAGGGCAGGACAAACGCATCAGCAGCGTTGAGCAAATCGGGAATGTCGCCTCGTAGCCCCAGCAAGCGCACTCGGTCGGCAAGCCCCAACTCTATGATACGCTGTTCCGTTGCCGCTTGAAGCGATCCTTGCCCTGCAATCAGGAGACGGGCGTGCGGGTGACTTGCAACGACCTCTCGGAACGCGCGCAGCAGCTCGAGATGGTTTTTGACAGGCTCCAGCCGCCCCACAGTAAGCCACACAAACGCCTCAGGGGCACAGCCGAGTTGCTCGCGCACCGCTTGGCGAACTGTCGGGTTGGGCTGGAAACGCGAAGTGTCTATGCCATTGGGGATAGAAACAATCTTGTGAGGCGGCGCAGCACCCACCTGAATGTAGCGTTGCCTGCCTGCTTCGCTAACTTGCGTTGTGAGATCAGCCAGCGGATCCGTGAGACGATAGGCAATTTCGCGCAGCAGTCCACCTTCATTGATACTATGTGCTGTGCAAACAAGCACTGGCGTTTCTACAAACAATCGTGTAATTCGGGCAAGCAAGTTCGCGTGAACCATGTGCGCGTGGACAACATGCGGGCGCACGCGGCGCACAATAACAGCTAATCGGACAAGCGCGCGCGGGTCTGGCAACTTGCGGCGCATTCGTAGGTTGTAAACGCAAATACCTGCTGCCTCCAACTCCTCGACATAGGCAATCGGAGGCAACATCGACGCGATACTTATCTTCCAGCCACGCCGCTGGAGCCGTGTTGCCAGCTCCTTAATTTGTGTTTCAGCGCCACCATAGGCTAAGCCTGTAGTTATATAAGTTACTCGCATCGTGCAGCCCGCCGCGACAGAAAATACTCGAAGACCTTATAGCACAAATAAGATACCGCAGAAATTGCAATCGGCAACAGCCAAAACGCTAAACCAAGATTCGAGCGATGGATGATTACAGCAACAGGAATTAGGTTTATGTAAATAATGTGGATTGTGGAAAATTTTTTCAAATTTACTGTAATCTCTATAGTAGATAGAAAAATGCCGAATAAAAAATAAACGATAAATATACCTGCTGTGCCAAAGTTCCAGTACGCCTCTACGATGCTTGAGAATCCGTACCCGTATCCCCCTTCCAGAGCTTCTGGGTAAAAGATCTGGTGGAACTGCTCCGTCGTATGTGGTCTCAGTTTTCCGTGTGCGAGATATTCTAACACAGATAGGATCCCGTTGATATATGTTTCGCCGTATCGGAATGAAAGAGCGTCTGCGGAGGCATAGAAGATGTTGAAGTTTACGAAGGGGGCGGCGAACTCGACGGTTACAGGACTTAGATTAAAGTGTCTTACGACCGTATCTACAAATTCGCCTATACTAATATCACCAGTAATAAGCGAGCCTGTGACTCCACGAGCCCAAAACATCGTTACGAACACCAAATACATGAACGCTATCATGATTAATATTTTTAGATTGATCTTCTTTATTTTTTCAAAAAAGAAAGTAGCAAAAAGTAAAACAAAAAACAAGTTGATAAAGACTCCTCTTCCGCCTATGATTAGACTTGTAATCAACGTTGGACTACAAAGCAATAACCACAGAAGCGAGAACTTGACGCGAGTCGTTCGGGGTATCTGCCTTTGGGTAATGAAAAAGATTGCTAGCAGAGCAGAAGTGTAAATAAGGTGCAAGATAATAGGCGAGCTATATCCTTCGTAGAAACCAACATATACTTTTCCAAGTGTCAATGCCTCCCGATACTGTGGTTGGATAAGCCGGCTCATCTCAAGCACGAACGCTGCAATCAGCAAGACTATCGAAGATGCTCTGAGCGCGTATGGATTTAGGAGTCGGCTGATAGCGTGGGTGTCGTACCGCCGTTGCCTAAATGTCGGTAGTAACACTCCCAGCACGAAGCCCAAACTTGCAAGAGCGCAAAAGCTCACATAAAAATCGGCGTACTTGATGTGTTCGTAAAAAAATATACTCTCTTCTTGGATGTACCAGTATAGCGGACCGGAGACAGCATATAACGCATGAGCGAACCAGAAGAGCATCGGAAGGCAATTCCAATATCCGAATACTTGCCTAAGCAGTGTAAACACCAGGAACACCATAAGGATAGAGGTGGAAATCCCAACGCCTATCCAACCTTGTAGCGCGCTTATTCCGGCTACCGTCCATCCTACGCAAACAATGCTGCCCAACAAGGCTGCCTTCCTGCTAACAAATATGCAGCCGCTCATTCCTGTTTGCGAAGTTTGGTAGACACCATTCGATCGCCTGTGGCTACCGCCATACCTTCTGCTAACAAGTGATTGATTAGTGGTAATAGGCAACGTTTGAACCTCCTTACTGCGGAAATCTTGCTCGTGAAAGAACCCATCTGTCTCGCATCCACAAGCCTATTCCGACGACAGCAGCTGGAAACCACAAACTGCGGCGCGGGATGTTTTTCCAAGTGTATCTCAGGACCTTGCCAACCGATGGGGAAAGGTACAAGCAGGAGCGCACCCAGTTGCACGCGTGGCGCAGCAGGGCTTTGTAGGAGACGCGTTCGTCATGGATTGCCGTTTGCAGAAAATCGCGATAGTACAACTCAAAACCACGGGGATTGCGTACACGGTACTTAACAAAATTGCGACACATTCCGTCAGCTCTATATTCCGTAAACGAAAGAACCTCGTTGATATACACAGCTTTGTGTCTTTCGAACCCCACTCTGTTCCAAAGGTACGCCTCAGGAATAAAGTTCTCGCCCGCAAATCGTGGGTAGCGATATTTTGCGGGAATGTCTGTGCGTATCGCGCGAATAGGGTCGCCGCGACGGTTGAACCCGTAGTAGATTTCTATGTGGTCTGAAAGCATTGGGCTTTGTGGGTAGGGTGTGCCTATAACCTTTCCAGTGTTGATGTCTGCAAGCAAAGCCTCTACACACACTATCGGCTCACTGAACAACTCCTGTGCAGCGTGCCACCAATAGTGGAAGCGTTCGAGCGCTGTTGGAGCGAGCGTGCTGTCATCGTCCATTTTTACAAACAAAAACCCTTCGGCTTTGTCTAAAGCCACATTGATGGTGGAGGTCAGTCCTTGATTCGTTTGACAGTGAACGCGCACCGGGAAGCGAGCGCGTTTGGCAAACTCGCTCAAGATTTGTTGGGTGTTGTCTATGCTGCCGTCGTCGACGATGAGCAGCTCGAAGTCTTTGAATGTTTGTGCAGCGATGCTGTCTAACAGACGCGGCAAAAGCGCCGCGCGGTTGTATGTGGGAACAAAAACCGTGAAAAACGGCTGCCCTTCGCGGGGACGAGAACAGTCTACCTGCTTGTTATGCGCACTCATCTCGCCCGCGATTGTCTGTTCACGCATTTCCATAGCCTAAACCTCCACTCTGCGACATTACACGCCAATATGCCGGCGATGTAGATTATACCTCCGATCAAGCCGTTGAGCAGTGCTTGCCATTCAGTCGCTGAGGGTAGAACGCTCAGAAACAAAGCAACGCCCACACCGCATAAAAGAATATACGCCACATCTTTCCATGACATCACGACAAATGCTATTCTTCGCGCCAACATGACTCCAATTATCAAAAGAACGGTGTAGCTCACAAGGGTTGCAAAGGCAGCGCCTACAATCCCTGCTTGCGGGATGAACCATAAGTTGAGCAGAATGTTGGTGAGTGCGGCAAAGGCAGTATCCACAATCAAACTCGGAGTGACTTTATTAATTTTTAGAGGTATCGTGAAATGGTGCGTTCGTAGGTCTACAACAAGCGTCGCAGTTGCCACAAAGAGCGCTATAAGAGTGAGATTGTCTTGGTAATCTGAACCGATGATGCGCACGACAAGTACTGGCGCGACCTTCCACCACATCACCACTCCTAAAATCCCTATCGTTAACAGCAGCGCGAGGTTCTCTCTCAAGAGGTGGTAGAGTCGCTCTTTATTATCTTCGGACGCAGCCTTGAATATGAGAGGTGCTGACGCATTGGCAGCTGACAGCAGAAACAGAGCCATTGTCTGCGCAGTCAAGTCATACACAGCAGCGTAAGCTCCAGCAGCGTCTTCGCCTAAAAAGAGAGCTATCAAAAATCGGTCGGAAGAATGTAGTATGTGAAGGGACAGGTAGCTTAGTGACAGAGGCGCACCATACCGCCACAGTTCGCATGCCATGCTTGTTGAGGGAGTGCCTGCACTTCTCAATTGACGATTTCCCACGAAGATAATTGATGCAAAAAGCCCTCCAAGATAGCCGATAGCTGCGCCGAGCGAGCCGAGTCCGAACGAGATGCCACACCACCCCACGATAGGAGCCACTATAGCGCGGACAAAATTTGCTTTCAAAAATCTGTCTGGCTGTAGATGCGCCCGAAAGAGACATAGCTGGAGGTCATGAGTCGACTGGAGCCACAAAATTCCTATACCCGTCGCAATAAGAATTCTCCACTCCACGGATGGCAAGAAGGGCAGCGACAACACTGCTAACCCCGTAGTGATAAGAAGTATCTGCACCTGTAGCCTTCGGATCGTATGAAACAGGATAGGGAGCGGGCTCTGTGAATGAGCGAACCGCAGCACCCCCTCTCCAAGCCAACCGGTGGTAATACCGCTTATTAACCCAACGCCCGCAATCAGAAGAGCATAACGCCCGTACTGCTCAGGAGTTAGCAGGCGGGTATACAGCAAAATCGTAGCAAAGTTGAGTATCCCTGCTCCAAAACGGGTCAGTAGGTAAAGTACCCCGTGCTTAAGTAGCATGGGATTACCTCGTTAGAATCTCAAAGGTGTCTCCAGGACGCAAAAGTTCCAGAAGGAATTGAATATCCTGTTCAAGAAGCTGCTCCCCGAACAGCCACAAAGCCAGCGAAACACTGGAGGGAAACGGATGAAAATCCGCGCCGTAGTAGCGAACCTTGAAACGCTCCTGAAGGGATAATTGTTGAATGAGCGTGTAGCTAATCCGTCGCCACAGGCGAATCTTGTGGCGGTTATGCCAGATTGCCAGCGGACGCAGCAGGTAGCGCGGAACTGTTGCAAATGCGTTCATGGTTCCTCCTCAGTGTCGCACGCATGGTAAGATATGGTCTTGCTATGCTGCAAAGGGGGTCTCCACACCTTGCGAGGGAGCCGAATGCGGGTTCGATTGCCTTTGCGTTCAGGCGGAGCCTTGTGAAAGAGTGAGTATCGTTGCACCAGAGTATCTTTACTTTTCATGTCAGTTTTCCCCTACCTTAGTTTGCATACTGTTCCTGTGTGCCCCGACTCATCCGCCGCTAAAGTCACTGCCAGCGTGCGCACAGCGTCGCTGTAGTCAGAGCGAATCAGGCTCCGATTGCCTGTGCGAATCGCCTCCAGAAACGCCTCCGACTCGCGCAAGTACGGGTTATCGCGTGAGTGATACTCCTCTTTGCGGTTTGCCTCCGTCTCCACCATACGCCCCCATGATACCTCGATGATGCGTTCAGGGGTGTAGACCTTCAGTCCAACTTCACCAGGCGCGTGCAGCCCGTTCGTGTTGGTGATGACGCCGACCGCGCCGTTTTCGAACTTGAGGCAGACCACGTCCGCGACGGCGATGTCACCGTCGGGTTGGTGCAGTAGGGCGGGGTTGTGGTGGCTGTAAGTGAACACCTCCACGATTTCGCCCACCAAGTAGCGCGCGAGGTCGAAGATGTGCGTGGTTTGCTCAATGAGTTGCCCGCCTGAGAGCGCGCGTTGACGCCACCAAAGCGTGCTGGTGGGCATGCCACCGTCCCACGCGCCTTTGACCATCAGCACGGGCATCCCATGCAAGCGCTCCTTCGCGCGTTCAATCGCGCCGTAGTAGCGGAAGTGGTAGCCAACCATGCTCACGATGCCTGCTTTTCGAATGGCTTCCTCTGCACGGCGTGCATACTCAAGGTCGCGGGCGACAGGCTTTTCCACGAACAGGTGGATGCCTCGCTGTGCCGCCTCAATTTCGACGCCATCGTGCGCGTAGGGGGGCAAACAGATGTAGAGCGCGTCCAACGGCTCAGCGTCCAGCATCGTGCGCCAGTCGGTATAGGCGCGTCCGCTGAACCGCGCGGCGGCGCGTTCGGCGCGCGCCGAGTCAATGTCGCAGAACGCCACGAGTTGCGCCTCTTCCAATCGGCTCAGCGCGTCGAAGTGGGTGTTCGCAATCCAGCCTATGCCGACGAAGCCGATTCGTATGGGCATCACAGAAAAGCCTCCGGCAAGGGGGTATTCGATGCCTTGCCGGAGACTCCTGCTACGGTTGGTGCGGAATATGGCTTATTCGCCGAGTGCGCCGAAGTTGAACAGCACAATCAGTAAGTCGGTGTCATCGATAAGGTTATCGCCGTTGAGGTCGTAGTCGGGCGCGTGCATCCCAAAGTGCATCAGGATGTAAAGCAAGTCGGCGTCATCGACGATGTTGTCGGCGTTCACATCGCCGTTGAGCAGGCGCACCTGAATTGTCGCAGGCTGGTCGACTTCCAGACGCACATTCGGGACACGCCCGAACAGCGAGTTGTGAATGCGCACCTTGATGTCGTGGACGCCGATGGGGGTGTCATGAAGTTCGAAGGTCCCGTCAGGATTGACGGGCGTACTCATCTCGTATTTCAGTTCGCCGCCTTGGTAGAACTGCACGACGGCGGTTCTGCCTGAGTAGTCACCGTCCCAGCCATCCACATCGCCGCCTGCCCACAGGAAGCCCGCGAGCGGTCCGAAAGCATAGAGTTGTCCTTCGCCGTTGAGCGCGTAGACGGTACCGTCGGCGCCGATAGCAGGGGAAGAGTACCAGTTGGCATGCACCATCCCATATCCCCAGCGTATCAACCCGTTCGTAGGGTTCAAAGCATACATAGTGGCGCCGCCAATCCCCATGGCGTAAACGGTTCCGTCCGCCCCCACCGCAGGCGTCGTACCGCGAAAACTTATACGTTGTCGCCATAGTAATGCGCCCGTGTGGCTGTAGGCGCGTAGTTCCCCACTAGATGAAGCGATGTAGAGTTGATTGGATGTGTGGGCGGAACCACCTTCTACAAGTCCACCCAGTGGTGCAAGCCACTGCAGTGTGCCCGTCAGACTCAATGCACGAAGCGCACCATCCCAAGCGCCAAAAAAGATTCGGCTGCTTGTAACCCCTATTGAACCGTGCACGGGGTAGAAGACGGGGAACCGCCAGCGGAATGTGCCGTTGGGGTTAACGGCGTTTAGGTGGCGTTCCGAGCCGACATAGATCGTGCCATCGCTGCCAAAGCCGGGGGTACTATTCGCCTCCGCGCCGAGGTACAGGCGCCATGCGAGTGTCCCATCAGGGTTTACGCAGTACAAGTACCCGCCGGGAGTCTCACCGTTGGTTACATAGATACGCCCGTCAGGAGCGATTGCGGGAGACGATCGAACATTTCTGCCGCCCAAGTAGAGGCTCCACTGCAGCGCGCCTGTGCTGCCGTTGAGCGCGACCAAGATTGCGTCCGACGGGTTGACCAGCGCGTACACGACGCCGTTGGCATCGATCGCGGGTGTGGAGGTCGCCGCGGAGTAGCCCGCGTTCCAGTGCCAGCGACGCCGCCCATTCGGGTACACGGCATGGATGCCGTTCGCCGCGCCGAAGTAGATTGTGCCGTCTGCCGCCACGATGGGCGACGATTGCGTGCGACTGCCCGCGCTGTAAATCCATCGCAGACTACCGTTCGTTGGCGCGCCCAGCGTTGTACTGCGCGAGTTTTGGTAGTCCTTGCCAAACGCTGGCCACGGCGCATTCGGCTGCAACTGCGCCCAGCACGGCGCGGTCAGCAATCCCAAGCACAGGGTCGCCCCTGCTATCACAGTGCGTTTCATAGGCTGGCTCCTTTCCCTGTGTATTATACACCGTTTTTCGCGCCAATCGCATCGCTTTACCTGTCACGCAGGCGAATCAGGTACACTTCGGGGCGATGGAGAAGGTGCTATTGGCGGCGCCGCGCGGCTTCTGCGCAGGCGTCGCGTATGCCATCGAGGTGGTCGACCTCGCGCTGGAGGCGTTCGGCACGCCGCTGTATGTGCGCCACGCAATCGTGCATAACGAGCATGTGGTGCGCGCGTTCGAACAGCGCGGCGTGATCTTCGTGGAAGACTTAGACGAAGTGCCGCCTGGCGCGAATGTCGTGTTCAGCGCGCACGGGGTCTCGCCCGCCGTGCGCCAACAGGCGCAGGCGCGCGGGCTGAATGTTATTGATGCGACCTGCCCGCTGGTGAGCAAGGTGCATCGCGAAATCACCCGCTTCGCGCGGCAGGGCTATCACATCCTCTATATCGGGCATCGCGGACATGTGGAGGCGCAGGGCAGTATGGGGCACGCTCCCGGACAGATTACGCTTGTCGACAATCTCGAAGAAGCCGAGCAGGTGCAGCCGCCCGAAGGCGTCCCGCTTGCCGTTGCTACGCAGACCACCCTCAGCGTGGACGAGGTAAACCAGATTCTTGCCGTGCTGCGCCGACGGTTCCCGCACTTAGAGACGCCCAAAAAAGAGGACATCTGCTACGCCACCACGAACCGTCAGACGGCTGTCAAAGCGCTGGCGAAGCAAAGCGACTTGGTGCTGGTGGTCGGCAGCACGACCAGCAGCAACTCGAACCGTCTGCGCGAAGTCGCCGAGGCGCAGGGTACGCCCGCCTACCTCCTGCTGGAGCCTGATGAGGTGCGCCCCGAATGGGTGCAGCAAGCGCGCGTGATTGGTGTCACCAGCGGCGCGTCCACTCCCGAACGCTCGACCGAAGCCATCATCGGTAGGCTGCTTAGCCTCGCCCCGAACGCAACCGTCGAAACGCTGAAGGTGCTGGACGAAGATGTGGAGTTCATCCCCCCGCGCACGCTGATTGCCCAAGCGCAAGCGACGCGCAATCGCTCAGGTACACTTTAGCCTGCAATGCGCATTTCTGTACCGTCTTGGGAGTTGGATCTGTCGCTATGCGTGCGGAGCGGGCAAGTGTTCCGATGGCGGCAAGAAGGAGAGCGGTGGCTGGGCTACGCCGACGCGCATCTGTTCATCGTCCAGCCGTGGGGCAACCGCTGGCATATTGAATCGCCCACTGCCGAGCAGCCTGCCCAGCTGTTTTTCCAGCTGTTTCGGCTGGAGACCGACCTGAAGGCGGTACAACAAGAGTTGGTGCGCCGCGACCCGCGCTGGGCAGAGTGGGTCGACGCGCTGCCTGGGCTGCGCTTGATGCGCTGGCTGAGCGCGGAGGAGTGCCTCTTCTCGTTCCTGTGTACGCCTGCGAACAACATCCCGCGCATCACAGGGATGATTGAGCGGCTGTGCGAACGCTACGGCGAGCCAATTCATCGCGCAGGCGACACAGTGCATTACGCTTTCCCGACGGCTGAGCGACTCACGCAGGCGGACGAGGCGACCCTACGCGCGTTGGGCTTCGGCTACCGCGCCAAGACGCTGGTGGAAGCCGCGCGCGCCCTTCAGGAGCGCGGCGACGGCTGGCTCAACAGCCTGCGCGAACTGCCCTACTGGGACGCCAAGGCGGAACTCATGCGCCTGCCCGGCGTCGGCGCGAAGGTCGCTGACTGCATGCTGCTGTTCGGGCTGAATCAGATGCTCGCCGTGCCGATAGATACCCACATGTGGCAGGCGGTCGGCAAATGGCTCCTGCCCGACCTTGCCGACAAGAGTTTGACCGACAAGACCTATCGACAGGTGGTGGAGTGGTTCCACGAGCGATTCGGCGACTGGACAGGTTGGGCGCATCAGTATCTGTTCACGGCGCATTTGTTGCGGGGTAAGGGATAGCAGTGCCTCCTATCCGATTCCTGCCTCTCCTGCACGGCGGGCTGACAAGGGTACAGCCATCAGGTACGAAATCTTCTGCCAATCACGCAAGCGAAGTTTACAAATTGCTCCCTCCGTAGGTTCCCCCCACTAACGCGAGGGGAACCATGCCGTGCGCCTGCTCGGTTCCCCCTGCGTGCAGGGGGAACCTTAAGGAGGGGGCGAACAGCCGTTTGCCCCCACACCCCTCTCCCACCCTGTGGGAGAGGGGCTGGGGGTGAGGGTCAGCACCCGCTCCCGAAGTTGAACAGCACGGTCAGCAGGTCGGCGTCGTCTACCGTGCCGTCGCAGTTCAGATCGGCGGGGTTCAACCCCGTCAACCCGAAGTTGAACAGCACGGTCAGTAGGTCGGCGTCGTCGACACAGATGTTACCGTCCACATCGCCGTTGGAAGTAATACACGGCGTGAACCAGAACCCGCCCGTGAGGCTGTAGGTGCCCCCTGTAAGCGCGTTGCTGGCGTCAGGCTGCCCTACCGTGCCGCCCAGATTGAAGGTTCCGCCCGTGGCGAAGGTGACCCCGCCGCCGTCGATTGTCCACCAAGTGAGTTCATACCCGCCGCCCGATTGAGCGCGCGCGGCTGCCGTAAGCAGCGTTGCTGCTGCCAGTACCGTCAGTGTCAGTAGCCATTTTCGCATGAGATGCCTCCTTCGGTTTCGGTTGGTGGGCGGGCAGACATCGGGGTCTGTCCGCCGATGTAATGTAGGGGTTAAGGCGCGCCGATGCGCACGGTTCCGCCGCACGCTACGATGCGCATGCGCTTGCTAATGGCGATGGTCTCTCTGCGAGAACCCGCTCTGATATAGAGCGTGGGAAAGTCCACCAGCCGCCCAGGAGCAGGCGACGGCATTTCCCTCACAGCAAGTGCGACCGTGCCGAACGGGTTACAGATGGTACCTTGACCAGCTGGCGATCTGAAGTCGACCCAGCAGTCCAGAATGCGGAAGCTATCCCGATGGCAGCGGAAGTCCATAATCACCCGGCGGTTATCCGCGCCGCAGCCCCCTGCGGGGTAGCCTATCGGCGTGCCCTCGTAAGTGATTGTGGGCGTGGAGAAGAAAGGGATTACAGCGGCAGAACTATAGTCTCCGCTGGTACAATTACCAGCGCCGCTGCTATTTTCTTTGTATGACATCACGGTCATGTATCGGTTACCCAAGGTGGTGACACCGCGCCATCCATACGAGCTGTCGCCGTACCGCGAACAAAGGGCACAAGGCGCGCACTCCCCAGTGCCAAGGCAGCAGCCCGCATTTTCGCGATTGTGCCCGCAGCCCTGATTGTGCCCGATTTCGTGGGTGAACGCTGGCCAGCCAATATCGATGCAGCTGTTGCTACGCCCGTCAAGCACACAAAAGGCTTTGTCTTCCCAGGGTCCGTTTCCACCCCACTCATCGCGTTGACAGTATGCCTTACCGCAAAGAGTACCATTATCATCATCTGCTACGAAGAGAACCACATCATCGGCGCGGTACTGGTCCCGCCAGGTGTGAACGATGTCCATAAACCCATCGGAGGGGTTTTGGAGACGATTTCGATGGGTCTCAAAAGTGTCTGCACCCTCGTTATAGTTCACCTCACCGACGAAGACCAGTCGCATTCGCAGCGGGATGTTGGAGTTTTGGTAGATGGTGTTTGACACATCCACGCCCAGTTGTGCTGCTGTAACCACTGCATCGTGGCTGCCGCGCACCGAGCGGATGGCAGGCGTGTAAACCACCATCACATCAACCATCGCTGTGTGCCCGCCACATCCTGCAGGCTCGAAGTCGCCTGCTGGTGAGAAATCCCCTCTGGACGACTCGGAACCTGAGGTAGGCTTTGTATCCGTAGGTTTCACTGGCGATAGCGCTGCCTCGCTGGGTTCAGGGGTATCTCCTGTACCGCATCCGCGGCGCTTGGTCGGGTCGGGACGGTACACCAGGTGGTAGCCGTCCCGATGATAAATCACCCCGAACTCGATGCGCAGCGGCGGCGAATAGATCGTCGCTGCCAGTACATCGTTTACGCGCGTCAAAATGACATGGCTGTAGGGATGGTCGATCCCGTCCAGATGTCCGAAGTAAGAGGTACGCTGCTCATCGTGGCGCTCGACG
>Ga0272447_1001715_pt1 | contig 13238 bp, 9 predicted proteins | sample YNPCB0133_FD_194589 | JGI IMG/M metagenome (GOLD analysis project Ga0272447, IMG submission 194589) | Hot spring microbial mat communities from Yellowstone National Park, WY, United States - YNP-CB-013-3 | ecosystem: Environmental > Aquatic > Thermal springs > Hot (42-90C) > Sediment | place... | reverse complement strand
ACGCTGATGAACACGGTGCCCCCTAGGGGCAGGTTTTGGCCGGCAGCCAGTTGCGCTTTGGCAAAGGCGCGGCCAAAGTCGGTGTCAATGCCCATCACCTCCCCGGTAGAGCGCATCTCCGGCCCCAGCAGCGTGTCGGTGCCGGGGAACTTGTGAAACGGCAGCACCACTTCCTTAACAGCCACGTAGGGCGGGATCACCTCCTGGGTAAAGCCCAGCTCTGCCAGGGTTTTGCCGCTCATCACCTGGGCAGCGTAGGCGGCCAGGGGGTGGCCAATGGCTTTGCTGACAAACGGCACGGTGCGGGAAGCGCGCGGGTTGGCTTCCAGAACGTAAACCTGCTCTTTCTGGACGGCGTACTGGACGTTAATGAGCCCCACCACCTTGAGAGCTTGGGCCAACTTCACCGTCCAGTCGCGGATCACCTGCAGCACAGCAGGGCTGAGAGTGCGGCTGGGCAAGACACAGGCGGAGTCGCCCGAGTGGATCCCGGCTTGCTCAATGTGCTCCAGGATGCCGCCGATGGTTACAGCCCCGGTGTGGTCGGCGATGGCGTCCACATCTACCTCCACGGCATCCTCCAAGAACTGATCCACCAGCACGGGACGCTCGGGATCCACCGCCACCGCTAGCTGCATGTAGCGCCGCAGATCTTGATCCGAATAGACAATCTCCATGGCCCGCCCCCCCAGCACATAGCTGGGCCGCACCACCACGGGGTAGCCAATGCGCCGGGCAATCTCCAGGCTCTCCTCCACGCTGCGGGCAAGGCCGTGGGCTGGCTGGCGGATCCCCAATTCCTCGAGCAGGCGCCCAAACCGGCCGCGATCTTCGGCTATGTCGATGGAGTCAGGAGCAGTACCCCAGATAGGCGCTTGGGCTACGGCTAGCCCCTGGGCCAGCTTCAGGGGGGTCTGGCCGCCAAACTGCAGGATTAGACCTAGCGGCTGCTCGGCCTCGACGAGGTTCATCACCTCTTCGTAGGTCAGGGGCTCAAAGTAGAGGCGATCAGCGGTGTCGTAGTCGGTGGAAACGGTCTCGGGGTTGGAGTTGACCATGATGGTCTCATAGCCAAGGCGTCTGAGGGCAAAGACGGCATGACAGCAGCAGTAGTCGAACTCAATCCCCTGGCCGATGCGGTTGGGACCGCCCCCCAGGATCATCACCTTTGGCTTGGCGGTGGGGAAGGTCTCGGATTCGCTCTCGTAGGTGGAGTACTGGTAAGGGGTGGCCGCCTCGAACTCGGCAGCGCAGGTGTCCACGGTTTTGTAGGTGGGGATCACCCCCAGGGCCTTGCGGCGATCCCGCACCTGGGCTTCCGCGGAGCCGGTCAGGTGGGCAATTTGTCGGTCGCTAAAGCCCATCTGCTTGAGATGGCGCAGGTCTTCGGCCGTTAGGGATCCCAACTCCCGCCCTTTAAGGGCTTGCTCCACCTCCACCAACTCCTGCAGCTTGTCGATAAACCAGGGATCGATGTGGGTAAGCTGGGCAATTTCCTGGACCGAGAAACCCATGAGCAGGGCGGTGCGGATGGTCAACAGGCGGAAGGGGTTGGGGGTGCGCAGGTTGGCCCGCACTTCCTCTGGGGTTGGGAAGACTTCCGGCCTGTCGCTGCCAAAGCCAGGGCGGTCGATCTCCAAAGACCGCAATGCCTTCTGGATGGACTCCTGGAAGGTGCGGCCAATGGCCATCACCTCCCCCACCGACTTCATCTGGGTTGTCAAAACGGGCTCCGCCCCAGGAAACTTTTCAAAGGCAAAGCGGGGGATTTTGGTGACGACATAGTCGATGGTGGGCTCAAAGCTGGCAGGGGTTTTGCGGGTAATGTCATTGGGAAGCTCCGGCAGCGTGTAGCCCACAGCCAGCTTGGCGGCAATCTTGGCAATGGGGAAGCCAGTGGCCTTGCTGGCCAAAGCAGAAGAGCGGGAGACCCGCGGGTTCATCTCGATGACCCGCACTTCGCCATTGGCGGGGTTGACGGCAAACTGCACGTTGGATCCCCCCGTTTCCACCCCAATCTCGCGCATGATGGCGATGGCGTAGTCGCGCAGCCGCTGGTACTCCTTGTCGGTGAGGGTCTGCGCCGGGGCCACGGTGATGGAGTCGCCGGTGTGGACCCCCATGGGGTCGATGTTTTCAATCGAGCAGATGATGACCACGTTGTCCGCCAGATCCCGCATCACCTCCAGCTCGAACTCCTTCCAGCCGATGATCGACTCCTCCACCAGGATCTGGGAGATTGGGCTGGCCTCTAGGCCGGCGGTGCCGATTTCCTCCAACTCCTCTTGGTTGTAGGCCACGCCGCCACCTGTACCTCCCAAGGTGTAGGCGGGGCGGATGATGAGGGGGTAGCCGATCTCGTGAGCGATCTGCTTGGCTTCGGCCAGGCTGCGGGCCAGCCCCGAGCGCGGCACCGCCAGGCCAAGCCGCTGCATCGCCTGCTTAAACAGCTCCCGATCCTCGGCTTTTTCGATGGCCTCCCGCTTGGCCCCGATCAGCTCCACCCCGTACTGGTCCAAGATCCCGCGCCGGGCCAGCTCCATCGCTACATTGAGAGCTGTCTGTCCCCCCATGGTGGGAAGGAGGGCCTCAGGGCGCTCCCGCTCGATGATCTGGGCCACAAAGTCTGCCGTCACCGGCTCGATGTAGACGCGATCCGCCATACTGGGATCCGTCATGATGGTGGCCGGGTTGGAGTTGACCAGGATGACCTCGTAGCCCTCCTCTCGCAGGGCTTTGCAGGCTTGGGTGCCCGAGTAGTCGAACTCGCAGGCTTGGCCAATAACAATAGGCCCTGCTCCGATGAGCAAGATCTTGTGAATGTCGGTACGACGCGGCATGGGATCCCTAGGGTGGCAAGGTCAGCCTTCTATTTTAAGAGGCGGGCCCAGCTTGGGCGGTAAGATGGTGTACCTTGGGCAAGGGGCCTCAGAAAGGGTTGCTGTTGGAAAGCCTTGAGATGAACTTGCCCAGCCTCCTCTGGCCCGATCCTGGCGAGATCCCAGCTCCTCCTCGGCCCGGGATCCTGGGTGTTTTGGCTTCCGGCAACGGCAGCAATTTTGAGGCCATTGCCCAGGCCATCGAGGCCGGCGAGCTGCCAGCCCACATCGCTGTGGTGATCACCAACAATCCTGAGGCCTATGTGCGGCAGCGGGCGGAGCGCCGAGGGATCCCCTGTGTCCTCCTTAACCACCGCGACCATCCCAGCCGGGAGGCGCTAGATGCCGCCATTGTGGAGGTGCTGCAGCAGTATCAGGTGGAGTGGGTGATCATGGCCGGCTGGATGCGCTTGGTGACTCAGGTGTTGCTGTCTGCCTATCCGGAGCGGGTTTTAAACCTTCACCCCAGTCTCTTGCCCAGCTTCAAGGGCCTACGGGCTGTGGAGCAGGCGCTGGCGTGCGGCGTAAAAATCGCCGGCTGCACCGTCCACCGGGTTACGTTGGAAATGGACAGCGGCCCCATCGTGGCCCAGGCGGCGGTGCCGGTCCTGCCGGAAGATACCGTGGAGTCGCTCTACCGGCGCATCCAGGCCCAGGAACATCGCCTCTATCCTCTGGCTATCCGCCTCTGCTTGGCCGAGGGATCCCTCTCCCCGAAGCCTCCCTCCTAGGAGGCGCACCCCATGGCCGAGATCTCACCCCTTCTTGTTTTCGATAGCTCCGCAATTCTGGCTGGGCGACTGGCTCGGTGGCAGGAATGGGCCCGCTTCGGGGTGTGTGTGCTGCCTCAGGCGGTGCTGGCTGAGCTGGAGCGCCTGGCCCGAGAAGCCATTGAGCCTCAGGAAGAGTCGACAGCGCGCGCCTTTTTGCGCCACCAGCCCAGCTTGGGGTTTGCCGTCTCAGCAGCCCGCGCCTGGGTCGAGGAGGTCAACGCCAGCGGCCACTCTCTAAGAGCTCGCCTGGAGCAGGCCGTTGCCGAGTGCGCCTACGCCCTGGCCCAGCAGCAGCCAGGATCCCTAGTGGTGGTGGTGAGCAACGATCGGCCCTTGGTAGGGCGGATCCAGGAACTGGGGGTCTCCAACCTCTGCGCCATCTCTCTAGCCGAGCTCAACCGCTGGGTACGCCAGCAGCAGCGACCTCAGGCAGTGGCCAGGGCTTTGGGACGGCTGCCGCGGCCTCCCCTTCCCGCCACGCCGCTCTCTTCTCGTCCTTCGGCCCGACCGCCTTCTCCAGTCAGCCAGGGATCCCGGGGATCTCCGCTTGGCTTGACCCTAGCAGGGGTACAAAAGGCCCCGGCGCTGGTTAGATCCCAAGGGGAGCGAAGGGCTCTGGCGGCAGCTGCCTCTGTCCCGGATCCCTTGGCTGCGGGATCGCAGCAGCCCAAACAGGGCATACTAGGGTGAAGGCTTTCTCAAGACTTGTCCCTAGCCATGACGGCAACGGCTGACCTTTGGCCCCAGCTTTTAGGCCAACTGCTGGAGCGGCAATCCCTCAGTGAGGCCCAGGCGGAAGAGTTAATGAACGGCTGGCTCACCAACCAAGTGCCGGAGGTGGTGTCGGGGGCAATCCTGGCAGCTCTCCAAGCCAAGGGGGTGAGCGCCAGCGAGCTGGCCGGCATGGCGCGGGTGCTGCAACGGGCTTCTCTGGGATCGCCGCTGGACCTGCCCCTCTTGGTGGATACCTGCGGCACCGGCGGGGACGGGGCTGGCACTTTCAACATTTCCACCGCCGTGGCCTTTGTGGTCAGCGCTGCCGGGATCCCGGTGGCCAAACACGGCAACCGTTCGGCCTCTGGCAAGGTGGGCTCGGCAGACGTGCTGGAGGCCCTGGGGGTGAACCTCAACGCCAAGCCAGAGCAGGTACGAGCCGCGGTTACCGAAGTGGGCATCACCTTTCTCTTTGCCCCCCACTGGCACCCAGCTATGCGGGCGGTAGCTCCCTACCGACGGGCTCTCAAGGTGCGCACCGTTTTCAACCTGCTGGGGCCCCTGGTCAATCCTTTCTACCCCAACCGGCAGGTTATCGGGGTTTACGCGCCGGAGCTGGTGCCGGTGGTGGCCGAGGCCCTGCGCCTGCTGGGGCGGGAAGAAGCCATCGTACTCCACAGCCGGGAAGGCCTTGACGAAGCTGGCCTCGCTCAGCCCACGGACCTGGGCGTTCTCTCCCAGGGATCCCTACACCTAGAGGTCTTGAACCCGCAGGATTACGATCTCACGGCCGCACCCGTCCAGGCTCTCCAGGGAGGGGACTTGATGGAAAATGCTGCCATCCTCACCCGTGTCCTCCAGGGAGGCGGCGAGCTTGCCCAGCGGGATGTGGTGGCCCTCAATGCAGCGCTGGCGCTTCAGGTGGCGGGAGCTGTGGCTGACTTGAGAGCTGGAATTGACCGAGCGCGGGAGATCCTTGCCAGCGGCGCCGCCTGGGATCGCCTGCAAAAGTTGGTCAACTTTCTGGCTTCCTAAAACTCCCGCCCTCGCCCAAAAGCCAGCACCTCGTCTACCCCTAGGCGGGGCTTGCGCGGCAGGTTGCCCGGTGCAGGGTAGCCCACCGCCAGCAGCATCACCGGCACGTAGCGGTCGGCAATGCCGAACTCCCGCTTTACCCCTTCTGGGTCAAAGCCAATCATCGGCCCGCTTGCCAAGCCCTTTGCCTGCGCCGCCAGCATCAAAGCCATGGCAGCCAGGGCCCCGGAGCGAATCGCCTCATCCCGCGCCAAAGTGGGGTTGTTGGCGTAGGTGGCTTGGGCCATGTTCACCCAGCTTTCCGCCCCTTCCGGGGAGAGGAGGCCCGCAGCGACGGCTCTTTGGACAATTTCAGGCAGCTTCTCATACCCCCGCAGATCCCCCAGGACGATGAACACCACTGCCGCGTCCGCCACCTTCTGTTGGTTGTAGGCCAGGGCTTTGAGGCGCTCTTTGTCTGCAGGATCGGTGACGGCTACGAACCGCCAGTGCTGGATGTTAAAGGAGGAGGGAGCTTCCGTAGCATAGGCAACCAGCTCCTGGATCTCCGCCTCCGACAGGCGGCGGCTGGGATCAAACTTGTCGGCGGAGATCCGCTCTTTGAGGGCAGCTAGGACGTCCATGGGGATCCTCGAGAAGAGCTGCTACCAGAAAACCGAGGACAAAATCGCCTTCTCTCATCCAGCTTATCCAGCCTAGGGCCTTAGCAAGATCCCTCTCCCGAAGGCAGGTATGATAAAGGGATGATTGGAGCTGGATGCCCCCAGCCCCTTTGGGGAACCTCGAAGTAGCCAATAGCAAGCGGTGTGGTTGAGGGGGAGAGGCAAGCGGTGGACTTCGGGCGCGTGCTGACGGCAATGGTGACTCCCTTTACGCCTGAGGGGGAGATCAACTACGAAGAAGCCGCTCGCTTGGCCGATTACTTGGTAACCCACGGCAGCGATGGCTTGGTGGTCTGTGGCACCACTGGCGAGTCTCCCACCCTGAGCTGGCAAGAAGAGTACGAGCTGTTTCGGGTGGTGCGAGATGCCGTGGCTGGCCGAGCCAAGGTTATCGCCGGCACGGGCTCCAACTCCACCCGCGAGGCCATCGAAGCCACCAAAAAAGCGGCTCAGTTGGGCCTGGATGGCTCTCTCCAAGTGGTGCCCTACTACAACAAGCCCACCCAGGCGGGGCTCTACGAGCACTTCAAGGCCATTGCCCAAGCCAGCGACTTGCCCATCATGCTCTACAACATCCCCAGCCGCACGGGGGTAAGCCTACAGCCGGAAACGGTGGCGCAATTGGCGGAGATGGAGACGATTGTCGCCATCAAGGAAGCTAGTGGTATCATGGACGTAGTTTCTGAAATTCGGCGGCTTACCCCCTCCCGCTTTAGCATCTACTCAGGAGATGACTCGCTGACCTTGCCGATTTTGTCTTTGGGGGGGAGAGGGGTAGTCAGCGTAGCTAGCCATTTGGTTGGGCTACAGCTTCAGGAGTTGATCCAGAGCTACCACAGAGGACAGCCCGAACAAGCCCTGGCTCACCATCTCCGCCTGCTTCCGCTGTTTAAGGTTTTGTTCATCGAGACCAACCCCGTTCCTATCAAGGCGGCGCTAGAGATGCAGGGTTGGCAAGTAGGTCGGGTGCGCCCTCCGCTAGCGCCTCTGCAGGCCAGCTCTCTACAGGTTTTGCGACAAGTGCTGCAAGGGATGGGACTACTGGATGGGGCCCAGGGATCTGAACAAAAAGCAGCAAAAGCTTCATGACTCTGTCTAACTAGGGGGCTTTCGGAGGGGTCTTTCGTGGCATTTTCCCGACTGGAAAATGGACAGGTCCTAGTAGCCAAATTCAGCTAGCACCGCTGACTTGGCTGGCGGGGTTTGTCTGGAGGGGTTTTTGGTTGGCTGAATTGTTACAAACCGTTACATCTAGAGGATCCACAGCGTCTATGCGAACACCACGGACTTCAGTTGCCTCTCGGTCAGCAGCTGCTCCAGCCCGGCCCACTTCCTCTTTGCAGATGATCCCGCTAGGCGGGGAGCGGGAGATCGGCAAAAACACCTGGGTCTTCCGCTACGAAGACGACATCATCCTGGTGGATGCTGGCCTGGCTTTCCCCGATGAGACGATGCACGGGGTCAACATCGTGCTGCCAGACATGACCTATATCAAGCAAAACCGGGACAAGCTGCGGGCACTGGTGGTTACCCATGGCCACGAAGATCACATCGGCGGGATCCCTTACCACCTACGGGAATTTGACATCCCGGTCATCTATGGTCCGCGCTTAGCACTGGCCCTGCTGGAGGAAAAACTGCGCGATGTGGGCCTTTTGAATCGGACCGAATTGCGCCCAGTTGGGCCGCGGGATATTGTGCCCCTGTGCAAGAACTTCTTTGCCGAATTCATTCGCAATACCCACTCTTCCGCCGACAGCTTTACGATAGCCTTGCACACGCCGGTGGGCGTTGTCATTCAAACGGGCGACTTCAAGATCGACCACACGCCGGTGGATGGCGAACGCTTTGACCTCCATCGGCTGGCCGAGCATGGGGAAAAGGGCGTGCTTTGTCTAATTAGCGACTCCACCAACGCTGAGGTACCCGGCTTTACTCCCTCTGAAGCCGCAGTAGTGCCGGGCCTTACCAAAGCCATTGCGGAAGCCAAAGGACGGGTGATTATCACCACCTTTGCTTCTTCGGTGCATCGCCTCAATTTGGTGTTGCAGATTGCCGAGCAGCAAGGCCGGGTGGTGTCTCTGCTGGGTCGCTCGATGTTAAACGTAGTGGCCCATGCGCGGCGTCTAGGTTACATCCGCTGCAAAGACGAGACGCTGCAGCCCATGCATGTCATCAACAGCCTGCCGGACGACAAGGTCATCATCCTCACCACTGGCTCCCAAGGCGAGCCTCTAGCCGCTCTGACCCGCATTGCCAATGGCGAGCACCCGCAGTTGCAGATCAAGCCAGGAGATACCGTGATTTGGTCGGCCAACCCCATTCCCGGCAACACGCTGGCGGTAACGCGAGTCATCGACAAGCTGATGGAGCTGGGGGCCAATGTTATCTACGGCAAAGACAAGGGGCTGCATGTCTCCGGCCACGGCTGCCAGGAAGACCAGAAACTGATGATTGCCCTCACACGCCCCAAGTTCTTCGTCCCTACCCACGGGGAATACCGCATGCTGGTCAAGCACGCCGAAACAGCAATGAGCATGGGGATCCCGCGGGAAAACATCGTGATCATCAACAACGGCGATGTGGTGGAGGTTAACCAGGAGCGCATTGCTGTTGTCGGCAGGGTGCCCGCGGGGGTGCAGATGATCACCGCTTCCCACGATGGGGTGCTGATGGACGAGATCCTGCAAGAACGGCAGCAAATGGCCAGAGATGGGGTAGTGACGGTGGTCATCAGCTTGGATGGCAGGGGCAGGCTGCTCTGTACGCCTCAGGTGCAGCACTTGGGCTTGGCGGGAGAGGGCAACTTTAAGGGATCCGACCTAAAACCCCTGGTAGAGGACACCCTCCAGCAAGCTTGGCCGCGCTTTGCCCGATCGCTGGAGCGGGGTAGCCTTGAGGTTGACTGGGCCGGCCTTAAGGCGGAGGTGGAGCAAGTGGTGCGCTGCTTTGTGCGGGAACAACTGCCCGGCAAGCCGACAGTGTTGGTCTTTGTGCAGTCGCCCGAAGAGGAGTCTGTGCCAGTAGCTTCCCTGCCGGTTGGGGAAGCCCAGCTCGACCAGGAACGGCTGGCCCTAGGACGGCGGCGGCGCTCCTCAGCGGCGGTGGCGGCTATGGACTCCGTCCCGCTTACGCGATCGTAAGACTGGGTGGCTGGCTCTTCAGAGCTTCTCTCCTGGACTGGGCCGCAGCAAGCCTCTAGGGGAGAGCTCTGCCTTTGCCTCTGGAGAAAGGGATCCCACCTCGCTAAAGGGCGGGCAGCGGTTTTGGGGCGGGACGGGCTGCTTTAGGATCCTCAAGAAGGCCTCCGCCAGATCGGCATATCCCCGGTCGTTGGGGTGAAAGCCATCCGCCAGCGGGCCAGGGAAGAAAGACTCGCGGCGGTAGGAGCGGGGATCGCAGAGCAAGTCCACTACGGGGATCCCCTGTTGGCTCAGGGGGTTGATGGCCCGTTGGCTAAGGCTGACGGAGACTAGAGCCAAAAGTTGCCGCAGGCCGCTGGGCTGCTGCTGGCCTAGGGGAATCAGGGCAAAGTTGGGCAGGTTGGCCACTGCCAGGCGAGCTTGGGGGGCGCGAGCCCGCACCGCCTGGAGCAGAGTTTGGTAGTCGGTGGCAAACTGTTGGATCTGGCGTTCAATAAAGGCTAAGGGATCCTCGCCCTGCAGGGCGCGTTGGGCTGCTGCCAAGACAATAGCGTTGGTGTCGTTGCCGCCTACCCAGATAGTAATCAAAGTGGCGTCGGGGGGGATGCGCGGCACTTGATCCTGGAGCACGTTGGCGGGGATCCCCGCCCTTAGAGCTTGCATGGCCGGGCTGAGCACCGCTCCCGAGCGGCCCAAGTTGATGAGCTCCACCTGCCCCGGCAGGAGGCGGGCTAGGCGCGGGACATACCCCGTCCCGTTGGGACAATCCAGGGGCTCCGAGCGCTGCGGGCGGGTGCCGGCGGCGTTGGCCGGGCCATCGCAGGAGATGGAGGCGTTAAAGCCAACGGCATCGCTGGCTCCCAAAGCCACATAGCGGGTGAGGGGGGTCGAGCTGGGCACGACAACAGCAGGGGGAGAACAAGCGGTCAGCCCCCAACCCAGCGTCCAGATGGCCATAGAAAGCAGCAACCCACCGGTTCTGGGGTCTGGGGGCGAGGGCGCTTGCGTAGCCAGTTGCAAAGAGGAGCCCATAGGGTAGCTTTGCTGCAGAGGTGGGGAAGCCCCCCAGCCAAGCTAACCAAAGATCCGCCAGCCAGCGAGTATGGTGGGAGTATGGCGCTGCGTTTTTGCAAGTCCCGCACCTACCACGATCCCCTGCACGGCGCCATTAGCCTAGATGGCGGGGATCCGGTCGAGGCCTTGCTGATTCGTCTTATCGACACGCCGGCCTTCCAGCGCCTACGTCGCATCCGCCAGTTGGACACGGCTTTTTTTACCTTTCACGGCGCCGAGGGATCTCGCTTTACCCACTCGGTGGGAGTGCTGCAGGTTACGCGGCGGCTGTTTGACAAGTTGGCCCGCCGCCACCCAGAGCTGCGCCCCTACCGCGCCGTCACCCTGGTTGCCGCTCTGCTGCACGACATTGGCCATGCCCCCTTTAGCCATGCAGGCGAGGAGATCTTCGGCTGCCGCCACGAGATCTGGACAGCGCGCATCGTGCGGGAGGATCCCCAGATAGCCACCCTGGTGGCGGAGTTCGACCCGCAGCTGCCGGCCCAACTGGAGCAGGTGTGGCAGAAACGATTCCCCCTGCCGCTGGTGAGGCAGCTTATTGCCAGCCAACTGGACTGTGACCGCTTCGACTACTTGATGCGGGACAGCCTGCTTACGGGCGCCCAATACGGCCACCTGGATCTGGATCGCATCCTCACCGTGTTGGACTACGACCCGGAGACGGGATCCCTTTGCATCCCTGCTCGCAAAGGCCTAGGAGCCATCGAGCACTATCTGGTGGTGCGCTATTTCATGTACACCCAGGTGTACCAGCACCCCAAGAGCCTGTGTGCCCGCTTTATTTTGGATCGCCTCTTCAAGCGGGCGCAGGTGCTCTTGCAAAAGGGGGAGATCGAGTTGGATCCCATCTTGAGCGCCTGGTGCTGGGCCGCGCTGGCGACGCAAAAGGGAGATCCCTTCGAGTTGCCTCTGCCCCTCTATTTGGCCGCTGACGATGTGATGTTCAGCTACCCTTTTCGCTTTTGGGCCATGTCGGGGAGGGATCCCATCTTGGCCGATTTGGCGCGGCGCTACCTGGAGCGGGATCTGTTCAAAGCCCGCAACATCACCCGCCTGCCAGAAGAGCGACGCCAAGAGCTGGTGGCAACTCTGAGCCAGAAGATGCAGCGAGATGGCTTGGATCCAGAAAGCTACTTGGGAATTCGCTCCGCCCACGTCCAGGGCTACAGCTTCTACAACCAAGGGATCCAACTCAAAACCGAGGACGGCTACGTAGAAATTGCCCAGCTCTCGCCGCTGGTGCGCGCCCTAGTGGAAACCCAAGGCCAGGTTTGGCTCATCTTCCCCCGCCCCTACAGCGATACCGTAGAAGGGGCGCTGTCTGCTTAGAGCTAGCAGGGTTGTTAGCACTGACGGCCCTGGCCATTGCCCTGGTGGCGCTGCGGCTGTAAGGACTACGTCCCGCTGACGCGAACGGAAGAGCTACGGGAACATGGTCTAATGGGGAATGTAAGGACTACGTCCCGCTGACGCGATCGGGGAAACCCTAGCGCCATGCAAGTCTTGGTCATTGGCTCTGGGGGACGGGAGCACGCTTTGGTCTGGAAGCTATTGCAGTCCCCTCAGGTGACTCGAGTCTACTGGGCTCCTGGCAACGGCGGCGCCCAGCAGATGGATCGCTGTCAACCGGTGGCTTTGGCCGCCACAGACATCGAGGGACTGGTGCGGTTTGCTACCGTGCAAGGGATCCGCCTGACGGTGGTGGGGCCGGAGCTGCCCTTGGTGGAGGGAATTGTGGACGCCTTTCAGGCAGCGGGGCTCCCCATTTTTGGCCCCAGTCGCGCCGCCGCCCAACTGGAGGGAAGCAAGCTCTGGGCTAAGCAACTGATGCAGGAAGCAGGGATCCCTACGGCTCCGGCTGTGGGCTTTGCCGACTTGTCCGAGGCGCTGGCCTACCTGGATTCCAGGACTCCGGCAGGCGAACATAGCTATCCTGTCGTGATCAAAAAAGATGGGCTGGCCGCCGGCAAGGGAGTGACCGTTGCCCACAGTCGAGAAGAAGCCGTGCAGGCCCTAGAGGCGGCCCTGGCCAAGCCCGGCGAGCGGGTGCTCATCGAGGAGTTCCTCGCCGGCCAGGAGGTGTCGGTGCTGGCCCTGACGGATGGCCAGATCTGCCTGCCGCTGCTGCCTGCACAAGACTACAAGCGCCTTGGCGATGGCGATACTGGACCCAACACCGGCGGCATGGGGGCCCACGCCCCGGCAGATCACCTGGTCACCCCCGAGCTGCTGGCCCGCATCCAGGCGCAAGTGCTGGATCCTACCCTGCAGGCGCTGCAACAGCGGGGCATTCGCTACCAGGGAGTGATCTACGCTGGCCTGATGATTACGCCCAATGGGGACCCCTACGTCTTGGAGTACAACTGCCGCTTTGGGGATCCCGAAGCCCAGGTCATCCTGCCCCTCTTGGAAAACCCTCTGGACGAGGTGCTGCTGGCCTGCATCGAGGGGCGACTGGCCAATCTTCAGCTGCGGTGGAAGCCCGGCTATGCCGCCTGTGTGGTCATGGCCGCCCCCGGTTACCCCGACAGCTACGAGCGAGGGATCCCCCTTGCCGGCCTAGAGGCTGCCGCCGCCACCGGGGCCCTGGTATTCCATGCCGGCACTCGCCAGGTGGGCAAGCAGCTTCTCAGCGAGGGTGGGCGTGTCCTCTGTCTTACCGGCCAAGGGGCAACGCTGGCAGAAGCGCTGCGCCAAGCCTATGCCGCTGTGGAGCAGGTGCAGTTCCCCAAAGCCCACTACCGCTCCGACATTGGCAGCCGCGCCCTCGGGCCGAAGGTCCGCCTAGGTGTGGTGCCCGATCCGTAGGCAGATCATGGCCCCAGAGAGGTCGCTTCTCCAGGGCCCCTAAAGCAGTTTTTAAAAAAGCTTTGATACCTAAACCTTAGCTTCTCTGATGACGAGGCAGCAACGATAGTATCGAAATCTCAACTTTCCGTTGATTTTCTCAACAGTAGA
>Ga0272447_1001714_pt1 | contig 13254 bp, 12 predicted proteins | sample YNPCB0133_FD_194589 | JGI IMG/M metagenome (GOLD analysis project Ga0272447, IMG submission 194589) | Hot spring microbial mat communities from Yellowstone National Park, WY, United States - YNP-CB-013-3 | ecosystem: Environmental > Aquatic > Thermal springs > Hot (42-90C) > Sediment | place... | reverse complement strand
TGCGCACCTCTAAGCAAGCGAGAATCGCGTCTTTGATGTTCTCTAGAGCTTCCTCACGAGTGCGGCCTTGGGAGACACACCCTGGGATAGCCGGACACTCCGCAATGATATAGCCATCTTCGCCAAGCTCGAGCGTGACGGGAAGCTTCAGGACTTCTTTACGCTTGCTGGCCATTATTGATTCCCCCCTTCGCGTCAGTTTACCCCAAAGATAATCCGAGGTTCAAGCTACAGCTCGTACTTCAGAAGATTCTCTGCAAAAGCGCACGCAGCTCCGCAGCGCTGGGCTGGCGTGGGTTAAAGAGCACTGAGCCGTCCGCCAGGGATAGCTCAACTATCTTGTCTAAATCGCTCTCTTGCACCCCTACGTCCCGCAAGCGCAGGGGGACGCCGACTGCTCGCATCAGCTCTCGCACGCGCGCGATCCCCTCTTGCGCCGAAGCCGCTCCCAACGCGCGCGCGATCTGCTCATATTTTTCTGGGCAAGAGTCGAGATTGAACTCCATCGTCGCTGGCAGCGCCAGAGCACAGCACAGCCCGTGCGGCAGATCATACAGCCCGCCCAAAGCGTGGGCTATCGCGTGCGCCAGCCCCACCCAGCCGTTGTTGAACGCGATCCCTGCGATCAGCGCCGCATACGAGAGGCTCGCCCGCGCCTCCATATCTGTGCCGTCCTTGACCGCGCTGGGCAAATTTTCAGCGATGAGCTTGATCGCTTTCAGAGCTAAGAGATCGCTGATGGGCTGCGCGGAGATCGAGACGAGGGTTTCAATAGCGTGGGTGAGTGCGTCCAGCCCAGTGTGCGCGGTGACCCTGGGCGGCAGCGTTCTTGTGAGTTCAGGGTCAACAATAGCGAGCGTGGGAGCCAAGTATCGGCTGACTAAGGGGACTTTCTGGTGGCGCTCCGGCACGGTGACCATGGCGATGAACGTCACTTCGCTGCCCGTCCCGGCCGTCGTGGGGATGGCGACGAGCGGGCCGCAGGGGCCGGGCACGGCATCGTTGCCCTCATAGTCCAACACTGAGCCGCCGTGGGTCTTGACGGCATTGAGGGCTTTTGCGCTGTCGAGGACGCTGCCGCCGCCGAGAGCGATGAGCACATCGCGCCCGTGAGCCAGGGCTGCAGCCCCCTCGATGCACTCTACTGTGGGGTTGGGGAGGATTCTGTCATAGACGGCGTAGTCAAGGCCCTCAAGCTGCGCTGTCAATCGTTCTAGCAGCCCCGCTTGGCGCACCCCTTGATCAGTGACGATCAGCGCGGACTTCCAGCCGTGGGTGTCACACTCCAAACGCAGATTGCTCAGAGCCCCAACGCCAAAGAGAATTCTCGTGGGCAGCTCGAAGCTGAAGAAAGCCTTTTGCATACGCCCCCTTTTCGTCACTCCCCTCTTGGGACTTTACAAGCATAGCACACCGACGTAAGGCGGGCAAATTGGTATTCCTCCTAAGAGCACGCTATAATGCTTGGGCGAAGGGTGAAAGAAACTATGTCTGCTCAGGTTGCCGCACTACAAGCACTATCCGAGGGATTACTCACCTTCCTCTTCCCTTCACAACGAAAGATGCGTGAGCTGCTCAAGCGAGCTTATCCCCAGCAAGATTTGTGGTCCAGCTTGCTTCAAGATCCCTTGGTGCGCCAGGAGCTGGAGCGATTGGCTCAGGCCATCAAAGAGCTGGCTCGTCCCTTGGCTTACGCTAAGGATGCTACTGAGCTGGAGCACACAATCAATGATCAGCTATTATCCGCTTACCTTGTGTGGAAGGGGGAGCTCTTCACCTTGGTGCTCAATAAGGCCCTCCCTAAGGCTGGTTCAGCGGCATTCTTGGATGAGTATGCGAGCGCTATACAACAAATTCAACAATTCTTTCAAGAGCAAGCTGCACACTATCTCGATCCTGAGAACGTAGAGCGTTTGGAATCAGCCCTCTATGGGGTTTGCCTTTACAGCGAGAACATCATGCGCACCATCCTCGAAGAAGGCCCTGACGCATTAGATCCCGACGCTGTCAAGGACACTATCAAGGATTTTGTCAAAGCTGAATTATTATTGATGACAGCCGCGCTCATTTTGATTGGCGAAATCAAGCCGTGGCGTTGGATTATGCCCTGGAAACGGCACAGCCAGCTTGCGAGGATTCTGTCTCTGATCGCCCAACAAGCGGAAGCACATGTAAACGCTATAGAAGACAAGTTGCTCATTCGTGACCCGAATCTTCGCAGCCGACTGGAGCAACCGTCGGGGCCAGCGATTTCGCTTGAGGAGTGCTGCAAGCAACTTGGCCTCTCATGATTCATGATTCAGGTTCAGATCAAAGAGAGTGCCTTCAGAGACCTACGTCAGCTTGATCCTAACTATTGCTCAGAGAGTGTATGACAAGTTAGATCAACTTCAACAGCATCCTGAACCCCATAAGTGGCTACAAAAAGTCGAAGGCACAGCAGGCAACTTGTATCGTCTGCATGTTGGAAGAGATTGGGTTGTTATTGGCGAACTGGAGGGCAATATATTTTATGTGATCATGGTGGAACACCGTAGTAAGGTGTATCAAAACGTGAAGAGACGATGATTAGGGCACTATTGAGCGAGAGAGTGCAGGCTATAAGCAGCTTTTGCTCTCTGTGGTGGAGCCGAGCGGAGTCGAACCGCCGACCTCCCGCTTGCAAAGCGGGCGCTCTCCCAGCTGAGCTACGGCCCCAAGGACAGTTCTGAGTTGGTCAGTTCATAAGTTACCAGTTTTTGGGATCAAGTTCAAGTTTGAGGAAGAATAGCGAGTTGAAAAAAATAAAAATCGCAGAGTTATTGCGCTGACTAACTCGGAACTGTTTTTGGTGGGTCTAGGAAGAATCGAACTTCCGACCTCGCGCTTATCAGGCGCGCGCTCTACCACTGAGCTATAGACCCACAAGGCATATTTATATTAACACCCTCAGCTCAAGTTGTCAAGCTTGCTTTCGCTGCTATAATTACTGTACTTTTCTCTGCGAGGTGAGAATATGGACTTTCGGACTGTGATGAAGTGGTCGGCGCTCGTGGTTGGCCTTCTTGGGGTGAGCTTAGGCAGCCAAGCCCAACAGTCAGGGTGGCAATCCGTCGTGATCGCCGAGGCCGGGTTTTCTAGTGGCGATCTCGTCTATAACTCGGATTTAGCCGTCGCTCCCGATGGGACGGCTTACGTCGTGTGGGCTGATCTGGGCGGGGATATCATGCTCAGCGTCGTGCCCCCAGGAGAGACGCTCCAGCCCGGCAGCCCTATCAATGTCTCCCAGGGTGCTGGAGGAGATTGGCCGGTGGCGCCCGCGGTCTCGCTTGGCGGCGGGCGGCTCTGCGTCGTCTGGGAGGGCTGGGACGATCTCGGCGGAGACATCTTCATTCGCTGTTCAGATGACGGCGCTCAGACGTGGCTCAGCCCTCCAGTGAGAGTCGCCGAGACGGATGCAGCATCGGGGCAGCACGAGCTCCAGGGGGAGTGGGACGGCGACGTGGACGTCTTCGTAGACTCCCAAAAGACTGTCTACGTCGCATGGTTTGAGGATTTCTCCAAGCTCGTCTGGAGCAAGTCTACTGACGGCAAGACGTTCTCGGAGTTCCAGACGCTCCTTGAGACGTTTGACTTTTTGCGCTGGCCTCACTGGGCCCAAGGACCCGATGGTACGCTTTACTTAGCATACACGCTTGCTGTTAGCACTGACGACGCTGACGTCTACTTCTTCAAGACCAGCGACGGCGGGGCGACGTGGGAAGGGCCGACTCAAGTCACCAAGAACCCTGGCTTCTCCGACGCCCCCGAATGGGCGTTTATAAACAACACAATCTATAACGTCAACGACGACACCGAGCAGGCGGCCCCCGACAGCGCCGACATTATGCTCACGGTCTCGACCGACGGCGGCGCTACGTGGAAGCCTAGCGTTGTGATCGCCAAAGACGGGGCCTTCCCGTCCATCGCAACTGATGGGAAGAATCTCTACGTGAGCTTCTCTAGTATCGTCGAAGAAGAGCAGACGGGCTTTGTCTGCTCGACCGACGGCGGCGCTACATGGAAGCGTGACGATATTCCCGATTCTGGGCCGAATTTTGTCTTTTTGGGCTTGCGCGGCCCTGGGATTGACGCTTCCGAGACGGCGATCGCCGTGGACGCTCAAGGGAACGTTTATGTCGCGTGGGCGCGCGGCAGCCGCCAATTGAGACTATCGCAGATCATGCTTGCGAAGCGCGCTGGATGCTGAAGCTTAGGGAATGGGGCCAGGGGGTTAGGTCTTCTCCAGCTCCGCCAGCTGCTGCTCCCGATAGGCTCTGTCGAGCGCCGCGAGGAGCTCGTCCAGCTCCCCCTCTAAGATGCGATCGAGCTTGTAGAGCGTCAGATCGATGCGATGATCGGTGACGCGATTCTGCGGGAAGTTGTACGTTCTGATCTTCTCGCTGCGCGCCGCGGTGCCGATCTGAATGCGCCGCTGCTGCGTGATCTCGCGTTGCTGTTCCAGCTCATATTTCTCTTGCAAGCGCGCCCGCAGGAGCTTCAGGGCTTTCTCTCTATTCTTGTGCTGGCTCCGCTCTTCTTGGCACGTGACGACGATGCCCGTGGGCTTATGAATCAAACGCACGGCCGTGGCGACTTTATTGACGTTTTGGCCGCCGGGGCCGCTCGCGCGGAACGCCTCGAACTCGATGTCTTCATCGCGAATCTGAATCTGCACGTCTTCGATCTCCGGGAGCACGGCGACGGTAGCTGTGCTCGTGTGGATCCTCCCGGCAGCTTCGGTCTTGGGAACGCGCTGGACGCGATGGACCCCACTCTCGAACTTAAACTTCCCAAACGCCCCTGGCCCCGTCACCTCAAAGACGATCTGCTTGAACCCCCCAAGATCCGTGGGATGTGCATCAAGGACCTCGATATGCAGATTATGGGCATCTGCGTACTTTTTGTACATGCGGAAGAGATCCGCGGCGAAGAGGGCGGACTCCTCCCCGCCGGCCCCAGCACGGATCTCCACGATGGCGTTGCCATCGTCTCGCGGATCTGGAGGGACTAATAAAAGTCTAAGTTCTTCGAGGAGCTGCGCGCGCTCGGCTTGGGCGCGCTCCAGCTCCTCTTGAGCAAGGGCGCGCAAATCCCCATCGCTCTCAAGGAGCTCTTGCGCCTCCGCGATGGTCCTCTCAAGAGACTGTAAGCGCTCGTAGAGCTCCACCGGGCGCTTCAGCCGCGCATACTCCTGGGAGAGCTCCTTGTACTGCCCGCTGCCCAGCGTCTCCGGCTGGCTCAGTCGTTGCTCAAGCTCCGCATATCTTCTGCGGAGCTCCGCTAACCGATCCATAAGCTTCTCCATAGCTCTTATAACTTTAAGAGATACGCTCCGCACGCGCAAGCCCTTGCGTCTCTCCCGCACAGCTCTGTATAATGAAGCGAATGGAAGCCATCGAGAGCGATTTTTTAGTCATCGGCGCAGGGGTGGCGGGACTCTACGCAGCGCTGCGAGCTGCTGAGCATGGATCTGTGTGCTTGCTCACCAAGACAAGCCTCTCCGAGACGAACTCCGCGTGGGCGCAAGGGGGCATTGCGGCTGCTCTTGACGAGAGCGATTCCCCTCAGCTCCATCGCGAAGATACGCTGCGCGCCGGGCGAGGCCTCTGCGACGAGCGCGCCGTGGACGTGCTGGTGCGCGAGGGCCCACAGTGCATCAAAGAGCTTGAGAATCTCGGGGTGCGCTTCGATCGTACTCCCTTTGGGTATGAGCTAGGGCGCGAGGGCGGCCACAGCCGCCGGCGCATCGTCCATGCCGGGGGCAGCTCAACAGGTCAGCGCCTCGTCGCTCGGCTCTCCGAGCTTATAGTGCAGAAGCCCCAGATTCGCTTGGTCGAGCACGCCCCTGTTGTCGAGTTGTTAACCAGCGATGGGGTGTGCGTGGGCGCGCGGGCGCTGTGCGATGGGCGCTCGCAGATCGTCTTGGCGCGCGTCACGATCTTAGCTACTGGTGGTGCGGCCGCGCTCTATCAGCGCACGACAAACCCGCCGGGCACTACCGGTGAGGGCATCGCGCTGGCGTATCGGGCGGGAGCGGAGTTAGCTGACTTAGAGTTCATTCAGTTCCATCCGACGGCGCTGGCCGTCCCCACCGCGCGCAGCTTTCTCATCACTGAAGCGGTGCGCGGCGAGGGCGCGTATCTCCTCAACGCTCAAGGGGAACGCTTCATGCTCAAGTACGACGAGCGGGCGGAGCTGGCCCCACGCGATGTCGTCGCTCGCGCAATCTTCGAAGAGATGCGCGCCACCGGGACCGATCATGTCTTCCTGAGCTTAAGACATCTCGATCCCACCCTGGTGCGCACGCGCTTTGCTAATATCTACGAAGCGTGTCTTCACTATGGGCTCGATCTCACGCGCGACCTCATCCCCGTGGCTCCCGCGGCCCACTATACGATCGGGGGCGTGCGCACCGATCTGTGGGGCGAGACGACGGTGAAAAATCTCTTCGCCATCGGAGAGGTCTCGTGCACGGGGGTGCACGGCGCCAATCGCCTTGCGAGCAACTCGCTCTTGGAGTGTTTAGTCTTCGCGCGGCGAGCCGTCGCCGCTGCCGTACGCCTAGCTCCTCCTCTTCCTAAGAAGCGATCGTTTGTCGCTTGCGAAGCCCCTCAGAGCGATCCCCACTCCCTTGAGCAGATCAAGCAGATCATGACAAGGTACGTGGGGCTCGTGCGCGACCGCGAGGGGTTAGAGCGCGCGCTGCGCGAGCTGAGCGCCCTCCCGACGGATCAAGCCCTCATCGCGCGGCTGATCGCCCAGAGCGCGCTCGTCCGCACCGAGAGCCGCGGCGTCCACATTCGATCTGATTTTCCCCATGAAGATCCCAAGCTCCAAGCCCACACGATTGTGCAGAAAGATCGCCCGATACGGTGGGAAAAGACCCTGCAGATGGGATCGCCATGAACGAGCTCAATAGCTTCACGCTGCGCCAGATCATCAAGAGGGCCCTTGAGGAAGACATCGGCTCTGGCGACGTGACGACGGAAGCGATCTGCGAGCCCGATCAAATGGGCCGCGCGGTCATTCGCACGAAAGAGCCCTGTGTGATCGCCGGGGTGGTCGTCGCTCAGCTCGTCTTCGAGATGCTCGATAGTCAGATAGAGTTTACGCCGCGCGTGCGCGATGGCGAGCGGCTCTCTGCCCATCAGACTGTCGCTGAGATCAGCGGGCGGTTGCGAGCGATCTTGATGGGCGAGCGCACCGCGCTCAACTTCTTACAGAGATTGAGCGGGATCGCGACGATGACCGCGCGCTATGTCGAAGCCGTCCAAGATTTTTCTGTCAAAATTTTGGACACGCGCAAGACTGCGCCGGGGTTGAGAATCTTAGACAAATACGCCGTCAGGATTGGGGGCGGACAGAACCACCGACTAGGGCTTTTCGACGGCGTGTTAATTAAGACGAATCACATTCGGGCCGCGGGCGAAATTGCAAAGGCTGTCGAGCGCGCGCGCCGCTTGGCCCCGACGACGCTCAAGATCGAAGTTGAGGTGAAGAATCTCCAAGAGTTCCACGAGGCGCTCGCCGCCGGAGCGGATATAATTATGTTGGACAATATGTCACTGGAGGAGATGCGCCAAGCGGTTCAGCTTGTCAAGGCATCGGGGAGGGGATGGGGGAGAGGTCCTCTTCTTGAAGCCTCCGGTGGCGTGACCTTGGAGAACGTGCGCGAGATCGCGGCCACGGGCGTAGACTTCATCTCCGTCGGCGCGCTCACGCACTCCGTCAAAGCTATAGATATGCACCTGGAGGTGCTTGCGCCATGACCGTCGTCGAACAGCTCGAGATCGCCCAAGAGATTAAAAGACTGAAAGCCGAGAAGAACGCCGTGATCTTGGCGCATAACTATCAGCTTCCCGAAGTGCAAGATATTGCTGACTTCATCGGGGACTCACTGGGGCTCTCCCAAGCCGCCGCTAAGACTGATGCAGATATTATTGTCTTCTGCGGCGTGCATTTTATGGCCGAGACGGCTTCGATCATCTGCCCGGAGAAGAGAGTCTTACTGCCCGATCTGGAGGCGGGCTGCTCGCTCGCCGCGACGATCAACGCTGAACAACTCCGTCAATGGAAATCTGAGCACCCCAACGCCGTCGTCGTGGCGTATGTGAACACGACGGCTGAAGTGAAGGCCGAGTCAGATTACTGTTGCACTTCGACAAACGCGCTCAAAGTTATTCAAGCGATCCCGCCCGACAGAGAGATTCTCTTTCTGCCCGATATGTTCTTAGGGGCGTATCTGCAGAAGGTGACGGGGCGGAAGATGCACATCTGGCCGGGGGAGTGCCACGTGCACGCGGGGATTCGCCCCAGAGACATCGAGACGATGCGCGCCGCCCACCCCGAAGCGGATATGCTCGTCCACCCGGAGTGCGGCTGTTCGTCTTCGTGCATGTACTATCAAGCGACAGGGGCCCTCAAGGGCGAAGTGCATATTCTCTCAACAGAGGGCATGGTCAAGCACGCACAAAAGAGCCCGGCGCGCGAATTTGTCGTCGCTACAGAAGTTGGGATCTTGCATCGGCTGCGCAAGGAAGCCCCAGGGAAGATGTTCTATCCCGTCAACGAGCGGGCGATCTGCGAGTATATGAAGAAGATCACGCTTGAGAAAGTCTTGCGCTCGCTGCAAGACGAAGTCTATGAGATCCGCGTGCCGGAGCCCACAGCGAGCAGAGCGCGCCGAGCGATTGAACGAATGCTAGCGATCGTGTAGATTTGACAATGTGTTCCCTATAGACTTAGACTGGGATGATGAAAGCGTTGAGCACATTGCGAAGCACCGGATCGAACCGGAAGAGATCGAATCAGTCTGTCGGAGACGCCATCTCCGAGAGCGAGGAAGACAAGGTCGTCTTTATCTCTTAGGCCAGACTGAAGAGGGCCGCTATCTGTTTATTGTTTTGGCTCGTCGGCGGTCTGGGCACTATCGGGTAGTGACTGCGCGAGAGATGACAGATAATGAGCGACGGCGCTACCGCAAGAAAATGAGGAGGGCACATGGTTAAAAAAAAGCAGATTCGGCGTTTCTCATCCCTTGAAGAAGAGCGCGCATTTTGGCAAAAACACGATGCCTTTGAGGTCCTCGGTGAAGAGGGTTGGGAGGTTGTTGAAGGCGGGACGCCGGTGCGCTCGCTGTACGTCGTTCGGGTAGGCCGTCACGGCGCGCTGGTGCGCATTCCCAGAGCGTTTTTGGAACGGCTGGGAGTCAGAAAGGGGCAGAAGCTCCGGGTTTGGACGGAGGGGCATCGGTTGGTGCTGGAGGTTTCCAGTGCCTGAAGAGAAGCGCTCTTGCTCTGCCGGAGCCCACAGCGAGCAGAGCGCGCCGAGCGATTGAACGAATGTTAGCGATCGTGTGAGGTTACTTTGGTATTTTTGATGTAGGAAGAGTGCTGTGACGCTTAATGATATAGCCCCATACGGCAAGGTAGGCAAGAACGATGGTAATTCGCATCCAAGGATAGAGTGGGTTGGGATTGCCAAAAGGTTCGTTCATCAAGCCATAAACAACTGTACAAGCTGATGCGGCGATTCCCGCGAGCCATACCCCGAATTTTACCCAGCGCGGTTTAGCCACGAGCTGAGAGGAATTCATCACAATGGTAAACCATTGAAAGATCAAGGTGAGTGCAAGCCCAAAACTCATCCAGATATCCATAATGGCCACCCGTATTTTTTATAGCACTTCGCAGGCTTAGTGTCAAGATAAGGGGCTACGGAACCAAGTTTTATACTCAGCAAACCTCATCTTCCTTGACGAGCCCTTTGATCCTCAAAATTCGAACGTATTCCGCCCGTCTCAGCTGACACCGAATCAGCTGGCGGAACTGCTCTTCGTCCAACCTAAGTTGTTGGCGAATGTAATAAGGCAATCTGCCCTTCAGCTCGCCGCGCTTGTGAGGCACCTTGACCCAAAGAATAAGTCGTGGGCCACAGTCAAAGAAGGCTAAGGTATCCCGACCCTCTCGAATCTCCATCCTGAGCTTTTGGCTCTGTAGAAATCCTCTTGGCAAGAAGCTAGAAACAGCCGGGCGCTTGCTTGGGCTTTTTCTCATAATGCCTTCGCTACTTTCGGAACCCCGGGGGCCAGGGGTAGTCGGGCGGGCAGAGGTCAGCTTTCTTGTTGTCTGTAAACACATTGTCTCTTCCTTGTATCTTCCCGCGAAACGCTGTAACATCATAAGAACTGATAGGCGAACATGGCGGTAGAAATAGCTCCATCCCGTTATCGTTATTTGATATTATATTCGCTCTTAGCTCTGCGTCTGTATCTCCTGCTAGAAATACCCCTACCGTATTGTAGTCTATCGTGTTGCCTATCAGTAAGAATTCAGCCTTGCTCCAGCCCTCATCTCCTGCGCTAACTGCGTGAAGCCCCATATGCCAAAAATCCAGTGTATTGTTTTTGAGGGAGATAAAGGCTCTAGCTGGTGAATCGTCTGTTATAAATGAGATAGCTGAGCTTATCACAAGCCGAGATAAACCTAGGGGGTCCGCATACAGAAAAGGCCCACTAAGAGAAGTATCTTCAACAGCTACCGTGATCTCTCCTCGCGTCCTTATAGCTACTCCCGAACTGATGTTCTGAAAGCGACTACGCTGGATAGTGAAACTCCCTTTTCTACCGTTGATGACCACTCCTGAGAAGCTGATGATCTCAGCATCTTTCATGACTATTGTCTGTGTTTTATCAGATTGCTGTACCCACACGACCCCAGTGCCAATACGTCGTTCATCCCATACAAAGGGAACAGCAATGGCAAGACTAGCGATCATGACCTCGACCAACTCCGCGCTGCGAATAGTAATGGCTGATCCAGGCTCTACTATACGAATCTTGGTAAGATCTGCACCCGCTCCTTGGAGCACGAGGCTTTTGTCAATCACCAATGGCCGCTCATAGAAGACCCCAGGCCCTATGGAGATAGTGCTTCCGGTAGGAGCAGCGGCGAGTGCCTTCCCGAGCAACCCAAAGCATCCTTGAGGCTCTGAGCAATTGACTTGCAACGATGCTTGGTTGCTGTTCATAGAGGAAGAGCCCACTATCCATAAGAGACTGAGAACACCGACCACACTGAGTCGCATAGCTAGAGTCTCCTCTTGGCTCACTATCAATTATATACTAACCACACAACGAGTCCCACAGCCCTTCCAGTCCTTGTCCTGCAGCTTGTGCTCGCGTCATACTGCATAACCATTCTCTGGTGAAGTACCAAGGGTCAGCCTCATACCAATCTACAGGTTCTGTTGTTATCGTTACAGGATTCTTGACTTCGCTCCATGGCAATGTAATATAGTCGCTCCACTCTTGCGCGCCACAACCTGCTGAGAAACCATGCATGTTGCAAGCAATCTGCTCAGCCTCTCCAGGCTTCAGGTTGTTACACGCCCCAATGCAAGACCACCAGATGCGTCCATTACTATCCATCCAGCTTACTATGATGATCTTGTCGCTTTCGCCAAAGCGCTTCTGCAACTTTGGCAATATGGCATTGGCTATGTCTTGCGAATCGGGGTTAGTAAAGACAACGGTAATAACACCTAGATCTGCTCCATACCAGCTTACCTCAACCGGTAATAACTGCAGGGCTCTTTCCACCCAATCTCCGATTTCTTGAGCTTTGCCACCACACTGTGTACAATGATCACCTCTGGCGAGGGTTAAGATGCTTCGACCGCTGACACTATTCTCTTTAGATAACAAGACGGAAGCACCCCACCATTCGCCATACTTTTGGGTATAGCTACCTTGTAGATCAAGCACAAGGCCGTTATATTGCCAGCCAGTTCTAACGGCATTAGCCGCTATATAGATTGTGCCGAGACCTTGTTCACTTCTATCTCGCTGCGTTCTTGGTATGTAGGGAGAGCTCATCCAGTCAAAAAACTTTGCGAATTCACCGGTTCTTAGGAGTATTTTAATCCATTCTGAAATAATTCTAGATGCTTCTCCTTCTTGTAGAGCCTTTTCTAGGACTTGGAACATGTGCGCATATAGGTCCCGGATAGCCCATGAGAACATAACCATTTCGCCAGGCGAAAAACCTAGGGCGATCATCGTTCTAATTGCTGTATCCCATCGCTGGATCGTGAGATCTATAAGGTCAAAAGGGGTAAGCCCTGGCAAGCCTAACAATCTTGCAATTTGCGGCATGATGCCTAGTATCGCTGAAAGTATCCCTTCTGGCAATGCAAATAATGTCTTTAATCTCAGCTCAACATACCGCATTGCTTTCCTGATTTGTGTCGCGTAAGGCTCTGGAATCTGCTGATCCTGGAAAAACAACGATAGATCCATTAGGGACTCAACCAGCTCGCGGATGATGTCCCTAGCATCTTGAGGACTTAAGCCTAGCACGTTCACAAAGATGGCTTGATATCGGTCCAGTCCTTGAGATAATAGCCGTTCGTATTCTTCATCAAACCGGCCTTGCTCTAAAGCTGCTGATAGCAACTCCATCCAAGTGGTTAGATCATCTGGGTTAATAGCCTGTAGCATTTCTAGCACGCGGCGTAACTTATCTGCTGTTGTGGGATCTATTTGTACGTCTGGGCTGGAGTGTAACATTTGCTCCGCAAAATCCCATAGGCTCTCAAAATCTGTTGCACCCATGCCAGGAAAACCTGCTGCTATAAAATCGAATTGCTTATACTTGTTCCAACCGTAGACCATCCCGTAAGCTCCTAGATCTTGAACTATCGTGCTGTGCGCTTCTAGCAGTGCTTGCAGATACTCTTCATAGGTCATTGTTCTTACTATAGCAGGGATTCCTAAGATTACTGACCCGCTCATCAAGCGCACGCTCTTTTGGAACACGCCTGAGGTTGTTGGGCTACATTTCACTGATATCTCTTTGCTCTCTCCTGGGCTCAAGGTTAGAGGCTGCTCCAACACGACTGTAAAAGACGAGCTCTCTGTCGTTGTTGTATTCGGTACCTCCAGCCTCACTGTTGTCACGCCCTGGTTCTTCACGGTGAGCTTCCGTTCTTTTGTGCTCCCCACAAGGACGATGCCGAAATCCAGCACCGTCGGCCTGATCTCGATCTTATGGGCTGTGCCCACAAGGGGCACCGTCAGGCTCCCTTGCCCCTCACTGATCCCCACCTGCAGGCTCCCTCGAAATTCCCCTGACTCCACCTCCTCCACCGCCACCCCTGGCGCCACGTACACCATCCTGCTGGGATCGAATCGCAAAATCACTTGAGCGCTCTGCCCAGGGGACAGCGTCGGCG
>Ga0272447_1001713_pt1 | contig 13268 bp, 9 predicted proteins | sample YNPCB0133_FD_194589 | JGI IMG/M metagenome (GOLD analysis project Ga0272447, IMG submission 194589) | Hot spring microbial mat communities from Yellowstone National Park, WY, United States - YNP-CB-013-3 | ecosystem: Environmental > Aquatic > Thermal springs > Hot (42-90C) > Sediment | place... | reverse complement strand
GAACCGTAGCGGGTCTGGAGTTTCCGGGCGTACGCTAGTGCCGCCGGGGAGGGATTGCGGAACGGCTCGAGTTCGATACCTAGGGGTAGCACCGCGACCTTGGCCCGGTGCCGGTCAAGCAGCATCGATCCTTCGACGTACTCAGGACTGTCCGAAAGCACGCGGGCGGCGCGCCGATAGACGACCGCTTCCAAGGGGCGGATCACATGCTTAAGGAAGCGTTGCCGGATGATGTCGCTATGGTGCGTGACGACCAGGGGTCGCACGGCCGGGCAGGCCAGCACGGCGGCCATCATGGTGACGTTCGGGGTGTGCAGGTGCCAGATGTCCGGCTTGAGGCGTGCCAGGCGGCGGATCGTCGCCAGAAGGCCGGGGGTCACGTCGAGCTTGGCCAGGTTGGCCCAACGCCCGACGCGGGTGACCCGCACCGGGCCGTCCTGCTCCTCGATGTCGGGCGTCGGCGTGAACCGCTCGAAGGTGGCGTCGCGACCGGCGGCGGTGGCATGATTGACCACCAGGACACGCACTTCCGCCCCGCAGTTTGCCTGGGCTTGGGCCAAGGTACGGGTATGGCTTTCAATACCGCCGGGCGACGGTGGATAGTATTTGCCGAGGTGAACGACCCGCACGTCAGGCCGTCTCAACACTGAGCAACTTCAAATAAAGACAACGCTCCGCGAGCCTCGCGCTGCTGTTCGTCCCAGCCGAGATGGAGTCTTGAGACTACCAACGGTTTTCAACCGCCGGCCGCAACTACGTTTTTGTCTGTAGTTCTTGTGATACACTATACTACCTGCACTCCGGGAACGTCAAGGTACACGATATGATGAATTCTTCAACAAACACCAACTAGAATTGGCTGGTGTTGTGGGGAGACACACCGGAAAATAAGGGAAGTAACAGGAGCCGTCCAGACGGCAAGGCCGGTGAGGAATGCAGATGTATCATTGCATTGGTATAATGATGTTTTTATTATGAGAGTATGATGATGGATTCGTCTGGTTACGTGCCATTGATCGAGTCGGTAGAGCGATGGGCGGCGTTGCGGACGGCTGCCCGTTGGGAAAAAGCCATTGCCCGTGCCTTGCAGGTGGTGCAGGTACCCTTTTTTCTGCCAACCATCACCCGCTGGAATGGGGGTATGGACCGGGGTCGTGCCACCGATGTCCCCTTGTTTCCTGGTTACTTATTTGTCTCGGAGCGGGATTACCTGGGCAATCCACGAGTCCTGGCAGCCACACGTGCCAAAGTGGCTCAAGTCTTACGGCCCCCCGATGCGGAACAACTCCGTGAGGAACTCCGGGCGATTGCCACCGTGCTGGAGCAACGGCGGTTGGTACAGCAACGCTGGGTGGCGGCGGTCGGAGATGTAGTACGGCTGGTGGGCGGGCCGCTGCAAGGAAACATCGGCCGGGTAGTCCGATTGAAACCCAACCGTTGGGTCCTTGTGCTGGAAATCTCCTTTTTGGGTCTGCGTGTGGAAGCCGAGGTGGACGAGCGGTGGGCGGAACGAGTGCTTTAGAAAGGGGCTTTCTTGAGAAAACAAAGGGCAGTTATCGCTTCTCCAAGGTTCGGTTCGCCCGCTCCTCCCAATTTCCTGGCTCGGTTCCGGCTTGCGGCAAAGACGCTGGGCCATTCGTAAAAAAAACACGACCCGGTCATAATAAAAGAACATGATGTCACCCCTGGGAACCGTGGACGCTTGTCGTCGTCAGCGAAGCATACGAAGGATGGGCGTTCGATCCTGTGAGCGAAGATCATGCGCTATTATTATCCCGCTTTTGAGACGTTTGTGACTTTAGCCCAGCAGTATAACATGGTGCCCGTCTATCGGCGGTTGATGGCGGATACGCTGACCCCAGTGACGGCCTTCGGCAAGATTCAGCAAGGGGACTGGTCATTCTTGTTCGAGAGTGTGGTCGGGGGAGAGCGGGTGGGACGGTACAGCTTTCTGGGGAGTGGTCCGTTTGCCCGTTTTGAAGCGTACCGGCAGCAGGTGCGTTGGCAAGACGGGGAGGAACTTTGGCATGAAGAAACCGTGGCCGACCCGCTGCGATATCTGGAACAACGTGGGCAGTGTTACCGTGGCCCCCACCTGGTCGGGTTACCCCGTTTTTGCGGTGGGATGGTTGGTTACGTAGGCTACGACGCGGTGCGGTATGTGGAACGCCTGCCCCATCCGCCGCCGGATGACCGCGGGCTGCCGGACCTCTCGTTCGGCTTCTACGACCGGATGGTTATCTTCGACCACGTGGACAAGACAATCCTGGTGGTGGCCCATGCCCGAGTGAATAGCAGGGCAGCGGACAGCCTTTCGGAAGACGCATTGCAGGCGACCTACCACCGTGCTTGTCAACAGGTGGATGAACTGGTCGAGCGGTTGCAACAGGTACCGGTGGATTGGCCTTTGGTAGATGTGGCACCCCAGAGTGAGGAACCCGCGGGGCGATTACCTCCTCGCGTCCGCTCCAACTTCACCCCGGAACAGTTCGCCGCCGCGGTGGAGAAAGCCCGCGCCTACATCCACGCCGGCGATGCCTTTCAGATTGTGCTCAGCCAACGGTTCCAGACCGAGACCGCTGCTCACCCCTTCGACATTTACCGGGCCTTGCGGGTGGTCAGCCCCTCACCGTTCATGTTCTATTTGCGGTGCGGTCGGGCCACGTTGATTGGAGCCTCGCCGGAAATCATGTGTCGGGTCGAAAACGGCATAATTACCAGTCGCCCTCTGGCCGGCACCCGACGCCGCGGTCGGACACCGGAGGAAGACCGCAGCCTGGCCGAAGAGCTACGAAGCGATCCGAAGGAACGGGCAGAACACATCATGCTGGTGGACCTGGCCCGCAACGATGTCGGCCGCGTTGCCGAAATCGGCTCCGTACAACTGAGCGACCTGTTGACCGTGGAATATTACAGCCATGTCATGCATCTATCCAGCACTGTGACCGGTCGGCTCCGCCCCGGCTTGACCGCCTTCGATGCCCTGCGGGCCAGTTTGCCAGCTGGAACTCTCAGCGGTGCCCCGAAAGTGCGAGCCATGGAAATCATCGACGAGTTGGAACCGCACCGGCGGGGACCTTATGGCGGTGCCGTCGGCTACGTGGACTTCAGCGGCAACATGGACACCTGCATTGCCCTGCGGACGATGGTGCTGTTGGATCGGACCGCCTATGTCCAAGCCGGTGCCGGCGTGGTCGCCGACAGTGTGCCGGAGTTGGAGTATCAGGAAACGGTCAATAAGGCTCGTGCCCTGCTCCGAGCCATCGAAGTAGCCGAAACCCAGTTATGAAAGGCTCCGTCGTTATGAAAGGCTCTGCCGGCCAGCATCTTTTCTACCATGCCCTCCGGCCAAGGAAAGACCCACGACGACGAGCTAGCCCGCCGTTTGTGGATGCAGCCCACTTTTCTTGCGATGCAGAAGCCCAGGAAAACCGACAGCCTGACGTGATGCAGCGGGCAATCGTAGTGGAAATCCCCTCGCTCTGTACTGATGGCTGGTAACGAATACTGGTCCGAGACGGTGAAATCCCCGCGGGAATCCCAGTACATCGAGGTACACACCGAGTGTTTGCCGCAACACCGAGGTACACACCGAGTGTTTGCCGCAACACCGAGGTACACACCGAGTGTTTGCCGCTGCTGAACCATTGGGCCAAACGATGGTCGGGCAGCTATAACAAGCCTGCGGATGCGGTTCGGAGCTATTGAACCGCCTCGATTGACCCTCCCTCTGTAATCCTTGTCAGGAGTCCTTTCCCATGCGTCGCCGTATTTTTACCCTCGGGATGCTAGCAGTGGGTAGCACGATGCTGGCTCTGGCCGTGTGTCAGGCCGACCAGGACACTGCCCGCCCCGAAAATGCAACTGTCCGTTCCAGCACCGCCAACAAGCGACTGCTTCTGGTGACGCACAGCGGCGGTTTCATTCACGCCTCGGTGGCGACGGCCGAAGAGGTGCTCAAGCAGATCGGGCCGGCCCACGGCTTTGACGTCACCTGCTGGCGCTTCACCGAAGACCCCGATCGCAAAGTCAAAGGCAAGGATGGTCGAGAACGCACCGCTTTGGAAGTGTATGCCGAACGTTTCCGTGCCAGTACCCGGCTGCCGGTGGAACGGGAACACTGCGGGCGGATCAACAAACAAACACTCAAAAACTTCGACATCGTCCTGTTCTTCACGACGGGCAATCCCGTCAACAAAGAGGAACTGAACGATCTGCGGGAGTGGGTGCGGGCCGGAGGAGCATTGGCGGGCACCCACTGTGCTACCGACACCCTCTACGGCGAATCGGTCTATGGTGAGTTGATCGGGGCCTATTTCCGGGGTCATCCTCCCGGGTTGCAGAAGATCCGGGTCCGGGTCGAGGATCCCAAGCATCCCGCTGCGGCGGGCTTCACCGATGGCATGGAGTTCCAGGATGAAATGTACGTCTTCCGCGACCAGCCCTTCAGCCGTGACCGACTCCACATCATCCTGAGTATCGATCCTACTTCCTTCAACCCCGGGAAGAACCTCCTCCGTGCCGACAACGACTACGCCATCTCCTGGTGCCGACGGGAAGGACAAGGGCGGGTCTTCTACACCTCCTTCGGCCATGATCCGAAAGTCTGGCGGGATGAACGGTTCCAAAAACACCTCATCGGCGGATTGAAGTGGGCCGTCGGCCTGCTCCCTGGCGACGATACCCCCAGCGGCAAAGCAAACGCTAAGAAGTAGATCCCCGCAAGATGGCAGGACATCCCGGCTGTCTCTGCATCGCGGACGCATCCCCTCCCAGAAAATAGCTTTGGACTGGATCGCCCTTCTCCTCCGAAGAACCTCGGGGCACCGGGAGGTTCGGAAGGGTGAGTTCGTTGTCCTGGCTATCCCCGTGAATGTTAAAAGTTTTCTGAGGTGCACTCGGTAACACATCGGGTATATTGATAATAAGACGCACGTCGGAAGAACAACCGGGACAGCGGAAACCAAGACAACCAGAGGAACGAGCGGGACATTGGAAAAACCCCAGGCTGAGCGGACAGCGGTAGAAACCCCAGGCTGAGCGGACAGCGGTGGACCAGGGAAGCTCTTCCCTTCCCACTTCAACGGGGGCTTGCCTGAGGGTTTTCCAGCTCGGGGACCAATTCCGGGGGTAAGTGCACCTTATGCTGGGAGCAGTCATTCCAGATTGCCACTTTTTTGGAACTGTAGGGATTTTGTGAACGTCCTAACCGGCAGGAGGCTGGGGATTGTTACGACTATCAGTAATTTAGTAGAGATTCTGAAAGACATGGCTTCAGGTACAGCGACGATTCCATGCCCATTTTGCAGTCGTTTGATGGGTGTGCTGGAGCATCAGCGGGGGCGAGCGGTGCGTTGTCCGCACTGTCGGCAGGTCATCATGGTTCCGTCGGTGGCCGGGAGCGATGCGACAAGCGGTCATGATGGGGGACTAGCAGCTGGTAAGTCCCCCCCAGCCTCCCCCGCTGCGACTGCTGGGGAAGCACCTGCGTCCGCCGCTCCGTCGCCTCGGGTCACTCCACCTCCCGAAGCAACTCGGGAAGTGCCCACTATGATTCCGCCGAAGGAACTGTTACCGCAGTTTTCCTTCCCTCCCGCAAACAGTGAAGACGCCGCCAGCATTCTCAGCGAGGCTTCGCCGATCAGCGACTCGCTTTTTGAGGATGCAGATGAACTGCCGCGCCCCATTTTGCCGACGCAGGAAGGGACCCAGGGTTTATCCTCCCGCCCGAGTCCTTCGAGTCAGCCGACACCGGCGTCGCAGTCGCCGTTGCCGCAACTGCGTATCCCGGTTTCCGGCTCGGCTGCGCCGGCTACACCACCACCTTCCGGCTCCGCTCCCTCAGTTCAGGCAAGCTCCTCACGAAATGCAGAAACCGCTCTGCCCCCCTCAACGGCGGCGCCCCCCACGCCAGCAGATGATCCTGGGCCGTTCCGCTTCGGTAATGCGGGTGACGTTCCCACACCGCCGATGCCCATTTCCTTGATTGTGCCGGTGCCGGTGGAGTCGGGGGAAAGTTCCGCCCCCTCGGCCATGGGGTCTGCGGTGCGATCGACCCCGCCGCGTCCGAAGGGCGTATCTCCCTTGGCTTTTTTCGTTCTGGCCGCTTATGCGGCCCTGGCCACTTGCGTAGCCTTGTACGGCCTGTTTTTCCGCAGCCCGGGTTTGCCACCGACGCACCCCTTGGCCGCCATTCCGGACACATTCGGGGAATACGAACCGGCCAGTCGCAAGAAGATCGCTTTGCGGACTCCCCTGACCGGTCCCTTGCCGGAGGATCTGATTGTGCCCTTGGGGGGCACGCTAACCATTGGGCAACTCTGCATCGAGCCGCTCCGGGTCGAAGAGCGTCCCTTGCTCCTGATCACGGAAGTCGATCAGAAGAAACGGGAGGAAGCAACCCGCCCGGCTCTGGTGCTCCACCTGAAGCTGAGCAACACTTCCAGCGATCTGGTCTTCCATCCGGTGGATCCGGCGCTGATGCGGAAGGCCAGCCAGCAGGAGTTGATCGATCAGTTCAACGGTACCCGTCTGGAGGTGGGACCCGCGACGTTTGTCGGCGGCCCGCTGGAGTGGCCCTTCCGTCCGGGCGTGCGTCGTTACGAAGCCGCCCAGCATCATCACGATCAACCGTTGCAGCCGGGTGAGTCCCGCGAATTCGTCATTTGCAGCCCGGATCATCCGGATCTGCGGCGGGCGTTGCGCAATGCTCCAGCGGACATCCTCTGGCGTGTGCACCTCCGCACCGGCCTCCTTACGTTCCAGGAGCGTGAAATCCCGATCACTTCCGTCATCGGTGTGCGTATTCCCACCAAGGCCATCCAACGCGCCTCATCCTGATGGAACTTCCCGCATCCAGGACAAAGAAAACGCACCCAGGGACCATGTCGATCGGGATGAGCGGGGCAGCGAGGGTCCAGTCTTCCCGGTGACGGTCCAGATCAGGGGGCAGGCAGCGAGGGTCCAGTCTTCCCGGTGACGGTCCAGATCAGGGCTGGATAGAGACGGTTTTACCGGCCACGACGGTGCGGAGGACCCGGGTTTGGGCCAGGTGGTCCTGCTGCTGGGGATCGAAGATGTCGCGGTCCAGGACCACGAAGTCCGCCCATTTGCCGACGGCCAGGGTACCGCGTTCCTGTTCGGTTTCGGTGGCGTAGGCGCTGCCCCAGGTATAGGCACGCACGGCCTCCACGACGCTGATCCGTTGTTGGGGATACCAACCCTGGGGATGCTTGCCGTCGAGGGTCCGGCGGTGGACCGCGGCGTCAATCCCCAGCAGGGGATTCAGAGGCACCACCGGCCAGTCTGAGCCGAACGCCAGTATCGCCTTGGCTTCCAGCAGGGAACGGAAAGCATAGGAGCGGGCACAGCGTTGTGCGCCGATCCGCCCTTCGGCCCAGCGTCCATCGTCCACAGCATGGTAAGGTTGCATCGAGGCAATCACCCCCAACTGGTGGAAGCGGGGATAATCTGCTTCACGCAGGTGCTGGGCATGTTCGATCCGCCAGCGTCGAGTCCGACCGGGTCGCGCCCGCTGAATCTGTTCGTAGAGGTCCAACAGCACTGTGTTGGCCTCGTCACCGATGGCATGGACGCACACCGGCAAGCCCGCCGCATCTGCCCCATCGATCCAGTTGCGCAATGTTTCCACGGGCGTGACATACACACCGCGGTTCCTACCCTGATTTTCGTAAGGTTCCCACATGCGGGCCGTGCTGCTACCGAGCGAACCATCCACAAAACCTTTCACACCTCCGATCCGCAACCAGGCACTGCCGAACCAGCCGGCCACCCCCAGTTCCGCCAACTCCCGGTAGCGAGCCAACGGCCAGCGGAGGTGGATCCGGCAGGTGAGGCGGCCTTCCCGCTCCAGACTCTGAAGCACCCGCAGCAGCCGGCGGCGGGTTTCCGGACTGCTTCCGTCCATGTCATCCACACCCGTGACTCCGACGCTGGCCGCATGTTTCAACGCGGCTTGCACCGCCTCGACAATCTCCTCATCCGTCGGCTCCGGAATCACACGCTCCACCAATGCCATGGCATTGTCCCGCAATACGCCTGTGGGTTCACCCTGTTCATCCCGTTCGATCACCCCTCCAGCCACGTCCTGGGTCTGGCGGGTGATGCCCGCGGCGCGGAGGGCGGCGGTGTTGGCCACTCCCATATGTCCGTCATAGCGTCGTAAGAACACGGGTCGGTCCTTGACGTATTTGTCCAGCAATGCGGCGGTGGGCACCCGTCCTGCAAAGGTTCGCTCATGGTCCCAGTTGCCTCCCAGCAACCACCGTTCCCGTGGTGTTCTGGCATCGTACTCGCGCAATCGACGTCCAAACTCCGCTTCATTTTCCGCATCCCGCAGGTCCACCCGGGCCCGTTGCAAGCCTCCACCGAGGAAATGCACATGGGCATCGATGAAGCCCGGCACCACGCGTCGCCCCTCCAAGTCCACTACTTCCGTTGCCGCGCCGATCCACCGACCGACCTCCTCTTCGCTGCCGATCCCGAGGATCCGCCCTCTCCATACGGCCAATGCCGAGGCCTCCGGCTGACGGGGCTCCCCCGTCCAGATGCGTCCCCGGCGATAGACAATCTCCGCCTCCATCCTGGTCTCCTCCGCTTGAACCTTCTTCTTCTCGTCATACGCTGCAGATTCACCCACAAGCCCCGCCGCCACCGCCCAGGTTACCAGAACAGTCGCCAGTGCGATACCCGTTCGCATAAAGGACTCCCGGATGTCACCCGATCAACCTGCAGAGGACCAAGCCGAAGTCTTCCCTTGGATTTCTACCCTGTTCCCCCCTGGAGAAACCTCACCCTCCGTCCATCAACCAACGCTCCCAGAGAAACCTCCTCTTTCGTCCGTCCACATTTCCTATGGACGCTTGGGAGCGGCGGGAGGGTCACGGATCCCCTACGGCATTCGGCTCGGCTGACTCGATCACCCGCATCTGCTTCCACCGCCCCGTGGCAAAACGGCCCCACAGGCAAAAGGCCATGAGGATGATATACACCGTGGCACTGCCCCAAGCGCCGTAGAGCGGTTCACCCAGTCCCCACTGCCGCCATTGCTCCCCATGTTCGACAATATACCATGTGGGCAGCACCATGACGGGCCAGGCCATGCTGAAAGTCACCCAGGCTACGAAGCGGGTGTCTCCTGCTCCACGCAGGGCGCAAGCGAAGGTGACATTTCCGGCATCCGCGAGGGAGTAAAGGGCCACGCAGAGGAGCAATCCCGGCACCAACGGGGCTGCCTCGGCAAAGGTCGCCGCTTGCGCCTCACCCGCAGGGGCAAACGCCCAGATCAGCACCTGGGGACAGCCTACATACACCCCCGCGATCCCCCCCATGTATCCCAGCATCCAGCGCAACCCCAGCCACGTCACCGCCTCCGCCTCCTCCGTTCTCCCAGCACCTAAGCGTTGACCTACCACGATCCCGACCGCCTGACCCAAACCCAGCATCGGCAGAAAGGCCAGCATGTTCAAGGTCACCGCAATACTCGTTGCAGTCATCGCCGCCACGCCCAGACGACCCACCAACAGCGTAAAGAGCGTAAAGGCCAACGCATCCAGAAACATCTGAATTCCCGCCGGTAAACCATACCGCACCAGCCGGACCAACAAGTCCCACTCGAGCCGCCACCACTGCCCCGTCCCATAACGCCGACGCTCCTGACCCCGCAGCATCCACAACAAACCTGCCAATGCCGACACCCACGACCCGATCACCGTGGACAAACCCGCCCCGGCTATTCCCATCTCCGCAAAACCCCACCGCCCAAAGATCAACACCCACCCCAACACCCCATTCACCACAGTCCCCAGCGCATCGATCCCTAGCACGGTCCACGTCCGACCCAACCCCGAAAAAAAACCGTTCACCGCCGCCACCAGGAGCATCGGCAGAGCCGCGCAACTCAAATACCCTAGGTAGATCCGCTCCAGTTCCCACACTTCCGGCGGTGCACCACCCCACCAGGCCACCGCTTCCAGGATCGGCTCGAGCAGGGGAAAGACCAGCCCCAACACCCCCGCCAGATACAAACCCTGCCACACAGCTACACCGGTACGCTCCCCCCGCCCTGCACCCCAATACTGTGCCACAAACGTGGATACATAACCGACCGTTCCCTGACACAAACCCAACGCCAGCCAGAACACCATCATCGCCGGAAAAGCGGCCGCCACCTCCACCGGATCATGACGAGACAACAACACCCGATCCACCGTCAACTGCAACGTCTGGAAACTTTGACTCAACACCAACGGCAATGCCAAAGCCCACAGCTCCCGTGAGCCGCATGGCTTCGACACTCCGCCACCCTCCTCCTTCGGCACCTCCAACTCTTGGCCCTCCTCGTGCGAGATCCCCACTGTACGCCCACCACCCACACACACTCACTGTGCGGCCCAACACCCCCACACCCTCGTTGTACGCCCAACACCGCCTACTGCCCGGAACCGCTGCCTTCCAAGGCTTGATAACGTCCGACCTCAAGGATGATGCGCTCCTTCCGGACCAATGACGCTGCCCGTCCGCCCCAGAACGGTGGATGGCCTTTCCCCCCTGGATTCGCCAAACGCCGATTTCCCTAAACCCTGCCGACCCCTTCAGCAAGGAGAAGCATGACGGACCCATTCGGCCAACAGACGTGACAGATGACAGAAGCGGAACAGCAGAAGCGGCTCCAGGTCGTTGGCAAACTTCAGGGATAATCCTGGAAATCCTGGAAGACAGGATGGCGGGGCTTCAGGCTGGTGCCAGCCGACGTCACGCCGTGGCCTGGCTCGAAACCAAGATCCTCACGCCCAGGCGTCCGGTTGCCCCCAGCAGACACTGAGGAATCTGCTACCCAGGCTATCACCCAGGACTTTGAAGCGGCCTGACAGGACCGGCTGCGGACAACCCAACGCCACCGCAGGCTAACCCAACCCCAACGCCCCGACAAAGGGGAGAACACTTTGTTGGATGGAATTGGCCGCGGGCACTTTGAACCGAATCCTCAGGATCAAAAAACAACAGACACCAGAAAATAACAGATTGCATCATCGTGGGTCCGTGGGAGTCGCCGCTGCCGAGGTTCGGCCCGCGATTTGTCGCCACTGTGGACTAAGGAGAGGGAAGTTGAATGACTTCCAACGTATCATGATTGCGTCCACCACCGGCACCACCGATCAACAGGACGGCTTGTTCGCTCCAGGGAAGCAAGCGGGCGACCAGCCGTTTGCTCCGGGCTTGACCGATCGGTTCCCATTTGGCAGCATCGGGAGCCAGACGGTAGAGGTTTCCTTCCATCGTATAAACGATGAGTTGCCCGTTGTGGGTACAGGCAGCGGGTGCGAACGCGGCCCGCTCTTTGCCGGGCAAATCGGGTCCACGCTGCCACCGGCGTGTGGTCAGATCCAGGATGTCCACCCGCGGTTGGGGTCCGTCTGGTGACAAACCGCCTATGACATACACCTTGTGCCCCACTGCTACCGCAGCGAGTGCCCGGCGTTGGAAGGGTTGCTCGATCGCTTCCCACTTCCAAGGTTGTTGCTGCAGGTTGACGAGTAAGGTCGTGTCGTGCCAGATCGGTTGTTGCTCCCGGCCCCGCAACTGCCACCCACCTACAACGACCAGCCAATCTCCGGCAATCACCACATCGTGCGAGGAACGCCCTGCCGGCAGTGGTGGCAGGTCTTTCCAGCGGTTTGCCTTCGGATCAAAACATGCCACCGCGTCGAGAGAATGATTGTCGCTCTCCTCCCCGGGATCATTGCGGGGTTGCATACCCCCGACGCGATAAATCGTGCCGTGGTAACTGACCAGGTTCAAACCTTGCGCGTGCGGACCGCCGGGTAGCTCCTCCCATTGCTTCGGCTCTTGGAGATTCAACCGGTAAAATGTGCCTGAAACGTTGGTTTTGTCATACTGGTGGGTCTTGCCTGCGTGGCCGCCGTACACGTACAGATAACCGTCGCAAATTGTAGCCCCGAAGCTTGAGACCCCTTTCGGCAGGGAGGGCAACTGGACGTCTGCCGCGGCGATCACCACAGGACCGATAGCAACCAACCCACCTACAACCACCCACACCCCAATCCATCGTCGCGTTCGCGTAGGCATGTGTGCATCCCCTGATGGTTTTTATGGCTTTCGTGATACAGTCCCGAGTAAGGCAATGGGGCGATTATACACAGTAAAACTAAAACATCCCGTTGAGTATGACCACACTCAGGGCCGTTTTTTACGCTCGAGATATTTCTGGGCAGCCGTAGCGGGGTCGTACTCCACCTCGGGCGGAAGTGGTGCCACGGCTGTTGACGTCGAGGACGTCGGCGTGGCTGGTGGCGGTTTGTGACACCCCCCTAGCCACCAGACTGCTATCACACCGCCTAACATCAGCAAAACCGTCGGGACAACATCAGCGGACATAGCGTGAGCTCCTCCCCAATAGCGGCATCACCTCGGCGGGCAGGGTTCATCTCCTCGAAACCACCGGGATCATTTTGAGTGATCCGGGTATGCTCTTCTCCAGGGCAGCGGTTGGTGTTAGCAACCCCAGCCCGTGGGGACCATCAGAAGTCATTGCTGACGATTTCGCCGCCATCGCGGGTTCCCAAGGCCTGATAGGTGGTCAGGCTGAGCCGACCGTTGGCCAGGAAGCGCACCGACCCGTCTCCGAAGAGGAAGTTGGCCCCGTTGGGATGGTCGCTCCGGAATGCCCCGAGGCGTGCCGTCCGGTCCGCCGGGGTGCCGACAGTGGTGTTGAACATCACACCGGTGCTGCCGAACGAATACGAGGCGTAGCCCCACACCCATTGCGTATTGCCACCCCGGAGTGAACCGGCATAAGGCCCGGAGGTAAAGAAGTAATCCTTGAGCTGGAATCCCATTTCGCCCGCCAGAATGGTGTTCGAGGTGCCGTCCGGAACCTGGGTCAAGGTGACGCCCCGTGCGCCGATCAGCCCCGGGGAACCGCCACCCCCGATTTGCCGGACGATCAAACCATTGTCGTAGGGCGGATTGCCGTTGGCTCCCGGCGCGAAAAAGGGATTGGGATGGTTACCGATGCACACCGCATAGCTGGACCAACCGGGAAAGGCTTGCGGCACCGGTGGCGGCTGCATGCTCGGGCAACGGAAAATCTTCAATTCCATCTGACCCAACAGCAGATTGCTGTAACCGTCGCCGTCAGGATCAGAAGGGTCAGTGGGATGTAAGTTGGGATCATAGCGGCGCGCGATGTTTTCCTGCTCCAGGTAGGGCAGAATGTGGGTGAACGC
>Ga0272447_1001712_pt1 | contig 13272 bp, 6 predicted proteins | sample YNPCB0133_FD_194589 | JGI IMG/M metagenome (GOLD analysis project Ga0272447, IMG submission 194589) | Hot spring microbial mat communities from Yellowstone National Park, WY, United States - YNP-CB-013-3 | ecosystem: Environmental > Aquatic > Thermal springs > Hot (42-90C) > Sediment | place... | reverse complement strand
GTTACGGGAATGAGAAAAACCTCGCCCCTGGAGGTACGGCAGGCCAGTTCGTCCAGACCCGCAGCAAAGTGCATGTCCACGATGGATAGCTTTCGGGGCAACTGCCAGCGACAAAGTGGGCTACCTTTCCGCTGGTGATAAACGGACCCATCTTCGGCAGCCAGAGCGACCATCGAACCATCGTCGCTCAGCGCACAGGCTTTCGCGGGCTCTGGCAATGTCTGGGGATCTTCCAGCCACAATCGGTCCCAGCCGGGCTGCCAGCGACCGGTTCGCCAGCTACGATCCGGCTGGACAAGCAGCAGATAGCCACGGCGGTTGATTACCGCACGCTGAATCGGTGCGGGAAGTAGTGCAAGCCAGTAATCGCTTTGCTCGGCTCGCGTCTCGAGGACACCGTGGCTTGAGTCGTCCCGATTCAGAGGCCACACGTATAGCTTGCCGGTAGCAGTAAGTGCCAGCAGATGATCGGAGCCGACGAACTCACATGCACGTAATTCTTCGGCCGTCAGGCTGATCGTTCGCGGAAACGCATTCGGTTCCGGAAACAGGCCGATTTGCCAGGAAGCGGTCGCGTTCGGGCGATAAATTACCGCGATGGTCTTTCTTTCGGCATCCAGACGCACACCAAACAGAGTTTCGGCTTGCCCTTCCCAGGTCCAGAAAGGCACGGGCGAATCTCCGGCCAAACCGCCAGCCCGACCACCACCCCAGACCGCAAGGAGACGTTGTCCCACTGAGAGAAGACCAGCCGAACCGCTCTGAAGACCATCCCGGCCAAAAGGTGCCTTGTACAGCGTCCTGGTGGTAACCGATGCCGCTTCGGTGCGCCGAAGGAAAATCACCTGGCCATCAGCGGTCAGGCCAGCCCAGCCGTCTTCCCATCGGGTCAGGGCTAACACCGGCGGATGTTGCCAGCTCGGCTGTTGTATAAGCTGCAAACGGGCCTGCAAGAGCCGCCACTCCCATCGCCGTTGCTCGACCGGTATTTGTTCCAGTAACGTCAGCGCGGAGCGATAGTCCCCTTGCTGGAAGGAATGGAAAGCGTCCTGGACCTGGCGAAGGGTTTGTTGTCTTTGCTGGCGAGCGCGTGCCTGGTGAAGTTGCTCGCGTTCGCGGAGCAGCGCCAGTTCCGCCGACCAGGCTCGCTCGGCCTGGGAATGAGCGAGTCGCGCCTGCCAGGTCACGCCGGCCAAGCCCAGGCCGGTAACGATAGCCGTGGCGGTAACTAGAGCCGCCATCGTCGGCCTGCGCTTCACCCATTTCAGCGTGCGATACCACCAGGGTCGCGGCGCTGCTAAGATCGGTTCGCCGGCCAACCAGCGTTCCAAATCTTCAGCGAGGGCTTCTGCGGAGGGATAACGATTTTGCGGTTCGCGTTCCAGGCACTTCAGACAGATACTTTCGAGGTCGCGGTCAATCCGTGGGTTGAGCTGGCGGGGTGGAATGGGGCGTTCGGTCAGCACCTGACGAACCGTCGCCATGCGGGTCGGGCCTTTGAAAGGCGGTCGTCCCGTGAGCATTTCATACAGAATGGCTCCCAAACTGTAGATGTCCGCCGCAACGGTGACCACTCCCTTCTTGCCGGAAGCCTGTTCGGGAGCCATATAGCTGGGGGTGCCGACGATTTCTCCCACCTGGGTCAGGTCGAGTTCGCGCGAACCCGGTCGAGATCGCTGGCTGTCTGCGGCCGGGTCGGCGCTGGCATCCCGCGGCGCCGATGCCGCCGAATGCGGAGGCGAGGCTTCACTGGCATCGGTAGTTACTTCGCCGCGCAGGTTTTTCGCCACGCCGAAATCGGCCACATGGGGTCGGCCATCTTTGTCGAGCAGAATGTTGGCCGGCTTCAGGTCGCGGTGCAGAATACCGCGCTGGTGGGCGTAATGGATACCGCGGGCGGCGGAGATAATCAAACGGGCAGCAGCACGGTGATCGTCACGGTATCGGGCCATGTGCTGCGCCAGGTTGCCACCTTCAATCAACCGCATGCTGTAAAAGTAATAACCGTCATGTTCGCCCACTTCGTAAATGGGAACAATCCGCGGATGATCAATACTGGCGGCCGCTTCCACTTCAATGCGAAACCGTTGCCGTTCCACCGGGTTCGCCAGTTCGCTGCCCGGAATAATTTTCAACGCTACCAGTCGGTTGAGACTGATTTGCCGGGCTTTGTACACCACGCCCATCCCGCCGCGGGCGATCCGTTCGAGGATTTCATAATCCCCGAAGATGCGGCCCGGAAACGGGTCAAGCGGTTCCTGCACCGGAACCTGTGGCGTGGTGCTATACTCGGCAGAATGCGTCTCTACCGGGCGTTTGCGCAGTGAACCCGGTGGTGGCCCGGGATCGCTTTTGCCGCTTGGGTCGGGCATAGCTGGTGTGGTGTGGCTGGATTGCGTCGAGACCGATCCTGACAAACCCGCCAGACTGCGTCAGGCTCCCGCACAAGTATAGCTCACACCAACACCACCAGCCGATCAGGGCAACCGGCGAATGCCAATGTTGCGGTATTCGAATTTCCCCGATTCAGCCTGCAAACCGATCGGCCCCTTTTCCGGCACTTTGAATTTGTCGGTCAACACTTCGCCGTTACACTGGCATAGCGCATTGGTTCCGCGGACGATGATGTCCAGGACATTCCAATCGCCGCTTTTGAACGATTTTGGCTTGTATGGACCGACGGTCGGATAATCGCGCACCTGCAACTGCACCCCGCGGATGTACACGCCGCTATCCGCACGCGGAGCGGCGCGAAACTCCAGCCGCAGATGAAAATCGCCGTCGAAACTCTGGGCGGTGTACAGGTCGCGAATGCCGCCTTTACCCTGTTTATCCTTGGCCTCGATGACGATGACGCCCTCCTGCACCCGGATGCGACCATCCGGCGTTTCTGTTTGCCCGTCCATAGGCTTCCCCTTCTGGCCGGGATACACCCAACCGGTCAAATCCTTGCCGTTGAATAACGGTTCAAACTTGAACTCGGCCTTTTCGTCGGTCGGTTTGGTCTGGCCGTAAAAGTCGGGCACAGCACCAAGCATGGCGGCCAGCATGGTGGCCACCGTTACGGCCACAGTCAGCGACACCTGGCGCATGGGCTTCTCCTTGTGCAGATGGCTTTACCGTAAACATGGGCCAGAGGCCCTACCGAGACGGCACGACTGGCCGAGACGCTGGGCATGGCTAATTTCGCAGGTCGTGAGGCAGGTTATCGGGTGGGATAAATCGGCGGGAAAATCATCGCCATTTCGGCGGATTCGGTTTTCACAAGCAGTGTATTTGCGCCACAGGTCGCGTCAAGGGTGAGCGCTGCGATGTTTATCTACAGCATCCGGCAAAATGTCCGTGTCGGAGAGGGATATGCTGGGTGCGAATGGCTCCCGACGAAGTTGCTGTTCGAGACGGGAGACTTCCAGGCGTTTTTCCAGACGATCCAGCAGGGAACGCAGTTCCGCCAATTCCGCAGAGGCAACGTGGCTGCCCTCTGGTAGCGAGGACTGTGCCAGCTGCAGCAGTTCGCATTGCGTATGGAGTTTTTGAATTCGTGCGGCCAACTCGGCTTGTTGCATCTGCCATTGCCTGCGCTGTTCGGCAAGATTTTCCAGCACTCGTTGCTGCTCGGCCAGAAGTAGCTCACGCTGCTGGATCAGCTCCTGCCGGGCCTGATAAAGCTGGAATCGCCGTCGCAATTCTGCCAGAATCCGGCTGCGTGCGGAACCGGCTGGCGTATCGTTATCGGCTGGGGCGTCGCTCCGCAAACGCTCTCGCAGTTCCTGCAATTGTTGCCGCTCACGATCGAGTTCCTGGCGATGGCGTTGCAACTCGTGCTCCAGTTCGCGCACCGAAACCAGCAAACTCGCCTGATAGCAAATGAAACGATCTTCCACCTGGGCTAACTGTGCCAGCATCGTTTCCGCACGGCGAATTTCCGAGGCCAGCGGCAAGGATTCCTCTGTACGCGGGCTGGTCGTCTTCATCAATGTCGCAAGGTAACTACGCAAAATGCCGGCGGAATGCAAACCAATCACGAATAAAAATCCGGCGGCCAGTACGGCAATTTTCTGCCACACCGCAGCTCCCCCTGCCGGGTATTTCGCTTTCCGCATCCTTTTCGTTCCTGGTGCACACGCTCCAACAGATCAATCGCAATCAAACCCGCAAAATTGCGAAACTGCCACCACGCACGCCGGGCATCGAAACCACGTTGCCTGCAAAATCCCAGCGAAAATTGCCAGGCGACTCCAACAGAAACCAGGCAGAGGAGTTCCGCAGGTCGCTCGCGTCTCAGACCGAAAAACTGCAAAACCGCCCCAAGGCAGATTCCGTCTCTGTGTCAGTAGCAGCTTTGGGAGCAATTCCAGAACTGCAAAACCGCTCCGGCGCGGGCATCCAGGTGGGCCTGGGTTCACGGCGGAACCCAGGTCGGCGAATGCCCCTAATGACACCGCCGATTTCTGCGGGCACAGAGGGCGTTGAGGAATCGAGGTTACGAACTTCTGGCCGAGACGGGGTCCGACGCCTGGCAACTGAGGATAATCCCAGCCGCCGCTTGTTACACTGGTGCAGGAATGGCGACAGCGGGTGTGCGTGCGTTGTTCCTGCCGCAGAACCTGACCCTACCGGTTCCGTTGCAGAAATGGCCGCCATTTTGAAAGCTGCGGCTCGAATCGTCGGGTCGGAGGTTAAGGCTGAGCCGGCGACAGTTGCGGTATTGGCAGCAGGAATTTGGACAGTTGCGGATGGGTCAGAAGCTATCGCGGAGGCGATTACAGTTCCCGCTCGATCAATTCCAGTAATTCGCAGGCTCGCCAGGAGTTGCCGCTCAGTTGCAGAGTAGCATTGTCGCGAAGCCAGGCGGAGACTTTGCGTTCGGCAGCGATGACGGTGCTGTGATTGCGACCGCCAAAATACCGCCCAATTTCGCCGTAGGGCAGGCCGGTATGTTTGCGGGCCAGGTACATGGCAATCATCCGCGGGTAGCTTGCCGAGCGCACTTTTTCCCTTCCTCGCAGCAAACCGGGCCGCAGATGCAGAACACGACTGACAGCTCGTTCCACATCCCGCAGGGTTACCTGACCACATCGCGGTCGCATCCAGTGATTGAGTGCTGCCTGAGCCAGCTCCGGCGTTACAGCCTTTTGCTGGACAGTGGCGTAATGGTGTACGGCGTAAAGTGCCCCTTCGAGTTCGCGAACGTTGCCCCGCACGGTTTGGGCAATGTAATCCAGCACAGAGGCAGGGAAATCGCAAGCCAGCCGTTCCGCTTTCACTGCCAGCAATCGCCGCCGCAAGTCCTGGTCTGGCAAATCCATAGACCAAACCGCTCCGCCCAGCAAGCGGTCTGTAAGTTGCGGCAACCAGCGGAGCAGTCGGGGATGGCGATCACTGGTGGCCACCAGCACACGCTGGCCGCGACTCAGCGCCTCGATGGTGTGCAGCAGTTCTTCCTGCGTAGCCCGTTTGCCTTCGAGAAATTGCAAATCGTCCAGCAGCAGGGCTTGCAGAGAGCGAAAGCGTTTGCGAAACTCCACGAGCTTTCCCTGGCGGAGAGCTTGCAAAAACTGGTTGGTGAAATCTTCCGCCGTCAGATACGCCACGCGACTGGTTCCGAAGGTTGCCACCAGGCGTTCCGCCAAGCCCTGCAAAAGATGTGATTTGCCGACGCCGTGCGGGCCAAATAGCGTCAATGGTACGCCAAGCGGTCGCCTGGCAGCACCAAACCAGGCGGTATCCTGACGCACTGCTTCGAGAATGCGCATCACCGCCGCATAGGCCAGACGGTTCGACTCACCCACCAGGAATTCGTCCAGTCTGGTCGTCGCCCTCAGCTGGTGGCATGCCGCCAAGCCCGCGAGAGGCGTTTCGCGCTGGGTGATTGCTTCAACGTCCGGTCGAACCGGCGAAGAATCAGCCGAAGCCGATGCGGAACATCGGAGACGAAACTCATCGCGGCAAGCGGCATCGGGCAAGTCACCATCCGTGGCTCCCGAACCGGACTGTTCTATCGCGGCGGGATTGACGGCATTGCTCGTCCGTTCTCCCTGACGCTGCGCCTGAAACAGAGCGGGATCGATGACAAAGCGAACCTGGACGGGATGCCCGGCCACGGATTCTGCTGCCGATTGGATGGACCGGGCAAACGTGGTTTGAAGCCACTCCAGCAGAAAGCGATTGGGCACGCCGATCAGGAGTTGTTCGTCCTGCCAGTGAAAGCGTGTTTGCTGTGCGAACCAGAGGCGATAGCGCTTCTCCCCAATGCGTTGAGCCAGTTCCTGCGCAAAGGAAGCGACCCAATCCGTCAGTGTCGGCACGGGTGTCCTCCCGGTGCGGCATCCTGTAGCCATCCGTGAAAAGAGGGCAACAGACCGGAACCACTTCCTGGCCGGTCACCTCGACTACCTCCCGAGCGGCTGGGTGCTGGGGAAGGACGATTGTAACCAAACCGGGTGAGTCTGGCCAAGAGAAAAATTTTCGTGCCAATCTTCGCCCACAGGGTCGGTTGACCGAAGTTGCCGATTGGGGAAGTTTTGTTTCCCGGTATCAACAAAGAAAATTCACAAAAAATTTTCCAACCGGCCAACCGCAGCTGTTAGCGTAGCGGCGAAGTTTGCAGCTGAAATCTGCGTGGCACTCTCGCTTGTCGCCGCAACTCTTTTCGGATATGGCGATTATGGATTGCCAGCCGATTGGCGGATTCCAGCGGTCAATTCACCATCCCTTCCAGAAATCCCCGCTGACACCCAACCCTGCTGCGGGCGATTTTGTGTAGGAAGCCGTGCGGGCCAGGCGTAGCAAGTTCCCCTTGCGGAAAGCAAGCCCGTTGGTTACACATGCTTGCTCCAGGGACGGCAGCCGAAGGTGAAACAGGCACGCGACAAGGCAAGCGAAGATAGACCAGCGTCCTGAAGAAGGGACGGCGACCGAAGGTGTAACGGGCACCTTTTCTTTCCGCGATGACGGCTGAAACGCCGATCCAGCCACGGCTGCGGAAACCGACACGCGTCCAGGTGCAGCTCCATCGTGTCGCAGCATGCACCGCGCCAACTACAGCTGCCGGACGTCCAACGGGTCAACGCGGGTGTTCAGTCGTGAGCAGCCCCGATCTGCTCCGGTGTCGCTAAAGGCATGAAACGCCTCGACTTGCTCTCGAGGAGAAAGCGCGGCCAGGCAACCAATGGCCGGCCGCATGGCGTGAACGCTTCCATTGCTATCCTGCTAACGGGGAACGTATGGCTTTACTGGAAGTCCACGGACTGGTCAAAAGCTACGGCAAACGCCGGGTGGTCAACGGCGTGAGCTTCCATGTGGATCGCGGCGAAGTAGTCGGTCTGCTTGGGCCTAACGGTGCGGGCAAAACCACCACGTTCCGCATGACTATCGGCATGGTTGTCCCGGACGAAGGGCGGGTCGTTTTTGCCGGTCAGGATGTCACCAGCTGGCCTATGTACAAACGAGCCCGGCTGGGCATGGGCTATCTTTCGCAGGAATCTTCCGTCTTCCGCCGACTCACCGTCGAGCAAAACATTCTGGCCATACTCGAAGCCATGCCGCCCTTGCGTTCGCTGGGACGTCGGCTCACTCGCCAGGAACGCTGGCAATTGACCCTGCGTATGCTCGAAAAATTTAACCTGTTGCGGGTACGGAAAACCCGGGCCTGGTCGCTTTCCGGTGGCGAAAAACGCCGACTGGAAGTCGCTCGCTGCCTGGTCACCGAACCGTTACTCATCTTGCTCGACGAACCCTTTACCGGCATAGACCCCATCACCATCGCCGATATCCAGAACATTGTCCGTCAGCTTCGCGATCAGGGCATAGGCATTCTCCTGACCGACCATAACGTCCGCGAGGCGCTCAAAATTACCGACCGCAGTTACGTGATCACTGACGGGGTCGTGGAGGCTCACGGTTCGCCCGAGGAAATTATCCGCCACCCCAAAGTGATCGCCAAATACCTCGGCCAGTCCTTTGCTGAATCGGAAACGCTTCCCAGGACGGTGAACGCGAATGCAGCCAGGCCTGGCGACTCTGCTGGCGTCGTGGAGTCGGTGCATGATCCAGGCAAGTCCGCGGATTCGTCAGCCGAGCCCACCGCTGGGGGCCTGACGAACCGTGTCCAGGTCGTTCAGGAAGCTTCTCCGGCAAAACCTTCGTCCACCGATTCCCCCGCGGTGCTGGCAGTGTTACGTCAGGAAAGATTGCGCCAGATGCTCGACTGGCTGCTGGATGACCGTCGCCAGCAGGCCGAGCAGGAGTTTCTCCAGGCCGGCCATGCTTCAATACCGGTTTTGCTGGAAGCTCTGGAACGCCGCAACCCCGACTTGCGAAAGCAGGCGCATGCTCTCCTGGAACGGCTCCTCGCCAGGAAGGTTCCTTACGACCCGTTTGCTCCGGAAGCCGAGCGTCGGCGAGCTCTGGCACGGTTACGGGAACAATTTTTTCGCTTAGCGGGCTGAACCATGTACGAATTCATCCGCACAGAACGAGGCTGGCGAGTTGTCTTCGGGCCGGTCGCGCCTGCCGATACGGATCATCGCCCCAGATCGTTGAATCGCCCCGAAGGTGGCGGAGGGGGTACCAGCCAGATCGGTTTGCCCCCATCGAGGTCAGGCAACGGCCCGGAGATCGCGGGACAGCGGATGCCTAAAAGCACATGCACATCGAAAATTTCGGTTACTCCGGAGTGGAATCGCAAACTGGCCACGCTGCGCCCGGAAGTCAGTTCGATGACCTCGACACCGCATTTAAGCTGCTCCCGCCGCTCTGCGATCGGTATGCCGCCGAATACCGAGGTTTCCCGGATTCGCGACAATCCGACGAACGCATAGGGACCGAAAAGCGCCAGACCCCGCGTGTATCCTTCGACATGAGCCACGGGTTCGACGTGACCAGTCTTGCGATCCACCCAGGAAATCCGTCCGTAGCCGGAATCCAGAACCCATAACTGTCCCTGGTGCAAACGCGGAGAATGGGCCATGGCCAGCCCTCGCGCAAGTGTCTGGCCGCTGGGCACGTCTATCACGCAGCCACTCGTTGCTTTCGTCGGTCGCCATCCTGCCGGAGTATCCACCTCCGCCAGAGCGGTAACGTATCGCGGTTTGCCCTCTTCCAAGCACAGGCCGTTCAGGTGACAGCGATCCTCCGCCGCCAGGCTCGAAATGAACGGCGGTTGCCAGCGGGGCACAAAGCTGTAATCCTCGCTCAACGTGCACAGGCACGAAAACAGCGTGTTCACCACCCACAACTCCGAACCCGACCAGGCCAGCTCGTGGACGTGAATCGGCCCGGTGTAATGGCACGAACGCGTCAGGTAGCAGGCATCAAACTTCCCAGGCGGTTCGAGACGCCGAGCCAGGTCGGGAGCGTTTTTCAGAAACCAGATTTGCCTCCGCGTCCCGACTGCCATCCGCCTGCCATCCACCGCTACTCCCATGGCCTGTTCAAAATTAGACACCTGAAACTCCAGCTTCCCCTCATACGTGCCGATGGCCAGCACTTTCCCGGCCTGATAGGTCGAAACTACCAGACTTATGCCGAGCTGTTGCAATAAATAGGGCAGGTTACCGGTGTATTCAAAATGCACCGGAGTAACTGCCGGTTGCTCTGCCCCTATCGGAGTTGCTGCGGGTTGTGGCTGGTCGTTCTGGCTCATAGTTTAGTTCCTCCAAACTACCAGCATAAGCGCTAACGACCGGTACGCCAAGACGATTAGCGCTTTGCGTCCTCAGCTGCCAGTTCTCGCCTGCCTCAGTCTTCGCTAAGCTAGCTTCCCTGCCGATAAGATTGTGTGGACTGCCAGATTCTCCGCTTGCAGTGGAATCGGGCTTCAGGAGTTGCGTCGTGAATGCCGAACACTGGGTCGAACAGGGCCGGAAACATCACACCGCCGGCCGCTGGCGAGATGCCGAAATTTGCTACCGACAGGCTCTCGCTCTGGATCCTCGCCATGTCGAGGCACTGCACTTGCTCGGCTTGCTTGCCCATCAAGCCGGCCACTCGGAGGACGCTATCCGGTTGATTCGCCAGGCTCTCGATATTCAGCCCCATTACGCCATCGCCTGGAACAACCTGGCTACTATCTACCACGACCGGCAGCAACTTCGTTTCGCTCACGAATGTCTCGAACGGGCGTTGCAACTCCAACCCGACTACGCTACCGCGCATAACAACCTGGGGGAGATCTATAAAGCACTTGGTCACGTTCACAAAGCCCTGGATTGTTATCGCCGCGCTCTGGCCTGCGATCCTAATTTCTTAGCGGCTCGCAGTAACTATCTCATGACGCTTCTTTATGATCCTGACCAGGAGCTAAGTTCCTTTCTCGAGGAAGTGCAGCGCTGGGGAAACTATCCTGTCCCGCGCCATTTAGCCAGCCAAAAAAGATGGTCGCTAAATACAAATCCCCACCGCCGCTTGCGAATCGGTTATGTCTCACCGGATTTCCGTAAGCATGCCGTCATGCGGTTCTTCCTCCCTATCTTAGAAGCGCACGATCCGGATCGGGTCGAGGTTTACCTCTATGCCCAGATTCCAGCCGCGGATGCCGTTTCTGAACGTTTGCGAAAGTTAGCTTCCGGCTGGCGTGTGATTTCGCTGCTCTCGGCAGCAGAAGTGGCCCGCCTTATTCAGCAAGACCATATAGACATCCTCGTGGACTTAGCCGGGCACACTCGCCATAACCGCCTGGATGTTTTTGCCCTGCAACCAGCACCTATCCAGTGTACCTATTTAGGATACCCAGGACCAACAGGACTTCCCACTATCCGTTTCCGTTTCGGAGACGCTTATCTTTTTCCAGACGCTGCTCCCACCTGGCACACCGAAGAAATTGTGCGACTAAACAGCGGCTTCTTCGCATTTGCTCCTCCGAATAACGCTCCCGAAGTAAGTTCGCTTCCGTGTCTGGACAACGGATATATAACTTTCGGCTCGCACCACCCACTAATCAAGCTAAACAATCGTGTGCTGGGCCTCTATAAGCAAGTCCTTGATGCCGTCCCCCACTCTAAGCTTCTTTTTTTCCGCGACCAGCTGCGCGACTGGGCGCTGGAAGATTTCCAGAAGCGGCTGGCAGCGATCGGGCTTTCACCAGACCGACTAATCATTGCTTCGCCAACCGCTGAGGAAAGTGACTACCTCCGCACCTATCACCGTGTGGATATCGTATTAGATGCGTTTCCGTTTACCGGGCACACGATGACCTGCGAGTCGCTGTGGATGGGCGTGCCTGTGCTGACCTTGTCAGGAGATCGGCCCTGGTCGCGTCTTTCCCGGAGTGTGATGGAACGGCTTGGTTTGCAGGAATGGATTACCTATACGCCCGATGAGTTTGTTGAGCGGGCTCGCGAGCTGGCAGCACAATCAGAGCGACTCGCCTCCCTGCGTGCGCGATTGCGTTCGCTCATTCTGCAACGCCTTACTAATGGCAGCACGGTGGCACGTGATTTAGAGGATGCTTATCGCAGATTATGGCAGGAGTGGTGTGCTCAGCAGGAACCTCGCGCCGCACAAACAATAAGCGTTCCTTCGCAGGAAACACCTGACGCGACAACCGTGGTTACGCCCGAACCTGAAAACGTGACTAATGTTGTTGTCTCGGATATACCGAACACAGCTGAGACCTGGCACGAACGCGGCCTGGCACTCGCGGAGGAAAAAAAGTTTTCTGAAGCGATCGAATGTTTCCGCCAGGCACTGTCACTGCGCCCTAACTATCTTATTGCTGAACTCAATCTGGGCATGTGTTATAAGAATCTCGGCTACTTGGACGAGGCAGCTCGCATATTCAGGAATTGCATAGATAAGTACCCAGGCGATCCCGCTCCTCTTATTCAGCTGGCCGCGACTTATAAACAGCTTAACCGACTGGACGACGGTTTGACATGCTTACGTCAAGCCTGTCGAATCAGTCCGCCATTCAGTCCCGCTTGGCACAATTATCTTGTCTATCTGAACTATCATCCCAGGAGCAAACCGGAAGAGATTTACCAGGCTCACCGGCAATGGGGCGAGCGAGCCGCTGTACCATTAGTTCGCAAATTCACTAATGCCCTCGACCCGGAACGCCCCTTGCGCATCGGTTATGTTTCCCCGGATTTATACGAACATCCGGTCAGTCGCTTTATCGAACCGATACTGCGGTACCACAACAAGGCAGAGTTTGCCGTTTATGTTTATGCAGGGGTGCGCCGACCAGACCGGGTAACTCGTCGCTTGCAGGAATTAGCTGATTGCTGGAGAGATATTGTCCGCTTAAGTACCGAGCAAATAGCTGATCAGATTCGTGCAGATCGTATTGACATTCTGGTGGACCTGACCGGTCATTATGCGGACAATTATTTAGCGGTGTTTGCGCAACAGCCGGCCCCGGTTCAAGTGACCTGGTTAGGATATCCGCATACCACAGGGCTGAGCATGATTCACTATCGGTTGACCGATCGAGTCTTAAATCCCCACGAAGAGCCGCCATACGCAACAGAACGTCTGGTGTACTTAGAGGGCGGTTTTTCATGTTTTCAGCCACCCCAGCCGGCCCCGGAAATTAGTCCCCCGCCGTGTTTAGAAACAGGTATGATCACGTTCGGCTCGCATCACGATCTTAAAAAACTAAACGATGATGTTTACCGGGTCTGGAGCGAAATTCTCAAACGAGTGCCGAATTCCCGATTATTGTTTTTCCGAAGCTCGCATATGCCCCCAATTCAGGATCACCTGCGACGTAAATTTCGAGCTTACGGCATCGAACCGGAACGGATTGTCGTTCGTCAGCCTCCTTTTGGCGACTTAGTTTATCTGCCGACGTTCTCGGAGGTGGATATTATCCTGGATACATTTCCTTTCGGCGGGCACACCATGACCTGCGAGGCTTTGTGGATGGGCGTGCCTCTGGTCACTTATTACGGAAAATGGCCATGTGGTCGGCTCTCGGCCAGCGTATTGACCAGCATTGGAGCGACCGATTGGATCGCGCGAAGTTTCGAGCAATATATAGATATTGCTTGCTCACTAGCAGGTAACCCGCAAGAGCTGGCGAAACACAGACGGCAATTAAGACAGCGTGTGGAGCAGGCCTTATGCAACGGGGAAAAGTTTGTGCGGCAGCTGGAAGAGATTTATCGCCGCATGTGGCGGGAATATTGTCGAACACAGGGGCTGCGCATTTCGGCAGATCAAGGGATTCGCCCATTTCTGCATCCGCAACAGATTCAAGAGAACCGCGAAACCTTCGCCAGCTTAGATCGGGTATTAGCGGAAGCTGAGCAATTCTTCCAGCAAGGG
>Ga0272447_1001710_pt1 | contig 13280 bp, 13 predicted proteins | sample YNPCB0133_FD_194589 | JGI IMG/M metagenome (GOLD analysis project Ga0272447, IMG submission 194589) | Hot spring microbial mat communities from Yellowstone National Park, WY, United States - YNP-CB-013-3 | ecosystem: Environmental > Aquatic > Thermal springs > Hot (42-90C) > Sediment | place... | reverse complement strand
CGCCCTTTACACTGCCATCTTGCGGGGCAATGAGCAGATGAATCTCACTCGCATTACCACACCGGCGGACTTTTGGGAAAAACATCTCTGGGACAGTGCCCAGGGGATTCGGCCATATCTGGGCAATGCCGCAGCTTGGCGGGTAGTGGATGTGGGTACCGGGGCAGGGTTTCCGGGGCTGGTCGTCGGTATGCTGCACCCCCATTGGCAGGTGACCCTATTGGATGCCCGCCAGAAAAAAACCCGCTTTTTGGCTCAGGTGATTGCCGATTTGGGTTTGCCCAACATCACCACATTGACGGGACGGGCAGAGGTTTTGGGTTTCACGGCGACCCATCACCGGGCCTACGACCTGGTACTTTTGCGGGCGGTGGCGCCTGCACCCAAGGCATTGGGCTATGGTGTGCCGTTTCTCAAACCCGGCGGGCATTTGGTGTTGTATCAGGGGCATTGGACACCGGCGCAAACGGAGGCGTTGATGGCACAGCAGCAGGGACTACAATTAGATCACATTGACGTCCAAACCACACCCTTGACGCAGGCGGTACGCCATTACCTTCACTTTAGGGGGAACTTCTCGACCCCGGCGCCTTCATCATAGGAGTAGCGTTACCAAAGGTGCATATGCGTTGTTTTGCTCTTGCCCTGAGCCTGATGGCTGTGGCCATATCAGTAGGTGCGCCCTTACCTGTCCAGGCGGAGGTCAACCGGTTTCACACCATCACCAACCTGAAACGGGCGCAAAATCTGGCACGGATGGCGGGGGAAAAAGCCAATGGCGGCATTGCGGTCTATCGCACAGAACCGGCCATGCACCAAACCGTAGGCACGCAAGGGGAAGCCCGTTACGAAGATGTGGGCGATGCCTGGATTTTCACCTTCCGGGGTGGTTCGCCAGAAGAAACGGCAGCCGGTCGTTACTCCATTCGCACGGTCGTTCGGGTGGACAAACGCACGTTCAAAACCACGATTCTCAGCAACGAACGCATATGAATAGGGTGGGGAGGGGCAGGACAAAAACCGGGTTCGCTCTGCTGGCGGCGTTGACTCTTTGGTTGACGGTTGTGCCGGTGCAGGCGGGTGACCCTTTTCGCCGCAAACCCCCCCGCCCCATTGACAGCCAGACGGAGCAATTGTTTGAGCAGGTGTTTCGCCACGGGAATTACGCCCAGGCACGGGCCATCCTCGCAAAACTGTTGACCCAAAACCCCACGGAACCCCTGGTGTACGCCCTACAATCGGCCATTGCCTACCTGGATGAGGATATGACCACCATGGCCCAGGCAGCCGCCCAGACGATGAAAACCGCCGAAGCCCTGCAAGCTACGGACCCGCTGCGGGGGCATCTGTACGTGGGCGTGGCCCATTTTTTGCAAGGGGGTGTCATCGCCACGGAAAACCGCAGAAATCTGTTGCCAGTAGTGCCGCAGTTGTTGGACAAGGTACGGGTGGCCTTTGCGGCCTTTGACCAAGCGGCCCTGGTCAATCCCAACGACCCGGAGTTGAATCTGATCCGTGGGTTTGCGGATTTGCTGCTGGCCGTCAACCTGCCTTTTGGCAACGTGGGGGATGCGGTCAATCGCCTGGAACGTTCCGGTGCGCCGCCCTACCTGGTGTATCGGGGTTTGGCCCTAGCCTACCGGGATTTGCAACGGTTTCCCGAAGCCCTAGCCGCTGTGGACAAAGCCCTAGCCGCCGCCCCGAACCACCCAGAATTGCACTACCTCAAGGCCCAGATTTTGGTGGGGCAGCAAAACTACGCTGAAGGGGTGAAATGGTTTGACCAGGCCCTAGCGCTGGAAGCCCAATTGCCCCCAACTTTAGTGCGGCAAATCCGCCGCGAACGGGAACGTGCCCAACGACGCGTGGTCGCTACGCCCCCATGAACATTCAGTTTCGGGAAGTGGATGTGTTTAACCTGTGGGTGTGGGTGGAATTTCCCCAGCCGCCGACCCAGGAACACAAGCATTACCTGGAAGAGATTTTTAACTCCTGGTTTCTATTGGGAAAATTGGGGGGATTTAATGCGGAAAATCTGCAAGTGCATGACCAGGGCTATGACCTGAACTTTTTCCCTTACGATACGCAAAGGGGGGATGCGGTTTTCTTGGCCGTCATGCACAACATGGGTGAAGTGGAATATAAGGATTGCTGGGCACGCTGTTGGTTTGATTTGGGCACCAGCGATGGCATTGCTTTGGATGTTTTGTTAAATGCGCTGCGCCAATTCGACCGGGAATATGTGCCCCTGAAAACGGTGATCATTGGTGGCGTCAATCCCGATTGGCCGGTGGAGCGTTTTGAGCCGGAATCGCCTCTGGATAGCAATTTTTGAACCCCAAATGCCTCAGGAGATGCACCAACGGTTCTGGCAGTGGCGCCGTGACCGTCATCCAGGCTGCTGTTTGGGGATGCTGGAAACGCAACCGCCAGGCGTGCAGGGCTTGCCCCGGTAATTTGGCCGTCCCTTTGCGGCTGTACAGCGGGTCACCGACCAAAGGATGCCCCAGATGGCTCAGATGCACCCGGATTTGGTGGGTACGCCCGGTTTCCAAGCGAAAGTACACCCAACTGTAGTTCCCCTGGGTTGCCAACACCTGCCAATGGGTCACTGCCGGTCGCCCGGTCGGAATCACGGCCATTTTTTGCCGCTGCTGGGGATGCCGACCGATGGGAGCGTTGATGGTGCCTGTGATCTGGGGCAATCGCCCGTGAATCAAACCCAGGTATTCCCGTCCCATACGCCGGGTTTGGATTTGCCGCTGCAAATGCTGTTGGGCCCAAGCGGTTTTGGCCACCACCATCACCCCGGTTGTGTCCTTATCCAAGCGATGGACAATGCCAGGACGTTGTTTATCCGCCATCGCCAAGAGATTGGGGCAGTGGGCCAGCAGGGCATTGACCAACGTACCGTCCCAATGACCGGGCGCTGGATGCACCACCAACCCCGCCGGTTTGTTGAGGATCAGCAACTGCTCATCTTCATAGAGAATGTCCAGGGCAATGGGCTGGGCAGGCGTGTCCAACGGTTGCGGGTCGGGAATCTGGAGCTGCACCCAATCCCCGGGGCGTAGGGGATAACTTTTGTCCGTTTGCACCTGCTGGTTGACCTGCACACAGCCCTGCTGGATCAACTTTTGCAGCCGACTGCGGGAGAATTCCGGCCATTGCTGCACCAATCCCTGATCCAGGCGGGACACGGCGTGAACCACCTGAAATTCCCGGACTTCCATCGGTATTCCTAGTGGCGATAACTCCAATCCGGGCGTAACCGTTTGGCTCCCCGTAAATAGGGATGCACCAACCGCTGGTGGGCCGGTACATAGGCATGAGCCAGCAGGCGAATACACCGGGGAACCTCCTGCTGCACCCGCATATGCTGCACATCCAACATCGCCACCTCGTCCCAGTGCGGGCGTTCCCGGGCAATGGTCGCCGGATAAATCGCATCCAAATCCGCCGTCACACTAAACGTCACACTCAGCAACTGCCGGGGGTCTAGCTGATTTTCCCGCTCCAGGGCATCCAACAACTCCAACACCGCTTCTCGCATCGCCGGAATGGTATTTGCTTCCGCCGTTGTCGCCCCCCGCAACGCCCGCCACGTCCAGCCATCTACCATATCAGGTCTGACTTGTGACCACCGGAGTCGGTTGGTGTTGCAGGGCATTGTACAGCCGGTTCAGGGCATTCATATATGCCTGCGCCGAAGCCACAATGATGTCCGTATTGGCCGCATGACCGCTGTAGGTGCGCTGATTGTGCTCCAGGCGAATGGTTACCTCCCCAATCGCATCAATCCCCTCGGTTACCGACTGCACCGAAAATTCCACCAACCGATTGGGCACCTGCACCACCCGGTTAATCGCCTTATAGACCGCATCCACCGGCCCGGTTCCCGTCGCCGCATCCGTCCGTTCCTCCCCATTCGGCAACCGTACCGTCACCGTCGCCGTAGGAATCTCGTGGTCCCCGCAGGATACCTGCACCCGCTCCAGCCGGAAATTCACCACCAGCGGCGTCTGCATCTCATCGCTGGCAATCGCCTCCAAATCCCGGTCCGTAATTTCCTTTTTCTTGTCCGCCAATTCCTTAAAGCGCAAAAACGCCCGGTTCAACTCCTGTTCATTCAGGTCAAACCCCAACTCCCGCAACCGCGTGCGAAACGCATGGCGACCGGAATGTTTCCCCAACACAATCTGATTGGCCTGCCAGCCGATGGTGCGGGCATCCATGATTTCATAGGTCTGCCGATGCTTGAGCACCCCGTCTTGGTGAATCCCCGACTCATGAGCAAACGCATTCGCCCCCACAATGGCCTTGTTGGGCTGCACCACCATCCCCGTCAAGCTGGAAACCAGACGAGACGTCTTGTAAATCTGAGTCGTATCAATGCGCGTCAAGGGTTCGGTGGATTCCGGCGGTCGCCCCAAATAGGGATTAAAGTAACTGCGCCGCACGTGCAACGCCATCACCAACTCTTCCAGCGCCGTATTCCCCGCCCGTTCCCCGATGCCATTGATCGTCACTTCCACCTGCCGAGCACCCTGCTTAATCGCCTCCAAAAAATTCGCCGTCGCCACCCCCAAATCATTATGCCCATGCACCGAAATCACCGCCCGGTCAATGTTGGGCACATTTTCTCGGATGCCTTTAATCAACAACCCAAACTCCTCCGGCATCAGATACCCCACCGTATCCGGGATATTCACCGTCGTCGCCCCCGCTTCGATCACCGCTGTCAGTACTTGGTACAGATACTCCGGGTCAGAGCGGGCAGCATCCATCGGGGAAAATTCCACATCATCCACATAGCTTTTCGCCTTTTGCACCATCGCCACCGCAATATCCAATACCTCGTTGCGGCTTTTGCGCAATTGATGCTTCAGATGAATATCCGACGTCGAGATAAACGTATGAATACGGGGACGGGCTGCCGGTTCCAACGCCTTGGCCGCCGCCTCAATATCCGCCGGCACCGCCCGCGCTAACGAACAAATCACCGGTTCCCGCACTTCCCGCGCAATCGTCTGCACCGCCTCAAAATCCCCCGGACTGGCGTAGGCAAACCCCGCTTCAATAATATCCACCCCTAAACGCGCCAATTGGCGGGCAATCACCAGCTTCTCTTCCGTATTCAAACTCGCACCGGGGCACTGCTCCCCATCCCGCAAGGTCGTATCAAAAATCAAAATTCGGTCACAGGTCATGGCAGACAGGTGCAAAAGTCCATTCTTCCATCATAGGGCAACGGCTGGGAACTTGGGAATAGAGGGGAGTAACGTTAAAGCAGACGACCGCTACCGGGAACTAAAAGTCTTATCCATTCTGGCAGAGAACCGGGGTGCAAGAGCTGGCAGTCCTAGGCCCAAAAGGAAAGATGGCTTGATGCAAAGGGGTAAAAGAATGAACACAGAAATCAAGAGCTAACTCAAGGTTAAGGAACCATTATGACTAAAAAATAGGTATCGCTTACTCACTGACCGGCTAAGATTGTTGATAGTTGTAACGATTTCTCTAGCATCAACAGCTCTCTTTTTTTGATGGGCATGCTCATTTGCATAGTTACCTTATTATGGTTTGGTTTTTTGCATTGAATCGAGCTGATTACACGGTGAGCCTATATCTGAGACCGTAAAATTGTGATCATTATCTGCACTTTTTTTATTTTTCCCTTGTTCTCTACCTTGATGCTGCTTGGGCTGGGTACAGTAGTTGATGATGAACTGATTGTTGATTTAGATACAGCTACTTTAATGCATCTTGTCCAATGTAGCCCTGTGCTTCAGTTCGAGGCGCAAACGCTCGAAAACGACTTTAGTCCTTAAAAATTAAGTGTGGGTAGATTGGGTTGCACCACATTGGCTAAGAAACCCAAGCAGCGACAGATAAGTAGAATTTTGGGGCTATGCCTCAAGGAACTGTATAGGGGTGCATTGACTACGCTTCAACAAGCCCATTTGCGGACTGCGTAAGCATCCTCCGACAATGGCTGCGCCCTGCTCCGTTTGGTGGGAGTGTCAAGACCTCGTTCGCTCACCCTGCTTAGGTCACAGCCGCCGGTTCCTTTGCCGACTCAACCATTTCTGGGGGCAATCCGTGGTCGGGGGGCAAGCCATAAATCGAATTGTATAGGGCGTGGTATTGCCGGGCGGATTGCTCCCAGGTGTAGCGCGCTGCCATTCCCCGTTGCTGCAATGCCCGCCATTCTCGCTTGTACTGGTAACCCTCCCACGCCCGTACCAGGCAGGTGTAGAAATCCAAGGGTTCATAGCGGTCGAAGCAATAGCCATTCCCCGTGCCGTTGACTGGGTCGTGGTGAAATACAGTGTCCACTAGGCCACCGGTACGCCGCACAATCGGCACCGAACCGTAGCGCAGGGCAATCATCTGGCTGATGCCGCAGGGTTCAAATCGGGAAGGCATGATGAACGCATCCGTCCCCGCATACAACCGACGCGCCAGTGGGTCATTAAATAAAATTTGCACCGAAACCCGCCCAGGATAGCGGGAAGCCATCTGCCATAACTGGGTTTCGTAATACCGATCTCCCGTTCCCATAATCACAAACTGGGTATCGGTATAGGCCAAAAATCGGTCTAAAATTTGCAACAGTAAATCCAACCCCTTTTGCTCCACCAAACGGCTGACCATGCCGATCAAAAACTTATTGCGATCAACTTCTAGCCCCACTTCCTCTTGCAGGGCCAGCTTGTTGACTACCCGTTTATCCAGGGTTTCGGCGTTGTAGTTTTGGGGAATGTGCGGGTCGGTTTCGGGGTTAAAAACTTCCGGGTCAATGCCATTCAAAATACCTGTGACTTTATCCCCTAACCACCGCAGGAGACCGTCAAGCTTTTCGCCGTATTCAGGCTGGCGAATCTGCTTGGCATAATTGGGCGAAACCGTATTCACCCGATCCGCATACTGAACGGCTGCCGCCATGACGTTGTGCCCTTGCATGTACCAGGGACACCAGGTCATTTTCTCCAACTTCCAGCGCCAGGGGCCTTGGTAGGCCAGGTTGTGAATGGTAAACACAGTGGTAATGTCCGGGGATTGGTGCATCCACACCGGAATCATCCCCGTATGCCAGTCGTGGCAGTGGATGATGTTGGGCTTCCAGTAGTTCCAGGCAAACTCGGCAGCACCGTTGGCAAACAGGGTAAACCGCCAGTCCTCGTCCTCCCCGTAATAAATGCGGCGGGGCATAAAGGCAGGATGGCCAAACAGGTACAGGGGGACATCGCTATCGGGCAGGCGGGTTTCGTACACATGAAAATACTGGAACATGGCATACCCCTGCCAAACGGGAGTGCTGGGAATGGGTAATTTTTCTGGCAGGAAGCCATAGTAGGGCAAAAACACCCGCACGTCATGCCCAAACTTTCTGAGAACCTTGGGCAAAATCCCCACCACATCGGCCATGCCACCCACCTTGGCAACTGGATAGGCTTCTGCGGCCACAAACAAGATACGCATGGGTGCTTCTCTCAGGCTGCCTCCCTTATGATACACATAGTCAATCCTGATTATTAAATTTTAGAAATTTTCATACTACATTACAGTAGGGGTGCGATGGGTGGTCAATCGGTACAGACAGTTTCCACGACCACACAGTCGCTACCACCAATACTGCGGCAAGAGGCGATGGCTTCCCGTTGTGCCACTTCCTTGGTTTCGCCCCAGCCACTGCCTGCATTATTGCGCCCATCACGGGCTAGGGCCCCACAGGCGTTGCGAAACCAGACCAACACCTCACAGATTTTCCCTTGCGACACCCGCTCGCATTCTTGGATCGCCCGGGCTTCGGCCTCCTCTTGGCTGCTGAAGTTGTAACTGTACCCATAGGAACCGTCCCAACGGTTGTAGGCAATGGCTCCATACCGGTCAACCCCCCCCGGTGATGCAGGCCCAGAGGGCTGACTTTGCTCGGTCGGGCTAGGAGAAGGACTGGCTTCGGTCACAGGCGTTTCTTCACTAACCAGCATCGCCAGCAGGAGGATGAGACCAATGAAGGCCAGACCCAGCGTGCCCAAACCGCCCAATAACCACACCACCCAGGGCACACCGGTACGGCGGGGAGCAGTCGGGGTCATCTGCTGCCAAGACGGGGACACAGGTTCGGTCAGGGCAACGGTGGGGGCAACGGCGGGCGAGAGGGGTTGGGTGGCCTGGTCAGTGGCTGCCGTGGTGAGTGCTTGTACAGCCTGCAGGGCTTCCACAGCGCTGGGGTAACGTTGCCGCCAGTCGGGATGCACCATTTTTTCTAACACGGCCTGGAAGCCGGGACTCACCTGGACGTACCGTTGCCAGTGCAATTCGCCTGTGTCGTAGTCCTCCATTTGACTGGGGGGCAGACCGGTTAGGGCTTGAATCGCTACCACTCCTACCGCATACACATCGCTACTGAGGCGGGGTTGTCCCCGGAATTGCTCTATGGGCATATACCCCCGAGTACCAATTTGGGTGCCAATCGCCGTTTCCCCTTTGCTATCGGCTATCAGGGAACCCACCTCCTTGACCGCCCCAAAATCAATGAGCACAATACGCTGGTCAGACTGGCGCCGCATGAGATTGGCGGGTTTAATATCCCGATGAATAATGTTGCGCTGGTGGACTTCGCTGAGCACACTCAACACATCCAACAGTAGTTGTTTCACCCAGGATTCGGGATATTTTTTACCGGGCGTGAGTTCGTGGCTAAGGTCATGCCCCTCGACAAATTCCTGCACCAAATAAAAATCCTTGTCCTGCTCAAAGTGGGCCAGCAGCCGGGGAATACGACTGACGGAAGAACCCAGTTGGTAGAGCACTTCCGCCTCCCGGTTGAATAGCCGCCGGGCAACCTCCATCACCTGGGCATTGGTTGATTGTGGCTGGAGTTGTTTGACCACACAGCGGGGATGACCCGGTAGAAATAAATCTTCGGCCAAAAAAGTGTTCCCGAACCCGCCCCTGCCGAGGGGCTTAAGAATGTGATAACGGCCAGCTAGGGTGGTATCGGTCATGGCCAACCAGCAGGAACACTACCAGTTTACGGCACGGTTTGGCCGTTCGGGGCGGCAAGTACCTTAATCGCATACCCACCCAACACCCCCAAGGGGAATGCCTGCTGTTACCGAACTCAGAGTCTTCTAGGAGATTGTTCACCTAGAGCAGCTTTCCTCAACCCATCAACCCCATCACCCAACCTCACCCAGTAGGGAGCGGGCTGCCTGCACCACATGGGCCACCGTCATACCGAATTTCTCCATGCACACTGGCCCTGGCGCCGAAGCCCCAAACCGGTTGATTCCCAGCGCTTTGCCTTGTAGCCCCACATACTTGTACCAACCATCGGTTACCCCTGCTTCGATGGAAATCCGTTTGGTCACTGCGGGGGGTAACACGCTATCCCGGTACTCCTGGGGTTGGGCATCAAACAATTCTGTACAGGGCATAGACACCACCCGCACCTTTTTGTCCGCCAGTTGGGCTGCCGCCTGCACCGCCAATTCCAACTCCGACCCCGTGGCAATCAAAATCAAGTCGGGATGGTCACAGCCACAATCCACTACGATATACCCCCCCTTGGCAACCCCATCCACACGGGTTCCCGGCACGGGATTCACCGCTTGGCGGGTAAACACCAACACCGACGGCGTGCGCATCGCCTGCAAAGCCACCTGATAGGCCCCCACCGTTTCCCGGGCATCGGCAGGGCGGAACACGTATAGATTGGGAATCAAACGCAAGGAAGCCAACGTCTCGACCGGCTGGTGCGTCGGGCCATCTTCCCCCAGCGCCACCGAATCGTGGGTCATCACGTGCAATACCCGCACCTGAGATAGGGCCGAGAGCCGAATCGCCGCCCGCATGTAATCTGTAAAAACCAAAAACGTGGCATCGTAGGGAATCAGCCCCCCGTGCAGCGCCATGCCATTGGCAATCGCCCCCATGCCATGCTCTCGCACCCCGAACCGGAAGTTGCGCCCGTGATAAGAACCCGCTTGGAACTCAGGAATCCCCTTCAAATAGGTCATGTTCGAGTGTGCCAGGTCCGCTGAACCGCCCAGCAATTCCGGGATCACCCCCGCTAGGGCATTCAGGCAAAACTTGGACAAATTGCGGGTGGATTCCCTGCCGATTTCTGCGACCGGGGCCAGCGCCTCTTGCCACCCTGCTGGTAATTCTCCCCGCATGATCCGCTCAAATTCCGCCGCCTCCGCCGGATATTCCTGCTTGTAGGCCGCAAATCGGGCTTGCCATTCCGCCTCAGCTGCCGCTCCCTTGGTCACCGCCTGCCGGAAATGCTGCAACACTTCTTCAGGAATGTAGAAATCCGGTTCCAGCGGCCAACCCAGATTTTGCTTGGTCAACCGCACCTCGTCCGGCCCCAAGGGCGCTCCATGCACCGCCTCTGTCCCTGCCTTGTTGGGCGAACCGTAGCCAATCGTGGTTTCCACAATGATCAGCGAGGGCTTGTCCCTCACCGCCTTGGCCTCAGCAATCGCCGCCCGAATACCAGCCAAATCGTGGTTGCCATCTGCCACCTTTTGCACATGCCAGCCGTAGGCTTCGTAGCGTTTACCTACATCTTCGGTAAAGGTAATGTCCGTATTCCCATCAATCGAAATGTGATTGCTGTCGTAGAGCATAATCAGCTTGCCCAGCTTCAAATGCCCTGCTAAAGATGCCGCTTCCGCCGCCACGCCCTCCATATTGCACCCATCGCCCAGGATCACATAGGTGTAATGGTCCACGATGGTATGGCCGGGCTTGTTAAATCGGGCCGCCAGATGCGCTTCCGCAATCGCCAACCCCACCGCATTCCCTACTCCCTGACCAAGCGGACCGGTGGTCACCTCTACCCCAGGCGTTTCAAAGTTCTCCGGGTGTCCCGGCGTAATCGAACCCCACTGGCGAAACTGCTTCAGGTCATCCAAGCTCACGTCATAGCCGGTTAAATGCAGTAAAGCGTACTGCAACATACACCCATGACCCGCCGACAGGACAAACCGATCCCGATCCGGCCATTTGGGATTGCGGGGGTTAAATTTCAAGAAATCCCGCCAGAGGACATAAGCCATCGGGGCTGCGCCCATCGGCAAACCCGGGTGACCGGACTTGGCCTTTTGCACCGCATCTACAGCTAGGAATCGGATGGTATTGATGGCCAGTTGTTCGATGTTGGCAGGGGCAGCGACGGTCATAAGCATTCACCTCGTTGTGTCACAGTCGGCGCAATCAGTCCCATTGTGCCATAGGGTGGCGACCGAGACGGGGCACAATACAGGTTAAATTACGGTAAACAGGCTACCAACGGCTACCATGCACGGAATCTTGCAGGTGTGTTGCCCGGACCAGCGGGGATTGGTTGCTCAAATCAGCCAGTTTGTCCACCACTGGGGCGGCAATATTGTCCATGCAGATCACCACCTGGACGAAGGATTATTCCTCAGCCGCTTGGAGTGGGAGTTGGCTGGGTTTCAACTGTCGCCCGCTGCGATGTGTCAGGAATTTGCCCCGCTGGCTCAAGCACTGCATGCCCAGTAGTCCTACCACACCAGCGATGAACGCCCAAAAATTGCCATTTTTGTCGGCAAACAAAGCCATTGTCTGTGGGATTTGATCTGGCGATTCCAGGCTGGGGAACTTGCCTTCATTATTCAGTAATCACCAGGAATGCGCCCCCATCGCCGCCCAGTTCCATATTCCCTACCATTACATTCCCACCCAAGATCGCTCCCAGGCAGAAAAGCAGCAATTAGCCCTCATTCACACCCACCAAATCGAACTCATCGTTCTGGCCAAATACATGCAAATTCTCAGTCCCGAGTTCCTGAACCAATGTCCGCCAGTGATTAACATTCACCATTCCTTTCTCCCAGCTTTTCCCGGTGCCAATCCCTACCAACGGGCGCACCGACGGGGCGTGAAAATCATTGGCGCTACGGCCCATTACGTCACGCCAGAACTGGATGCCGGGCCGATTATTGAGCAGGATGTGGTGCGGGTCAGCCATTGGAATACAGTAGTAGACATAGGTGTTGAATTCTGCAACAAAACTTTGCATATTGAGGCAGGGAACGACCCGATGGAGCCAATGGACAAAATTCCACTCCTACCGTATTACGATTTGTATATATCGCAACTTATCTACTAATTTACTTCCATATATCTGTGGAGCTTTTAGCAGTTGCAATATCAGATAAACGATGAGAATTACATAAATTTAAATCGTAATCCATGAAAATTTTTACTCATCATCTTATCGGGCTTTAAGTGCATCCTGAGAAGCTTCCATAGGACTTCTATTGTCTAGCATTTTCTGCGGACTTCTCCTATCTTTTTATTAGTTATAACTTCTTCTGGAATATTGGTGGCTAAATAGTCGTCAACTAAAACAAACTACTCTCACCGGACCACGTTTTGTCATGATACGATAGTTTTCATCCCATTTCCAATGAGATTTAATACGGATAATGCGAAGGGTATCATTGGTGATAAATTGCGTAAACAATTTGTGACTACAAAACCCTTTATCCCCGACTGCGACTCCATTCTCTAGTAAAATTTTCACAATAAAATTAATCTCATGTGCTTGTACAGGAATAACGATTAAGTGACCAGGTAATTGCGTGTCTTGATTCAAAGTGGTTATTAACTTTACTTGACGATAGCCTTGGAGCTACAGTCTTTTCAGAGATTTTGGGGTATGGGAGAGTTGTCCATACACCGATGGAAGGGATTCGAGTTGTACCCTGTAATCAACAAAAAGACTGTAAAATTAACTTACTCATCAGTGGTATTACAGTAGCATCAAAAGGACATAAAACCAGCCTCCTTTCTGGATGAAACTGCCCAATATAGTCCAGTATAGCGCAATAGTTTATGATAAAGATGCCACATCATTTGTGGGTCTCTGATTTTATTTGCCTTAGAAAATGTGGATAATTTAACCGGAATATCTGTATGATTTAACTGGTAAAGTAAGTTCCGTAAATTGTTCATTCCCTTGTCTCAAATACTGGCAAACCAGATGGCACAAAAGAGACGGGAATTGAGAACTGCATAATCACAAGCTGTCAAGTCTTTGGGTACAAATTTGATAATTCCTGCCAAAGAGTTCCATTTCATGGTTCATTAACTTTTAAGTTTGTGGGAATTAGGTCGTGTTGATCTTTTATTTAAGCCAGAAGAGGGTACAGACAAAGTAGAGAAAGCTCAAGAAGTTTCTGGCCAATTTGTCAAAACGAGAAAATACATGTCGGTACTGCTTTAGCTTGTGAAAAAAA
>Ga0272447_1001709_pt1 | contig 13280 bp, 8 predicted proteins | sample YNPCB0133_FD_194589 | JGI IMG/M metagenome (GOLD analysis project Ga0272447, IMG submission 194589) | Hot spring microbial mat communities from Yellowstone National Park, WY, United States - YNP-CB-013-3 | ecosystem: Environmental > Aquatic > Thermal springs > Hot (42-90C) > Sediment | place... | reverse complement strand
CTCCTCCAGCGGCACCGATTCGAAATCCCCGCAGGTGAACTCCCACTGTGCCAGCACGGGCACGTACTCGGTGAAGTCGCGCCGGTAGTGGATGCTCCGGTAGCGCCCGAAGGGCACGTTGAATTCCCCCCTGCGGTTGAAGCGGCACAGCCCGTTGTAGCCAGTGCGGTTGAGGTAGTAGAAGAGCTGCGCTGCCTCTTCGGAGTCGCCTTTGCCGGAGCGGATGAGCTCGTTGAAGCGCGCGCGGTGCTGGTAGTAGAGCCCGGCGTTGTTCTCCATGGGGATGGTAATCCGCAGCCCGCGCTGCAGCCAGCGGAAGAAGTTGATAAGGTGCGGGTTGATGTCGTTGAGCAGTGCTCGCTCAGGCTGGAGTCCCAGGGTAACAGAAAGCCCGCCGCAGAACGGCTCAACGAGCCGACGATGGCGATGTGCAGCCCACAGCCGCCTGAGATGAGGGACAAGCCAACGCTTGCCTCCTGCCCACTTCAGTGGAGGCTCAAGGGTGTGTCGGACGGGTACGGCAACCTCCTCGAACAGCTTGTCCATCTGGGGTGCCCTCTGGGGTTCTGCCCTTCGCAAAATTATGCCCCACGATGCCATCTCCTCACCGATTCCCCGCTCACACCCTGCAGACGGAGCTCTGGGGGGGATAGCTTTACGGAGCCGCAGCCGGTCAAGCAGCCTCAGGGACGCTACGGTTGTGGCAGCATGCCGCCACCCCCGGCTACAGCGGCAGCGATAGCCTCCCGCATGCGACGCAGGTTCGCCGAGAGCTCCCCACGGAAGAGCCCAGAACCGCTCACAATGACGGTTGCACCGGCGCGGACCACCTCGGCAACATTGCCAACATGGATGCCACCGTCGACTTCGATGTCCACGTGGGAATAGCCTTCGCGCTCGAGGAATTCGCGTAGCCGCTCAATCCGGCGCAGCACCTCTGGGATGAACTCCTGCCCGCCAAAGCCGGGATTGACCGACATGAGCAGCACGAAATCGCACTGCGAGACCGCCTCGTAGGCATATTCCAGCGGCGTGAGCGGATTGAGCACGATGCCAGCGCGCTTGCCCAGCGTGCGAATCGCCTGCAGCGTCCGATGCAGATGCACGCACGCCTCCACGTGGACCGAGATCCAATCTGCCCCCGCCTCGGCAAAGGCAGCAAGGGAGCGCTCCGGATGCTCCACCATAAGGTGGCAATCCAGCGGAAGCTGCGTGTGCGGGCGAATCGCCCCAACCACAAGCGGTCCAAAGGTCAAATTCGGCACAAAGTGCCCATCCATGACATCCAGGTGGAGCAGGTCGGCACCGGCAGCCTCGCACTGATGCACAACCTGTGCCAGATGGGCAAAATCAGCCGAGAGCAGCGATGGGGCAATCCGGACCTTCTGCATCACTTCCGCCGAACGGTTCGACGAGTGCGCCGCGAGGGCTCAGGACGCTCCTGCCCGGCTTTCCAGAACTGTTCCAGCCGCCGCTGCACTGCACCGAAGAGCGTGCCTGCGGGATACCGCCCATCGGCATCGGGGACGCCCGCGGGCATGCCCATGAGCAGCGGGATAGCCTCCTCGAAGCGGGTTATCGGGTAGATGTGGAAGCGCTTCTGCTGCACCGCCTCGATGATGAAGTCCGGCAGCATCAGGTCCTCCACATTACGGCGCGGGATGATGACCCCCTGCGTGCCCGTCAGCCCACGTGCCGCGCACACTTCGAAGAAGCCGCGAATCTTCTCATTGATGCCGCCGACGGGCTGGATATCCCCCTTTTGGCTGAGCGAGCCCGTCACGGCAAGGTCCTGCCGAATGGGCACCTGCGCCAGCGCCGAAAGCAGCGCGTAGATTTCGGCTGCCGAGGCACTATCGCCCTCGATATCGGAGTAGGATTGCTCGAAGGTCAGCGATGCTGAAAGCGTGAGCGGATGCCGATGCGCAAAGCGCTCGCGCAGCAGCCCCGCCAGGATCAGCACGCCCTTGCTATGGATGGGTCCGCTCAGTTGTGTTTCGCGCTCAATGCTGATGATGCCCGAGCTGCCCGCTCCTACCGATGCCGTAATGCGAACGGGTTTACCGAAGCTCCAGCCGCCAACGCTGTAGACGGTCAAGCCGTTGATCTGTCCGACACGTTCGCCCGTAGTCTCGATGAGGAGGCTGCCACGCAGGATGAGCTCCCGCAGCTTCTCATCCAAGAGGTCGTGGCGACGGCGCCGCGCCGCGAGCGCCTCGGCAACGTGGACGCGTTCGATCCGAGGTGCGCGGCTCTGCTGCGCGTAGTAGTGTGCCTCGCGCAACACATCGGCAATGTCGCTGAAGCGCAGGGTGAGCTTGTGTTGGGTCTCGGTCTGTTCGGCAGCCCATTCCGCCAGGAGCGCGATCGCCCCTCGATGCACCGGCAGCAGCCCCTCCTGCTGCGAGAGCTTGCGGGCAAAGCGCGCGTAGGCGAGCACCATCTCCGGCGACCGCGGCGCCTCGGTATCGAACTGCGCGTGCACCTTGAACATCTTCGGGAAGTCCTCGTCCGCCCAGCTCAAGAGGCTGTACAGCTCCGGCGGTCCCAGCAGCACGACCTTGAGCCGCACATCGATGGGTTCGGGCTTGAGCCCGGTGGGCAGCAGCAGGAAGAGCGGATCCCAGCTCTGGATTTGCAGCTTGCCGTAGAGCAGCACATTCTTGAGCGCCGGCCAGACGCCGGGCTGCTGCAGCACATCCAGCGCATTCAGGATGAGGTAGCCACGGTCGGCGCGCAGGACCGAACCAGCACGAATCGAGGAGTAATCCGCTGTCCAGAAGCTGCGTCCATCCTGCACGCGGTCAATGGTGCCGAAGAGGTTCGCATAGGTTGGGTTGGTCTCCACGATGATGGGCACGCAATCGGTTTGGCTGTTGTCTACCACGACGTTGACGCCGTAGTAGTGCAGCCGCTCCTCCAGCAGCGCTAGCCGCTGCTCGGTCTGCATTGGGGCTTCCTGTGGCTCGGCAACGAAGAGATGGAGGTGCTCCAGCAGGTCCTGCTCCAGCTCGGCGAGGAAGTCCGAAACCCGCTCATACGGGAAGCGCTGGCGCAGTTGGTCGAACAAGCCCCGCAGGAAGACCATGACCGCCGAGCGGTCGTGCTCGCGCAGCGCTTGGCGGTACTCCTGCAGGAGCTTTGCCGAAGCGCGTTTGAGCTCCTCCAGTTGGAAGCGCGCTTGGTCGTAGCGCTGCCGAATCTGCTGCGCCTCTTCCAGCGTGAGCTTGCGTCCGCGCACGTAATCGTCGAGCTCGGCGATGGTGATGGGCACTCCATCAACGATGGGGAAGACCTCCGGTTCCGTCCCCGTAGGCGTCTCCACCTGTCCAAGCACAAAGCCTTGCTGGCGAAGTTGAGCTTCGAAGGAGCTCAGCATCTGCTGGTGGCGCTCCTCAAAGCGCTGCGCCAACTCGTGGCGGGTGGCACGGAAGCGCTCCTCCTCGAAGAGCTGGGGAATTCGCTGCCGCAGGATGGCGACCGTCTCCGCCAGAGCAGCGCGGAAGGCAGTCCCCTCCCCCTTGGGGAGCCGAAGGAGCCGCGGCTGCGCCGGGAAGCGGAAGTTGTGCACGTAGCAGTAGTCAAACAGCGGAGGGCAGCTCTCCAGGGTCTCCTCCAGGATCTTCTGCACCGTTGTCAGGCGCCCCGTTCCGGAGATGCCCGATACGTACACGTTGTATCCCGGCGCCCACAGCCGCGCCCCCAGGCGCAGCGCCTCCAGAGCTCGGGGCTGCCCGACGATCTCCTCCAGCGGCTCGACCTCGTCGGTGGTCTCAAAGGGGAGCTCCTCCTCCGGGCAGCGCCAGCGCAACTGCTCCGGAGCAAGCTCCTGTGGAAGCTCCAGACGGCGGGCTCGACTATTCCGCTTCATCCAGTGGCACGGGTTGTCGGACCTCTGCAATCCGGCACAATGCTTTATACGGACAACTTCGGCACACCGTGCACGAGCTCGGCTGCACGGGGAAGCGCCCGTGACGGATGGACTCGACCACCTGCAGCGCCGTTGCTATAGCCCTCTCGATCGCCTCCGAGGCTGTCTCCGACGTGATGAGTGCTCGTTCGGAGGCTTCAAGCCGCCCCTTAGAGCCCCGATGGGGGCGCAGGGCGTAGAAGGCTGCCCGGGCAGGTTCGCTTTCGAGTGCGTAGTCGCGCTGGAGAAGCTGCTGCGCTGCCCAGAGGTAGAGCGGAAGCTGCAGGTGCTCTCCTCGGCGGAGCTGCTTCGCTCCGGGCAGGTTCGCCATCCTTCCGCTTTTGTAATCGGCGATACCCAGCAGCGGAGGTTCGCCCCAGAGCAGCTCCAGCCGGTCAATGCGCCCCTGCAGCAGCACATCCGGGCGCAGCTCCACCGGTGGAACCGCCGTCGGTCGCAGCCCAAAGCCCAGCTCGAACGCAACGGGGAGGAAGCCTCGGGCAGCGCGTTCCAGCTCCCATTCCAGCCACGCCTCCAGAATACCGGAGCGCTCTGGCGTTCCCAGGAGCTCCTCGCGCTCCAGCTCAAACCAGGGATGCTCGAAGCGGACGTGTTCGAGCTCCTCCCGAGCAATCCGGTGCAGCAGCTCGCGGTAGTACGCCATGCGCTCCGCCCGAAGTTGCACAGGCTGCAGCGCCGGACTCCCCGGACGGCGCGGCTGCACCAGGACCGGTGCCTCCTCCGCCTGCAGAGTCCGGAAGAAGCGGTAGGCGATCCGGTGCAGCAGAATTCCCCGCTCCAGCGGGGACAGCTCCAGCGTTGGCGGCTCCAGGGGGCGCAGCCGGAGGATGTTCGCTGCGAAGTACCGGTAGGGGCACTGTTGGTACAGCTCCAGCTCCGATGCCGAAAACAGCGTCCCCACGCGCTCCAAAAGCCGCTGCTGCTCATGCGGGAGCAGCTCCAGGAATGTGGGCTTGGAGGGATTCCACGGCTGCGCCACCCCCGCCGGAAGGCGCTCGCGCAGCGGCGCCGGCAACGGATCACTCCTGGCAAGCAGAACCTCTGCAATCTCCGCCGGAGTTGCCCGCACCCACAGCCACGGAACACGCCGGAGCTCCTCTGCAGCCTCCCCGCGCGCCAATCGCCGAGACAGCTCCTCTGCCGAGATCACCCAGCCATCCTGCTCCAGGGAGGTCACCTTGAGCAGCTCATCCACAAAGGGCGAGCGCACCAACTCCTCCCCATCCTGCTGGCGCGGGTAGGTGATGAAGAGCCGCTGCTGCCCGTTCTCCAGTGCCTCTGGGTGGTTGGTCAGGAACTGGTAGAAGAGCATTCGCTCCGCCCGCACATGGCGCTCCTGCGCCTCCGCCGGCACATAGCCCAGGAAGTGCTCCGGTTGGTACACCAGCGGGAACTCCCCATCCAGCGCACCGCACAGGATCAGCACCCGGAAGGGAATGCCGCGCGCCTGCTCGATAGCGGTCACCGTCACTCCGGCACCGGGTTTTTCGCGCAACTGGTAGCGTGTTCCCAACACCGCCGTGCGCAGCCGCTCTACATACTGCGCCAGCGGACGGGGCTGCTCGCCCCACAGGCGCTGGAACAGCACGACGAACTCCTCCAACAGCTCTACGAAGGCGCTCAATGCACGGGCATCGCGTTCGAGCTGCTCCAGCAGGTGGAGCCATTCAGCGGTGCTGCGCCATTGCTGCGCCCGCACCGCCCGGTACGCCTCCAGGAGCGCATCGTAGATGCCCATGCCGACGATGATCTCCTCGGTGACCAGGCGCAGGAACTCCTGCGGCGTATAGAGCCGAGCGCTCCAGCCGAAGCGCTGGTGAAGGCGCTCGAAATCCCGCAGCGCACGCTGACATGCCTCCAGCGATTGCTGTGCTGCTTGTAGCTCCAATGGGTCGGCGTACGGGTCCTCCTGCAGGAGCCGATACTGCTGCTCCAGCATCCGGCAGGCATACTCCAGGCGGCGCCGCCAGCCTTGGGCTCCCCCAAAGCGGTGTCCGCCCAGAATCCTCCGCTGCTCGGCAACGGTTAGAAGATTTGCCCGCTCAATCGGTTCGCCCTCTCCCTCCAGCGATTGCACGTAGGGGCTCTGGAGCACTCGCTGCAGCTCCTCGCGTCGGAAGCCGTTGAGCGGCAGCTCCAGCACGCTCAGGATGGTCACCACCACAGGCGCCTGTGCCAGCCAGAGCCGGTCGGTGATGTTTGCCGGAATGCCGAAGCGGGCAAAGATCTCGCGGAAGAGCGCCGTGTAGAGCGCCGGCTGGCGCATCACAATGGCGATCTCCCCTGGGCGATACCCCTCGCACTGCAGCAGGTACTTGACCAGCCGCGCAATCGTGATGACCTCCCCGACCCGGTCGCTGCACTCCACGATGGCAATGCGTCCGGAGAAGCCCGGATGGCGGATCTCCCGCTCCGTGTTGAAGAGCCAGCGCCGCAGGTACGCTCCCAGGGGCAGGAAGATACGCTCGCTCGGCGGCGTCTGCTCGGTCATGAGCAGCGGCGGATCAAGCGCGAGCGTCCGGTAGCCGGCATCGCGCAGCAGCTCAATGTGCTGCTGGAAGTTGCCGAAGAGTGGACCGTTCTCCACCGAGTAGTCCAAGCGGACCCACACGGGCAGGTCCTGGCGGGCGAGCTGGGCAAGCAGCTCCAGCTCCGGCTGGCGAAACTCAGAGAAGCCCTCCAGAAGCAGCAGTTCAGCCGAAGGGAAGAGGCGGCGGAACAGCCCCACGCCCTCGCAAGCGCACTGGCGTACCAGGAGACGGAATGCCGCTGCCTCGTCCAGGATATGCTCCCCGAGCAGCTCCTCGTACGCCTCCATCAGTGCCAGCAGGTCCGACAGGCGCAGTCGGTCCACCGATGGATCGGCGCTCTCTTCGGCAAGCAGGAGCCGCTGGGCAAGCTCCTGCGCCGTGATACCGTCTTTGCGGAGCCCGGCGACGACCTCTGCCAGCCGCTGCAGCAGCGGTGCGGGAATGAACTCCTGCCCCACTCGGCGGTACAGCCGCACAGGAGCCCGGCGCAGCGCCTCCTCGATCAACGCCACATGGTAGGCTTCCGAGAGCTGGACGAACTCCCCCGGCGGGAACAGCCGACCCAGGCAGCTCCACACAAACCCCGCCAGCGTGAAGATGGCAGGCTCTGGCGCAGCAACGCCGTGGAGGCGCGCCAACTCGCGCACAAATCGGCGTTTGAGCCAGCGCACGCGCCGCTCGGTCGGCACGACCAGGAGCCAGCGTTCGGGTGCATCTGCTTGCGCGGCGCGTTGGAGCAGGGCTTCGACTGTCAGCTCCGTGCGGAGCTGCTCCAGTTGTGCCGGAGCTTGCCCCCACTGCTGATGCGCAGCCGCATTGTGCAGAAGGTATGCCACGGCAGCAGCCCAATGGGCGTAATTTGCGGCGTGCAAAATTGCGCAATCTGCGGCAGAGATGTTCACGGGCTTGGTCGAAGAGTGCGGCACTGTTGTGTCCATCCAGCCGCACCGCTGGGGACGACGGCTGCAGCTCCGGGCACACCAGGTGCTCTCCGGACTCTCCCTGGGCGATTCCATCGCCGTCAACGGCGTCTGCTTGAGCGTATGCGAACGCACTCCAGAGGGCTTTGCCGTTGACATCGTTTGGGAGACACTGCGCAAGACCACCCTGGGGCGGCTTCGGCGTGGGAGTCTGGTCAATTTGGAACGCGCCCTCGCGGTGGGCGACCGGCTCGGCGGGCACTGGGTGCAGGGGCATGTCGACTGCACCAGCACCGTCCTGGAGCGCTATCGCCGCAGTGGCGAGCATCTGCTCTGGATTGCCCTCCCTGCCGAGTTCGCCCCCTACGTTGTGCTCCACGGCTCCATCTGCGTTGATGGAGTGAGCCTCACCGTTGCCCGCCTGCGCGCCGACGCCTTCATGGTTGCGCTCATTCCGGAGACCCTGCGCCGTACGACGCTGGGGCGGCTCCGCCGTGGCAGCCAGGTTAACCTGGAGTTCGACGTGCTGGGAAAATACGTCGAACGGCTGCTGCGTCCCTACCAGCGCGTGTTCTCCGGCTCCGATACGCAATGAAACCGCGTGCCCGCACGCTCGGCGAGCTCAAAGCCATAGGCTACGAGGTGCTGCCGGTCAAGGAGGAGATGCGGCGCAACCTCATCGAGAAGCTGCGCCGGCGCGAACGGCTCTTCCCCGGCATCATCGGCTTCGACGACACGGTCATCCCCCAAATCGTCAACGCCATCCTGGCAAAGCACGACATGATCCTGCTGGGCTTGCGCGGGCAAGCCAAAACGCGCATCGCCCGTATGCTGGTGAACTTCCTGGACGAATACGTCCCCATCGTTGCCGGCTCCGAGGTCAACGATAACCCCTTTGCTCCGATCTCCAAGTACGCTGCCGACCTCGTCGCCGAAATGGGCGATGAGACGCCAATTGAGTGGATCCACCGCTCCGAACGCTACGGCGAGAAGCTCGCTACGCCAGATGTGACCATTGCCGACCTCATCGGCGATATCGACCCCATCAAGGCAGCCGCTCAACGGCTTCACTACTCACACGAAGGGGCAATCCACTTCGGCATCATCCCGCGCACCAATCGCGGCATCTTCGTCATCAACGAGCTGCCCGACCTGCAGCCCCGCATCCAGGTCGGGCTGTTCAACATCCTGCAGGAGCGCGACATCCAAATCCGCGGCTTCAAAGTGCGCCTCCCGTTGGACATCTGCATGGTCTTCACGGCAAATCCGGAGGACTACACCCGGCGTGGCACCATCATCACGCCCCTCAAGGACCGCATTGACGCGCAGATCCTGACGCACTACCCGCGCACGCTCGAGGACGCTATGGCGATCACCGAGCAGGAGGCGTGGATCCACCGCACGCCCGATAGTGATGTCATGCTCCCGCTCTACCTCAAGCAGGTCGTCGAGAGCATCGCGCTCATCGCACGCAGCAGCGAATTCGTGGACCAGAGCTCGGGAGTCTCTGCCCGGCTGACCATCTCCACGATGGAGGCGCTTATCTCCAACGCCGAACGGCGCGCAATCCTGACGGGCGAACGCACGATCGCCCCACGCATCCTGGACCTCGGGCGCGCCCTGACGGGCATCACCGGCAAGATCGAGCTCGTCTTCGAAGGCGAACAGGAGGGTCCAGTCAAGGTTGCCAAAGCCCTCATCGGGCGCGCCGTTCGCGAGGTGTTCAAGCTCTACTTCCCCGATCCCCTTGCCCGCCCACGGCGCCAGGAGGGCGCAGAGTCGCGCAACGGAGTCTACTCAGAGATTCTGCGCTGGTTTGAAGCCGGCAACACCGTCACCATTGACGAGGAGATGCCGACCGAGGCGTTCGTGCGCGAGCTGGACAGAGTGCCAACCTTGCGGCAGCTTGCCGTGCGCTACCTCAAGGTCAACGAACGCAACCCGTACGAGCTGGGCACCGCGATGGAGTTCATCCTGGACGCACTCCACCAGCACTCCAAGCTCGCCAAGGAGGAGCTGGACTCCGCTGCCACGTACCGCGACCTTTTGGGAACCCTTCTGCGCCGAAGCCCCGGAAGTGAAGAGGAGGAGTAGTGCGCGCGATGCTCCCTTCGCCGCTCCACCCAGGGCGTCCACTCACGATTGGAATCCTCGGCGGTGGGCAGTTGGCAAAGATGCTTGCCCTGGCTGCCTACCGCATGGGCTTGCAGGTTGCCATCTTGGAGCACGGTGAAGGCTCCCCCGCCGGGGTGATGACCAAACTGGAGTTTCCCGGCGGCTGGAGCTCCCGCGCGGACTTGGAGGCATTTGCTCGCGCCAGCGATATCATCACGCTGGAGAACGAGTTCGTACCCCCAGAGCTACTGCGCGAGCTCTCCCAGTGGCGCCCCGTCTACCCTACGCCCGAAACCGTTGCCCTCGTCCGCGATAAGCTCACGCAAAAGCAGCATCTGGCACGCGCTGGCATTCCGGTGGCGGAGTTCCAGGAGGTAACCTCTCCGGTGGAGGCGGGGCAATTTGCCCAGTGGGTAGGCTTCCCAATCCTGCTCAAGACCCGACTCTTCGGCTACGATGGCTACGGGAACCGCACGGTGGAGACCCCCGAAGCCCTCGAAGGCGCATGGGCAGAGCTCCAGCAGCGCACCCCGGGGCAGAGTTTGCTCGCCGAGCGCTGGATTCCACTCTTGAAGGAGCTCGCTGTCATGGTTGCCCGCAACCGTAGAGGCGAGCTTGCGGTGTACCCTTGCGTGGAGACGGTACAACAGGACCACGTCTGCCGTATCGTCTACGCACCCGCCCCAATTGAGGAAGCCCTGCGCCGGAGGGCACAAGAGCTGGCAGTGGCTGCCGTCGAAGCCATCGAAGGCATTGGCATCTTCGGCGTGGAGCTCTTCCTCAGCCAGGACGGGCAGCTCTACATCAACGAGCTGGCACCGCGTCCGCACAACACCGGTCACTACACCATCGAAGCCTGCTACACTTCGCAGTTCGAGAATGCTCTGCGTGCTGTGTGCAATCTGCCTCTGGGCTCGCCGGAGATGTACGTCCCAGCCGCCGTCATGATCAACCTGCTCGGCGTGCGCTCCGGGAGTGGTTTCCCCGACGACGTGGAGCCAGCGTTGCAGGCGGGTCCGGCGTGGATTCACTTCTACGGCAAGCGTGAAAGCCGCCCCCGGCGCAAACTCGGGCACGTCACCGCTGTTGGCGCTACTCTGGAGGAAGCCTACGAGCGCGCCCGTGCCGTTGCCGAGGGCATCCTCTGGTGAACTCACACTCCGTTCGAGTAGCACCCAGAGAGCAGCCGCTCCAGGCGCGCCTGCGCTACTGCACGGCTGAGCTGCTGGATCCGCTGCTTGAGCGGTACCAGCGCCCCGGGCGTAGCACTGAGCTCCTCGATGCCCATCCCCACAAGCAGCTCCGTTGCCGCCGCATGCGAAGCCAGCTCCCCACACACTCCCACAGGAACCCCTTTCGCCCGCGCCGCCTGCGCGGTTCGGTACATCAGCTCCAGCACCGCCGGATGTAGCGGGTCGAACATCTCCGCCAGCAGCTCGTGCTCACGGTCTACTGCCAGCGTGTACTGGGTCAAATCGTTGGTGCCGATGCTCAGGAAATCGGACGCCTCCGCCAGCTTCGCCGCACCGAGTGCCGCCGCCGGGGTCTCCACCATGCTCCCGAGCGCAGGCAGCCGTCCGCGGTAGCCCAATTCGAGCGCCAACTCCCTCAACATCTGCCGCACGGTGCGGACCTCCTCTGCCGAGTTGACCAGGGGTAAGAGCAAGCGGAGCGTGAACCCCTCGGCAGCAACGCGCAGGATTGCCCGCAGTTGAGCGCGCAGCAGCTCCGGGTGGTGCAGCATGTAGCGGATCCCCCGCATGCCCAAGGCGGGATTGCGCTCCAGTACCGGAATCGCCTCGCGCCATTCCGCGCCCAGGTCGAAGAGGCGAATGGTAACGGGCGCCTCCCCCATGCCCTGGCACAACTGGCGGTACCAGGCGTACTGCTCCTCCTCCCCGGGAACGCCTCTGCGCTGGAGCACCAGGAGCTCGGTGCGCACCAACCCGATGCCTTCGGCGCCCGCCACAAGCGCATCCTCCACATCCTGCAGGGAGGCAACCGTTGCCAGCAAGCGGACACGGTAGCCATCGGTGGTCTGCGCAGGGATACGCGCCAAACGCTGCGCCAACTGGACGCACCATTGGGCACGGCTCTGGTGACGCTGCAGCCGGGCAAGTGTCTCCGCATTCGGGCGTACGATGACCACCCCTGCATAGCCATCCACGACAAGCAGCTCCTGCGCCCGAATCAGGCTCAACGCCCCGCGCAACCCAATCACCGCCGGCATCCCCAGAGTCCGCGCCATAATTGCCGTATGCGACGTAATGCCGCCGACCACCGTCACAAGCCCCACCGCACCCGCCTGATGGAACAGCACGACATCCGACGGCGTCAGCGCATGGGCAACCACAACGGCATTGCGGGCACAGGAGCGTTGCGGCATGCGGTTCCGCAGCAGCGCCACCAACTGGCGCAGGAACTGCTCCAGCTCCACCGCCCGTTCGCGCAGGACAGCATCACTGGAGAAGCGCAAGCGGTAGATCGTCGGCTCCAGCGCTGCGCGCAGTGCCTCCTCCGCCGTGCTCCCCTGCGCAATACTCCGCTGCACGGTCTCCTGCAGCGCCGATTCGCTCAGCATGAGCCGGTAGCTCTCGATCACCGATGCCATCGCCGGAGCCTCCCGCTGGGCAACCTGCTGCGCTGCGTCCAGCTCCTGCAGGAGCTGCTCCAATGCCCAGCGATAGCGCTCCCACTCCTGCTCCGCTGTTCGGGGCTGCTGCCCGCTGCTTGCCGCTGTCTCGGTCCCTACGATGTACGCCCGTCCGAGTGCAATTCCGGGTGATGCCGCAACACCTCGCAGAGAAAGCTGCTGCTCGCCTTCACGCTCCTGTCCCAGCTTCGGCAGCAGTTGCCATCGAGGGAGCGAACTGTCCACGGTCGTACCTGCGCAACTCCGACATACTGCCGGTGAAAATTACAACATTGTCAGCGTTCCTGCCGCACCTGCTTCTCCCCTTGGAGGAAGGCGGCGATGCACTCGACCGCCTCGTGCGCATCCGGTCCCTCGGCACGGATGAGCAGCTCCGCCCCGTATTCGGCAGCCAGGCTCAGGATCCCCAACGCGCTCCGGGCATCTACGACCAGGCTATCGCGGCACAGCTGCACCGTTGCGGCAAACTCGGCAGCCAGTTGCGCCAACTGCGCCGCCGGACGTGCATGGACTCCTTCGCGCAAGCGCACAACCACGCGCCGCTCCACCATCCTGCGCCCACAGTGCTGCCGCTACTGCTGACGAACAGCCCTGCCGAATCCGATAGCCCCCCGACCATCGGTGATGATCCACTGCGTGTGCCGCTCCCCTTGTGGCGTCCGCCACACCAGCAGATACACGCCCGCCGGCAGCAGTTCAGCAAGCTCTCTCCTGTGCGCACTCATCTGCAGCACTGCCCAGCGCTGCCCCAGCACGGTGTAGACCTCCACCGGCGTACCCGGCGGAAGCATCCCTCCGAAAGCGCTTTCGGCAGTTCCTACGCCCGAGGGCATCTCCAGGGGCAGCGGACGCCAATCTCCCTCGCGGCTCAGGTACTCCGCGTGCCACTGGCACGGCATCGCAGAAAGCCACAGCTCTCCCAATTGCTGCGTTGCCTGAGGAAGCTCAAGCGCAAAGGTCGTCTGCGCTGCTTCGCGAACCCCGACACAGCGCGCACCGCTGCCTCCAACGAAGCGCACCGAGGGTGCTTCGGCGCCGCATCCTTCGGCGATTCCAACCACAAGCCGGGCATCCCCCGGAAGGGCGATGCGCACGGCGGGGAGGTCCACCACATCCTCAGCCGGCGGTGC
>Ga0272447_1001708_pt1 | contig 13282 bp, 14 predicted proteins | sample YNPCB0133_FD_194589 | JGI IMG/M metagenome (GOLD analysis project Ga0272447, IMG submission 194589) | Hot spring microbial mat communities from Yellowstone National Park, WY, United States - YNP-CB-013-3 | ecosystem: Environmental > Aquatic > Thermal springs > Hot (42-90C) > Sediment | place... | reverse complement strand
TGAAAAGGTGCCTGAAGGTGAATATGACTGGTCAGACTTGGTGCCGCGAACGGAGCGAGACATTGATGCGTTGTGGCAGAAAGTGACCGGCGCAATTGAGAGCGTGCAAAATCCCTACCTTCGTTCTTTGCTGCGCTCTTTCTTTGACGACCCGGAATTCGCCGATGCCTTCAAAAACGCACCGGCGTCCCTTTACCTTCACCACAACTGGGTTGGCGGTTTGATAGAGCACATTTGCTCGGTTTTGGACTTGGCTGAAGCGATTTGCCAGAACTACCCCGAACTTGACAGAGATTTGCTCATAACGGGTGTGCTGCTTCACGATGTCGGGAAGGTCCGGGAATACTCGTGGCAAGCGGATATTGACAGAACCGACGAAGGGAGATTGTTGGGACACTTGATTTTGGGCGATGAGATGATAGCGGAGCGGATCAAGCAAATCCCCAACTTCCCTCACGAACTTGCGATGCGTATCAGACACATGCTCATCAGTCACCATGGGGTTGGGGAATGGGGTTCGCCTCGACCACCTATGACCCTTGAGGCTGCAGCCCTTCACTTCCTTGAGTTTGCCGACGCTCAATTGAGGAGATTCGCTACCGTTCTCAAGGAGAAACGGGAGCCCGATAGTGCTTGGACAGCATACGAGAGAAGTTTGGGGAGGCGTTTGTTTGTCGGTTACCCTGCCGCTGCGCCAGTTGAAGAGATGCCGACAGAAGAGGTCTCGCCCGCTCAAATTCCCTCTGTGGCTGAACCCCTGCCCTCGCTTGAGGAAGTGCCTCCGATTCCCTCGGAATTGGAGTTGCTGCCGAGCGAACTGGAAGCCTTGACAACAGATTTGCCGGAGTTGCCCTCCGAGTTGCCTGAGTTGCCTGAACTACCAGAGACACAAACCTTGACAGGAATTGAGGAAGAGGTTCCGCGTAAAAGGAAACCGAAGAGAGCGGAGCCCCCTGAGGAAGGGCGTCTGCCGTTGTGAAAGGTGTTTCGTGAAACTCGTTGTTGGTGGTGAACATGTGGGAAAAACGCATGTGGAAGCAGGTGGATTGGTTGCTTTTGGCGGTGATGTTTCTCCTGCAACTTATCGGTTTGGTGGTTCTCGCCAGCGCAACCTATTCGTCAGGTTGGACGAAGGTCACGAGGCAAGTGGTTTGGATGGTTGTAGGAATTTGTGCTTTCGTCTTTGCCCTTCGCAACGACTACCATTTATGGGCGCGCTGGTCAGGTTGGATCTACTGGCTCAACATATTTTTGCTATTCGCAGTTATGCTTTTTGGTCACGAACAGTATGGCGCTCAAAGGTGGCTTAAATTTGGAAGCATCACGGTTCAGCCCTCAGAATTTGCGAAAGTGGCACTTATAATAACGCTTGCTTCTTTCGTTGCTGAACATCGGGATCGCCTCTTGACAGATTTTCGCTACTTCGTCCGAACGGGTTTTCATGTTTTGCCTTCATTGGTTTTGGTTTTCATGCAACCTGACTTAGGGACATCTTTGGTGTTAGTTGTGATTTGGCTCGGCATGATGTTTTTTGCAGGTATACCGCTCCGATGGCTTTTAGTGACCATAGTAGTGGGCTTGACTCTTTTTGGTGTTGGGTGGCAGAAGGGTGCGATTAAGGAGTATCAAAAGCAACGGCTCATAGCTTTTATTGACCCTTATTCAAGGGCAAACAAAGAAGGCTACCACATTATACAATCCCAATTAGCCATTGGTTCTGGAGGCTTGACAGGCAAAGGTCTATTTAGAGGCAGGATGGGTAAACTGGGATTTGTTCCCGCTCAACATACTGACTTCATTTTTACCGTCGTTGGGGAGGAAGGCGGTTTCATCCTCGCCTGCACTGTTATTGTGCTCTTTGGAACACTTCTTTGGCGACTGTTGACAATTATGGTGGAAACGGAAGACCTTTTGGGGGCATGTATTTTGATAGGGACTTTTTGCTTTTTCTTGGCTCACATTCTTGTCAACATCGGAATGACCTTACGGCTCATGCCAATAACTGGCTTGCCCCTTCCGTTTTTCAGTCTTGGTGGGAGCAACCTTTTAGTTTGCTATTTATTGTTAGGCATCACCCAAAGCATTGCAGCGAGGAGGAAGCGATTGGTCTTCGGTTAACGGTTTTTGAAGGGCATTTCACAAAAGATGAAAAATTGACGGCAAAATCCGTTCTTTTGGTGGGGTTCAGGGTATTTACAAACAGTGGCAGCGTTGTTACAATGTTTATCGCCAACTGAGGAAAGCACCTTCAAAAGATGCTCCAAAGATGAGGAGAAAGTTGACTATTGACACCGTTCTCCCGGGTGGTTATAATTAAACTGCCACCTGCAGGAAAGCACCTTGACAATGGAACAGTGTTGGGTGTGGGTTAGGAGTGACAGGTTAAGGCTTCGTACTCCCCAAAAATGAGAGAGCCCGTCACCCATCGCGAAGAGCGATGGGTTTTAACTGCTGGAGAGTTTGATGGTGGCTCAGGGCGAACGCTGGCGGCGTGGATAAGGCATGCAAGTCGAGCGCAGGCTTGCTTGCGGGTTCTGCTCGCAGGCAGGTGCTGAGCGGCGAACGGGCGAGTAACGCGTGCCTAACCTACCCCGGGGACTGGGATAACCCTGGGAAACTGGGGCTAATACCGGATACTCTCCCTCGTCGCATGGCGGGGGAGGAAAGGTGCCTGTTCCGAAAGGGCAGGTGCCGCCCTGGGATGGGGGCGCGTCCCATCAGGTAGTTGGTGGGGTAACGGCCCACCAAGCCTATGACGGGTAGCCGGCCTGAGAGGGTGGCCGGCCGCACCGGGACTGAGACACGGCCCGGACCCCTACGGGGGGCAGCAGCCGAGGATCTTGGGCAATGCCCGAAAGGGTGACCCAGTGACGCCGCGTGGGGGAGGAAGCCCTTCGGGGTGTAAACCCCTGTTGGCGGGGGAAGAAGCCAGTCCCTCGGGACTGGTTGACGGTACCCCGCAAGAAAGCCCCGGCTAACTCCGTGCCAGCAGCCGCGGTAAAACGGAGGGGGCGAGCGTTGCCCGGATTTACTGGGCTTAAAGGGTCCGTAGGCGGTGTCCTAAGTCCTCCGTGAAAGCTGCCCGCTCAACGGGCAGAGGTCGGGGGAGACTGGGACACTTGAGGGCGGGAGAGGCCGGCGGAACGGCGGGTGTAGCGGTGAAATGCGTCGATATCCGCCGGAACACCAGTGGCGAAGGCGGCCGGCTGGAACGCCCCTGACGCTGAGGGACGAAGGCCGGGGGAGCGAACCGGATTAGATACCCGGGTAGTCCCGGCAGTAAACGTTGGGCGCTAGGTGTGGGGAGTCTCGACCCTCCCCGTGCCGCAGGGAAACCAATAAGCGCCCCGCCTGGGGAGTACGGGCGCAAGCCTGAAACTCAAACCAATTGACGGGGGCCCGCACAAGCGGCGGAGCATGTGGCTTAATTCGATGCTACCCGAAGAACCTTACCAGGGCTTGACATGCTGGCTTAAGCCCGCCCGAAAGGGTAGGGTGGGGCGGTTTCCGCCGCCCAGCCAGCACAGGTGGTGCACGGCTGTCGTCAGCTCGTGCCGTGAGGTGTCCGGTTAAGTCCGGCAACGAGCGCAACCCCCGCCGCCAGTTGCCAGCGGGTAATGCCGGGCACTCTGGCGGGACTGCCCGCGTAAGCGGGAGGAAGGTGGGGATGACGTCAAGTCCGCGTGCCCCTGAAGTCCTGGGCTGCACACATGCTACAATGCCCGCTACAAAGGGTTGCGAACCCGCGAGGGGGAGCGAATCCCAAAAAAGCGGGCTCAGTTCGGATCGCAGGCTGCAACTCGCCTGCGTGAAGGCGGAGTCGCTAGTAACCGCCGGTCAGCAATACGGCGGTGAATACGTTCCCGGGCCTTGTACACACCGCCCGTCACGCCATGGAAGCCGGCTGCACCTGAAGCCGGTGGGCTAACCGGCTGCCCCTTTGAGCGCATCGGCTTAATCGGTGGGTGCGTTGAAAGGGGCAGCCGGAGGCAGCCGTCAAGGGTGTGGTCGGTGACTGGGGCGAAGTCGTAACAAGGTAGCCGTAGCGGAAGCTGCGGCTGGATCACCTCCTTTCTAAGGAGTCCCCAGCACCGACTGGGGAGGGCAGTGATGCCCTCCCCTCCCTCAAAAAAGAAAAAGTCGGTGCTTGACTCTAAGGTCGAGCCTGTCACTCCTTCAGCCCAGCACTGTTCCATCGTCAAGGTGTGATGGGCCTGTAGCTCAGGTGGCAGAGCGCACCCCTGATAAGGGTGAGGTCCGAGGTTCAAGTCCTCGCAGGCCCACCAAGCACAAGAAAGAAACGGGCGGATTTGAGCCGTCGTTGATTGAAAGAAGGGCCCGTAGCTCAGTTGGGAGAGCGCCGGCTTTGCAAGCCGGAGGTCGACGGTTCAAATCCGTCCGGGTCCACATGGATTTTTCGGAACCTTGACAAAGATATAGGGAGCCACCGCTCGGTCGCTTGGCTGAGCGGAAAAGAGGAGCCGGGTGCATCCTGCGTTGCCGAAGGATGCTCTCATCTCGCACAGTCAAGCTATAAAGGGCACACGGTGGATGCCTCGGCACCAGGGGCCGAAGAAGGGCGTGGCAAGCTGCGAAAAGCCCCGGGGAGCCGCAAGCAGGCTGTGATCCGGGGATTCCCGAATGGGGAAACCTGACGGGGAAAACCCCCGTCACCAGCAGGTGAATCCATAGCCTGCTGGAGGGCAGCCCGCGAACTGAAACATCTTAGTAGCGGGACGAAAAGAAAGCAACCGCGATGCCCCGAGTAGTGGCGAGCGAAAGGGGCACAGCCCAAACCGTCACCGTGTAAAAGCCCGCAGGCGTTGCGGTGGCGGTGTAGCGGGACAGCACCAGAGGGGGCTGCGGACCCCTCAGGGAGTTACAAAATCCCGACTTAGCCGAAGTGACCTGGAACGGTCCGCCATAGAGGGTGAAAGCCCCGTAGGCGAAAGGTCAGGGATCTCCCGGGGTGCTGTTCCCAAGTAGCTCGGGCCCCGTGAAAGCCTGAGCGAATCTGGGGGGACCACCCTCTAAGGCTAAATACCCCTGGTGACCGATAGCGCACCAGTACCGTGAGGGAAAGGTGAAAAGAACGGTGGGAAGCCGAGTGAAATAGAACCTGAAACCGTGTGCCTACAAGCAGTCGGAGGGCTATGCCCCGTGACAATCACGGGGAATGCCTGACGGCGTGCCTCTTGAAGAATGAGCCGGGGAGTTGCCGTCGGTGGCGAGGCTAAGCGCCATAAGGCGCGGAGCCGTAGGGAAACCGAGTCTGAATAGGGCGTTAGTCGCCGGCGGCAGACCCGAAACCGAGCGAGCTACCCCTGCCCAGGGTGAAGTGCCCTTAACCGGGCACGGAGGCCCGAACCCGTCGGTGTTGCAAAACCGTGGGATGAGGTGGGGGTAGCGGTGAAACGCCAACCGAGCTCGGAGATAGCTGGTTCTCCCCGAAACACGTGTAGGCGTGACGTCGGGCTATTAAGCGGCGGAGGTAGAGCCACGGATGGGGGTAGGGGGTTAACAGCCTACCAAACCCTGTCCAACTCCGAATGCCGCCGCTGGTCCCTCTGTGGGGCTAAGGCCCGGCAGTCGGACTTCGGGGGATAAGCTCCGAAGTCGCGAGGGAAACAGCCCAGACCGCCAGTTAAGGTCCCCAAGTCCCGGCTTAGTGGGGAACGCGGTGGGGTTCCTAAGACAGCCGGGAGGTTGGCTTAGAAGCAGCCATCCTTTAAACAGTGCGTAACAGCTGACCGGCCGAGGAGCCCTGCACGGAAGATTCAACGGGGCTAAGCCGGGCACCGAAACTGCGGGCTTGGCGGGATTGCCTATAAGGCGTTCCGTCAGGCGGTAGGGGAGCGTTCCGCTTGCTGTGAAGCCCGACCGAAAGGACGGGTGGAGCGGGCGGAAGTGAGAATCCCGGCACGAGTAGCGATAAGGCAGGTGAGAATCCTGCCCGCCGGAAGCCCAAGGTTTCCGACGCAACGCTCGTCGGCGTCGGGTGAGGCGGTCCTAAGCCGAGGCCGTTCGGCGTAGGCGATGGGCAGCGGGTTTATATTCCCGCCCCACCGACCTCCGCCATCAGGGATGGGGGACGCTCCCAAGGGAGCCTACGCGGCGATGGTCGTCCGCGGCGACCGTGGAGTCAGCGTTCGTAAGGAGCGCTGGCTTGGCGGGAGTGAGCCGCCTTTGCGCGGCGAAGTGGCGACCCAAGGGAGCCAAGAAAAGCCCTTACCGAGTCCGTCCCGAAAGGGATGGCGCGGAGCGTCGGTGACCGTACCGGAAACCGCCACAGGTGGGCGAGGAGAGTATCCACAGGCGCGCGGGATAACCCCCGCCAAGGAACTCTGCAAAATGTCCCCGTAACTTCGGGAGAAGGGGAGCCGTAGTAGGGTGAAAGGACTTTGCGTCCAAGTAGCCCGAGGCGGTCGCAGATAAGCGGCCGGGGCGACTGTTTAACAAAAACACAGGTTCCTGCCAACCCGAAAGGGGAGGTATAGGGGCCGACGCCTGGCCAGTGCCCGAAGGTTAAGGGGACGGGTTCGCCGGGTTTTCGCCCGGCAAAGCTCGCGCCCCGAAGCCCGGGTAAACGCCGGCCGTAACCCTGACGGTCCTAAGGTAGCCGATGCTGCCCCTCCTTCCGGCAACGGAAGGAGCGTCGTCGGCTGTATGCGGGAAAGTCCTAAAGCCCAGCCTACGAGGTGCCTTAAGGCACCCGTAAAAATGGCTGAGGATTGGACAACCCGCAGGAAACCCACCTCTTGGGTGGGGATCCTCAGAGACTATACGCCGACCTCCTACCCAAAGGGGGCGAAGAAGAATGGACCTTTCGCCCGATTGGGTCGTCGGATTCACCGATGGAGAAGGTTGCTTCTTCGTCGGTATTAACCCCAACCCTCAAACAGCAACCGGCTATCAGGTCCTCCCAGAGTTCACAATTGTCCAACACAAGCGGGACATCCAAGTCCTCTACGCTCTAAAACGCTTCTTTCGTTGTGGTGTGGTTCGACCTAATCACGAAGATCGCTATGCTTACCGTGTCCGTGATTTGAAAGGGCTACGGCAGGTTTGTGACTTCTTCCTGCGTCACCCGCTGAAGACCAAGAAGCGAATAGATTTCCTTCGCTTCCATCGGATTATCACGATGATGGAACGGGGCGACCACCTTCGGCTGGAAGGGTTGCTGGAAATCGTGCAAATCGCGATGCGGATGAACACCCAAAAGCGCCCTCAGTTGGAAAAGGTGGCTGCCGAAATTCGCCGTCGCCTTCGGGTAGGATGAAGAGATAGTCCACCCCCAACCGAAAGGTTGGGATAAGGTGAGCGAAATTCCTTGTCGGGTAAGTGAGGAACTTGCCCCTTCGTCCCGCAAGGGACGATGAAAAGCCGGCTCATATCGGGGAAGCCCTCCTGCCACTGTGCGGGTGGTGTGGGGTAACCCCGAGGGAAGTCGGCTCAACCTTTATGAGGTTGGGCTTGACCCCGTAACGACTGACCCGAAAGGGAAGGCGCAGTTCCCCACCCTGCGCAAGACGCCGGCCCTTACCCCTCGCTCGTTAGAGCGAGAAGTGAGTGCCTATGGAGCCTCTTTCCGAAGAGGTGGGGTCAAATGCCTGAACTTGACCCATGGTATGTGACAGGCTTAGTGGACGGCGAAGGGTGTTTCATGGTTAGTTTCAATTTGCGCCCTTCGCTATCTACTGGCATAGAGGTCCGCCCCGCCTTCGCTGTTGCCCTTAACAAGAGGTCACTGAATGTCCTCAAGGCGCTGCAACGATTTTTCGGTTGTGGCGCTATCCGCTATTCCCACAGTGACCGAACTTACAAGTGGGAAGTGCGTTCTGTCTCGGATATCGTCAAGCGAGTGCTTCCTCACTTTGAACGCTATCCGCTACAGACAGCGAAGCGGGCGGATTTTGAGAAGTTCGCCCAAATTTGCCGCTGGGTTCACACCAATCATCACCGAAACCGCGAATACCTGAGGCAAATAATTGAGTTGGCATACGAGATGAACCCCAGCGGCAAAAGACGCTATCGGAAAGAGGAACTCCTAAGGGTGCTCGGGTAAGGTGAAGGGATAGTCTGCCACCAACCGAAAGGTTGGAGAGAGGCGAAGTTCCGACCCGCACGAAAGGCGTAACGACTTCGGCGCTGTCTCGGCGGGGGGCCCGGTGAAACTGTGGTGTCCGTGAAGACGCGGACTACCCGCGGCGGGACGGAAAGACCCCGTGGAGCTTTACTGCAGCCTGGCCTTGGGCTTTGGGGCGGGATGCAGAGAATAGGTGGGAGCCTGAGAAGCCTGCCTTCCGGGGCGGGTGGAGGCGCCAGTGGAATACCACCCTTCCCGCTCTTGGGTCCTAACTTGGTCCCGTGAATCCGGGCTAAGGACAGGGTCAGGTGGGCAGTTTGGCTGGGGCGGCGGCCTCCTAAAAGGTAACGGAGGCGTCCAAAGGTCCCCTCAGGCGGGATGGAAATCCGCCGTGGAGTGCAAAGGCATAAGGGGGCCTGACTGCGAGGCTTACGAGCCGAGCAGCCGCGAAAGCGGGGCTTAGTGACCCGGCGGTCGGAAGTGGGACTGCCGCCGATCAACGGATAAAAGCTACCCCGGGGATAACAAATCGTTGTCCCGCTGCTTGGGTAACCAAGCAGCAAGCACGCGGCTTATAACGGGGAAGCCCTCCATCAGGGGGTAGCCGCAGGTAAAACCTGCGTTGAGGGTAACCCCGTGGGAAGTCAGGAGGGGCACCAAATGGTCACTAAACGGCAAAAAGAAATCCTCATCGGAACTATCCTCGGTGACGGATACCTGCAGAAAACTGGTAAGCGAAATGCCCGACTGAAACTGGAACACTCAGAACGGCAACGCGATTACCTTTGGTGGAAATATGAGGAGTTGAAAAACCTGATGCAGGATAAACCAAAACGAATTGAGCGATATAACCCCGTCTGGAAGCGAACCTATGTCTACTACCGATGCCAAACTCACTCAATGCCGATACTTGGTCGTCTCAAACGCCACTTCTATGATGAACAAGGAAGAAAGCGCATCCCAGAAAACATCGCTCAACTGCTCAAATCGCCACTTTCCCTTGCAGTCTGGTTCATGGACGACGGTCACTACTACAGCAGGGACGGTTCAGCGCACATCTACTTGCCCCGTTACTCCGATGAGGAGATAGAGCGTTTGGTGACCGCGTTGGTGCAAAATTTCGGCTTGAAGCCAAAAGTTGTGTGGAAGAAAGGCTATCCATGCCTTTACTTCCCTCGTGAGGAAACGGAGCGGCTGATGGCAATCATCAAGCCATGGATGCCAGTCTGCATGAGACACAAAACCCCTCCTGACCCCGTAACGACTGAGGGCGCGATGCCCGAGGGTTCTGCCCATCACGCCTAAAGGGCGAAAAATCTACGGCAGAGCCAAGACGCCGCGCTCCTCGCTGGCAGAGTTGTCAGCGGGGATGAAGAGATAGTCTACCCCTTCGGGAAGACCGAAGGAAGGTGAACAGGCTAATGGCGCCCGAGCGTCCCCAGCGACGGCGCCGTTTGGCACCTCGATGTCGGCTCAAGAAGGGCCCCTGAGGGGGAAACCCCTCAGGTCACATCCGGCTTATAACGGGGGAGCCCTAACGACCGAGCCAAGCGGCTCGGGGCGAGGGTAATCCCGTGGGAAGTCGGGGGGCTTGGAAAATGCTGCCAGAGCCGATCCATTCTGTCATCGTCGGAAGCCTGCTCGGAGACGGGTGCTTAGAGCGGAACGGAAATCACTGGCGGATCCGCTTTGATCACGGATGGAAAGAGCAAGCCTACGCATGGTGGAAATTTCAATTGCTGAAACCGATTGCCGCCTCTCCACCTCGCCTCATGGAAGTTCACGACCTGCGAACAGGTAAGGTGTATCGGCACATCCGATTTAACACCCGCACTCTCCCTGACCTAACGCCATATGCTCACTGGTTCTATCCCGATGGTCAAAAGCGGGTTCCGCCCTTGATCGGTGAATTGCTTGTTAGCACTCTGGCTCTGGCAGTATGGTATATGGACGACGGACATCGCCGAACTGATTGCAAAGCCCTGCGCCTAAACACTCAAGGCTTTCGTCCTGACGAAGTGGACCTCCTAAGAGAAACCCTTCATCGCAATTTCGGCATTGACACCCGCAGACATCATGTGATTGATGACCGATGGGTGATTTACTTGCCAGCAAAGACGGCGCAGCGCTTTTGCGATCTCATCCGTCCCCATATACCCCCAGAGATGGGATACAAGCTCCTTTGACCCCGTAACGACTGAGGGCATAGAGCCCGAGATGGCTTGCCCTGGGCTTCTTTTGAGAAGCCCTAATCTATGGCAGCCATCAAACGCCGGACCCCTGACACGGCGATGGTCAGGGTGAAGATATAGTCTGCGCCACCAGAAATGGTGGAGAACGCGCATCGCATCCTGGGGCTGAAGCCGGTCCCAAGGGTTGGGCTGTTCGCCCATTAAAGCGGTACGTGAGCTGGGTTCAGACCGTCAAAGAGGCGGCCCCGAACGGGTAACCGTCGGGGAAAAACCGGCTCATAACGGGAGAGCCCTCCGGGCTGGACGACCGGGTGCCGAGGGTAATCCCGTGGGAAGGTGGGAGAAATGGACGAGCCAACCTGTGCCTATATCGCAGGGTTTCTGGACGGCGACGGATGCATCTTAGTGCAACTGAAGCCGCGTCAGGGTTATCGCTATGGCTACCAAATTAAAGCAACTGTGAGTTTCTACCAGAAACGGCAGGGAAGACATCTGCTGGAATGGCTCCAACGGCAAATCGGTGTAGGGCGCATCCGAGACCGAAAAGATGGCGTCAGTCAATATGACATTGAGGGCGTCGCTAATGTGCTGCGTCTCCTGAGGGCAATCAGTCCCTACCTTGTCGCTAAGCGCCAGCAGGCACAAAAGGTCATAAAATTGCTGGAGGCTATGCAGCAAAATCCTAAGCCGTCTCCTGAAGAATTCCTGCGATGGGCTGGGTTGGTGGAGTCCTGTCAAGCCCTAAATTACTCTAAGAAGCGGCGCCACACTGTTGAAGAGGTGGCACGCTTCTTGAGTAACAAGGGTGTCTCCCATCCCCGTAACGACTGAGGCGTTTCGCCGAGGCTCGGGTCTCGCCCTTGTGGGCAATCTATGACCCGGGCAAGACGCCGGCATCCCCGAAAGGGGATGGTGGGATAGTCTACCCTCCGAGGAAACTCGGAGAAAATGGTGCGTGAGACAGGTCGGTCCCTATCCGCCGCGGGCGCAGGAGGCTTGAGGGGGGCTCGCCCTAGTACGAGAGGACCGGGCGGGACCAGCCTCTGGTGTCCCGGCTGTCGCGCCAGCGGCACGCGCCGGGTAGCCATGCTGGGTCGGGATAACCGCTGAAAGCATCTAAGCGGGAAGCCCACCCCAAGATAAGGCCTCCCATGGGGTCAACCCAGTAAGGGCACGGGAAGAACACCCGTTTGATGGGCCGGAGGTGGAAGCCCAGCAATGGGTGGAGCTGACCGGTCCCAATAGCCCGAGGGCTTGACTGTGCGTTTGCTATCATCTTCTTCGGTCACGCGGATGTCCTCGGCTCCTTATGGCTCCCTATGTTGTCACTTACAAGACAATAAGGTAGGCACATACACGAGGGATAAAGTTGAAAGTCCGTGAAATTATAAAACTTCTGAAACAAGATGGTTGGTATCAAGTCCGAATGAAAGGTAGCCATCGCCAATTTAAGCACCCTCGTAAAAAGGGAATAGTTACAATCGCAGGCAACTTAAATGATGAACTTGCTCCAGGTACTCTTGGTAGCATTTTAAGACAGGCTCAAATTAAGTTACCAAAACCTCAAAAGAAAAGGTGATTAAATAGTGCAGCGCTTTCTTGTGATTATTGAGAAAACTAAGCGAAATTACTCTGCTTACTGTCCTGATTTGCCCGGATGTGTAGCAACAGGACGCACGCGTGAAGAAGTTCTTCAACGAATGAAAGAAGCAATTTATATTCATTTGCAGGCTTTGAAAGAAGAAGGTAGAAATATACCCAAATCACAATCATTGGCAGAGTATGTTATTTTGAAGTGAGATTGAAAGGGTCTGGTGCCCATAGCGGCGGGGAAACACCCGTTCCCATTCCGAACACGGAAGTTAAGCCCGCCAGCGCCGATGATACTGGCTGCGCGAGCGGCCGGGAAAGTAGGTCGGTGCCAGGCCCTTTCATACTTTTAGCCCTTCTTCTCGCTACCTCCCAACAGTATGCGGGTGAAGCAGTAAACGAACAACGCTATCGTTATGCCCCAACCGAAGACAAGAAATGCCCAACCTTCTGGCTTCATCGCTTTTCCTCACCCCTTGAAGCCTTCGCGTTTTCCCACTTCTTGCTGGCTAAGTGGATGAGATAGCACTGCACAGCCAAAAGGGCAATCATCAAAAGCCGCGCCGCCCATACTACAGGCAAGGCGCTCAGCGGCACTCCCTCAATCGTTTTGTCACTCGCTTCCCCGATGAAAGGCTGCAAGGCAAAACCAACAAAAACCGCAAGGAGTAGCAGTGGCGTCAGATACTTGGCAGCGTAGTAGAAGAAGCGCGGTGCTCGCAGTTGTGCTCCACGATGCATTTCCTCCCACATCTTATCAGCGCCGAAAATCCACATCATCACGACGACCTCAATTAGCGCAAATAAGGGAGCGCCGAATGAACCAGACCAAAAGTCAAGCACATCAATTGTGGCGTTTGCGAAAATACAAAGGTGCATGGACACGAACCAGAAAATTCCCAACACGGCAACCGCTTTCTGGCGCGTCCAACCTAATTCGTCTTGCAAAAACGCCAACATTGGTTGAGCCATCGCGACCGAAGAGGTGAAGCCAGCGAAGAAAAGCAATAGGAACCAAATAAAACTGAGCAAAGCGCCTGCAGGCAGGAAACTGAAGATGGCAGGGAGCGATGTGAAGCCCAAGAAAAATACGCCCTTGTCAACGATTTGCTGAGTTTGCTTCAAGCCGAAGAATGTAACTGCTGCTGGGATGGCAATAGAGCCACCCAGCACCACTTCAGCAAACTCATTAGTAGCCGTTGTTGACAAGCCAGTCAGCATAACATCGTCATTTGGTCCGAGATAACTGGCGTAGCACTGAATTGCCCCCATCCCGAGACTGAGGCTAAAGAAGATTTGCCCGAAGGCTTCAAGCCAAACCCTCGGTCCAGTTTGAAGGCTAAAAGTCTGTTGGAAGTTTGGGTTCCACAAAAAGCCCAAGCCTTCAAGAGGCGAACCACCCTCATGTTGCCCT
>Ga0272447_1001707_pt1 | contig 13294 bp, 8 predicted proteins | sample YNPCB0133_FD_194589 | JGI IMG/M metagenome (GOLD analysis project Ga0272447, IMG submission 194589) | Hot spring microbial mat communities from Yellowstone National Park, WY, United States - YNP-CB-013-3 | ecosystem: Environmental > Aquatic > Thermal springs > Hot (42-90C) > Sediment | place... | reverse complement strand
CATTCCCGCCCGATAGACCGTCACACGGTCCAGAAGCTCTTCTGTCTCCGCTCGGCGGATAAACTCGGCAACCCGACGGAGATCACAATCCCATACCATTGCTCCCACACCCTATACTGGACGGACCATGTCCCCCGTCGCACGGGAATCCCGGAACTTGGAAGTCTGATGTTGTGTCTTACTTATAGGTGATATTCCCTAACGGGAAAGGTTCGAGATTTTCCAGGACCTTACCTGCGCTTGTGCACTAAACTATCCTATACGGCCTACGACCCACACCCCGACATGTGTATTGGCTCATGGGAATGTGTATCTGCTTATGGGAAAAATGATTTCTACATGGAGTATCCGCATGATCCGCACACTGCCTCTCGTGGGTGGACTGACCCTGGGAGCCTTGCTCCTGGGGATTCACCTGGTACCTGCCCCCGCCCAGACAAATCCGCCCGCCGGTGTCTCTCCCCAGACCCAGAAGATCAACGAGCTGATTGCTGCCAAGTGGAAGGAAGTGGGGATCACTAAGCCGGCCGAAATGGCGACGGACCTGGAGTTCATGCGTCGGGTCTTCGTCGACTTGATCGGACGCATCCCCACCCCGGAAGAGATCATCGACTTCGAGCGGGACACCGCTCCCAACAAACGGGCCAGGCTCGTGCATCGCCTCCTCTATGAAGACAAATATGTTCCCCGTGGCCGCAATGGCCAACCGGTCACCAGTATCGCCGGTTTGCCCGTACCAATCGATTACAACAATGCCTATGCGGAAAACTTCGCCGAACTGTGGACCACCTGGCTCCTGACCCGCAGCAACACCCACCGTATCTATCGGGAGCAATTCCGCTTCTGGTTGACCCAGCAGTTTGCAAGTTCCACTCTATATCCGGAAGGCAAGCCCTGGAACCGTATCGTCTACGACCTGATTACCGCTAAGGGGAAATCCAACGAGAATGGGGCGGTCGTGTTCATTGCCCGCCACCTGGGCGATCCGATCGTGGATGAAAATAATCGCCGCGTTACGGATTATTCCAAGGAAGGGCGGTTCGATGCTGTGCCCATCACCTCACGGGTCACCCGACTGTTCCTCGGCATCCAGAGCCAGTGCATGCAGTGCCATGACCATCCCCATCACAAGGAGTATATTCAGCCCGACTTCTGGGGTGTGAATGCCTTCTTCCGGCAGACCAACCGCAGTGGCACGACCAATCCCATGAATCTGGGCCAGAACACCCCTCCGCCGATCGAAGTCACCGATCATCCGGATTGGAACGTCAGCGGCATGGTGTTTTATGAGCGGCGGGACGGCCAGAAGCGAGCCACCTTCCCGACCATGCTCCGCGACCTGGCTCAGTTCGCCAAGGGAGAACCGCCCACCAAACGGCTGGCTCCCACCGCCGAGTTGGCTCCTGAACTCCGCGGCAAAAGCCGACGCGAAATCCTGGCCCAGTGGATCATCGAACATGACAACTTTGCCCGAGCCTTCGTCAATCGCATGTGGGGTCATCTCTTCGGGCGCGGTCTCACCCAAGAGCCGGCGGTGGACAACTTCCACAGTGACAATGAAGTAGTCCACGCGGAACTGCTCGACTACCTGGCGGAGGAATTCAAGCGTTACGGCTACGACCCGAAGAAACTGCTGGAATGGATCTGCACCAGTCTGCCCTACAACCTCAGTCACGTGGCTAACAAGGCCTATGCCAAACCGGAATTCGACCCCTACTTCGCCCGCATGCCCCTCAAGGCCATGTCTCCCGAGGTGCTCTTCGAGTCCCTGGCCATCGCCACCCGAGCAGAGGCGCGACGCGGTGAGCAGTTCCGCATCCTCAAAGACCGCTGGTTGCAACGCCTCACCATCAACTTCGGCGATGACGAGGGGAATGAAGTGAACTTTAACGGCACCGTCATCCAGGCGCTGCTTATGATGAACGGTCAGGAGCTGAACGCGGAAATTGGCAGCCTCCGTGGACAGGAAACCGGAGGGGTGGTGGCCGAGGTGGTCCGCCGGAATACGAGCCGGGGAGTTGCCTCGCCCCGGGCCATCTACGATGAACTCTACCTCATGACCGTCAGTCGGCATCCTACGCCTCAGGAAATCGCCCGCCTGGAAGAAGTGCGCAATGGTCGGACGGTCATCGATCTGTCCGCCCCCCTTGCTATCCCAGGCACTTCGGCTCCCGTTCGTCCCAAGGGTGGAAAGACCTCCAAAGGAAACCTGGCCGTCGTTCCGGGTGCCGATCCCAACGATGTCCGATTCTACCAGGATGTCTTCTGGGCCTTGCTCAACAGCAATGAGTTTATGCTCAATCACTAAGATCAGGCTCATCCCTAGAGCAAATTCATAGCAAGGCTAAGCTGATCCCGGTAGATTCGCAAACGCTGCTTCGCCTCGGCAAAACACCAACCCACGACCTCCCGAGCGGGGAGGTCTTTGTTTTGGGGTGAATTCGGCAAAGTCCTGGCAAGCGGTTCGGCGGCCGGATGTCAACCGCTCGATAAGGTCCCGACAGCGGTTCGGCGACCAGATCTCATCTGCCCGATCCCGAGATCCCGATCAAACTTCAGCATCGGGAGTCAGCGAGCTACAGGCGAGACTGCCTGAGCGGTCACATAGGGATAGGACAAGCCCCGACGACTCTGGGCCGGCCCGTACACCTGCACGCTAGTATTGAGGTAGCGTTCCAAGTCTCCGGCGGCTCCCGCGACGACATAGACGATCGGCACACCGGGGTGGGCTTCCAGAGCGTAGGTTTTCCGGCCATCCAAAGCAATCGCAGAGCGAACCAACCGGCCGGGGCCATACCAACGGGCGGTCGTTTCCGATGGCGGGAGAGTACCGGGAGACGGGGACGAACCGGTCGGAGGGGAAGCTTCCTTAGGCCAAGGGTGGCTGATTGCTCCCATACTGCCTCCCGAGGCGCTCGGCAGGTTTTCCGGAGCAGGGGTAGTGGACGATGCTGAGGCTTGCCGGCGTTTTTCCCGCAATGCGTGAATCCGGGTATAGCAAAGATTGGCGATATCGTGGTTGGTCCCCTGCTCGTTCATGAGGCGAGCCAAGTCGAAAAACAACCGCTCGGCTTCTTCATATCGTCCGGCCTGTTCCGCCGCTTCGGCCTGCTGCCAGAGAGGATGCTGCACAGAAGATGCTCGAGTGGGAACGCTGCCGGTCGCAGAAGAGGCAGTGGAAGTAGTGGTGGCCGAGGTCAACGTGTGGGCAGGCGACGATGCCGAGGGAGGCACAGGGGTAGGCTCACGCACCTGAAAACCCCAAGCCGTTCCCCCCTGAGCTTCTACGGCGTGCTTGGGAAGGTAGCGGAAGTCTCCCGGCGGAGAAGCCACCGGATACCAGGTGCGTCCGTCCCGTTGCACCGGCGGACCGATTACCAGCAGAATGGTCCCGCCCGGCACCCGTGTCCGCTGAACCGGCAACGGTTCCGCTAGACCGATCTTGCCCGGACGCAGGGGAGCACCAGCTTCATCTACCACGACATTCTGGGGTATCGGCCGGGATTTGTCAAAATTGATGAATTGCATGGGAACCCAACTGATGGTGCGCAAGGTGTGCGGTGGGTCCTGCACGGCCAGCCAGCCATTGGACTCTTCATGATCGACCCATACCTGCATCCCGGCCTGTAACGTTCCCGTATCCGGAAATTGATCGCTAGGTCCTGCCCGCACAGTCACTTGTGCCGCTGTGACCACCGCCAGATACGGGGGAGTCGGACGATCCCGAGCAGGCGTAGAACCGCTTGCCGAAGAAGGTGCTGTCGCCGAAGAGCCGGACCCTTCTGGCCCTGCCCGAGCACTCCCCAACAGGCACCCCCATACCACCACCGGCAGGAACAACTTCAGGTACCCTGGCTGCCTGAAAGAAACCAACAGGCAAGTTCCTCGAGGATTTTCCCCGTTGTTGCCTCTGTGAAATGTCGGCCTATCCGAAACCGGCATGATGATGTCCCTCTACGTCCAACCTGCTGCCTCTCCCCCGCAGTGGTCATTCCGTTTCCCGTCGGTTTTCTCATGGTGGTGGGCGAACTCTGCCTCCATAACACCGCAGGCTATAACGTCAAGAGGAAACGCATCTTTTGACCCAGCCCCCCAGATCCTCCGTTCTGTTGACCTTTCTGTTAACCCTTTGCCTCCTGATCCTCCATCGTCCAACCTTCGAACCGGAAATTCTTATCGGAAGGATGTGGGGTAAAAGTAAGGAGGTGGGGATGCACGCAAGGGGAGACCAAACGACCTCCCCTTACAACGATTGGGATGGAACTGGAGTGTTGAAGATCACCAATCGTTGCTGAGAACCTCGCCCCCGTTGGGCGTCATGGCAAACCACCAGGTCTGACCCGAGATACCGGAATTGACGGTCACCGCACTGCCGTCGGCCAAGCAGACTGGGAGGCCACCTGCTCCGTGGGCTGTGGCCAGACGGAAATCGCAGGTCGCATTCACACCGGCATAGTAGGTGATCGCATAGTAGTGACCGCTGGCACCAGGCCTGTTGTCCACCCAATGAGGCAGATGATCCCTCATGACAAGGGTGGGGCGAAGAGAAGGACGATTTCGTTTTCCGCATAGATGTAAAGCTCTCGTAGATGTCGAAGACCAGTGGGTATGGCAGGTGTCGAAGGCCGGCGGGTATGGTAGATGTCGAAGACCAGTGGTAGGGCAGTCACCTGCATCTGTTCCGATCTTACCCTACCGGGACGACTCGGGCAGACCGGTGCTCGGCTCCACCCACGCACGCAGGGTAAAAGAAGACCGGGCAAAAACCGTGGCACCCGAGAATGCCTCCCTGCAGAATATCTACTTGTTCAATTATACACCAATCCCGGAAAATGTCAAGAAAATGTTCTGTTCCATCGCGCATCTCATAAGCATCACAGAGAAGATTGTCAAATCTTCACAACAGAGACCTCACAGGTGGTTAGAGCTACATACAGGCAAACCCCGACGGGACAGGCCGTCGGGGTTGCGTAGAGGGTTGGCTAGAGTTCAGGGATCAGTTGGCTGTGAGCCCACGCAGGCTTTGGGCAGTGAATAAGCTCAGGTCCTTGCCAGTCAGGCACTGCCGGCCTTTTACTCATCCGAGAGGTTGGCCAGGTAGTCCTCGTACCGCTTGCGAGCCTCGAATTCCCGGCTCATCAGCTCCTTCTGACGGGCCGTCAACGCGTCGATCTCCTTCTCCTGATCGTCCAGCTTCTTCAAATACTTCTTGTACACCTCCGCCTCCGGGGGTGTCTCCCGCAAGTTCTTGCGGATACGGTCCTGGTCCGCATTGAGCCGTTGCAGGTCCGCCTGCACCTGCTGCAACTCCCGACGCACCACATCCCACTGACCCTTCAGCTGCAACGCTTCCCGCAGCTTCTGCTTCAGGGCCGGGCTGGCCTGCGACAGGCTGAGGAAATAGCGAATCTGATCGTCGCTCGAATTCGTCAACTGCACCGTCGTTTGGACATCCCGCTCCTCCTTGACCGTGAAGGTCTTCGTCTCCCCACTCTTGAGCGAGGTCTGGAACCGGTAGAACTCGGGCGTCTCCTCCACCGGCTTGTCCGTGTCCACCAGGCGGAACTGCTGATTGGTCCGGTTGGGGTGCTCGATCAGCAGCACCCGGTCCTGCTCGCTGCGGTTGATGATCCGATACCGCTTCTCCTCCGTGAACTTCGTGGTGGTCGTGACGATCCCCCGCACCGCCTTGACACTGACGATCCGCTGCGTCCCCGGACCCACCTGCGGATCGACCTCCATCCCCAGGTCAATCGCGTAGGACAGCAGGCGTTCCTCGTTCTTGTTCACATCCAGGATGCGGGTATCGCCCGCATAGGTGGCTCCTTCCAGAACCGTAATCGGACCCTGATTGAGATACGCCCCGCTGGTGTTCTTGAACTTCAAGCCCCGCAACGGGTGGGTTTTTTGCACATTCTGGTTGTAGATCGACACCCGTTGGCCTTCGATGGCTCGGGTGATGATCGGGAACATGCCGCTTTTCTGACGGGCCAGAGTCACCGGGTGCTGGATGATGTACTGGTAGTAGTCGCCCAGGTTGGAGGCGGTGGCGGCATTGCCGACGGTGGCGGTGATCAGGCGGCGGCCCATCTCCGCTTCCGTCTCGCGGGCAAAGGCTTCGTCCTTACGCTCCTGCACGCTCCCACGCAGAGCCTGGCCAGCCTGGCCATAGGCCATCGGGGGCATCCCCGGAGCTGGGGGTACAGCACCGGCAAATGCCGGGGCGCTTTTTTGCATTTGCAATTCTTGCGCCGCGTTCTGCCGCGTGGCGCCGCTTCTTCCAGGAAATGCGGCACTCCGATCGAATTCGGCCGCGGCAGCGGCGACAGCCTCACCCTTGTCCCGCGGGAAGCCGCTGCGATAGGTCACCGGACGCAACGAAGCAAACAACTCCAACCGTTCCGTGGGTCGGTCCACATACAGCGGATTGTACAGGTCCATCTTGAACGAAATCGGCCGGCCCGACACCAGCACCATCCGCACATTCTCCCAGTCGTCGTCCGAAGGGTTCTCCACCAATGCCCAACCTTGCAAAAACGGCGGCTCCTTGTCGTCCTTGTCCAATATCAGGCGATAGCTGGTCTTCCAAATCGGAGCCTCCACCACATACCCCACCTGCACCTTCCGCTTCCCTTTGCCGGAGAAGAACAGCGACACCGCCTTCTTCTGCGTGTCGTGCGACAGCGACAACACTTCCAACGCCCGGCGGAACTCGCTCTCAATGATCGGATTGAGGAACTTGAGCTGCTGGATTTCGTTCAACTTGACCGCCCGCATCCCCTCGGCACACCAGAGGTTGAGGACTTCCACGTCGAGGGTGGTGTTGCCGGCCGGCGCCTTCTGCTTCTCCACGCTCACGATCACGCCGTTGAGCTTGCCCGGTTGATTGACCGCCGTGGGGGTGAGCGTCACCTCCACCCGTTCCCCCCGCATCTGAGTCAGGATGCTGGCAAAGGTGGGGTTGCCGTTGAGGTTGATGGCGAAGCTGGCCAGGGTCCGGGCGATCGGTTCGCGGGAGTCATAGCTGACCGCATCGATGCGACCACCGTTGAAGTCTTCCAAGGTCATGCTTTTGAGCAGGTCGTTGATGTCCTCTTCGCGGAAGGTGAGGTCAACGCGGGCATCGTCGGTGACTTCTCCGGAACGGGCGAAGTAGCCGACGCCACTGTTGAACAGGACGACGCGAGTGATGGGGAGCTCGACGGCAGGTTTGAGGGGTTGTGCGGCTTCGGCCGGCGCGGCTTCCGCCGTGAGCCGATCCAGGGCCGTTCCGGCGGCGATGCCGACCGCGGCCACCCCCGCCACCCACACCCACTTCTTCCAACGTACCATAACGCGATCCTCCACAATTCAGGGTTGATCCAGAGGCGGGACCGAACCTTCCCCTTGGCCGTAGCAGGATTTGGGCCAGCCTCTACACGATCCGACGAGAGAGGAGGGGGGAAAGTTTTACGGGACGGCACCGGATCGTAACCTTTCGTTACATTACGAGGAGTGAGAAAGTTTTACGCTCCGAAGAAATCATAAGGGGCGGGAAAGTTCGGGGATGGGGGTCGAGAGGGGGCGATGGGCGGCCCACTGCCAGAGGGCGTCGAGACGGCGGGCTAACACGGTCCAGCTATAGCGGTGGCGAATCTTGTCTCCCGCGGCGGCTGCCATATCCTGCATTTCCAGGGGCTGACGGAAGGCTTCCAGGATGGCCGCGGTGAAGGAGGCGGGGTCGTCGGCCAGGAGAAGGTCCTGACCGGGTTGCAGGTCCAGCCCTTCGGCCCCGATGGTGGTGCTGACCACCGGTGTGCCGCAGGATAGCGCTTCCAGGATTTTCAGGCGGGTGCCTCCGCCGACCCTCAGGGGAACCACCAGCAACCCGCAGCGGGCCAGAAACGGGCGGACGTCCGGCACATCCGCGACCAACTGGACGTAAGGAAGCTGGCGGCACCGCTGGCGCAACCAGGCCGGGGGACGGCGGCCGACGATGGACAAACGGGTCCGTGGTTGGGCAGCTACCACTACCGGCAGGATTTCCTCGAGCAGCCAGGCGACGGCATCGAGATTGGGCCGCCAGTCCAGACTGCCGAGGAACAGCAGATGATACGGGTCCCGTTCCACATCCCGTTGGGGGCGAAACGCCGTTTCATCCACGCCGTTTTCGACGACAGCCACCCGCTCCGCACCGAATTGCTCCCGGATCAGACGGGCATCGGTGTCGCTGACGGCGATCGGCAACGTCGCTTGGCTGTACGCCCAACGTTCGAACCGTTCGTATTTGCTCTGCTGCCGGCGGATATACCACCGCTTCCACGCTTGTGGTTCCACCCGGGCGTAGCGGTGCCAGATGAGCGATTCGACGTTGTGGGCCATCACCGTCCAGCGCAACCAGTCGAGGTGCGGTCCGAAGGCGGCCCGGAGAATGTGGGCATAGGGGGTCCATTCGCAGTGCCACAGATCCACGGCGTGGCGTTGGGCGTAGTCCCGCACGGCAGCAATGTAGGCGGGTGTCGCATGCAGGGCTACGGAGTAAGGCAACGGTGAGAGAAGGTTGCCAGCCAGGCGGGCATAGAAACCGGCACCGGATTTGCGGGGAAGCGGTCGAGGCAGAACTACCGTGCGGACACCCAGACGCCGGAAAGCTTCCTCGGCGGCCACCGCTTCAGTAGCATCGGCATGGCGATGAGCAAAGAGGGTCAAACGGTGCCGGTCGGCCAGGCGTCGGAGCAGCTCGTAGGTGCGAATCCGCTTGCCGGAAGTCGGCGGATAGGGCAACTCCTCGTCCAGAATGGCCACATGCAGCGGACGCATCGGGGTGGGACTCCTTTCCCTCATCAACACGTGTCGGACAAGATCAATCCCTGGGTGATCCGCGGGTATGCCGGGAGACCCGGGGTCGAACCTGTCGGTTGTTGTCCTGGATCGGTCCTGCCGTTGGGTTGAGGAACGGGGCTATGGTAGTCAGGCGGCGGCCGAATCGGCAACGCCAATTGTCGGGAAGGGGAAGGGAGACGGGGTTGGGGTAAGGCGCTTGCGAGGTTGGCCCAGGGGTTCCCGCAGGTGGGCCGGGGTTGCGCAGGAAGGTGACGCGGTGTCACTCGAAGCCGTGCTGTTTGCGGTGATACGGTCCGTCGAAGTCGATGGTGGATTTGAAACGTTCGTGTCGGCCATCACCGGCCTGGGGCTTGACCTTGGCCAACAGGCGTTGTAATTCCTCGGCGGTCATGGGGCGGAAGTTGCGGGCGATGGCCAGGTTCTGCCGCAGGATATCCATCGAGGTGATGCCGGTGACCACGGAGGCGACCTCCTGGGAGAGGGCATAACGCAGGCATTCTTCGGCGGTGGCGACTCCGGCGGCCACGATTTTGCCTTCGCTGCGACCGCCGCCCATGGTTTTCATGCCGATGACACCAATCCCCGCTTTGTGCGCGGCTGGCACCACCTGATGGACGAAACTGCGGTAGAAGTGGTCGCAGACATTGATGGGCATCTGGACGGTGTCCCAGCGGTGGACCGGGAGCATTTTCAGGTGGATGTGCGGCGACTTGTGGCCGGTGAAGCCCACGAAGCGGACCTTGCCTTCCTTTTGCAGTTGGAGCAATTCGGCCAGTCCGCCCTGTTCGACGACCCATTCGGGGTCATTGTCCCAGTTGATTTCGTGCATTTGCATCAGGTCGATGACGTCGGTGCGGAGGCGGCGGAGGGATTGCTCCACCTGTTGGCGGACTCCTTTAGCATCGCGGGCGCAGACTTTGGTCATCAGGAAGCAGCGTTTGCGCCATTTGCCGCCATCGGCAGCCAAGGCCTGGCCCATGATCTCTTCGCTGCCGCCGTCGTGGTAATCCCAGCAGTTGTCGAAGAAGTTGATGCCTTCATCCAGGGCGGCGTGCATGATGCGGATGGCTTCCTTTTTGTCGCGGACGTCGCCGATGTGCCAGCCACCCAGGCAGAGGATGGAGACACGCACACCGGTCCGTCCCAGGGGTCGCATGGGCAGTCCTTCGCCCGCTCGTTGCTCCTGACCCAGCAGGATGGGACTAGCGCCGAGAGTAGCGGCAGCCGTCAGACTCTCCTGCAGAAACTCGCGCCGGGTTTCGTCCGTGGGAAAGCTGGTCATGGCCAGGCTCCTTTCGGGGGAAGGGAACGGGGGAACAGGGACAAAGCAAGCTGGGGCCACCTCATCCCGTCCGACCGGCACGGGTCTGGCGGGGAGGCGTACCGGTCTTCGGGTGAGAGACCTGGGGACTATTTTACCGGTCGCTCGGACCTTTGCCGACGGCGCGGATCAATTCGCGCAGGTGTTCCAGGGCGACGTGCAGTTGCTTGTCTTTGGCGGGGTCCACGCGGGGCGGAGTTTTCCCTGGTGGCGGGATGATGTGCAGGTCCTGGGCGTATTCGTACCAGTTGTTGAGTTCGTCGGCGGACAGTTTGACTTCAAAGCCGTCATCGGGACTGACGCCCCAGTCTTTGATGGAGGGGTCCTGTTCGGTGGCGAGTTTGTCGATGTTCCGTCCACTGGGGGGATAGTAGCGAGCGATGGTGTATTTGATTTCGCCGCCGGTGGGTCGGAAGGGAACAACGTCCTGGACGCTGCCTTTACCGTAGGTGCGTTCGCCGACGATGGTGGCCCGTCCGTGATCCTGCAAGCAGGCGGCCACAATTTCGCTGGCACTGGCACTGTTGCGGTTGACCAGCACGACGATGGGGAAGCCTTTTTCCCCCTCGGTTTTGCCGCGATATTCGCGAACCCGTCCCACCCGTGGCCGGACGGTCACGACCGTTTCCTTGCCCACAAACAGGTCACAGATGTTGACCGCGGAGGAGAGATAGCCCCCGGGATTGTCGCGCAGGTCCAGGATCAGGCCGTTGAGGCCTTGCTTCTTCAACGCAGTGATCGCCTTCTTCAGATCGGTGAAGGTACCGAACTCTTCGACCCCGTCGTCATCCAAGTCCACCGAGATGAACTGGCTGAGGTTGATGTAGGCGATTTTGTACCGTTCATCGAGGTAGAAGGTCCAGTTGGCGTTGGAATCCCGTTGGACACCGTGCACGGTTTCGACCAGGACGAAGTTGCGATTGATGCGGAACTCCAGGGGTTTGTCGTGTCCTTCGCGCTGGACGACAAGGGTCACCGGTGTGCCCGGGGCGCCGAGGATCAGGTTGACCGCTTCCTCGGTTTTCATCCCTTTGGTGGAGAAGACCCGTTGGGCGTCGGGTGCGAGGGGTTTGCCCGTTTTGTCAACTTCCAGGCGGATTTCGGTGATCAGATCGCCGGCCTGGATGCCCGCTTTGTAGGCGGGGCTGTCCTTGATCGGGGTGGCCACGAGCAGGCCATCACGGACCGCATCGCGGCGGATCTGGATGCCGACGCCGGGGAAACGGCCCCGCAACTGGCTTTGCATCCGCAGGACGCTTTCCCGGTCGGTGTAGATGGTATAGCGGTCGTTGAGGCTGGCGCAGGCCATGACGAGGGACAAGTCCACGGCTTTGTCGCCTTCCAGGTCCTCGCGTCGGCCCAGACGCAACCGCGCCTCGGTGAGCAACTCCAGACGCCGTTCCCGGCTGAGGTCCTTGGGGTTTTTCAGGGCCTCTTCCAGGTCGGAGGGGAGTGTTTCCTCGGCCCGCTGGTACAGACCGCGAATAGCAGCGGCGGTCAGTTCGCCGGGAGAAACCGGCTTGATGTAGCGTCCGCTGATTTCCTGGACGAAGGCCGCCACTTTGTTGGCGTAACTTTGCGCCTCCTCCCGGGGCAGCACCAGGGAGGCTTGGAGGGACTTGCGGATCAGTTCGACTTCGTCCCACTGGGCCTTGCCGTCGGCCAGGTTCTGATAGGCCTTGCGCAATTCTTGCTGCCACTTGAGGCGGGGCATGCGGAAGAGCAGGGAGCGGGCTTCGGCGGCTATCGCATCCGGCACCTGGCCTTCGCGGCGGAGCGCTTCCAGGGCTTGCAGGCGTTTTTGCACCCCCTCCTGCACCGGTGCGTGGAAACTGACCCAATAATGGCTGCTCTGATGCCCCAGCAGATACGGTTGTAGCTCCTTTTCCTTAGTCGTCTTGCCCACCGCCCGGGCGGCGTTGGGTATCTCCTTTTCCAGATAGGCGGCCAGTTCCTGAATGGTGACCAGGCCGTCGGGTTCGTACCCCTGGTGGTACGGCTTGTCGTCCGCTTTGCCCCGCAAACCCTCGGCCAGCACGCGGTAGAACAGACCGTGCTCTCCCTGACTGAGCGGCTCGCGGAAGGGCAGGTTGCCGAAAATGAGCGTGCGTTCCGTCGGCAGGGAATTGTCCTCCCGCTCGACATCCTCGAAGACCAGCTTGAGATAATCGCTGAGGTTCGGTTCCAAGACCTTTTCCCCACCGGCGTCAAAACCGCGGTAGGATACATCCATAAGCACCAGCAACTTCTGCCCTTTGAGTTTCTTAAAGAGCGGTTCCAGATCCACGACAGTCAGCGCGGTTTTGGACCGATCTTTGAAGCGGGTGTCGGCGGTGAGGAAGCAGGGCTTGTCCCCGATCGAGGCTCCCCGGCCGAAGAAGGCCACAATCAGCAGATCGCCGGCCGAAGTCGCTTGCAAGCCTTTGTCCAGAGCCTGGATGATCTGTTCGCGGGTGGCCTCGGGGGCGGTCAGCAGCACGGCCCGCTCCGGAGCAATCCCCAACACCTTCGGGTCCCGCAGCAGAGCATGCAACGCCCGGGCATCCGCCTCCGCCGTCGGACGGGGATGAATCGCCGGATCGCGGAACTGACCCACTCCGATGGCCACCAGATACGGCTTACCCGGACCGCGGCTGTCCTCGGGTACGATCGCCGCCTGGACCGTGCCGGGACCTGCTAACCCCAGCAACCACAAACCCACTACCCGAAACACCCACCGACTCCTGGCTACCATGGCGAATGGTCCCTCATGTTGGCTGGAAGATTGCGACTGAACAGGAAAATACCCCATCCTCGAGACGCTCAATTCAGAAACGGTGCTCCACCCCATGGTGAAGACGATGCACCATTGTGAAAAGGCGGGACTCTCTCCGTCAATCGCATTATTCTTTCCGTCAAGCACATTATACCCGCATTATACCTCTTCCTTTCCCACGGGCGAACCGCCTGGTCGCCGTACTTTTTTTTATCTTTCCCCTGGCGAACCACTTTATCCCCCTGCTTGGGAACCCTTCCTCGCTCCCCCTGCAGGGAACTGGCCGGGAACTGGCCCCTTATTATCTAACCGCAGAGGCACCGGAACCGCTTCCCCGATCCTGAAACCTGTCTCAGGTTGACGCAAGCCATGGCGGTGCGGGAAAATTTTGAGGG
>Ga0272447_1001703_pt1 | contig 13320 bp, 8 predicted proteins | sample YNPCB0133_FD_194589 | JGI IMG/M metagenome (GOLD analysis project Ga0272447, IMG submission 194589) | Hot spring microbial mat communities from Yellowstone National Park, WY, United States - YNP-CB-013-3 | ecosystem: Environmental > Aquatic > Thermal springs > Hot (42-90C) > Sediment | place... | reverse complement strand
TTGCGAACCACGGCGGGCTGACGCCCGCCGCTCTTGGTTGTTTGTTCGTTAGTCGCTGCGCGGTCTGCGATTCTGCCGGCACAACGTTCGTATTGCCGACCACGGCGGGCTGACGCCCGCCGCTCTTATGAATGTGCGTTCGCATATCGCAAAAATCGTTTTTTTCGCCGGCAGACGTTCGCACACCAACACAAGAGCGGGGGGCGTAAGCCCCCCGTGGTTAGCCATCGTGCAAGGCAGAACGAACAGGCGGAACACAAGCGTTACTGTGCAAACGCATAGGCACATCCGAACCAGGAGCGGCTGGCGTGAGTCGACCGCGGAAAGTGAGTGTTGTTGCGACTGCGTTAGCGAACGTGGCTTCGGCGATTTAGCGCAATTGTTAGAGCATTGTGGTAGTGTTGGGCGTACTGCAACCAGGATCGCGCTTCGGCGATTTAGCGCAATTGTTCCAGCACGCTTTCGAACTTTTTCTGTTGTTCCAGTTGCTCAGCGAGAGGCAATTCGATGTAGCCGCTCTGCCGCACCAGATCGGATCGGCGTAAGTAAAAGCGGACGAATTCCTGCACTTCCGGCCGTTTCAGCGAGGCCAGTTTCACGTAAATAAACAGGGGCCGGCTCAGGGGGCGATATTTGCCGCTGAGGACGTTTTCTGGGGTCGGCAAAACGTACTCTTCCGAGTTGCGGTCGCGGATAGCTGCGACAGCGACTTTGTCTTTGTTTTCCTCGTAATAGGCCACGCCCAGATAACCCAGAGCATACTTGCTGCTGGCCACGCCGTTGATCGTGACGTTATCATCTTCGGTGGCGGTGTAATCGGGTCGGCTGACTTTTTCCTTGCCGTTGATGACCTCGGTGAAATAATCGAAGGTGCCGGAATCCGTGCCTGCGCCAAAAAGCTCGATTTTCTCATCGGGCCAGTTCGGGTCGAGGTCTTTCCATCGCTTAGCGGGATTGTTCGGTCGCCAGATGTGGTGCAACTGCTCCACCGTCAGTTTCCGGGCCCAGGTGTTTTCAGGGTGGATAATCACGGCCAGCCCGTCTACGCCGACCTTCAGTTCCAGGTATTCGATGCCGTTCTTTCGACAGGCTTCCGCTTCGGCAGCGCGGATCGGCCGCGAGGCGTCGCTGATGTCGGTTTCGTTGTTAGCGAATTTTTTAAATCCGCCGCCGGTTCCGGATACACCGATGGAGATTTTCACGTTGGGGTGCAGGGCGCGAAACGCGGCCGCCATTTTTTCGGTGATGAGGTAAACGGTGCTGGAACCGTCAATTTTGATCTCGCCTGAGAGTTTTTCCTGCCCGGGTTCCTGGGGTGCCTGTGATCGGCACGAAACCAGCAGGGTCGCGGCTAAGGTGATGGCCAGGGCAATGATTCGTTTGCTGCGAGCCATGTTCATGAAAGGGTTTCCTGTTTCGAGCGTATCGGTGTCGGTCAAGCCCGGCACAGACGCAGTTGCTCTGTGGGGCGTGGTCGGTTCTGGCCAGAAGATTTTACGAGCCGCTGGCAGGTTGGATTGTGAAGCAATTGCGAAAAATCGGTGAACCCCGGCCACGCCGTCAGGCAAGCGGTTGGGCCGACTGCTTGCATTGCCCGGCAGGCAGGGCTAGACTGAATGCAAGGCGAAGAGGGTCGGTATCTTTGCAGGCGCGGCCGAGACCGCTTCAGGCGGGCTGGAACCATTCCTCTTGCCGAGCCGATTGGGCGGACTTTCAGCCAGACCCAGGGTGTAGCAGCGGGAGAGAAGTCATGCCGATTACGCGGTTCAATTGCGTGCACTGCGGGGCACCTCTGAAAACCTCCGCGGAACTTACCTCGGACAAACGCATTCTGTGCCCGAAGTGCGAAACGATTTTCCCTGTGCCTGCCCATCTGTTGCGCTCGTCGAGTTCGCCCGGGGGAACCATGACCGGTGGGCCGGACGTTACTTCGGGAGTCGGTGCTGAATCGCCGCGGGTGAAACTGGTGGGGATGGAAGACATCCTCGGTTCCGAAACTGCGCCCACCCAGGCTCAGTCTCAACCACCTCCGAGCACGTCACCTGCTGAACCAACCCCAAAGGCGGTGCCTGAGCCAGAACCCTGGGAACAGGAGCTTGCGCAGTCGGCATCCCCTCCGCCCGCCCCCGAGGAAAAGCCTACGGCGCAATGGTCCGAGCAGGAAGCGGGCGACGTGTTTTCCGGAGAGGTGGCCCAAACTGGCGGCGAAGTAGCCGAAGCCGGCGGCGAAGTGGTGGAAGCTGGCGAACCGGTATCCGAAGCTGCCGAGGTCCCGGAAGAAGTTGGCGAAGAGCCTTACGTCGAGGCGACCGAGCCGGAGGAAATTGACTTCGGCCAGGAACCCGCGGCGCAGAAGTCGCGGTGGTGGGTGTGGCTGATTTTGGTGGTATTGCTCTTACTGCTGGCGGGCGGCGTGGCAACCGCCTGGTATCTGGGCTGGCTTGACCCGGTCTTGCAAGCCATCGGTTTGGGCGGCGTTTCCCAGGTTGGGCAGACCGCACCGCAGGTCGCCAGTGGAAAGCCCGGGCCGAACGCCTCCTCGGAGCCTTCTCCATCAACATCGTCCACATCGCCCGATGCGTCGGGTATTCCATCCAGGCCACAGCCGATCGGCGCGAATACTCCACCAGGGCAAACCCCGTCGGGCCCGGCGGCGTCTCCGGAACAGGGAATCGTGGAACAGTTGGGAAAGATTTTCCAGGAAGCGCCTGCGCGACCGGTCGCGGCAATGCAGTGCTGGCGTTATGTCCCGGCCGATGCGAACGTGGTTGTTTGCCTGAACCCGGCGGAGTTTACTCAGCATTCACTTGTACAACAATTCCTTCGCCGGCCCGAAGTGCAAAAGCAGACAGGCCAGCTTCCTCCTGCGATCGACCTGACAGACATCGCAGAAGTGATGATTAGCCTGCGATTAGATTGGACCAGGGTGCCGAACTCGTTGAACGAGAAAGAAGTGTTGCCGACGATGGTGGTCGGTGTGCGGTTCCATCGCCCTGTGGACCGCGAAAAGGTCCTTCAGGAGCTCAAACGAACCTCGACCGACTGGCGCGAGGAAAAAATTGGCGAGCAGACCGTTTACTTCGGCACCGTTCAGGGACAGCAGGCGTTTGTGACCTGGCCGGCGGCCGATGTTCTCGTAACCGGTGCGCCGGAAGCCGTTAAATCCGTACCTGGCCTTGGTTCTCCGTCGAGCGAAGGCTTGTCCAAGGATTGGGAACCGCTCGCCCAGGCGGTTGGCAATGCGCAACTGGCTGTGCTGGCACGCAACATAGACCTGAAAGCCGCCTTAGCCAGTGCCCCGTTGCCTCCGGAAATGCAGAAGATCGCACCTGTGCTGGAGAAGATTCACGTGGCGTTTGCCAAAATCGAGTTCTTGCCGCAAAGCATGGCCATGCAATTGCAGGTCGGGTTAGGCGATGCCAATGCTGCGAAACAACTGGAGAGCATAGCTCGGGAAGCCTACGAGCAAGGACTAAAACCGGCACTGGTCCAGTTCGCTCCCCTGGCTCCCGATCTGGCCAAGGATGTCGAAAAGAGCCTGCAAATCGGTAGCGACGAAACAGGGGCCGCGATTATTCGTCTGGAGGCGAGTTATCCGGCCCTCGGAAATGCCCTGCAGGTTGTTCTGCAGCAATTGCTGGGCGGACTGATGGCCAAACCCGTGCCGATCCCCGTCAAGCCTTAGGACGGCATGTTCGGTTGTCTTTCGGCCTGGCCGATGTGCCGAGCTCCATCCCCACCCACGCGCTGAGTTGAAATGCGATGTGCTCGGGAAACGTTTGCGGGACTCTGGGGGTCGGTGCTGCGGGCGAGTGGATGGCGGGCCTGCTTGCGCGACGGTGTGCGTATGGCCAGACGTTCTGCCGGTGTACTGGCTGCCGGGAATAGCGATTAATTCAGTCTGTTCGGGCCGCGCTTGCCTGGAAACACGCGATCATGGTGCGATTGTGAAGGCAGCACCTGGCTTTTGCCTCGCCACGGTGCATATAAAAATACAATTGGCGGTAACCTGCCCAGAACCGAGGTTGCTTTTCAATCACGACGAGATGGGAGCAGGCTGTGAAACAACCATTGCTGACGGGAACGGCGCCGTTATCGGGCGCGGATATTCTGGTGCAATGTCTGGTGCGGCACGGTGTGCAGGTGGTCTTTGCCTATCCAGGCGGGGCGAGCATGCCCATCCACCAGGCGCTGACCCGTGTCGCCGACAAAATCCGCACCATTTTGCCTCGCCATGAGCAAGGCGGCGGGTTCATGGCCAGCGGTTATGCCCGCAGCACCGGCCGACCCGGAGTTTGCATCGCCACCAGCGGCCCCGGGGCGACCAATTTCGTTACCTGTCTGGCCGACGCCAAAATGGACTCCGTGCCCCTCATCGCCATTACCGGTCAGGTGAGCACGCCGGTCATCGGCACCGACGCGTTTCAGGAGACGCCCACCATCGAAGTCTGCCGCGCCATCACCAAGCACCACTACCTGATCACCCGCACCGAAGACATTACGCGGATCATGAAGGAAGCGTTTTACATCGCCACCACGGGTCGGCCCGGGCCGGTGATTATTGATGTTCCCAAAGACGTGCAAAATCGCCAGGTGGTGCCGGATTGGGACCCGCCGATGAATCTGCCCGGCTACAAACCGTTTCGCAAAGCAAAGCCCGAAGAACTGCGACAGGTAATGGAGCTTTTGCGCGACAGCCGGAAACCGATCATCTACGCCGGTGGCGGTATCATTGCCGGCAACGCCGCTGAAGAGCTGCGCCAGTTTGCCGAGAAGACGCGCATTCCCGTGGCGTTGACGTTGATGGGGCTGAGTGCCTTTCCCAGCACGCATTACCAGTGCCTGCAAATGCTGGGAATGCACGGTACCGTCTATGCCAATTACGCCATCAACGAGGCCGATCTGCTGCTGGCCCTCGGCGTGCGTTTCGACGACCGGGTGACCGGCAAGGTAAGCGAATTCGCCAAACATGGCCGCATTGTCCACATTGACATTGACCCCGCCGAACTCAACAAATGCAAGCCTGCTACTTTGCCCATCTGCAGCGATGTCAAGTACGCCTTGCAGGAACTCCTCAAGCTTGTGGACCAGGGATTGCATCTGTATCCAGGCGAGACCCCGGAGCAGAAATACCGCGACTGGTACCGGCAGATTGACTACTGGCGAGAAACCGAGCCTTTGCGTTACAAAGACCGCGACGATGCGATTATGCCGCAATACTGCATCGAGCGGTTGTGGCACATTCTCCACGAACGCGGCTGGCTGGATCGAACCATCGTCACGACGGGAGTTGGTCAGCATCAGATGTGGGCGGCTCAGTATTTCAAATTCACCCGTCCGCGGCACTGGTTTACTTCGGGCGGACTGGGAGCCATGGGGTTCGGTTTACCTGCCGCCATCGGTGCACTGGCTGCGCATCCGGACAAAATCGCCATTGACATTGATGGCGACGGCAGTTTCCTGATGAACGTGCAGGAGCTGGCCTGTGCTTATTGCGAAAAGCTGCCCGTCAAGGTGCTGCTGCTCAATAACCAGCACCTGGGCATGGTGGTGCAGTGGGAAGATCGTTTCTACGCCAGCAATCGCGCTCACACTTACCTGGGCGCCGGGCCCGACGAAGGGCCATACCCCGATTTCGTCCAGATGGCCAGAAGTTTCCGCTGCGCTGCCCGGCAGGTGACGCAGAAGGCCGATCTCGATGATGCCCTGCGGGAAATGCTCGACGCCAAACTTCCCTTCGTCCTCGACGTCCTGGTACCGTATCAGGAACACGTTTTGCCGATGATTCCCAGCGGCATGACCGTCCGCGATATAATCAAGGCATAAGGCGATTGACCTGGCTGCATCGTTGATTGCCGGCCCGGTCAGCTGGTCCAAGAACGGGAGCGGAGGCATTGCGGATTGCACAACTGTATCGGCAAGCGGTTGCGAACCGCCGCGATCTGGTCATTTCGCTGGAATTGTTCCCGCCCAAGTCCGATGATGCCGAAGCTCTCCTTTTCCGCCAGACCCTGCCGCAATTGCTGGCGTTAGGGCCGTCGTTCTTTTCCGTTACTTACGGTGCCGGTGGAGGCACCCGCGAACGTACCCTTCGCATTGCCAGTCGCATTCAACAGCAGTTCGGCGTGACCAGCATGGCTCATCTCACCTGTACGGGTCAAAGTCGGCAAACCATCGCCGCGGTGCTTGACGAAGCCCAGACCCTCGGCCTGGAGAACATTCTGGCGTTGCGCGGTGATCCGCCCCGAGGACAATCGCAATTTATCGCCGAACCCGACGGTTTCGCACACGCTACCGATCTCATTCGCTTTATCCGCAGCCGGTATTCCTTCAGCATCGGTGCAGCCTTTTATCCCGAAGGTCATCAGGAAGCCCCTGACAAATACCGCGATTGGGACTACGCGGCTTTGAAAGTCGAAGCAGGAGCGGAATTCCTGATTTCCCAGCTCTTTTATGTAGCCGAGGATTTTATCGAGTGTGTCGAGTACCTCCGCCAGAAACGTGGCGTGAACGTGCCGCTGGTGCCGGGAATTTTGCCGTTTTTGAGCAAAGAGCAGATCCGCCGCTTTACGCAGATGTGTGGAGCAAAACTGCCGGCAGAAATCAATCGCCGGCTCGATCAGCTCGACGATGACGAGTCGGTTCGCCGCTATGGTGTGGAAGTGTGCACGGAGTTGTGCATGCGCCTGTTGGACTATGGCGTGCCGGGACTGCATATCTATTGCCTGAACCGTGTCGAAAGTGCCCGCGAGTTGCTGAGCAATCTCGGTTTGGTGCCGGCTTCGCAAGAGGATAGCGCTCGCCAGGAAAGAGCGGCTTTATAGAAATGCCATGTCGCACGGCAGCACGGCGGGCTGACGTCCGCCGATCTTGGTGCATGTGCATCGAAAATGTCGCTTTTTGCAATGGGCATAACGGTGTGCACCAGGAGCGGCTGGCGTAAGCCAGCCGTGGGTAACTTGCGATTGCGCTGGCCTCTTCGCCGCACGGTGGGCCTACGTCCGCCGATCTTGCATCGGAGCAATCGGGGAAAACTTATGCGCTGGTGGCTGTGCCTCGGAAGCTGTGCGGTTTTGCTGGTCGGGCTGCTGACCTTGGGTGCGAATCTTCCCGCTGCGGACAAACCTCCGCCGGGCGTGCGCATCCTGCTCATTGGCAAGGATCGCGACCATCCGTTCGGCACGCATGAGTACATGACCGACTGCCAGGTGCTGGCGAAATGTTTGGAGCAGACGCCTGGTGTGCGAGCTACCGTGTCCAACGGCTGGCCCAAAGACGAAGCGCAGTGGCAGGGCGTGCGGGCAGTGGTGCTTTATACGGCTAACGGTGGCGACGTGTTGCTGCGTGGCCCGCAACGCCAACAGGTGGAAAGCCTGCTGAACCAGGGCGTCGGGCTGACCGCTATCCACTGGAGCACCGGTGCCAGTCCGGAAGTCGGCGAGGATTGGCTGAAAATTCTCGGGGGCTGGTTCCACACCAAATTCAGCAAACTCGCCGTCCGCACTACCAAATTGCAACAGGCCGACCCGCAGCATCCGATTGCCCGTGGCTGGCAACCGTTCGATCTCCGCGATGAGTATTACCTGCACTTGAAGTTTTCGCCGAAGATTCGCCCGGTGCTCACCGTGGAACTCGACGGGCAGAAACACGTGGTGGGCTGGGTGTATGAACGCAACAACGGAGGACGCAGTTTCGGTTGTGTGCTCGGACATTTCCACGCCAATTTCGGCGAAAAAGCGTTTCGACGCCTGCTGGTCAACGGCATTCTGTGGACTGCCCACCTGGAAGTACCCGTGGAAGGTGCCCCGTGTGAGGTGACCGCCCAGGATTTGCAATTGCCGCCCGATACCCGCAAGCCCAAACCCTGACCACGCCGCAGCCCCGACGGTTGCGACCACCGGCCTCATCACCAGAGACAACCATGCAGATTCTCCTGACCAACGACGACGGCATCTATGCACCGGGCCTGCGAGCGTTACGCCAGGAGTTGTTGAGCCTGGGTCGAGTGAGTGTCGTGGCGCCGGCCACGGAACAGAGTGCCGTCGGCCATTCCATCACGCTCCTGACCCCGCTGATTGTCCAGCCCGTTCAAGATGTGGACGGTTCGCTGCTGGGCTGGGCGGTGGAAGGTAAACCGGCCGACTGTGTCAAACTCGCCCTTGTCGAACTCCTCGACGAAACTCCCGACCTGATCGTCAGCGGCATCAATGCCGGTTCCAACGTCGGCATCAACGTGCTGTATTCAGGCACAGTCGCAGCAGCAATCGAGGGAGCATTCTTCGGCATCACCAGCATTGCCGTCTCTTTGGAATACCGCGATCCGGTGCACCTGGACTTTGCCGAAGCGGCCCGATGGGCGAGGCGGCTGATCGTGCAACTGCTGGAGAAATATCGTGGCAGTGGTCGGCTGTTCAACATCAACATTCCCAGTCTCGATGCCGGACCGCCCAAAGGTGTGCGCGTCGTTCCCCAGGGCATTGTGCGTTACCGTGAACAATTCCAGCGCCGCACCGATCCGCGTGGACGGGTCTATTTCTGGAGCATGCCCGAACTGGTGCCATTACAAACCACGCCCGACACGGATGTTACCGCCCTGGCCGAAGGCTACATCACCATTACCCCGTTGCATTTCGACCTGACCGATTACCGCCATCTCGAGACGCTTGAGCGCGACTTCAGTGTTCGGGACGACGCTTGAGCCGTTGACCGAAAACCGTGGCCCTGGTGCACGCCATTCGGTCGCGGGAGAAAAAGCGACTTCTGCGGTACACAATAGCGTGTTTGCGGAACCGGGTTCAAAAATCGCGCCGGCAAGGGAAATCGCAACGCACAAGCAGGCCCCGATCCCTGCGAGACAAGCAGCGCGCGTCGGTCTGCCGCAGGCTTGCGACAATCACGCTGGCAGAGCACTGCGACTACCCACCGTGAACGAACTGCATCGCGAGCTCCGCATCTCGGCCCGCCGTGGTTCCGAGAACGCGCGTGCAAGGGAAATCGCCACGCACAAGCAGGCAGCGATTCGCCCGAGACAAGAGCGGCGGGCGTGAGCCCGCCGTGGGTGTGGCTGTACCGTGACTGCGCTGGCGCTCGCCAGTGCGTCGGTCGAATGTTTCCCGAACAATTGCGCCACGCCCTTGCAAGTGCGTTACCGTGAACCACGGGAGGCTGACAACGAACCTCGGCATTGAGTCGCTCGCTTACCCAGTCTTGCAAGTGCGTTACCGTGAACCACGGGAGGCTGACGCCCCCCGCTCCTGTGCGTGTACGTCGTGCATCGCAAAAGTGGCACTCCCTTGCCGGTGCGGTTCCGCGAGCCACGGGGGGCTGACACCCCCCGCTCCTGATGCACACGCGTTCGTCCATCGCAAAAGCCGCAATTTCGCCGGCAAACGTTCGCATTCCGACACAAGAGCGGCGGGCGTGAGCCCGCCGTGGTTAGGAGAACGCGCGTGCAAGGGAAATCGCCACGCACAAGCAGGCAGCGATTCGCCCAACGCAAGATCGCCGCGTCAGCCCGCCGTGGGTGTGGTGGTACCGTGACTGCGCTGGCGCTCGCCAGTGCGTCGGTCGAATGTTTCCCGAACAATTGCGCCACGCCGTTGCACGTGCGTTGCCGTGAACCACGGGGGGCTGACGCCCCCCGCTCCTGATGCACATGCGTTCTTGCATCGCAAAAGTCAAACGCCCGACGGGAAGTTCGAATTCCGGGAAGACGGTTAACTGGCGCATGGGCGTTGGTGCGTCGCAAAAGTTAAACTTCGTTGGCAATGTGTTTCCGCGTACCACGGAGTGCTGATAGGATGATCTGGGGTCGCATGTTCAGGTGAAGCATGCGCTTCCGGCACTTTTGGGGACGCATGGCGGGCTTGTGCTTGCTGCCGAGTGAACTGCAGCGTGGAGAGACAAGATCATGCCAGACGACAGCAAAGAGCTACCGTCGTTCGAGGTCGGTGATTTGATCGCGGGGCGTTATCGGTTGTTGCGGATACTCGGTGTGGGCGGACAGAGCCAGGTCTGGCTCGCGGAGGATACCCAGTTGAGGCGCAGCGTTGCGGTCAAGCTACTCCGCGCGGATCGGGCTTCGCGTCCTGGCGCCTGGGAACGGTTCCTGCTGGAGGCTCAGATAACCGCCCGGCTGAATCATCCCGGTGTCCCCAGTGTCCACGATCTGGGTTTCCTGGAACAAGGTTTGCCTTACATCGTGATGCGTGTGGTGGAGGGTCGCAGCCTCAAAGACATCCTGGCCGATCTGTGGACAACCGGTGGCCGGCCTGGTCTGCCTTGCCTTGACAAACTAGGTCAGCTGCTGGGAATATTCGAGCAAGTCTGTCAGACCGTGGGTTACGCACATAGTCAAGGTTACATCCACCGTGACCTGAAACCGTCCAACATCATGGTCGGTGCCCACGGGGAGGTGCAGGTGATGGACTGGGGCCTGGCTAAATGTTTCCAGTTTCGGTTGAGTAATGGCGAAACTGTGCCAGCTGCACCGGCGGTCGAAGAAACGGTCCAGTTCGACGGGATGTCCTCCGAGGAAACTTCCGACTGGGGCAGTGCCATCCGCACGGAAACCGGCACTGTACTGGGGACACCCTCTTATATGCCTCCCGAACAGGCCGCCGGCGAAGTGGATAAACTTGATCCCCGCAGCGACGTTTTCGGCCTGGGAGCCATTCTTTGTGAAATTCTGACCGGTCAACCTCCTTATGTGGGCACCACGGCCCATGAAGTCCGCTTACAGGCGTGTCGCTGGCAAATCCAACCCGCGCTGCAACGATTAGCCCAGGCTCCTGTGAGTCCGGAATGGGTGGAGCTTTGCAAGAAGTGTCTGAATTTCGCCCCCGAGGAACGCTTTTCCGATGCGGAAGTGCTGGCTCGGATTGTAGCGCAGTTGCGGCAGGCGGCCGAAGAGCGGGCGCAGCGTGCAGAACGCGAACGAACCGAAGCCGCCATCCGCGAGGTGGAAGAACGCAAGCGTCGTCGGCAGTCGCTGATCTGGAGTCTGGCAGTAATCCTGGTGCTCGGCCTGAGCACGGTGCTGGTCGGTGTGGCCTGGCAACGGGCACGCGAATCTGCTCGTGCCGAGCATCAGGCCCGCCTCGAAGCACAACAGCGGCAGGAACAGGCAGAGTATCATCGCCTCCGTGCCGAACAGGCTCTGTTAGCCGAACAACAGGCCCGACACGCCGAACAACTGGCGCGTCACCAGGAGCGTCGGGCCCGCGAGGAGGTATTGCGGGTCCTGCGCGATCTCACCGACGACACCCTGGAAAGTTTCGTGCTGCGGGCCGCACAATGGAACGAACAGGACCAGGCTTTTCTGGAACGGCTGGCCCAGCATTTTCAAGCGCTGGTGCGGGTGCGTGGCGAAGACCCGGCCAGTTGTTCCTTGCGTGCTGAGGGCTACTTGCGCCTGAGTATCCTGAATTACCGACTGAAGCAACTCGCTGCTGCTGAAACGTACCTGCGGAGTGCCGCTCACGAATGGGAATCTCTGCTCCGGCAGGATAGCGGCAATCGCAACTACGCCCTGGGGCTGTCGCGCGTCTGGCTGGTGCTGGGTTACGTGTATCGCGCGCAATACCGATTCCACGAGGCTCTGGAGACCCACCTGCGTTGCTGGAAGTTGCGCCAGTCCCTGGTGCAGACCGAGCCGCTCAGTCCTGAACTGCTCGATGCCTGGGCCTACAGTTGCCAGGCCGTCGGACAATTGCTGGATATCCAGGGCAAGCCCCAGTTAGCTGAATTAGCGTTCCTGGACGGGATAGATGCCTGCGAGCGGCACCTGGCGGAGCAGCCAAACGCGACTGGTGCCACCCGCCGATATTTCCATTTGTTGGTCGAGCTCAGCGAACGGTTCCTGGAAACTGGCCGCTTCATTGAAGCCGAGCACCTGGCGCAGACTGCGCGAAATCTGGCTCAGCGTTTGCTCGCCAATCAGCCCAACAATCCCCTCGCACAGTCGAACCTGGCCGAGGCGGAAATTCTGCTGGCACGTTGCTGGCAGCGTCTGGGCAGACAGACCGATGCCGACCGCGCTTTCGCGAATTCCGTGGCCATTTATCGCCGGCTGGCCGCAGAGTTTCCCGCAGCGCCACGTTACCAGGATTCGCTCGCCTCTGCCTTGCTCCGCTACAGTAGCTGGCATCGGCAGAATGGCAACACTCGCCAGAGCGATGCCTTGCTCGACGAAGCGCTGACGATCCGCCAAACGCTCGCGCAGCATTTTCCTCACCTTCCAGAATACGCCCGCGAACTGGCTTCGGGATATGCCCTCAAAGGCAATCGTTTAGCCAGTGCCCGTCGCTATAAGGAGGCCGAGGATTTCTTTCGCCGCTCCCATCAGATTTACCAGGAGCTGGCGAACAGGTTTCCCAGCTGGCCGACAGTGCAGGAGGACTTGGCCCGGGCCGAAGAGCGCCTCGGACGCATTCTGGCGGCCCAAAAAAAGCCGACCGAAGCATTGCTCCACCTCCATCGGGCCCAGGAACTGGTCACCGCCCTCTACCAGCGTTTGCCCTACGAAGTCAACTACCGGCACTGGCTGGGTTACTTGCATACCCTGCAGGCCGAGCAGTTCCTGGAAAGCCATTCGGATTTCGCCTCTATCCGTGAGCAGCTGGATGCAGCGCAACGACTGTTAGAATCCGCTCTGGATGCCCAGCCACGGGACAGGCTCTATCGCCAGGACTATCGGCGATACCTCAGCACGCTGGTCGTTTACCAGGCCGCCGGTCACCAAGTCGAGTCCGCATGTTCGACAGCCCAGCGCCTCGCTGCTCTGGGATTTGATCCGTCTGAAGATGCTTACGCCGCTGCCACCGCCTTAGCCAACGCCATTACCTGGCTGGCCAGTCACTCTTCTCCCGACACCACGGTGGACGACATGCTTGAACGGCTCGGTGCAACGGCAGTCGCTATCGTGCAGCAAGCCTGGAAAAAACTAGAAAACGCTCCAGCCGAGCGGGCACAGTTCCTGCGTCGGCTCCGAACGGCGACACGCCTTCAGCCTATCCGCTCGCGTGCCGATTTTCAGGAGTTCCTCCAACTGGCTTCGCAGTCGGATAGCTGACACCCCCGCTCGAAATACTCCTCGACACCAGGCAATTTACCGCAATAGACACCGCGGCAACCACCACTATGCGTTTGCGCCCCGCTTCTGTTCACCGTGCATTCTTGCATCGCAAAAGTCGCAATTTCGCCGGCAAACGTTCGCATTCCGACGCAAGAGCGGCGGGCGTGAGCCCGCCGTGGTTCCGAGAACGCGCGTGCAAGGGAAATCGCCACGCACAAGCAGGCAGCGGTTCGCCGGAGACAAGA
>Ga0272447_1001702_pt1 | contig 13321 bp, 10 predicted proteins | sample YNPCB0133_FD_194589 | JGI IMG/M metagenome (GOLD analysis project Ga0272447, IMG submission 194589) | Hot spring microbial mat communities from Yellowstone National Park, WY, United States - YNP-CB-013-3 | ecosystem: Environmental > Aquatic > Thermal springs > Hot (42-90C) > Sediment | place... | reverse complement strand
CGGGCGGCGGGCGTCGGGCGGACGGCGACGGACGCCGCGCGCGCGGCCCCGTCCCGCCGCGCGCGGCGTCCGCCGCGGATCAGCGGCGGGCGGGGTCGGCGGCGATGCGGCGCAGCGCCGCCATGAGGTCGGCGACGGTCAGCCCGGCGTCGGCAAGGATGCCGGCGGCGGCGGCGTCGCGCAGGGCGGCGAGGCACTCGTCGGCGAGGCGCGTCCAAAGCGCGGCGGGCGGCAGGGTCTGCGCCTCGTCGAGCATGCGGCGCACGTCGTCGGGGTTGTCGCGCCAGAGCGCCAGCATGAGCAGGATGACGCGCGCGGCGCGCGGCGGCGACGCGCGCAGCGCCGCCGCCAGGACGGGCGGCGTCAGATCGCCCGTCTCCCGGTCATCCGGCGGCGCCAGATCGCCCGTCTCCCGGTCATCCGGCGGCGCCGGGGGAACGGCGGACGGCGCCGCCGCGAGGATCGCCACGGGGTCATCCGCAGGGAGATGCGGGCGCGTCCAGGGGGCGGGCTGCACGTTCCCGGTCAGCAGCGCAGCGGCGGCGTCGTCGGCGGCGTCGGCGTCGTCGGCGGCGTCGTCGGCGGCGACGATGCGGGCGGCGTCCGCCATGGGATCGAGCGACGGCAGCGCGGCGAAGGCGCGCCGCAGATCGTCGCGCGCGCGGCGCACGGCGGCGAGGGCGGCGAGCGCAGGGGCGGCGGCGTGCAGGTCGGCGATCGGATGCATATCGATCTGGTGCCGCAAGCCGCGCCACCAGGAGACCGGCGTCGGGGTCGTCGGCGCGACATCGAGCATGGTCATGGTGTGCCGCGCCGCATGGAGCACATCGCCCGGCAGGTCCACGCTCAGCCAGTCGGCGGGCGCGACGGTCGGACGGCGCGGGTCGATGGCGCGCAGGGCGAACGGCGCCAGCGGCTGCGGCGCCACGCCCAGACCGCCGGCGCGCTGCAAGGCGTCCGGGTAGGACGGCAGCGCGCGCAGCGCTTCCTGCGCCGCATCCAGCGCGGCGGCATACGCCGCGTGGGCCGCATCCAGCGCAGCGGCGCGCGCCGTTCCCGGCGGCGGCGCGGCGCGCACGCGGTCGCCCGGCAGGCGGCGCCAGCCGTCCGCCGTGCACACCCAGAACCCGCCGCGCTCGTCCCGTCCGACCGGCGTCACGCGGATGAGCGGCGGCGGCGCATACGGCGCGTCCTGGAGGTCCAGCGCCAGCGCCTCCTGGCGCGGCAGCGGCCAGACGTCCGGCGGGAGGGTCGCCGTTTGCCGCCAGGCGGCGCGCGCCACGGCGACGGCGGCGGCTTCCTCCGGCGCCGCGCACGGCGGGGTGGCGTCGCCGCCGCGCGCCAGCACATAGCCGGGACGCGCCGGCCCCGACGGGGGGTAGCACTGCCAGCCGTCGTCCGCCAGCGCCGGAATCGGCGTCAGCGACGGCGCCGGGCGCGCGCCGCCGGGCGGCGCGGCGGGCGCGTCGTCGGGCGCCCCGTCTCCGGGCCGCGTCGTCGGGGACGGGGGCCGGCGCCGCCGCTCGTCGAGCAGGTCGGGACGCACCAGCATGAGCGCCGCCTGCGCCTGATCCACGACCTGGTGCGCCACGCCGATCTGCGCGGCGATGCGGCGGTTCGGCAGGCGCTGCAACTCCGGGTCGCTCAGCCAGCGCTCCGCCAGCGCCCAGGCGTCGGCGGCGGAGCGCGGCAGCCCGTGGCGGCGGTTCGCCCGCGCCGCCGCCCGCGCCGCCGTCAGGCGGTCCCCGTCCAGCGCCACGCACGGCACGGTGCGCCGCCCGACCAGCGCCGCCGCCACCGCGCGATGCACCCCGTCCAGCACGGTCAGGTCGCCGTCCGGCGTGCGCCAGACGAGCAGCGGCGGCAGCGGCGCGCCGGCGACATAGGCGTGCGCCAGGCGCTGCACGTGCTCGCTGTCCAGCGCCAGGCGCGGCAGCAGCGCCGGGTCAATGCGCAGCGACGCCAGCGCCGTCGGCGTCGCGGCGGGCGCGTCCGCCCCCTCCTCGTCGGGGTCATCCGGCGCAGCGGCGAGCAGCGCCGCCGCATGCAGCGCCGCCTGCGCCTGCGCCGCCAGCGCCGGCGGCAGCGCCAACGGCAGGGATCGGAGGGATCGGTCGGACGGAGCGGACGGGTCGGATGAGTCGAATAGCGTCATCGGGCGCCTCCTTTGCCGATCGGCGGCATCCGTCGTCGCTGCGGATGGCGCGGCGACGCCGGATGCCGCGCCGCTGCGGATGCGCGCAGCGGCGTTCGCCGTCATGCTACCGCATGGCGGGCGGGATGCAATCGGCAGGAGCGACGACCCATGCTGCAGCGCAAGCAGGAGTCTCCGTGGCACGGGATGGATCGGGAGGCGGCGCCGGACGATGCGGCGGACGCCGCGCTGTTCCACGCCTATCTGGAGGACCTGAGCGCCTGCCCGCGCCTGAGCGCCGCCGAGGAGCGCGCGCTGGGCATGACCGTCGCAGCGGGGCGGCGCGCCCAGGCGCGCCTGCACGCCGCCGTGCGCATCCCGCCCGCCGCCCGCATCTCCCTGCGCGCCGAGGTCGCCGCCGGCGTTGCGGCGCAGCAGCGCCTGGTCGAAGGCAACCTGCGCCTGGTCGTCTATCTGGTGCGCCGCGTCGCCGCGGAGGGCGCCGCCCTCGCCGACCTCATCCAGGACGGCAACCTGGGACTGATGCACGCGGCGGCGAAGTTCGATCCCAACCGGGATTCCCGGTTCGCCACCTACGCCCTGTGGTGGATTTACCAGGCGGTGACGCGCGGGGCGCGCCGCCAGGCGCCGATTCGCATTCCCGAACGGCGCCGCGACCTCGCCGTGCGCGTCGTGTCGCTGGATCGTCCCGTCGGCGCCGACGCCGATTCCGACCCGCTCCAGGCATGGATTCCGGCGCCGGGCGACGCCGGCGCCGCATGCGCCGATGTCGCCGAATCCGCCGCCCGCGCGCTGCTGCGCGCCGAGGTCGCCGCCGCCATTGCCGCATCCGACCTCGCGCCCGCCGAGCGACGGCTGCTCGCGCTCGCCTATGGCCTGGACGACGGCGCGCCGCGCTCGCTCGCCGCCGCCGGGCGGATGCTGCAGGTGAGCCGGGAGCAGGCGCGCCGCATGCACGCCCGCGCCCTGGCCCGCCTGCGCGCCGATCCGCGCGTCCGCGCCCTCGCCGCCGCGCTGTTCCATGCGCCGGGCGCGGCGCCGGATCATTGCGCCGCACCGTCGGTCGCCGCGTCCGGTGCGGCGCAATGATCCGCCGCCGCGCCTCCCCGTCCGTCCGCCTGGCATGATCCGCGTCCGTCCGCCTGATTCGCCGCATGAGTCGCGCGGGCGTCAGGGGGAGGGCGACTCCCGCCTGACGCCCGCGTCCCGGCGTCGCGTGCGTCACCGCCCGAGGGCGATGACGAACGCGATGAGCAGGTGGGCGAACGCCGCCCACCACAGCGCCGTCGCTGCGGTGGACGGGCGCTCGCCCGCGCTGACCTGGCGGACCGCCGCCGCCGCCAACACGGCGACGAAGACGGCGGCCGCCAGGCCGCTTTCTGCGATGGCCCGCTCCCAGAGGGGATGCGGGCCCGCCAGGAAGGCCGCCCCCGCGCTGGTCAGCGCGGGGACGACCCCGAAGAGGACGTAGCCCATGGCTGCGGCCCGGAGACCGCAGCCGGCCGGCCGGCGCGTCGGACGCCCCGCAGGGCGGTCCGGGCGCCCCCCGTCGCCGTCGGGCGCCGCCGGGAGGCGGCGCCGGCGGACGGGGCGGGCGGGGCGGGCGTCATACGACTCCCGCCCCGCCCGGACCGGCTGGTCCGTTGACCGGTTGTTGTCCATAGCGCCAGCGTAGCGCGGCGCGGCGGACGGATGTGGTACACTGAGCGCGAGTCCGGCGCCCGACGGGGGCGTCGGGAGCACGACGCCGCGTCCGCATGCGCCGACGGCGCGGCGACCAGGAGGAAGCATGGACGAGCCATGGTGGACGGCGGCCGTCGCCGCCGTCAAGGACCGCGCCGACATCGTGGCGGTCATCAACGCGACGACGCCGCTCCGTCGCACGGGGATCTCCTACGCCGGGCGCTGTCCCTTTCACGACGACCGCACCCCGTCGCTGTTCGTGTACCCGCACGAACGGCGGTATCACTGCTACGGGTGCGGCGCGCGCGGCGACGTCATCGATTTCGTCATGCGCCGCGACGGGCTGGCGTTCGCCGACGCGCTGGCGCGGCTGGCGCAGGAGGTCGGCGTCGCGGCGACGGTCCGCGCGTCGCCGTCCGAACCCGTCGATGCCGACCTGTGGGCGGCGGCGGCGGCGCACTGGGCGGCGCGGCTGCATGAGGACGACGGCGCGGGGGCGCGGGCGTACCTGGCGCGGCGCGGCGTCCTGCCGCGCGTCTGGGCGGCGTTCCGCCTGGGGGCGACCGGCGCGGCGCCGGATGACCTGCTGCAGGCGCTGGGCGGCGCCGCCGGGCGCCCGGCGGCGCGCCTGGAAGCGGCGGGGCTGGCGCGGCGCACGCGGGCGGGCGACCGCGTGTGCGACCGCTTCACGCGGCGCGTCATGCTGCCGCTGCTGCGCGACGGACGCGTCGTGAGCGCCATGGGACGCGCCTGGACCGACCAGGAGCAGCCGGCGTATCTGGCCGGCCCCGGCGCCCCGACGACGACCCTGCTCTACGGCGCCGACCAGGCGCGCGACGCCTGCGCGCGCGCGCGGCGGCTGATCCTGGTCGAAGGCGCGTTTGACGCGCTGGCGCTGCATGCGCACGCCGGCGCGGACGGCGCGCCGGCGGCGGCGGCGCTCACGGCCAACCTGAGCGCGGCGCAGGCGCGCATGGCGCGGGCGCTGCTGCCACGCGACGGGGATGCGCTGCTGGCGTTCGACGGCGACGCCGGGGGCGCGCGCGGCATGCTGCGCGCGCTGGCGGCGCTGCACAACGTCGGCGTGCCGCTTGCCGCTGTGCGCATCGTCTGGCTGCCGGACGGGTGCGACCCGTCCGACCTGCTGCGCGCCGACCCGGACGCCTGGACGCGCGCGGTGGATGCGGCGCGGGACGCGGCGACGGCGCTCGGCGATCTGCTGCTGCGCGCCGAACCGCCGGTCGATGCGCCGGCGCAGCGCCGCCTGCTGGCCCTGGCGCAGCAGACGCTGGCGGCGCTGGCGCACGACCCGGCGGCGCTGGATGCGACGGCGGCGCGCCTGAGCGCGGCGCTGCGCATGGCGCCGGATGCGGTGCAGCGGGCGCTGATCTCCCCCCGCCGGTCTCCGCCCCTCCGCACCTCCCCGCATGCGGGGGGGACCGGGGAGGGCGGAGGGTTCGGCGGGTCGCCGCCCTCCCCGCCGCCGCCGCCGGTGGTGTCCGCCGCCGACGCCGCGCTCCTGCGCATGGCGCAGGAGGCGCCGGATGCGCTGTGGAACGCCTGCGCCGCGCTGCGCATGGCGTTCGCGGCCGATCCGGAGGTGTGCGATCTGGAGGAGGCGCTGGCGCTGCCGGAGGCGCTGGCGCGCGATCCGGGCGCGGCGGCGGCGCTGGCCGCCTGGCGCGTCGCCTGGCAGAGCGGCGCGCCCGCCGCGCCGCCCTGCCCGGATCGCCCGGATCGCCCGGATCGCCCGGATGGCGACGCGGCGCCGCTGCACGCGCAGGCGGCGCTGGATGCGGCGGCGCAGCGCCTGGCGGAGTGGATTCCGCCGCCGCCGCCCGGACCGGATTCCCATGCGACCGCGCAGGCGCATGCGCAGCGGCTGCGCATGCTGCGCGCGGCGCGCGCCGCGCTCCGGCGCGCCGCCGCACTCTTGACCGACGAATAGAGGAGGATTCATGATGAGGGCACGATCGAACGCCGCTGCGTCGCCGGCAGCGTCGCCGGCGACGCTGCCGGCGCTGCTGCTGGCGACGCTGCTGGCGACGCTGCTGATCGGGTGCGCGGCGCCGCCGCCCGCCGCCGCGCCGGACGCGGCGGGGGCGGACGCGGCGCCGCTGACCATGCCGGACCCGGCGCGCCTGCGCCGGTCCGCCGCCGACCTGCCGCCGGCGCAGGTCGGGGCGTTCACCCGCGCGGCGCTGCGCGGCGGGCGCGACGAGGCCACGGCGCACTATCGCAGCGGCGCCGCCGTCATCGAAATGACGGTGCGCCGCTACGAATCGCCGCACGTCGCCGCTGCGGCGCTGGACGACTGGCGCCGCGCCGCGACGCCGGCGGCGCAGACGACGACGCATGCGCGCGGCATGACCGCCTGGACCGACCGCGCCGCCTGCGGGCAGGCGGCGGAAACCGTCATTTGCGCCGTCCTGCTGGCGCCGCCGGACGATGCGGCGCCGCTGCAGGCGTTCCTGGCGGCGCTGGCGACGGCGTGGAGACGACCATGACGCTCCACGTCGCATTCCTGGGCGGCGCGGACGCGATCGGCGCCAGTTGCGTCGCCGTCGCCGGTCCCGATGGGTGGGTGGTGGTGGACGCCGGCATGACGCCGGGGGAGGCGGGGGGCGGGATGCGCCTGCCGCGCTTCGCCATGCTGACGGGCGCGCCCATTGCCGCCATCGTCATCACCCACGCCCACGGCGATCATTGCGGCGCCCTGCCGCTGCTGGCGGCGCTGGCGCCGCATGCGCCGATCTACGCCGCGGCGGCGACGCAGCGCCTGCTGCCGCTGATGCTCGGCGACTCCCTGGCGCGCATGCAGCGGACGCATGCCGCCGGGGGACCGCCGCCGGTCTGGACGCGGCGCGATCTGAACCAGGCGCTGGCGCGCGTGCGCCCGCTGCATCCCGGCATGCTGACCATCGTGCCAGGGGCGCCGCGCACGGCGCTGCGCGCGTCGTTCAGCGGGCATATCGTCGGCGCGCTGGCCATCGGCGTGCGCACGCCGGCGGGGTCCGTCGTGGTCAGCGGCGACATCGGCGCGCCGCGGCAGCGCACCGCGCCGGCGCCGCAGCCGCCGCCGTTCATCGGCGCGGCGCTGCTGGCGCTGGAGGCGACCTACGGCGACCGCCCGGGCGCCGACCGGAGCGCCGAGGAGCGCCGGTTCACGGCGGATGTGGCGGCGTGCCTGGCGCGCGGCGGGCATGCGCTCATCCCGGCGTTTGCGCTGGGACGGGCGCAGGAGGCGCTCTGCATTCTCCACGCCGCCGCCCGGCGCGGCGACTTGCCGCCCGGAACGCCGATCTGCATCGACGGGCTGGCGCAGCGCGTCGCAGCGACGTATGCGCGCCAGCCGACGGGGGTGCATCCGGCGCTGGCGGCGCTGCTGGGGGATGCGCATGCCGACCCGTTTCGGGCGGCGCCGACGCGCGCGGTGCGCTCGGACGCCCAGCGGCGCGCCATCCTGCAGGGGCCGCCGGCGGTGATCATCGCCGGCAGCGGCATGCTGCACGGCGGCGCCGCCGCCGCCTACGCCGACGCGCTGCTCGACGACCCGCGCAGCGGCATCTTCCTCGTCGGGCATCTCGACGCCGCCAGCCCCGGCGCGGCGCTGCTGGCGGCGGCGGCGGACGGCGACGGCATGCTGCACCGCAACGGGCGCATGCAGCGCGTGCGCTGCCAGGTGGCGCGCTATGCGCTGAGCGCCCACGCCGACGCCGACGCGCTCGTCGCCTACGCCCGCGCCGCTGCGCCGCACTGCACGGCGCTGGTGCATGGCGACGCCGCCGCGCGCGCGGCGCTGGCGCAGCGCCTGCGCGCCGCCGGCATGGAGGTCATCCTGCCGGAGGACGGGGCGATCTGGACCCCCCCGTCCCGCCCGGCGGCGCGGGAGGCGCCGCGCGCCCGGCGCGGCGCGGCGGCGCCATGATCCCCTCCCCGGCGGCGCGGACGCGGCTGGCGACGCTGGCGACGCTGGCGACGCTGGCGACGGCGCTGGCGACCCTGGCGACGCGGGCGACGCCGGCGACGCAGCACGCGTCGCCGGTCCCGGATCGCCCGGCGGCGGCGCAGCGCTGGGGCGGCGCCCCCTGGCATGCGGCGGCGCTGCCGCATCCCCCGCCGCCCCCCCAGTCCCCCCCGCACGCGAGGGAGTTCGGGGGGGCGGCGGGGGATGCGCCGCAGGTCTCCATCCCGCCCCCCGCGCCCGCCGTTCCCGCCGGCTGGGGTCCTCCCCCGCCCCTCCCCGCCCCCCCGGAGGACTGGGGGAGGTCCGCCGCGCCGCCGCTGACCGTCGCATGCGCCGGCGCCCCGCCGCCGGTCTGCGCGCAGGCGACGCCGGACCGGGTCCGGCGCCTGGCCGCCCTGATCAACCGCCTGGCGCAGCGGTTGCGCGCGCCTCCCCGTCCGCTGCACGTGGACCTGACCGGTCCGCTCCCCGGCGGCGCCGCCGGCATGTTCGGCATCGACGGGCGCATCCGGATCGACGCGCAGCGCACCCCGCCCGCCGACCCGCGCTTCGCCGCGCTGGTCATCCATGAAGCGGCGCATGCGCTGCTGCGCGCGTCGGCCCGGCGGCCGCTGCCGCGCGGCGTCGAGGAGGGGATCGTGCATGCGCTGATGAGCGACCTGACCGGCGACGTCGCCGATTGGACGCTGGCGCGCATGCGCACGACGCGCGCCGCCATCGACGCCTGGCCGGCGCGCATCGCCGACCGCGCCGCGTATGGCGATGCCGCGCAGGTCGGGGCCTGTCTGTTGGCGCTGCTCGAGGCGCGGGATGGCGGCGCGCGCCCGTGGCAGGACGCCGGACCGCCCCTCGACCTCGATGCGCTGGCGCGCACGGTCGGACTGGAGTCGGGCGCCGACCTGCTCCTGATCGCCGCGCTCGGCGCGCTCGACGCCCCCCCGCCGGATTCGCCCGCCTGCGCCCCGCCCCGCCCCGTCGGACCGATCATGCTGACCCCGCCCGACGGACGCCGCCGCCTGCTCCACCAGCGCCAGCCGCTCCTGATCGGGCCGGTCGTCGGACCGGCGCTGCTCGTCGCGCAGCCGGACGCGGCCGTGCGCATCGGGCCGCCGCCGCGCAGCGACGGCGCGCCGGTCTGGTGGAGCGGCGCGCCGACCCATGCGCGCGTCGCCGCCGCCTGGCGGTTCGACCTGACCCGTGCGCACGCGGCGCGCGTCGAGCTGGAGGCGTGGGACCGCAGCGACCCGCAGGCGGCGACGGTGACGCTGACCATCACGGCGGCGGACGGACGGGACGCGCCGGCGGCGGCGCCATGGCCGCGCGGCGCGCCCCCGACGACGCCGGGGGCGGTCGCCGACGCCTGGACGCCGACGACCCTCGACCTGACCCCCTGGCGCGGGCAGGTCGTGACCGTGACGGTGACGCTGGAGTCGGGCGACCATCGCCCCGGTCACGGGCTGGCGCTGGCGGCGCCGGCGCTGGTCTGGCGCGCCGCCGACGGCGCCTGGCGGCGCGACCCGCTGGGGGCGCCGCAGGGCGGCGGCGTGACGCTGCATGGCGACGTGACCGCGCAACGCTGGCGCGCCGCCGGCGCGCTGGCGCAGGGCGCGACCATGACCACGGTTGCGCCGGAGACCGAGGGGGCGGGGGGCGTGCGGCTGCGCGTGCCGGACGGCGCGTGGGGCGCGCTGGTCCTCGTGCCCGACGCCGCGCCCGCCGTCGGTCCCGTCGGGGTGACGGCGTGGGCGGCGGCGCTTCCCTGCATGGCGCCGGATGCGCCCCCGCCCCCGGCGGCGCGATGATCGGGGCGACGCCGGACCGTCCGGCGTCGGAGCGAACGGAGCGTTGGAGGACCCGATGAGCGCTTTCTCACCCGCCCGCGCGCGGCGCGCCCCGCGCCGCGCGCGCCCCGCCGCCCCGCCGCGCCGCACCCCGCCGCCTGCCCTGCATCACGCCGCGCCGCCGGCGGTCTGGGTCGGCGATCTGCGCCAGGCGGCGCAGATCATCGCGCAGGCGCCGGATGACGCCGCCCGGCGCCTGGCGCTCTGGACGGCGCCGGACGCGCCGCCGGAGGCATGCCTCTGGATTGCGACGCCGGCGGCGGCGGCGGCGGCGCTGGCGCCGTTCGGCGCGCGCTGCGCGCTGCGCCTGGCGTCGCTCGAGGAGGCGCGCCGCCTGGGGCTGGACGCCGTGCTGGCCGCGCGCTTTCCCGGCGGCGTCGGATTGCCGCTGACCCTGCGCCGCGCGGCGGCGGCGGCGGCGCGCCATGCATGAGACGGCGGCGCCGCCCGTCCCGACCCGCGCACGGGTCGGGCGGGCGCGCCGCCCGCGCGCCGACGCCGGGGAGGTATTCCTCCCCGGCGTCGGCGTCGTCCTCCTCCTCGCCCCGCAGCCGGGCAAGGAATTCCGGCGACAGGCGGATATCGAATCCGCCGTCGCCGATGACGAAGATGTCGATGTCAATGTCGTCCATGCCCTCCCTCCTTTCTCCCGGCGCCGGATGCGCCGGGAGCGACGATCATCGCAGGAGGATCGTGGCGCAGCGGCGCATCCGGCGCGTCAATGACGGCGACGGAGGAGCGCGGCGGGGGGCGGCGGCGCGGTCAGGCGGCGAGCGTCTCGTGCAGGTCGAGCGCAGCGGCGGCGGCGCGCAGGCGGGCGATTGCGGCGTGTTCGAGGGTGCGCAGGCGGCGCACCGAGACGCCAAGCGCGGCGGCGCGCTCCTCCTGCGACGGAGGTTGTTCGCCCGAGAAAAAGCGCAGCAGGACGGCGGCGCGTTCCGCCTCCGGCAGCGCGGCGACCAGGCGGCGCACCTGCGCCGCAATGATGCGCCGCTCGGCGAGGTCGGCGGGGGATTCGGCGGATGCGGCGATCAGGTCGCCGAGCGGGGACGCGTCGGGATCGGCGGACGCCGGCGCGTCAAGCGACGCCGGCGTCGCTGCGGCGGCGGCGGCGGCGCGCAGCGTGGCAGGGGTGAGGGAGGCGGCGCGCTTGCGCGCCGACGGCGTGCCGCGCGCGGCGATGCGCTGCGCGGCCAGTGCGGCGGCGCGCGCCATGTCGCCGCCGGATTCGTCGAGGGCGGCGGCGACATGGCGCCACTCCTCGGCGAGGTACGCCGGCAGCGGGATGCTGCATGCGCCGCTGCCGGCGCGCTGGATGGCTTGGTCGATCCATGGCACGGCGTAGGTTGAGAAGCGCACGCCGTGCCGCGGGTCGAATCGCGTCACGGCGGTCATCAGCCCGATGGCGCCGGCCTGGATCAGGTCGTCGCGCGCCAGGCCGTCGGCGCACCCCATGCGCCGGCGCCGCTCCCAGGAGCGCTGCGCCCGGTGGACGACCAGGCGCAGGTTGTGCGCGACCAGCCGCGCCTGCGCGGCGCGCCCCCATGCGGCGATCCGCTGCAGCCGCACGCGCGCCGCCGGCGGGATGCGCGGCGCGGCGGCGAGGCGCGCCTGCGCCTGGCGTCCGAGGAAGAGGTCCCATGTCAAGCGGACCTCCTCCGCCGGATGGAGCGGCGACGGCAGGCCGGCGCCATCGGCGGCGAGCGCCGCGATCGCGATCGGGAGATCGGACTCGGACGGCGATTCAGGATCAGGGGGGATGATGAGCGGAAGGGGGGCCTGGCGCAGCGCGCCGGGCGACGAAGACGAATCGGCAGCAGATGCAGCCGGCATCGGCATCATGGGAATCCTCCTGCCGCCGGACTCCGGCGGCGATCATCGCATGGCGTCGCCGTGCGACGCCGCTCCAACCGCAACCGCCCCCGATGGGGGGCGGACCCGTGAGACGGAAACCGTTGCCGAAAGTATGCCAGAGATGCGGGCGCCTGTCAAGCGCCCGGCATCAGGAGCCGAACGACGAAAGGAGACGACCGATGACCCTGACCCGCACCCGCATGCCGCGATGGACCGGTGCGGCGCTCCTGCCGGCGCTGCTGGCCATGACGCTTGCGATGTGCGGCGCGCCGCCGCCGGCGCCGTCGTCGGACGTCGGCGCGCCCGCAGACCCGGCGTTGCAGGCGACGCTGGCGGCGCTGCCGACGGTTCCGCCGCCGACCGTCGCGGCGCCGGGGGCGCCGCCGCCGCCCGCCGGGACGACGGAACCCGCCCGCCCGCCGCCCGCCGGGACGACGGAACCCGCCCGGCCGCCGCCCGCGCCGCCCGCCGGGACGACGGAACCCGCCCGCCCGCCGCCCGCGCCGCCGCCGCCGGACGGTCGTCTGGGGGAGGCGGTGACGCGCCACGGCGTCACGGTGCAGGCGATGCTGCGCGATCTGGGCGGCGACCCGCCGGTGTGGGCGCTCGACCTGGCGGTGCGGGTCGAGACTCCCCCGACGCTCCACTGGCGCCTGGCGACGGCGGCGGACGCCGCCGCCGGGCGCGGCGGCGGCGACGTCGTGCAGGCGGCGCTGGCGGATGCGACCGGGGCGCTGCGCGCGCTGATCGCGCACGGCGATGTCATCCTGTCCCCGGCGGCGCGCGGGCTGCTGCACGCCGATTGTCCGCCGTCCCCCGACCGCGCGCCGTGGGATCGCGGCGTCGGTCCGCATCCGCGTCGCCTGCCGCCCGGCGCGACGGCGCGCGCCTGGCTGCTGCTGACCGACCCCGGCATGCGCCTGGCGGACGCGCAGGAACGCGGGCTGCGCCTGGCGCTGCGCCTTCCCGGACGACCGCCGATCACGCTGACGCTCGCCGATCCGCGGGCGGCGCCGCCCGCGCCCCTGACGCCGCTGCCGCCGGACGGCATGGGCGCCGGCGATGGCGCGCTGCCGGGCGGCGGTCGTTTGCTCGACGCCGCCATCACGCCGCCGGACGGGGACGCCCCCTGCCCCGGCGCCCGGCGCGTCCAGGCGACGATCGGCAATCCGACCGCAGCGCCGGTTGCGCTGCCGACCCTGATCGTGAGCATCGCCGGCTATCGCTATCCGTTGCCGACGCCGGACGAGGCGCTGCTGGCGCCGGGCGATCAGCGCACGATCACCGCGTTCCTGGCGCCGCTGCCGCCCGATGCCGTCGATGCGCCGGCGCTGCTGCTGGCGCTGGCGCCGCAACGCGCCGATGATGCGCCGACGCCATGGACGGCCATCCCCATCCCGCCGATGGCGACGCCGCCGCCGGACGGGTGATCGGGCGGCGCGGGCGCATCATCCGGCGGCGGCGCCATCGGTGATGATCGGCGACGACAACGCGGCGGCGGTCCCGCATGCTGGCGGTGACGGGTGACGGATGACGATGACCTGAAAGGAGCATGTGATGCGCCCCTCCCGGATTGCGCCGATGGCCGCCGTGCCGCTGGCCGCGCTGCTGATCGGCGTCGTGTCGGCCCTCCCGCTGCATCTGCAGCCGGATGCGTCGCGGATGTGCAGCGGAGCGGCGGGCGTGGGGATCGTGCATGCGCAGACGACGGACGAGTGCACCGATCCGACGGTTCCGCCGCCGACGATTCCGCCGCCGACGGCTCCGCCGACGGCTCCGCCCCAGACGCCGCCGCCGACGGTTCCGCCGACGGTTCCGCCG
>Ga0272447_1001701_pt1 | contig 13323 bp, 15 predicted proteins | sample YNPCB0133_FD_194589 | JGI IMG/M metagenome (GOLD analysis project Ga0272447, IMG submission 194589) | Hot spring microbial mat communities from Yellowstone National Park, WY, United States - YNP-CB-013-3 | ecosystem: Environmental > Aquatic > Thermal springs > Hot (42-90C) > Sediment | place... | reverse complement strand
GCAAGGAGAATATACCATATTTTGGTTAAAGAACAAGGCCGGGGGTCGGGGACCTATCTCCCCGGAGGCTCAGGGCCTTGAGGGGGGAACGGCCTTCCCGGCCCCAACCCAATGATACCAGAGGGGGGACAAAGGGGGGTGAAAAGCCGGTGAGCGCAGAAAGTGCCAGCCGTTACGGCACTCCGGAGGTACGGTTTTTCAGGACTTTGGGCTTCTACCCCCGGTACGATTTTTTGTACGTTTGACTACTGACCACGGACCACCGTCCGTCGTCTGTGGTCCGTGGTCTGTGGTCCGTGGTCTGTCGTCCGTGGTCTGTGGTCTATCGTCTGCGTTCGTGGTCTGAAATGGATTGGCTGGAAGTCAGTGTGGAGACGACGGGGGAGGGGGCGGAGGCGGTGGCGGAGGTGCTGAGCCGCTTCGCGCCCCGGGGGGTGGCGCTGGAGGCCGGACCGGAGGGCTTCGGGACCGGCATCATCACCGTCCGCGCCTATCTTCCGGCCGACGCGGAACTCCCCCAGACCCGCCGCCGGGTGGAGGAGGCCCTCTGGCACCTGAGCCAGATTCTCCCTCTACCCGCCCCGGCCTTCCGCCTCGTCGCCGAGACGGACTGGGCGGAGGCCTGGAAACAACACCTGACCGTCCTGCACGTGGGCCGGCGCCTGGTCATCCGTCCGTCCTGGCTGCCATACACTCCCTCGGGGGAGGAGGTCGTGGTGGAACTGGACCCGGGAATGGCCTTCGGCACCGGCACCCATCCGACCACACAGATGTGCCTGCTGGCGCTGGAGGACAACGTGCATCCCGGCGCGCGGGTGCTGGACCTGGGGACGGGTTCGGGGATTCTGGCCATCGCGGCGGCCAAACTGGGGGCCGGGCGGGTGCTGGCCCTGGATACGGACCCCCAGGCCGTCACGGTGGCCCGGGAGAACGTCCACCGCAACGGCGTTGCCGACCGGGTGCGCGTGGCCCGGGGGTCGCTGGCCCAGGCCATTGGGAAGTTTGACGTGGTGGTCGTCAACATTCTGGCCCGGGTGCTGGTGGAGATGGCGGAGCAGGGCCTGGCTCGCCGTCTGGCGCCGGAGGGACATCTCATCGCGGCTGGCCTGTTAGTCGGACAGGAGGAGGAAGTCCGGGATGCATTTGAGCGGGCCGGCCTGACGATCACCGGGCGACGGCAGGTGGAGGACTGGGTGGCCCTGGAGGCGACCCGAATCCCGGCCCGGGAGACGGGCCGTGGGTGAATACAGACAGACAGAAGGATGTCATCGGTTTTTCCCTGGCATCAGATACTTGACCGTTCAACCAGACATGGTAGAATATCGGCGCTATCAGGGGGGAAGGCATGGAGGGAAGTGCTGAGCCGCCATCAGCCAGGGCAGGAGTCGTCTTTGAGGAGTTGGCGGGGGGGTACGACGAAATCCGGGAGTTCCCCTGGTACGCGTGGCTCTTTACCCGCCTGCATACGCTGATCGTTCACAACATCATCCGACCGTACGCACCGCCGATTGTCCTGGATGTGGGGTGCGGCACCGGGTTTCAGTCTTTCCTGTACGCCGCCTTTGGGAGCCGGGTGACGGGGATAGACCTTTCCCCCCGGATGATCCGGATCGCGCAGGAAAAGGCAACTCTGTTCCCCCGGGAACGGGCCGCCCTTCTCACCATCCCGGCGCCGTTCCCCTTCGTCCGTCCGTATAACCGCTGGATTCAGGAGCACCTGGACGGTACAGGGCCGGGGGGGGCTGTTCCCCCTGACTTTACGGTGGCGGATGCCCGTTCTCTCCCGTTCCAGGACGAGTCCTTTGACCATATCAACTGCTGCGGGAGCATTCTCAGTTTGGTTCCGGAGTATTCCCGGGTCCTGGGGGAGATCGCGCGGGTGCTGAAGCCCGGAGGCACGGTATTTCTGGAAGCCGAGGGGCGCTGGAACGGTGACCTGATCTGGACCCTGGCGGACGCACTGGCGGGAGGGCGCCGGTACGGGATGCCCTGGAAGCGGGCCCTGGCGCTGGCCCGGCCCCCGTTCTCCGCGCCGGTGACCGTGGATTACCCGTTTGAGCACGCCGTTCTGCAGTTGACCCTCTTTACCCGCCGGGGTCTTCAGCGGGAGTTGCGGCGGTTGGGGTTGAGGGTGTTGAAAAACTGGACGGTTCACTCGCTGACCAACCTGCTCCCCAGCCCCTGGCTTCACCAACGGGATGTCCCCCCGGCCATCCTGGGGCTCTTTCGGGCCCTGGCCCGCGCCGAAGAGCACATCCCGCTGGCTCTGCCGGGATGCAGTCTGGTTTTTGTCGCGCGAAAAGTATGCGCTGACTGAAGTCAGCCTTTTTGGGCCTGCGGCCGATGGTCGGCCTTCGCCGACCAGGGCTCTCAGATGCACACATCGTAGGGGCGCAGCGCCGCTGCGCCCGTATCGGGCGGAAGCCGACAACCGGCATGAAGTGCCCGGGAAGGGCAATTGCAATCGGCCCGAAGAGCACATCCCGCTGGTCCTGCCGGGATGCAGTCTGGTTTTTGTCGCGCAAAAAGAAGTTAGCGGGCCAGGAGCAGGGAAAGCATGACGGAAGATTTATTACGCCAAGCCATCCAAGCAATTAAATCTGGCGACAAAGAGCGTGGGAAACGCTTGCTGGCCCAGGTGATCCGGCAGGAACCCAGAAATGAATTGGCCTGGCTTTGGCTATCTCAATGCGTGACAGAATATGAGCGCAAGCTATACTGTATTAAAAGAGTTTTAGAAATAAACCCTGATAACGCTATAGCGCAGAAAGCGCTTGCCCGATTACAATCGTATCAGCAGGCGAAAGCGCCACCTGTTTCACCCTCTTCACAACAAAAGCCGAAAAAGACCAGTGCGTCAACCATACTGATCTTGGTATTTGTTGCCATTGTTCTCGGATTCGGCTGCCTTTTCGGAATAGCCATTTTATCTAATAGTAACGACCGTTCCGGAGGTAATCGTGAAACTGCCAGCCAGCAGGTTCAGTTAGGGGAGCAAGCCTATCTTGAGGAGATGCTCAATATTGGTACAAGCTACAGTCTCGCTTTTGCGAGATTTGGAGAACTTAGTGAGGCGGTAAGCGAAAATCCGTATTTGCTGTTAGATACCGAGTGGCGAGCAGAAATATTCTCTATTATAGCAACTATAAAACGGCTTAATGCAAGGGTACGGTCTATAGACCCACCCGATCGGTTTGCAGAGGCCCACGAGGATTTGGTAGAAGCTGCGGAACATCTTGACAAATTTGCCAATTTGTTTACTGAAGGGGTTGAGAACTTTGATGCCGATAAACTTAGTCAAGCCCTTGCAGAACTTGAACTTGGAACCGCAGCTGTAGAGCGAGCCGGGGAAAAATTCGAAGAGATACTTGGATCTCGCTAATGCATCGGCTCAGGCATGCCGAGAATGTGTTGAGTCCTTTAAAATCGCACCCTTTCACAGGGAGTATCCCATCAACTCCTGGCCCTCACTTCCCCCTGCCCCCAGGTTCATTGATGTCTCTGGATGATTCGTGCCCCTCGCCCGCTCGCCTGCGGCGGCGGGCGAGGGAAGGGGGAAGAGGGGGTTTTGCGGGGGGGGGGGGGGCCCCCCCCCCCCCCCCCCCCCCCCCCCCCCAAAACCCCCTCCTTCTCCCCCTTCTCCCCTGGCCGCAAGGCCAGGGAGAGGGGGGACAAAGGGGGGAGGGGTAATAAAACTGGTGAGCACAAAAGAGGTGCGCTGACCGGAGCACTTGCTCCCTACATCTTCAAGGAGGTATCTGCATGCGTCTCCGTATCCTGCCGAAAGAACAGGTCCCCGACCTGGTCCGCGCGCTGATGGCGGATTACCGCGTCTGGGGGCCGAAGGCGAAGGGGCCGCAGTTCGCCTTTGAGCCCCTCTACGACCCCGCCGAGATGCGCCTGGACTACAACATCTCCATCCTCTCCCCCAAAGTGGCCCTGCAGCCACCCCAGGAACGGGTCGCCGTCTTCCATCTGGACGGCGGGTTCAGCGTGGAGCCGGTCCTGGAAGTGGAGCCGACGGTCATCTTCGGCATGCACACCTGCGACCTGCATGCCCTGGCGCTCCTGGACCGGGCCTTCTCCGCCGACTTCCCCGATGCCCATTACCTGGAGCGCCGAAAACAGACGCTCATCGTCAGCATGGAGTGCCTGCAGCCCTGCGACGAGCACTCCTTCTGCAAGAGTATGGGCACCTGGACGGCGGACGAGGGCTACGACCTGCACCTGACCGACATCGGCGATGCCTACGCGGTCCACATCGGCACGCAGGCCGGGGAGGCCCTGCTGGCGAAGTACGCCCAGGCCCGCCCCGCCGCCGATGCGGACGTCCGGCGGCTCAACGAGGTGATGAGCGCCAAGTGGCCCCGCTTCCAGCACCGGCTGAACTTTGATGCCGCCGAACTCCCCTCGCTGCTGGCGACGGCCTACGACCACCCCATCTGGGCCGAACTGGGCGACCGCTGTCTCTCCTGCGGCTCCTGCACCAACGTCTGCCCCACCTGCTACTGCTTCAACGTCATTGACTCCCCCGACCTGAGCCTGAAGGAAGCGGTCCGCCTGCGCCGGTGGGACTCCTGTCAGTTGGACGAGTTCGCCCGGGTCGCCAGCGGGGAGAACTTCCGGGAGGCGCGCGCGGCCCGTCAGCGCCACCGCATGTTCCGCAAGGGGAAGTGGCTCTACGAGCGCTTCGGCGAACTGGGCTGCGTGGGCTGCGGCCGCTGCATCCGCGCCTGCCTGACCCACATCAACATCGTGGACACCTTTAACGCCATCCACGCCTCTCAGCACAGGAGGTAGCCCGATGACGGATTCCATTTACGCCCCCAGAATGGCCCGCCTGGCCGACGTCCGTCCGATGACGGAACTGGAGAAACTGTTCGTGGTGGAGTTCCCGGACGGGGGGAGTCTGGGCCATCAGCCGGGCCAGTTCGTGATGCTCTCCATCCCCGGCGTGGGCGAGGCCCCCATTTCCGTCTCTTCCTCTCCCAGCCGGTCCAACGGCCACTTTGAACTCTGCGTCCGCCGCATGGGCGATGTGACCGGGGTCCTGCACCGGATGAAGCCCGGCGACGTGGTGGGCATCCGCGGCCCCTTCGGCCACGGTTTCCCCATTGAGCAGATGCGCGGCCGGGACCTGCTCTTCGCTCCCGGCGGCCTGGGACTGGCCCCCCTGCGCTCCCTCATCAACCAGGTTCTGGACGAACGGGGCTCCTTCGGCCGCGTCATCATCCTCTACGGTGCCAAGCGCCCGGCGGAACTCCTCTTCCGGGACGAACTGGAGCAATGGGCCGCCCGCGACGACGTGGAATTCCACGTCACCGTAGACCGGGGCGACGAGACCTGGACCGGGAACATCGGCGTCATCACCACGCTGTTCCCGAAAATCACCGTGGACCCCCGCAACACTGTCGCCGTGACCTGCGGCCCGCCGATTATGTACCGCTTCGTCCTTATGGAAATGCTGGGCAAGGGCATCCCGGAGACCCAGATTTACCTCTCCCTGGAGCGGCGGATGAAGTGCGGCGTGGGCAAGTGCGGCCACTGCCAGATCAACAACCTCTACTGCTGCAAAGAGGGCCCCGTCTTCACCTACGCCCAGATTAAGAACATCCCGGAGGCACTGTGATGAGCAAGGAGCAAGTTGCAGGTCACAAGGAGCAAGTCGCAGGTCGCACGTCGCAGAATGGAAAGCCCAAAGTGGCGTTTTTTGACTTCGCCAGTTGCGAAGGATGCCAGTTGACGGTGGTGGACTCACTGCAGACCCACCTGGACCTGCTGGATGCGGTGGAGATTGTCAACTTCCGTGAGGCCGCCACTCTGGACGGGTGGGATTTTGACATCGCCTTTGTGGAGGGTTCCATCACCCGTCCGAAGGACGAGGAGCGGCTGAAGCGCATCCGGGAGCAGGCGAAGATTCTGGTCGCGCTGGGCGCCTGCGCCGATACCGGCTGCGTCAACGCGCTGAAGAACCTTCAGCCGCCGGAGGAGGTCCGCCATTACGTCTACGGCGAGCACGCCGACTGGTACGAGACCTACGCGGCCCGGCCTCTCAGCGCCGTCGTCAAAGTGGACGCCGTCGTCCCCGGCTGTCCCATTGACCGGGAGGAATTCGTGGAGGTGGTGAAGGCCCTGCTGGTGGGCAAGAAGCCGCCGGTCCCCGATTACCCCGTCTGCGTGGAGTGCAAACTGAAGGGCAACGTCTGCATCTTCCACATGGGCGGCATCTGCATGGGGCCGGTGACGCGGGCCGGCTGCGGGGCCATCTGCCCCACCTACGGCGACGGCTGCGAGGGCTGCCGGGGGATCATCTCCCACCCCAACGAGAACGCGATGGAGGAGGTGCTGGACGAGGCCGGCCTGACGGTGGACGACATCATGCACTACTTCACGATGTTCAACGCGTATCGGGAAGTGGGGACGGGGAAATGGGAGTAAGATATTTTTGTTTGCAGCGGCAAAGCCGCTGCAAACAAAAATGATCCTTCAGAACGGAGGAAGGTACGATGACCACTTTGAACGTCAACGTTCACTATGTCACCCGCGTGGAAGGCCATGGCAACATCGTCGTGGACGTCAAAAACGGCGAGGTGAAGGAGTGTCGCTTTGAGGTGGTGGAGGCGCCCCGCTTCTTTGAGGCCTTTGTGCGCGGCCGCCCCTACCACGAGATCAACCACATCACATCCCGCATCTGCGGCATCTGCTCCGTGGGCCACTCCACGACCAGCACCCGCGCTACGGAGAAGGCCCTGGGCGTGGAACTCTCGGAACAGGCCTGGCTCCTGCGCAAACTGAACTTCCACGGCGAGATTCTGGATAGCCACATCCTGCACACCTACTATCTGGTCGCGCCGGACTTCTTTGGCGTTCCCAGCGTCATCCCGCTGGTGGAGACGCACCGGGAGGTGGTGGAGCGGGCGCTGCGGCTGAAGAAACTGGCCGGGGACCTCTGCGCGATGATCAGCGGGCGCCACACGCACCCCTGCGCGCTGGTTGTCGGCGGCTTCACCCACACCCCGAAGGAGCGGGAACTGCGGGAGATGCGGGAGCGGCTGGTCGCCGCCCGCGCCGATATGGACGCGACGGTGGACCTCTTCGCCTCGCTCCCCTGGCCCCAGTTTGAGCGGGAGACGGAGTACGTCAGCCTGCGCAAAGAGGACGAGTACGCCTTTATAGACGGCGTCGTCGTCACTTCCGACGGCTTCCAGTACCCCATTGAGGACTACAAGAAGGTCACCAACGAATACTGTGTCCCCTTCTCCACGGCCAAGTGGACGAAGCACAACCGGGAGTCCTACATGGTGGGCGCGCTGGCCCGTTTCAACAACAACTATGAGCAACTCCACCCGCGGGCCAAAGAGGCGGCGGCGAAATTCGGGATGAAGCCCATCGTCACCAACCCGTTCCTGAACACCGCCGCGCAGGTCGTGGAGATGGTCCACTCCCTGGAGGACTCCATCCGCATCATAGACGAGTTGCTGGCCCGTGGGGTGCGGGAGGAGAAGCCGGTGCCGGTGACCGTGCGGGCCGGGGAGGGCGTGGGTGCGTGCGAGGTCCCGCGCGGCATCCTCTTCCACCACTACGTCTACGATGAGCGGGGCATCTGCGTGGAGGCCAACTGCATCATCCCGACCAACCAGAACCTGGCCAACCTGAACGCCGACATCCGCGCGCTGGTCCCGCAGATTCTGGGCCGCCCGCAAGAGGAGGTGCGGCTGCTCCTGGAGATGCTGGTGCGGGCCTACGACCCCTGCATCTCCTGCTCTACCCACTTCCTGAAGGTAGAGTTTGTGTAGAGGGTATTCGCCACTGTAGCGCAGGCCGCCAGGCCTGCATACAGGCGGACAGCCTGCGCTACGTTAGACTTCATCGGAAATAGGACGCGGATGAACGCGAATGGACGCGGACGAGTACGGATTTTTCAAGAAATGGGCATAATCCTGACGCCGCGCTCCGATTTCCGATGAACTCTGTTATCTGCAACCGATTAGGGCAGGTAGTTACTGGTTGGGTGAGAAATATGGGTGTGCCGAGCCCGGAGACCCAGACAGCCTTTGTTGTAGAGGTTGCCGAACTCTTTCCTCCCCAGGGCGAGTGGACAGAGGAGGCGTACTTTTCCCTGCCCGATACGAACCGGTACATAGAACTCTCCGAGGGGGAACTGGTGATGCCACCGCATCCGACGCGCCGCCACCAGCAGGCCGTGGAGGAACTCTTCCTTCGCCTCTTCACGTTTGTCCGGGAGCATGCCCTTGGGGAAGTCCACGTGGCTCCCCTGCCGGTACGGTTGTGGCCGGGAAAGATCCGGGAACCGGACATCTTCTTTGTCTCCAAAGAGCACGCGGACCGGATTGGCGAACAGTATTTTGGAGTTCCCGACCTGGTAGTGGAGGTGGTTTCCTCCAGCACCTGGCGGACGGACCGGGTGGAGAAGATGGTGGAGTATGCCCGGGCAGGCGTTCAGGAGTACTGGATTGTGGACCCCGATGGGGGAACCATAGAGGTGTATCGCTGGCGGGAGGGAGCCTATGAACTGGTGGGTCGGTGGGGCCGGGGGGAGCGAGCCCGCTCCGTCCTGCTGGCGGGCTTTGAGGTAGCCGTGGATGAGGTCGTACCTTGAACCCAATGAACCACCAGCGATGCCTGATTCTCGGCCTGGGCAATCCCCTGCGGGGGGATGATGGGGTAGGCCCCCGGGTGGTGGCGGAACTCCTCCGCCGGGGGTTGCCCGACGGCGTGACGGCCGTGGACGGCGGGACGGGGGGACTGGACCTGCTGCACCTGTTAGAGGGCTGGGAACACGCCATCATCGTGGACGCGGCCGAATTGGGGCGGAAGCCCGGAGAGTTTCTACGGTTCACTCTGGAGGAGGCCCATCTGGTCCGATCGCTGGTTTCCCTCTCCAGCCACGCGGCCGGATTGGCCGACGCGCTGGCCCTGGCCCGCGCGCTGGGTCAGGCACTCCCAGATATCGTCATCTACGGTGTCCAGCCGGAGCGGATGGACTGGCAGGAAGGGCTCAGCCCGGCCCTGCAGGCGGCCCTGCCACAAATTGTTACGGCAATTCTGGAGGAAATCATGTGAATTTTTGTGACGGCGGCCACGCCGCCGTCACAAAATGATCACTCTTCGGAAGGAGCAGGCCATGCCCGACAAAATTCTGATCGTTGAAGACGACCCCGATATGGTCACCGCGCTGCGGATGCCCCTGGAGGCCAACGGCTACGAGGTCTACGTCGCCGCCTCCGGCCAGGAAGGACTCCAGAAAGTCAAAGAGATCAACCCCGACCTGATCATCCTGGACGTGATGATGGAGACGACCACGGCCGGCTTCCAGGTCTCGCTCCAACTGCGCAGTCCCGACCCGAAATCGGAATACGCCCCGTACCGCAACATCCCCATCCTCATCCTGACGGCCATCCACACCACCACATCCCTGCGTTTCGGGCCGGATGAGGCGTACCTGCCGGTGGACGACTTTGTGGACAAACCGATAGACCCGGAGGTGTTGCTGAGCAAAGTCCGCATGTTGATTGAGAAGTCGCGGGCGCAGAAGTAGTCGTCGGGTACGAGACCACGTGCCAGGCACTTCCAGAAGTGCCTGGCACGTTCCAGGGCTATCGCAATAAAAGCCCTGAGGGAGAGCGGGCGTCAGCCGTTCTGTTCGCTCTGTGTGGAGCCGGGGGGCGAGGACAGTGAGGGTTTCCGAAGAGGATGTGCTGGACCTGCTGATGGCCGCGGCGATGACCATCTCGGTCGCTGATGCCGCGGCCGTTTTGCTACGGGGGGATGAGGGGCGCCTGATAGCGGCGGCCCGTCGCGGTCTGCCGGGTGATTTCCCACTGACGGAGAACCTCTCTGACCGGGAAGCCCTTTTGGGTCGTCCCGTAGGGGCCAGCGCGGCGGACCGGCCGGATGTCCCCTTTCCGGCAGATTTTGCGTTTCTCCTCTGTGTGCCCCTGGCAGTCGCCGCGCGCCCCCTGGGCGTCCTGCGAGTCTACCGACGGTCTCCTCCCCCTTTCTCCCCCTCCGACGCAGAGCGGCTGCTGGCCCTGGCCGCCGTGGGCGCGGCGGCTCTTCAGGCGGCCCAGGGGGTGGCGGAACTGGAGCGGATAGAGGCGGCCAAATCTCGCTTCATCCACGTCGCCACTCACGAACTCCGTTCACCCATTACCGTTGCCCAGTCCCTCATCCGGAACGTGGTCCGGGGGTACGCCGGCCCCCTCACCGAGACGCAGAAAGACCTCTTCGCCCGCATCTCGGCGCGGCTGGATTTCCTGGAGCGTCTGGTCAACGACCTGCTGGACCTGGCGGCCAGCCGGGCGCCGGAACTGGCCGAAGAGGAGTGCGCGGTCGCCTTGAACAGTTCCGTGGGACGGGCCGTTCTCCTGCTGATGCCCCGGGCCGAAGAGAAGGGGGTGAATCTGGTCGCCCGCCCGTATAGCGAGGAACTGGCCGTCTGGGGGACGGAGGAAGGGCTGGACCGCATCTTCGTTAACCTGATAGAGAACGGGATCAAGTACACCCCGCCGGGCGGGACGGTGACCGTCACGATGGGGCGGGATGGAGACGAGGTCTGGGTGCGGGTCGCCGATACCGGTATCGGCATCCCGCCGGAGGCCATGCCGCACCTCTTTGAAGAGTTCTACCGTGCTCCCAACGCCCGCGCCCTCAACGCGGTGGGCACCGGCCTGGGGCTGACCATCGTGAAGGAACTGGTGGAGCGCTATCGGGGACGAATTGAGGTGAAAAGCCAGGTTGGGGAAGGCACCACTTTCATCGTCACCTTCCCGGCGGCTGGCCCCCCGACATGTGGGTTTTGAGGCCCACCATAATGTGTAGGACAACTGCGAGCAGTTGTCCTACAGAGCCATTTCTTTCAGCCGCAGTCCGTCCTCCCACATAGAGATGTTGTTGAAGAGGACGTAGGCCGTCTCAAAGGGGTGGCACCATTCCAGGACTTGCTGCAGGTCGGCGTCGGCGAAGCGGTAGCGGTATCCCCCGATGCCGTGCAGCCGGAAGTAAGCCACCTCGGTGGTGACGGGTCTGCGGACAAAAGGGTCCGCGCAGTGGATCAGGTTCAGGTCGCGGCACAGCGCCGCGACCGTTTCGTCTTCCCAGGGGCCGCGCGGCTCCCAGGCAAAGCGCATCCCGCCCCGGTCCACTGTCGTGAAGAACTGCCGCAGCGCGGCGATGTTCTCCGGCGTCGGGGTGAAGGTGGCGGGGCACTGGAAGACGACGATAGGAGCCCCCAACGCCAGCGCCACCTCCCGGGTCTGCTCCCAGGCCGCCAGCACCTCCGGGGTGGTCCGAAATCCGCCGTATCGGTCCCGCTGTTCGGGGGGGGTAGAGAGGCCGGACCGGCGGTATGTGGGACTGGTGGGCGGATGGGTGACCAGTTGCCATGCCTTCAGCGTGAAGATGAAATCCGGAGGGGCCTCTTCCCGCCACCGTCGGGCCGTCTCCGGGCGCGGCGGTTTGTAGAAGGTCTGCTGGACCTCCACCAGGGGGAAGTGCTGAAAGCAGGCCGCCCGCCCCTTCGGAAATCCGCAACAGCCGACGTAGATCACAGGAACATCTCCATAAAAATCTCGTCCTCGTACTGGCCGTCTATCCGAACCTGCCGGGTCAGGACGCCGCAGGGGGTGAACCCCAGCGACCGGTAGAAGGCCTGCGCGCGCCGGTTCCCCGCCCGAACGAAAACCACCAGTTTTTCGTACCCGTGAGACCGGGCGAAGTCCAGCGTATATCGGGCCAGTTGACGGCCAATCCCTCGCCCGCGCCACTCCGGCAGGACAAATGTCCCCAGAGTTCCCACGTGATCAAAGGAATCGGTGTAGCGGACCCACAGGTCCAGGGACTGAAAGCCGACGATGCGCCCTTCCACCTCGGCGACAAAAATCCCCTCCCGTTCGGAGAGGGAAGCGATGTATGCCCGCTCCTGTTCGGGGCTGAAGGGCTGGCTGACCGCGGTGTAGACCCGTTCAGCGCAGATGATCTCCCAGATGGCGGAGAGGGCCTCCGCGTCGTCGGGGGTCGCGCGGCGAATATAGACCGAAGTCATCGGGTTTCTTCCTTACGCTGGATCTGACGAATCCGTCCCCAGGGGTCGGCGGTCACCGTATAGGTGACGATGGCCTGCTGGGGTTGAGAGAGGCCACCGGCCGTTTGTGCCTGGCGGCAGTCTTCAAGCATATAAGCCTTCATCCGGATGCCGCCGTCGGCGGTTCGCTCCATATCGCCCCAGTTCCAGGGGCAGGCGTAGCTTGCTCTTCGTGCCATGTGGGTTGCTGAACTGTGGATCCCGACGTTGTTCTGGTCCCAATCATATGGACAACCATCCCCCCTGTCCGGCCCAATATGTCTTCCACTGCCTTCCGAACGACATCGGCCAGGCGGTTGTCGTTTGTAAACAGGGGCCTAGGGAGAGCGCGGTTCATCTCTTTGGCATATCGCATCGCCAGGAGGAGAGAGGAAGAGTAGGTAAACGAGACGAGGAAACCGCCGGAGCAGAGCATCAGAATCAGGGGCAGCGCCTCGGTCACCCGTTCCCGAAATCCTCCTGGGTCCTCTTTGCAGTAGCCCGGATCAAAGACCAGCCAGCACAGAAGTTCCCGGAGCAGACGGGAGGAGACCATTCCCGCCACCAGCAGAAAGGCCAGCAGGATAGTCAGGGCCGGGATGATGATGGCCTGGCGGCGAGGAGTGTTGAGAGCGGCCAGCCAACCCCGACGCAAAGGCGCCAGCAGCATCTGTTCCCGTATAGAGTGGCGGGCCTCGTAGTTGGCATAGGTTACCAACAGACATCCCCCCACGATCAGGATGACGGCCAGTAATCGGAAGCCGGGTCGGATTCCGTCCCATACGATTGCTATGCCGAGGAGGCTGCAGAAGAAGGCGAAGATGGTGATGGCAAGAGGCAAGTAAAGGTGAGGGCGCATAAAGGCTTCCAGACCCTCCAGTTCTCCCCTTTCCTCTGGGCGGTTCTGCTGCCACCTTTCCCAGGGTCTGTTATCGGCCCTGCAGCGTGGGCAGAGAGAGCCTGGCGTGTATTCCCCCTTGCAGACGATGCACTCTGCCATGATTCTGCCTCCGTGCTTTGGCCAGTGGAGCGGCTGCTGAGAGAATTGGGGGATGCAATCCCGCTCGCCCGTGCAGTTTGGGGCGGGCAGTGGAACGCCTGCCCCAGCAAGAGCCCCTCCGTCTTTTATACTTGAGTCCACTGCAAAAACTAATCGCAGAGAACGCAGAGAGCGCAGAGGTTTTCTTTAATATTGCTCTGCGTACTCTGCGGTCTCTGCGGTAAAGAGACCTTTTTGCAGT
>Ga0272447_1001697_pt1 | contig 13338 bp, 12 predicted proteins | sample YNPCB0133_FD_194589 | JGI IMG/M metagenome (GOLD analysis project Ga0272447, IMG submission 194589) | Hot spring microbial mat communities from Yellowstone National Park, WY, United States - YNP-CB-013-3 | ecosystem: Environmental > Aquatic > Thermal springs > Hot (42-90C) > Sediment | place... | reverse complement strand
ATGGAGATCACCAAAAGGGATGGAAACTGAGAACGTTTATATAAAGTCTTCAGATAGTGATAGAAAGGTCACTGATAGTGAATGGAATACACTAACACGTATTATGCGGATCAAAAGCAAGATAGATAGGATTGTTTCTCTGGAAGAGAGTCTAAGTAAACTTGTGAATGTAGAGTCCTATAGTATTCAAGCATACGACATGGTACAACAACTTCTCAACCTTGAAGAGGAACAACAAGACTATGCCACGTTCAACACGCGGTACAAGGAATTCACACAAGGTGATCCACGTGGTGTGAGGATAAAAATAATGCTACCCTATGCCAAATGCCTTGATCCGCAATGCTACGTGAAGATCATCCAGGGTGAAACGTTCATTGCAACCATTGACCCATCTGGTACCGTGTTCCTAGGGTTCAAGGTGGGTTACTAGCATTACCCGCGGTAGCCCACCTTGTGCATCTGATTCCAATTCCCATCAGCAGCCTGTAGCACTATGGGCATACGCTCATACTCTAACCACTGACCGACATATCTGTTTTCGTTTTCCCTCTGCAAGACCATCGTTAGTCTCCCGTCTTCACCAAAGATAGGGACTAACACCTTGTCACCTTTTACGAATACATCATACATGTGCTCTCTGCCTGCCCTTCCTAGGGTTATCATTCCCATGTTACAAAACCGCATGGGACGCTTATCGTATCCTACGCGCTCATATGTCCAGGTCTTCGATGCTAACTCTTGGATAATAGCCCTCTCTCTTTCTCCCTTGTTAGGGTTGAACCATAGTTTCCAGCTCCACTTACGCTTTAGCTCTTCTAGTATAGAGAAGCATTCACTCTCGTGTCTAAGTGAATCCACTCTCCTATTATTCTCCCTCATCCACTTACCCCTGCATCGATGCTGGAAGAGAACCTGATTGTCCAGGTCGTATTGTATGATTGTGTGCACAACCCAACCTGGATTGCGTCTAGGCATTACGTATTCTGTACCTAGGTATCTCCATGCAAGATGGAAGCACTCCTTGTCTCCATACACATGCTTGAACACGAAGTCACTATGCTCTGCAAGCCACAATGCAAACCTTAGCTCACGGTGACACAGATGCTTGTTGATGAGATACTGACCACTTTCAAGAGCTCGCTCTTGATCAGCCGCTTTAGCCATTTGTGGCATGTCAAAGATTTCCCATACCTCGGGTTTTAGCTTCCAATGATTGTAATCTGGCCAGAAGATTGCACCCTTTGCTCTATACTCGGGATACTCCCAGAGATAGCAAGGTGACCTAACTGCAAGGTTATCTGCATCAAGGAACAAGACCTCCTCAAACGAAGAGTAATACGTAGAGTAAGGTTTTAGTTCCCAACCATTCAGAATCCTGCATGGATACTTTTTCTCAACCTCTCTTGCATCAATAACCGTTGCACTAATAGGTGGCTCACGTAGCATAGATTCCATTATGGGGTCCATCTCCATAGGTCCAAGATACCAAACTTCAATTGGAAGCTGACAGTTTAGCATCCTTAGTAGTTTTAGGTTTATATACAGTGAGGGGAAATACCCCGTTCCACCACCTGCTGTGACGATCCCACGTGTTCCAGGTTCCCATAGGTCCTGTGGTTCCTCTTGAGCGAGTATCTCCTTGCGGAATTCCCTCATTGCACTATGAAACTGGGACACAATGAAAGGATGACGGTAGAAACTCGCGTCACCGTAGTTCAAAGGTGGACCATTCCAAATGTTATTGTGCATACCAACCCCCTCAACCAGGATCATTTGGATCAACAGGCATAAGTTTGAACCAGCCAGATAGATCACGCCCAGGCCTTGCTGTGAAATAAAAGGTGGGAGGCTTGTTTGGACATCCCTCAACTGAATAATCCCAATCTTCATACCCTGGCTGTATATGCATCACGGCGTACAACTCATTCCATAAAAAACGAAGACATCGAATAGTGACCGCAGCAAAAAGTACATTATCTTTACAGTACACGATAAAATAAAGGAGAAGCCTTTCACATGAGTCAACCCTTACTATGTGACCCATTGAGAAACTACCAAGAAAAATAAGATTATCTTGCTGTACATAGTCCCATAGACCCCGAGGAGTGTAGCCACTTACCCGTTCTCCAGTGGTATGTATAATAAAGTCGTACTGAATCCTATAGGGTGTCCTATAATGCGAAGGTCGGTCAATAGGACAGCATGGACTATATGCATGACCTCCACCTGTTACTATACCATATGGTCTAATTCTAATTGTACCAGAAATGCAGCGACCAGGAAGTATTGTAATATATAAATTAGGTATTGGGGGGCAATTGGAGTCTAGAACGTCTAAATCATTTTCTCCTAATCTGCAATAAAAACCACCTCTACTATATAGAGTTATAGTAAAGTAACCTCGTCCATTTTCGTGATTGTAATATCCAGAAATTCCAAGTGAAAAACGTCCCATTGATGGGCTTTCAAGGATAGTAAAGAAGCGAAGCTCAAAATGATCTCTTGAAGCGCTTAGAACAACGCCGCTATATTGCTCACCGTTTATCTCAATTCGAAAATCGGCAACTAGTGGCAAAAATATCCCACATGCATCTGAAACGTAATAATAACAATCCTCTACTTCCTCAAGTCTTCCGTCGTATTTTTTGACAAATAAACCAGTTACGTTGCCATAACTAGTCTTTGTTACACATAAGCAATTTAGCAGACTATCGCAGTCCAGAAAACTAGAACCATAACCTTCACCACACCGAGACAGTCCACCAGGAATTATCACGTAACCATTCAACTGTGGTAAAGGTTCCAACCACACTAGTGTCTTGTCTTGCAACCTTTCTTCTGATGAAGGTTCAATAAGGTAGCACGGTTCTAACACTTCTCCGTTGTCAACACTTACAGCTATATGATTACTTTTCCTGAGTAATCTCTTGCATCTATATATCCACCTGGCAACGGATATAATTCTACCCTCACCTTCACCTAATTCGTAATTATTGCAAGCGCTATCAAAATCTGGGTTCAAATAGGAAGATTCTACGTAAGCCCAGATACCACTCTGGTTGATCTTTTGCACCTCAAAACCTTTTTGAGTAAAGGTATTCCTGGTCGCCTTTTGCATAGAATCTTCCTCAATCAATCGTCATCAGGTGGACTAGATGAATATGGCCTAAGTGTAAACGACCCCGATAAGCATCTATGTCCAGGTTTTGTTGTGATATGGATAGTTGGTCTTCCTGGACAACCAGTAATCGTGTAATCAAAGTCCCTATGGGACGCCGCGCAATTACCCCATTGGCAGTTACTTTCCATCACAAAACGCACATCACCATTATTGCAAGTTGCCTGAGTGAATATAATGCAATTTTGACCGCCTAACACAACATCCCAGCTTATGGTATCTCCAAGCCATATACTTACACTGCTAGTTCCAGAAAACTGCCTTCCTGAAAGTGTAATATTGTAATCCATAACATAAGCTGACCAATTAGGTGGACAGCACGCTTGATTATTTCCACCTCCTCCATTGTTACCTCCACCTCCACCTGCACCACTAGCGGGTTTTACCACAAACTCTCCCAAAACACTGCGTCCGGGTTTTATTGTAACATTGAAACTCGGTGAATCGGGACAACCGACAACCTCAACATCAAGATCGCCGGGGTAACTTAGGATATCAACGATATTACCTCCACATAAGGCGTTCAATGTACATGATAGGTAGCTGCTAGTGCATTCTATAAAGAATACCAGTTTCAAAGGTGCATCTGCGCAATCCGGATTATCGTAAATAGTAACTTCAGCTTGATAAACATGATTATTCCAATTATGGACAGGAGATGTGCCTTGGTATTGTTCCCCACCAATTGTAATGTTATAATCAACATCATATGCTGATCCATTGGGTGGACAACACCACTGTAATCCACCTCCACCATTGCCTCCACCTCCATTAGGCGAGGCAGGCCTAATTATAAACTGACCTTGGAGACATGGGTTTCCAGGTTTCACGGTAACATTGATCGTTGGATTATCTGGGCAACCAGTCCTTGTATATTCAAAATCGTTCCCATATAATATACATGACGCAAACGGACATGAGCCAAAGAATATAAATTCCACGATTCCGTTGATGCAGGTTACATCAATACGCATATTACACGTGCCAGGTAGGCTTATATCCCATTGTATTCCGTTTGATGACCACACTCCGGATTGTGATATTCCAGAAAGTGAATTACCAAACAGGGTGATATAATACTCCAGAACATAATCAACACCATTCTGTGGACAACAAGGTTGATTATTCCCACCACCTCCACCTCCAGGTTGATTAGGTGAAGGTATAACCGTAAAGCTACCCGATATTGGACGATTGGGTTTTATCGTAATATTGAAGGTAGGTAAACCTGGACAACCAGACACTGCAACATCCAGATCGTCGGGATAATGCAAGGTGGCAATCGTGTTATCTAAACAACTTGCCTCCAATTCGACCACCGACAAGTTATTGTTGTTGCACTCTAAATAAAACGTTATTATCAAGGGGTTAGGTTGGCATTCTGGGTGATTATTGATAATAGCATCAGACGAATACGCTGATTGAAACCAAGGATAATTCGGAGTAGTAGAATCATATCTACGACCATTCACTGTGATGTCGTATTCAACACGGTACATTGATCCGTCAGGTGGACAGCAAAGCTGATTACCGCCTCCTCCATTATCTCCGCCACCTCCATTGTCGCCTCCTCCATCCCCATTGTCTCCGCCACCACCTCCTCCGCCTGGTCCTCCACCACCACCTCCTGGACCGCCTCCACCTCCTCCTGGACCACCTCCACCTGGACCTCCTCCTCCACCACCTCCACTTCCCAAGCTACCACTCCCAAAATCAATTCCGCTTCCCAAGTAACATTCCGGAATCTCCCGAATAGTCCCGTTCCTTCTCTTTGTAAATACACCTATAACTCTACCATGAATATCCTTTCTCACGCACAAGCATCTCAATAGATCATCACAATCCCCAATGGAACCTGGGCCTGAATAGCCAGAACCGCTATCTAAGTAGCCCGAACCATATGAACCGTAACCACCGCACTGAGGCAAACCACCTGGAATGAGTAAATAACCGTTCAATTGTGGTAACGGTTCTAGCCACACCAATGTTTCATTAGGTAATCTAACTTCAGATGACGGTTCAACGAAGTAACATGGTTCTAGAATCTCACCATTGTCAATACTTACAATTATGTGCTTGTTCTTTCTGAGCAATCTCTTGCATTTATATACCCACCTTGCAACCGAGATAATTGTATCATCTCCATCTTTTTTGTCGAAACTATTACAATCCTCGTCAAAACGCGGGTTTTCATACGAAGAATCAATATATGCCCAGATTCCACCCTGATCGATCTTCTGGACCTCAGCACCTTTTTGGGTAAAAGTGTTTCTGGTTGCCTTTTGCATTGCGGTATCCTACGAACCTACATCTTCTCTCTCTGTCTTGAATAGCTCAGAAAAAATAGTTGCCTTGTATAGATGATTACCAGGTATAGTCGCATCCTCTTTTCTGATAGACGCTGGGTAAAACTTTCCGTCCCCTCTGAAGGGGAACGTGTTATGACCTCTCAACATCCACTCTTCTGCGTAGGGGTGACGTGCATTGGCCTCTGTGTTCAGGTAAGAGAATTCAAAGTCTATGTTCCACGCCAGCTTCATGACAATTGAATTCGTATCTGAATCTGAAACTGGAATCACTATAGGTTCAGTCTTGAACGCAGTGAAAAGCAGTGTCCCAGGTGCAAAACCCATGAAATCCTCCTTGTTTACATGCCCAAGTTTCTCTTGTATCTTTTTGTTATAAACTATCTTACCATACTTCAATGGATCATCGCATATAAACTCATGCGGAACCCACATCCACTTTACGTTTAGTTTGGCCTGTGGTAGCATTATTCCAACTGGTGTGGGAAATGCTTGGTTCTTTGCTGGACCTGCGTCAAAAACCAAGTTAGACGCGTTATCCATCTGTAGAATTTCTAGATTGTAGTCAAATGTAACCTGAGTATATCGCCTATACTCTCTATTGTAAAACTCTGTAGAAAACTCGGGTTGGTCGTTCGACGCAAACACCACTCCTACGAATTCGCTGAAGTCTATCTCTACCTTTAGCTTTTTGTAGATACTTGTGTAGGGTATTATGTTGTAACTCTCTCCAAGAGCAAGTGGGTCCATAAAGCGACTGAAAAACGTAGGAGATACCTCCTTTATAGGTGATAATTGTGCCGATGTACTATTGCTGTTACTTCCCCAGTAATCCCCACTTGCTGACATAAGAGCATAAGGTGATATTCTCACAGAGGACGCATAGAGATTCCTAATCCTAGGGTGACACGCGGGAGCAACTCGGACTAATTGTCTGCGGCCACCAGTTTGCATGCACACACTATAACCAAGTATAGCAGCTATAGCTAAAGCCAAATCCTCTGAATCTATGTACCCCGCAAGCGTTGCACTAGCTGTAGTGTTACCCACACTAAGAGAATAGCTATCCTCTAAAGACTCTTGCCACTTCGTAAACCAAAAGCTCTGTATGTCCTGATACCTGTAAACATCCATATGCAAACCCTCAACCTATTTACCCTTGTTGTTTAGACTCCCAAAACTATATGTCTTGGATCGTTCAATCTCGGCCATCTGCCTTTGACTATTGGCCATCCTCATGAGCAAATCATTAGTCATAGTTTGCTGTTGTAACATAGCCTCAATACCTTTCACTATCACCACCTGATCTTGCTTACCAGCCTCCACACCCTCCTTGTTTGTCTTATGTAAAGCCTGGATGGCTTTAGCATTAGCATCAGCCTGCTGGGCGAGTTGATTGAGACCACCACCTGCTAGTGCACCCGCGAGAGCCTGCAAACCTTGATTGATTGCACTAGTATTTTGTGACGTTTGCTCAGTCGCCTCTGCTGTTCGCTTCTGCGGGTTTTCATTCACAGTAAGAGCAGCCTCCCTTGCCTTTTTACCTATATCCTCTATACTAGTCGTAGTACCCTCCTTGGCCTCATAACTAAGGTCACTAGTGTCTCCTGGTTCCTCGAACATTTTCTGGAAAATGTTCGACATATCACTAAAGACTGCTCCCACGTCCTCTAACCCTAATTCGTTGAAGAAGTTAGCAATCCCTTGCATTGCACCTTCAGGTGTACCTAGCTTATCCAGTAAACTGCCACCACCTTGCTTTTGATCACTAGCTTTAGATCGATCTTGCTTTGCTGGTTGTTGTTGCTGTTGTGGTGGTGGTTGTTGTTGTGGTGGTTGTTGTTGTGGTGGTGTTTGCTCTTCTCCTCCAGAGGAACCGGAGATACCCAAAAGCCTTTTCGCCCACCCTGGTAGGATATTGAGTATTCTGTTTGCAATTTTGGAGATCGCCTCGGGTAGATAGTTTATAAAATTACGCCAAGATTGCTTTACAAACTCCCATAGACTCTCAAGCAAATTTAGCAATTGATCCCAAAGCTTAGGTACATACTCTACTATCGCATTTACTAGCCCCTCAGCAAGGTCCAACATCAAGTCTAGTGCATATTCACTAAGTTTCATCAACCATCCTGGTAACTGTTGGATCAACCATGTTACACCTTGAAGCAATAATTCTAGTAATTTTCCTATCCACGACGGTAACTGCCTCAGTAACCAGCCAAAAGCCTGCACAATTAGATCAAGAGCCTCACCTATAATTGGACCCAACATCTCGACAGCTTGCTGCACAAGCGGGCCTATTGAATCAAAAATATATCCTATAAACGCTGCTATCTGTGGTCCTATTGTCTTCAGGAAGCCAAGAATCCACCTCCACACTGCCACTACAATTGTGAGAATCTTTTTCTGCAAGTCCAGTAAAAATGCGACTATACCCTGTCCACCGCCTTGGAAGATACTACGAATCTTCTGTATGATTGCGATTACTAGTTTTACCCCAGCTATAATAACACCAACAGTTAGGAACATGAAAAACACTATCCACTTGAAAACCTTCTTTATGTCAATCTTGCTTGCACCATCTTTTATGAGTTTTGCGATGTTTAGTACAATGTTTTTGATCATTGGAGCCAAGGGAACGAGCACGCGTCCCATCGTTGCTCTTAGCTGACCAAATGCAATCTCTATCTGCTTTGCTTGCGCGGGAGAGTAAGACTTTATAAGTGACGTGATACCACCGAACATGGACTCCAGCTTACCAGGGATTCCCGTGAATGTATCTAGTATCGTTTGTCCTACATTGCTAACCTTTTGCACTAGACCCATCATCTGGGAACCTAGACCACGTAAAGCAGAAGCAAGTGGTAATATAGAACCTATAACCTTAGCAGCAAGTTTTGCAGTATATTTTACGATACTCAAAGACAGCCGTACAATAGTGCTGGCCATCTTGTAGAAAAGCTTTATAGAAAGCTTGATGGCACTAGACAAAAGGTTGATTGGGTTGAGGAATTTTATAACAGACTTTGTGAGAGACTTTAGGTTTTGAACAAGTTGCTGTTTGAATTTTGTGAGTTGGGCTGTATTTTGGATTGCAGATTGAAAGACACTGGTTAGATTCTTAGCGTTTGACTGTAAGGGTGTAACAACCTTATTCAGGTCGCTCATGCATTCATTTATACCCTTACAGGGGTTTTTGCTATTCTGACCCTTAGTGGGTTTTTCCTGAGCACCTTCCTTTCCCGATTGCTTTTTGACCGCCTTGGTTATTCCCTTGTTTACTCTCTTTATAGCGCTCTTGCCTAGACGCTTTGCACCTTTTAGTGCAAGAGAACCCGCCTTGCGTGCACCCTTTAGTGCAAGCTTCCCCGCACCTATTGCAGCCTTTTGTGCACCTTTTAGTGCCAACTGGCCAAGCGACTTTCCAATAGCACCTAATATCGCAAGAGGCATGCTATCTCCTGTCTAGCTCAGCTAAGCGTTCAATCTCTCTCACTGAACGCTCAACTGTAGGTATAATGTACAGGAACACTATCTGCCAGTCGGTTAGATTAGCAAAAGTCTCAATGGGAACGTAGTGCGGTTCCCTCAATATACTTAGAAATGAGTCAAATTGTGGGGATACGATGTAGCTATATAACTCTTCAATCTTTTTCTGCTTCAAAAACCTAATAAATTCCCTGGCTTGCTCTACAGGTAAGTCCTGCAAAGCAAGCTTAGCAACTACGTCGTAACCTTCGGGAGAGGAATTACCTTTTAGGAGAGAAGCGTATTTACCGCAGTGGCGAAGTCTTTTTTCTGTGTCCCGCGTAAACTTCGCAAGAAGTCTAGCGCTACCTCCTTTCCTTTTCCCTGGACATAGACAACTAGCATCCTTGCAACATGGAGGGATACAAACTCAGAAAAACCCATACCTGTTACTTCATCCTTTGTGTCACTAATGATGTGTCCAAGTATCTCATCCTTTGTAAACTTATGGTCGCCCGTGGAACAATGATACATGTAGTTTACGATAGCTTGCTCACCTGAACCAAAATACTCCATCAACTGCGTGATACCTACCGCACGTACCTCCTTGCTCATCTGCTTGATCAATTCCCTCTTTACTTTCCCGTCGGGAATCTCCTCAACAACCTTAGCCCAATCACTAAGGTAGTCTCTGATAAGTAACGCCTTCACCTTCTGATCAGGCCACTTGAATTTATAGTCTTTACCATTGAGTCTAAAACTTGGAAGTTCACCATAGTTACCTAGGACTAGATCGAGTCTGTTCGCGTCAATCTCATCAATCTTGCTTTTCCAATCAACTTGCATAGCTATGCCTCCCGATTATGCCTCAGCTTCAATCACGAAAACAGGTGGTGATGCAAATTCAAAACTTGCCTTGAACTCCACTGGTGAATTCCCATCTGCCGATGCACTACGAGAAACCGATGAGCATAACCCATAGACGCGTATTTTCCTGAAAGCACCAGGCGCAACTCTACCCATGATTAGCTCGAGTATGTAGATGTTACCATGCTGTATCGTATTATTGGCCATAGAGAATCCATCAAGGTCAACCTTTCCCGAAGCTAAACCGAGAAGGTCTTTTCTCTTGAAGGGAAGGCCTCTAGAATTCAATGGGTTCTCAAACGTATCAGCACCAAAAACTTCAGCGCTAATCTCACAATTCCAGGTTTTTACCCATACTAGTGTTAGACCGTTGATGCCAGGTGGTATGGCGTCAAGCAAAGCCGAGGGGCCAGAAAAGGCTGCGGCTTGGACACGTCCTCCAAACCCAGAAAAGAATGGGAGACTATGCGGTGGTAATAGGTGCGTATTAGCTTGGATAGCCATTGTTACACCTCAACTAAGCAATGGGAAAGTCTGGTAACTCTACAGGACCATCAACTTCCAATGATAGTTTTAGCTCTACAGGTGACGTTCCAGTTGCGTCTTGAGAGTAGCTTATGTTTTGTACTACCGCCCTGCTGATAACTATACCAAGATTAGCATCCACGTTTATAAATAGAACCAGTGACACCATTGCACCTAGAGATAGTTCCAACTCGGTACCAGCCAATGCATACCCCGACAACTCAACCTTGGCCTCGCTAAGACCTATAAACCTCTTTACATCCCAAGCCAGTCCATAAGCAACCGGTGACTCGAATGTAGGTGCACCATATACCTCTGCACTAACTTCAAGAGACCACTCTTTTATATAGGCTACAACCTGGTTGCCAATTGCAACTCTACCTCCTATACCTGAGTAAAAAGACGAACTATGTGATAGCAAGCCAGTGGCCATTTGCTAGTCACCCCAAATTATGATGTATGTCTCTCTAGGCTCATTTCCCGATGTAGTCTGAACATTTAGTAATTTGTTACCAGATGTAGGTGCTGTGCCTACTTCACCCAACAATAGCAGTGGTGGATAGTTTAGACCTAACTTGTAAACGTTAGTATCCAGGTTGTAGCATCCAGTGTAACCATCTGTAGATGCCTTTCTGAAAACTATAACACCATTACTAGCGTTAGACTCATACTCAGGGAAAATAAAGAATCCCTTGGGTGTAAGTGTTGTAGAATTATACCCAGGCATCACAACAACGTTGCTTAGATCAATAGTTAGGTTCAAGCTTCCAGATACCTTTGCGGCGTAAAGCTTAGTAAAGGCAAACGGATCAGTGTTCTGTGGTGTGTTAGTCTTAGTAACCCTGGCAGCCTTGTTCCGAGAAAAAGAGCCATTCGCAGTCGTAAATCCAGACAACTGGAACGAAGTATTACCACTTAGCGAAAAATCTAAGGTTGACGAACGAAATTCAAACATGGATTGTCTCCATTCATTTTACACCAGATTTTCATCAACCTTTTCACCCTTGGGGAAAAGAAGCCGCAAGATAGTAACCACCTTTTCATCGATCGTGTTCGGTGTGGACTTTACAATCGCGTCCACCAGTGGGGAGTGCAGCAACTCAATAAACTCCCTGGAAAGCTTTCCCGAAAGCAAGGTCTTGGCGAGAGAGAGAATAAGCGAAATCTTGTTCATGGATAGACCCTCCCTTTTGATGGATATACGTTCTCAACACCGAAGTCTAAGCCAACTCTCCAAACTTGGTAATTCCAATCAGAAGATTGCTCTTGCAATGGTTCCTCAGATATTGAGGCAAAATACACAGGTGGATCAAAGCAATCATAAACGCTACGTGCAATCGCCTCACCAATAGTATAGTCTGGAATATCCCACAAACCCATTGATGGGGTAAGGAAGACTACAAGCAAATCAACACTTGACATAAATGTTTCAAATGTCAAAGGTTTGATCTCTAAACTATCAACACCCAGAATTATGTACCCCCTTCCTTTTTGTTGGTTTATCGTTGGGTCATCAGTCTCTATGTTGTGGAATTCCTTGGTCCTAGTGTAAGCAACAACCCTTATCTCTTTCGACCTACTTATAACTAGTGCTGAGTAGATATATCTACCATGTATGTCTCTCTGTGGAGACTCCTCAGAAACAACAGTACCTATCCTATTTGCAAGGTTGTGAGAGAAATACCTGACCAACCTGGCTATATCAAGGTTCATAGACCAGTACCTAGAATCTCAAGCAAGAGGATCACGCATTCCTCAATCTTGCGCGGTTCGTTTAGGGAGTAAGCTGCTAGCTCGTCAAGCAGGCCTTCAGGAATAGCGAAGTAGATGAAATCCACAATCGTTTCTCGGTTAGTAACAATATCTCCTTCAATAGTCCACAGTGTGATATACTTTGACGCAAGATAGACGATTATCTTTTTCTGTAGCTCCAGCCTTTCCTTGCACCCTAAACACGCATTGTCTTGTGTCTGCAGCAAGGGTTTTAGTGAATCTACATTCCCAGCCCAAACATTTGCAGGAAAGCCCCTGCTCATTGTACAGCACACTGCACCAAGCCATTCACCCTTGTAGTTGAAGATTCCACCACCTGAGTCTCCAGACGACACGTTCAGGTAGTAAACGTTTTGCTTGCGTCCTAGTTGCACTACGTACCCCTTTTCAATGTTCCCAGGTTTATCGACACCAAATCCGCAATGCCAGACCTTTTCACCTACGATTGCTTTAGCTAGACCGACAGTATTCAGTTTGCTCTTGCTTTTTCCCCGTAGGACAGACAGGTCAGCATCGCGGTCGATAGCGACTACGTATGCATCGAAAGCGGGATTATTACGCGGTGTAACTCTAATCTTCTGACCAATGCGACTCACACAATGTGCAGCAGTCACTAAAGTCACATCTTCACCTAACTGTGCAATCGCAGTTGCAGAGCACATTGCAACTCCAGTTTCGATCTTGACCACAGCCTTGTACGCGTTCCAGTTTTCATTAGGTTCACCTTGATCGGGTTTAGGCTTGGCGTCCGGTTCAGGTTTAGGATTGGGTTTTGGCTCTGGTTTAGGTTCAGGCTTAGGTTCACCCTTTCTGGGAATAATAACTACAACGATATTCTCAAACTCAATCCTGTAATCTTCATAAACCTTTACAACCTTGACAACGTACTTACCAGGTGCACCTGTGAAAACAATTATAAGCTTGTTGTTTTCCCTAAATGTTCGCACACTCAACCCCAAAGGTGGATCAACACTAAGATTCTTTACCCCACCTTCTAGTGCAATCTCAATAAAACCTAGCTTGTGCTCTTCAAACTGATATTCCGCGTTATTCAGTTTGGACACTCTTGGTGGAACAAGGCAACGCGTGGACGCGTTGCAACGCAGTGAAGCAGAAAGCGTAACACTCAAAGCAGTGAGCACGGAGAAGCACAGCAACCTGATCATCGTTGAATCCCCTCACGCATGAGAATTAGTTTCAACTTGAACACCTGTTGAA
>Ga0272447_1001696_pt1 | contig 13341 bp, 8 predicted proteins | sample YNPCB0133_FD_194589 | JGI IMG/M metagenome (GOLD analysis project Ga0272447, IMG submission 194589) | Hot spring microbial mat communities from Yellowstone National Park, WY, United States - YNP-CB-013-3 | ecosystem: Environmental > Aquatic > Thermal springs > Hot (42-90C) > Sediment | place... | reverse complement strand
ATACAAGGACAACGTGCTCATCCGACCGCAGTCCGAATATATCGGCCCCCTCAACGTCCATTACGTGCCGATTGACCAGCGCCCTTGAGCAAGGCTCATCCTTGATGCCTGCGCGTGGCCGGTCTTTCGTCCAATCAGAGGCGTATACCGCTCCAGAGGCAAGAATAGCGGCGTCTTCCATGCCTTGCTTCACCGGCCCAGGCTTGATTAGGTGGGGAGGAGCGGGTGATGATGTGCTGGGATGATGAACACACCGATCACGCAATAACCACCCAAGAACGCACGACCCAAACTCGACCCTTCGCTGGTGCGATGTGCTGTGATGTCAACCCGCTCCTAACCACGATTCTAACGCAAGGCTAGACAAACCCTGGACAAAGATTAGACAAACCGGAGAGGCGATGGCCAAGACGATGCTCGTGAAGAACGCCGACGTGTTGGTGACCATGGACGCTGAGCGCCGCGAGATTGCGCGCGGCGGCCTATACATCGAGGACAACCAAATCGTCGCCGTGGGTTCAACCGAGGCGCTGCCCAGCACAGCAGATGAGGTGCTCGACCTGACGGGGCACATCGTCCTGCCGGGGTTGATCAACACGCACCACCACATGTATCAAACGCTCACCCGCGCCCTGCCGGCGGCACAGGACGCCGAGCTCTTCGGCTGGCTGCGTGCGTTGTATCCGATTTGGGCGCGCCTGACCCCGGAGATGATCGCGGTCTCGACCAAGACGGCGATGGCTGAGCTGCTGCTCTCCGGCTGCACCACCACCAGCGACCACCTGTACGTCTTCCCGAATGGCTGCCGGCTGGACCACAGCATCGAGGCCGCGCTGGAGATGGGGATGCGCTTCCACGCCAGCCGCGGCGCGATGAGCGTGGGCGAGAGCCAGGGCGGATTGCCGCCCGATAGCGTCGTCGAAGCAGAAGACGCGATCCTCAAGGACACCCAGCGATTGATCGAGACGTATCACGATCCCTCGCGCTACGCCATGTTGCGCATCGTGGTCGCCCCTTGCTCGCCGTTCTCGGTCAGCCGCGACCTGATGCGCGAGTCGGCGCGGCTGGCGCGCGCATACGGTGTCTCCCTCCACACCCACCTGGCCGAGAACGACAACGACGTGGCCTATAGCCGCGCCCAATTTGGGATGACGCCGGCGGAGTATGCCGAGGACCTGAGCTGGGTCGGCGCGGATGTCTGGCACGCGCACTGCGTGAAGCTGGATGACGCCGGCATCGCCCTCTTCGGGCGCACCGGCACCGGCGTGGCGCATTGCCCGTGCTCCAACATGCGGCTGGCATCGGGGATTGCGCCGGTGCGCAAGATGCGCGCGCACGGTGTGCCGGTGGGCCTGGGCGTGGACGGCTCAGCGTCTAACGACGCCGGCCATCTGTTGAACGAAGCGCGGACTGCCATGCTGCTGCAGCGGGTCGGCTACGGCCCGGACGCGATGACCGCGCGCCAGGCGCTGGAGCTGGCCACCATCAGCGGGGCGCGCGTGCTGGGCCGCGACGACATCGGCGCGCTCGCGCCGGGCATGGCCGCGGACTTCGTCGCCTTTCGCCTGGACCAGCTCGCCTTTGCCGGCGGCCTGCACGATCCGGTGGCTGCGCTGGTGTTCTGCGCGCCGGTGAATGTGGCCTACAGCGTCATCAACGGGCGCGTGGTCGTCCGCGAAGGCCAGCTCACGACCGTAGACCTCGGCCCGCTTCTGGAGCAGCACAACCGCCTGGCCCGCGCGCTGGTCAACGGCGAGCCGTAGTGTGCGTGCCTTGACTGGCCCGCACCTGCTCGATCAGCCTGGCGATGATGTCGTAGCGCCCGAAGGCAGGGATGAAGTAAGCCCCCTGCACCACATCGCGCAGCGCCTCCAGCGTCTCCAGGGCGATGCGCATCCCTTCTGTGCGCGTCTTATTGCCGACGCTGCTCAGGCGCTGGATGATCTGATCCGGCACGACCATGCCGGGCACCTCGTTGCGCAGGAACTGGGCGTGGCCGACGCTGGCCAGCGGCAGGATGCCCACCAGGATCGGCAGGGTGAGCGGACCGCACGTCTGCCGATAATAATCGAGGAACGCCCGCGCGAGCTGGGGGTCAAAGACCGGCTGGGTGAGCGCGAAGTCCGCGCCAGAGTCGATCTTCTTCTTGAGCAGTTTCGCTTCTTTCTCGAAATCTTCCGGGGTGAGGTTGGCCGCGACGCCGACGAAGAAGGCGCATGGCCGGCCGATCGGCTGGCCCAGGCCGTCTTGGCCGGTGTTCAGGCGCTCCTTGATCATCTGCACCAGGCCAGTGGGCACGATGTCGTGGCTGTCGTTGGCCTGTGGATAGTCGCCGATGCGCGTCGGGTCGCCCATGGTGACGAAGACGTTGCGGATGCCGAGCGCGTGGGCAGCCAGCAGGTCGCCCTGGATGCGCAGCAGGTTGCGCCCGCGCACGGGGAAGTGCAACACGGTCTCGATATCCGCGCCGGCTTGCACGCGATACGCCGCGGCCAGGCCGGTCATGCGCATGCGCGCCATTGGCATATCGGAGATGTCGAGCACGGTCGCGCCGGCTTCCTTCAGCATCCGCGCCGTCTCCTCCACCTCGGCCGTGTCGGCGCCTTTGGGCGGCTCCACCTCGACCGTCACCACGAATTCCCCTTCGGCCAATGCCTGGGCCAGCGTCGTGGGGAAGCGCGTGTCATCTAATGGTGGGGATTGGCGCTCCGCCCGGCGGGTGACCGCGGCATGGACGTGCTTCGCTGCTGACTGGGCCAACGCATCCAGCGCAGCGCGCATGGCGCGGATGTGGGCGGGCGTCGTGCCGCAGCAGCCGCCCACCAGGCGCGCGCCGGCTTGGACGAAGCGGCGCGCATAGTCGGCAAAATAATCGGGCGTCGCAGGATAGAACAGCCGCGCGCCGCGCGCCTCCGGAAAGCCAGCGTTGGGCACGGCAGCCAGCGCCGGCCCCTCCGCATCACCGGCGAGGACGTCGGCCATCCCTTGGATCACTTCCAGCACGCCGCGCGGGCCGGTGGAGCAGTTCGCGCCGATCAAAGCTGGCCGATGCGCGATCAGCGCATGCGCGGCTTGCTGTGGCGTGATGCCCAGCAGGGTGCGCTGGTCGCGGTTAAAGGTCATCAGCGCGACGATCGGCAGGTCGCAGACATCGCGCGCCGCGCGCAGCGCGATGGCGATCTCGGCCAGGTCGGAGAACGTCTCGAAGATCAGCAGGTCGGCGCCAGCCTCGGCCAGGGCGGTGATCTGCTCGCGGAAGACGGCATACGCCTGGTCGGCGCTCAGGCTGCCCAGCGGGGCGAGGTTGACCCCCAGCGGCCCGACCGCGCCGGCGATGTAGGCATCGCGTCCGGCCTCGCGTGCGCCTTCGCGGGCTAGCGCCACCCCGCGCGCGGCGATCGCCGCGACCGAGCCTTCCAGGTTCCAGTTGGCCAGCCGGACGGCGTTCGCGCCGAAGGTGTTGGTCTCCAGGACCTCCGCGCCGGCGGCGGCATACTGGCGGTGGATGTCCAGCACGACCTCTGGATGCGACAGGTTGAGGGCGTCGTAGCACACGCTGAAGTCGAAGCCGCGCGCGTAGAGCATGGTGCCCATCGCGCCGTCGGCCAGCAGCGGGCGCTCAGCCAGGTGGGTGAGGAAGTCTTTACTGGCAGTCATTCGCAGATCATACGCCTAGGCAGGTTTTCTCAGGAAGACAATGCTTTCGCGGGCCGGCTCGCGTCCGAAGCACTTCATTTGTTGGGCGCTGTTGTTGCGCAGGCGCGCCACCCACGTTTGCTCGTGTATAAAACCTAACTGAGCAGCCAGATCGATCAGAATCTCATCCACATAAATCATCACTCCACCATGGCGGACATTCCCGACGACGAAGGCGCATATTGCATTGTCCTTTAACCGTCTGCTCAGCGCTTTGAGCGTGAGCCAGAGGTCCTGGAAGTACCCCTGTAACATTCCTGACACGCGCGGGTCAGTCTGGCTTGGCAAGGTGGCCAGCGCCTTCCGGAGCTTGGCGGGAGGCCGATAGCCATCTGTCGGCAGTTGAGGTGACTTCGCTTCGATATTGGAACGCAAGGCGTGGTGGCGAATGTGTTTGATCTCCTCGTCGCTTAAACCCAGCGAGAGCAGCTCTATGTGAAAGATGCGCGAGTAATCGTGGCGGTTCGGGTAGGGCGGTGAGGTGATAACCAGGTCAAAGCTGCTGCGCACGTGCCGCAGCCGGCGCGCGTCTTCTAGGAATACTTTTGCGCGCAATTTTTTATCAGGTGCGATGTCCTCGATTTGTAGACGGCTCTGCTCCTCAAACCATCGAGCGATCATGTGGCTTTGGTCTGCTTTCTCCACCCAACGAAACCAGCCGCCGTCGGGCGCGGCTCGGCTGACCCGTTGCTGAACCCGTAGCAGGGCCAGGCGAAAGAAGCTGGCTGCATCTTCAGGGAGAGCACTTATCCTGTGTCGCAGCCCAAGCAAATGGCGGAGTTCCTTTCTGGTGAACGCTTTGGTCAGCCGTGCCGGCAGCGCCGGCAGCGTCGCCTCCGGCCTATAGGCCATGATGTCCTGCAGTTGGGCCTCGAGCATGGCTTTGTCCAAATGCGCCAGCTTTGCCTGGCTGACGAATACGCTCAACGGCGAAAGATCAACACCTACAGCGCGGTAGCCCAAGTCGCAAGCGCGTCGAACTGTAGTGCCTGCCCCAACGAACGGGTCAAGGACGCTGCCTCGCGGCGGCAGAGGATACACCCTCAAAATCTCATCCACGAGTTGGGGCGAGAAGCTGTGCGGAAACCAAAACCAGCGATGCACCGGCTGCGCCTTGAGCAACTGCGGGGTGACGCAATCACGCAGCTCAAGGCGATATTCAAATCCCTTCGGCAGCCGCGGCAACTGAGCGTGCCTCATTTTGCGGCTCGGCTTTGTCGGAACGGCGGTCGTGGGAAGCGGATTTTGACCGGCTGGCGGTAGATGGGGTGCGAGAGAATCAGCTCGCCCTTGTCCAGCCGCGTGAGGTGATAACGGATGTCTTGATCGAGGAAGCGGTAGTTGCCGGCGTTGATCTCAGCGCTGTCGCTGCGCCCCAGGACCTTGGTGGCCGAGTTGCCCGTCACGCGCTCATGCACTGCGCTGAGGAATTGCTGGGCCGAGAACAGGATCATGCCGAAAGACCGCCCGCGCTCGGCGATGTCCAACACCTGTTCCAGGATGGGGGAGTCCTTCCCCTGCCCACGCGCCGGCGCATACTTGTTCAGCTCGTCTACGAAGATGATAACTTTCTCCGGGGGCGTATAGTCGTCGAACGGCAGCATCTCGCCCGAATACAGGCCGTAGACCGTGCGCAGCACATCACCAAAGACCAGGGTTTGCTCTTCGGGCGCGAGCCGAGCGATGTCCACCACATAGGTATGCCCGCCCTTGATGTTGCCAATTTCTTTTTCGATGGTGGTCATGCGGGTGAAGAGCTGCGAGACGAAGATGCCGGTTTGCCGAGTCTTGACCACCCTGCGCAGCAAGCGCAGGAAGCGCCCGACGCTGGAGGGGTGGATGTTTTGGAATTTCTGCGGTATGCCTTGCTGGACCAGCGGCGGCTTGGTCAGCAGGTCGTCCCACGTCTGCACCGCCCGCCAGGCTGGCTCATTCCCACTCAGGCCGCTCATGATCTCGCCGATGATCGCGCCTAGGGTGTCGTTTGGGTCGGGAATGTCTGAGAAGAGTAAGTCCAGCTTGGGCGCTGTCTCGCGCAAAGCATAGGCATACACCTTATGCTGCTGAGGCAACGGGTCAGCGAAGCAGTTCGGTCTGCCTGTTGTATGCGTCTGCTTCCCGTTCGGCAGAAGGTAGTGGACGCGATCTGCTGGCCATGGCTTTGGCTCCAAGCCAAGCTGCGCCCACAGCGCTTTCTCCTCCTCTAAAAGCTCGCGCGGTTCGTGGATGTGCAGCAGGTCGTCGTATTTGACGTTGAGCAGGATCACCGCGATCTCATCCTGCGCGCTCTTCTGCAGCAGGGCCTGGATGAGGAACATCGCATACGACGTCTTGGTGGCCAGGCCGGAGATGCCGGAGATGTTGACGTGGCCCGCTTCCGGGCCGAGCACGAAGTCCCGGTCGAGGTAGGCCACGGCCTGCGCGCCGTTGCTCAACTGGATCAAGCCGGCCGGCACGCGCCGGCCCTCCGGGATGCCGTCAATGCCCAGCGCCCGATGAATATCCTCCTCGTCGGCGAAGTAAACCCGTGACTCGTTCCGCACCGGCATGTAGATATCCGCGCTGTTGGAGAGCACGGCCGCCTCGGCCACGTTGGCGCCCTGCCGCGGGGTTTGCGGCGGTTCGTTGACCTCCTCGCCGAAGTCGTTGGAGATCAGATTCGCCAAGTGGCTGCCAGCGTCGGTGAAATGCTTGATGTTGGTCACCAGGCCAAACGTGCGACTTGGTTCGTTGCTGCCCTCGGCTGGAAAGTGTTCAGCAGCGACGATGTCAAACGGGTTGACGGTTTGATCAGGGTGGATCCAGAACTGGAACTTCTCAGCAGTGTTGGGGTCGCGGTCAGTCGCCGACCCGCGTCCGATAGGGTGATTATCCTTTTTAGTCGTCATATCCTCTAAGCAGACTTGAACGGCCAACGGATGCCAGACTTGAGCGCGTCTTCGGAGTAGAACAGGGAACGAACCACTCGTTCAGCGATGTAGATGGGGTAGAGATGCGCGTGCCAGCGCCCGTCGCGGCCATAGGGCGTGACCCGCCGCTCGGCGACCAGCCAGCCGCTGATCTCGTCCACCATGTCGCTGTTCAGCAATTGTCTGCCAGGGTTGGGCATCTCCACCTTGACCACGCCCATGAGCGGATAGTCCAACCCTCTTTGCGGTCGGATGCGCACATACCAGAACACGATCTTGCCCTCGTCGTTGCGAGAGAAGACCAGGGTGCGTTGGTTCTCTTGAAGGTCTTTGAGTAGCCCGAATAGGTTCAGCGTCTTGCTCCGCGGCCCAGTGCCTAACTTAAACAGGCTGTCGCGCCGGAAAGTCTTGGCCACGCCGACCAACGGTGCGCCATCCCAATCCTCGAATTCGTTGCCCAAGCTGCCGTCTATCACCAGCCATCCGCCGTCTTCGCGCTGAACGGAGCGCGCCAGGTCGAGTTCCAGTTCGCGCATGTGCCAGTTGGCGCGGTGCGCGCCGCGCGGCCTGGCTTCCTGAAGGTTCTGCGCATCGGCATAGCGATTGTTGGTGGCGCTGTCACACAACGCATAACCCTTCGTGCCCTTGATCGCACCTTCCAACGCTTGCCAGAGTGTATCGGACACCTGACTCTTCTCCAGCGTCAACAGGATCGCGCGCCGGCTGGCGGCGACGCGAATCCGGCCGTCGTCTTCGCGCTTCACCATCGCTGCGCCCACTTGTGAAACCTGCACGGGCGTGGCGCGGTTGTGCTCCAACACAGTGCCGATGAAATACGTCCTGGCTGAGCCATCGAGGAAGTAGCGAAATCCGTGCTTCTCTGTGCGGTGAATTGGCCGAACGGTGCGGTAGAGCGCACGTATGTCCGTCTCCCACACCTTCTCGACATCGGGTTGGCCGCCGGTTTTTTGGTCGTAGATCTCGTCCAGGTCCGACGTGACCATGTCCACCACCGCCTGGCCGGTGGCCGGCAGCACCTCCGCTTGACTGACCAACACACCCAGCGCGCCCTGAAGCGGTTGAAAGGGATTTGCCATGCCAACAGCTAGTCTAGCTCAGGGCATGGCTGCCGACAACCATCCCCCTGCTGCGCGACCATCTCGCAGAAATAGTCCAGGCTGCGGTTGTTCCGTCTGGCTCGGTCAAGGTCGAGGTGTTCGGCAATTTTGGCGCCCTCAGACTTAACGGCACTTCCACTCATCCTCGCCAATCTTCGGTTCCCCTTGCGCCCGCTGATCTGGCGCACAATATGCGCGATTCCATCGCGCGCCTCGCGGGGGGAAAGCGCTTCGGTCTGGCGGACATCAGGGCGGTAATCCGCTGGGCCGGAGAAAGCTTTGACGATCGCCTGAGGGTCGCTGAGCAACCAGGCTTCCAGGCAAGAGCGCACCTCCACCCGCACCAGTCTGAGCTGTTTGAGCGGATCGCTGGCTGGGAGGCACACGACGTGATTGCACAACTGTTGGAAAGCCTCCTGAAAACGGCGGCGCGCATCAACCCGTGCCTGTGCAGCGTCATGCCCTTCGTGATCCAGGGCAAAGATAACCTGCTGGCAACCGCTGCGCTGCGCGCATCGCGCCAAATCTAGCAAGTCCCCAAAAGAGGTCAGTTCGTTGAGCGTCACTCTGGCCACGTGAACGGAAAGCGCGCTAGACCCAAGGGCTTTGGTCGCTAAGCTTCGATAAGCCTCGCACAGCTTGTCTTCGACGAAGATTTGGATGTCGGGCATGCGACTGCCCTCTCACACAAAGCGGCGCCGCACGGCTTCGCCGAGCCGATACCGCTCCAGCCAGGGGGTGAATGTCCCGGACGTGGCGGGGATGAACTGCGTCCTGCCCAGCTCATCCCGCTCTGCGAGGTAGACCTGTAGATAGTCCCGTTCCTCGCTCAGGTCGAAACAGTCCATGAATTCAGGGTTGTGGGTGGTGACCAGAACTTGAGGGGTGAAACCGTCCTCGTTTGGATCGTCCTGCGCCTGTGACACGGCCTGGCGCAATACGTCGGCCAGGTGGAGCATCAGCCGAGGATGCAGACCATGATCTGGCTCTTCTAGACAAGCCAGCGAGACGGAGCGATCTCCGAACAGCAGCGCCAGGTATGCCAGCAATCGGATCGTCCCATCGGAGGCGCTTTGCGGTGGTACGGGGCGCGCTTCGCCGAAGGGCGCTTCACGGAAGGAATAACGCGCGCTCTGGCCCCCACGTTCTGCGTCGTGCTCGACCAGCAGCTTCTCGGGAAGCCCGATGCAATCCGAGAGCAGCTCGGCGATGGCATCGAAGTCATCGGGGCGCAGCCGCCAGAGCGCATACAGGAAGGCGCTCAGGTTGGATGCGTCCTCCGCCAGGGGTGGAACCTCTTCGGGGTATTCCGGGATGAAGGCCTCTTGCCGCGCGCGGGCGAGCGCGATGTCGAAGATGCGCCACCCTGCGATATGGCGGTAAATGGCTTGCGCCTGGGGCAACGGCAAATCGGGCCCCACCGCGCGCAGCGTCAGGATACGACTAGAAGTAGAAGGCGCACGAAAGGTAGTAGAAGGTTGTGCTCTATTACCCTGCGAGTCAATATAATATTGAATTATGTCTTTAGACCTACGGTAAACAGCCCTCTTGCCTTCTGGTGAATTAAAAATTAAATATTCTTTATCTACTTTGATGTATTCATTGCAGCTTAAAGTGATCCTGTATTCGCCTAATAGCCGTCCCAGATCGCCAAAAGCACAAGCAAACCCCAGCTTATTAGGGCGCTGACCAAACAGATCATCCATGCCATACCACAGCAGATGGTCTATCTGGCTGTCGTAGGCCTGCCACTCCAGCCGATCGCCGGCGACCGCGTCGTGCAGGAAGCGCAGCGCCTTGAAGAGGTTCGATTTCCCGCTGGCGTTCGGGCCAATGATGATGGTCAGCGGCTTGAGCGCCAGGTCAACCTCATACAGGCTGCGGAAGTATTGGATCTGCAGACGGCTCAAATACATAGACTATTCCTTCAACTCCTCCAAGCTTGCTTGGAGCGCCGTCAACTCGTCGTCCGTTAGCCCCCAGGCCCGCGCTGCTGCGCGGTCAATCGCTGCCTCAATCTCTCTCAGCGCGTCTTCGTCGTTCGACGCGCGGATCGCGTGAGCGCGTCGGGATAGCTCTGATAACTCCTGGTGGGTGGCATCCTCTGGGCTGAACTTGGGTAAGCGGATGTTCTCGAGGATATGAGGTGTGCCGAAGCTCTTGCCGCCGACCTGCGAGTATGCGTGCGCTGCGAACTGGAAGGGCGCTGAGTTCACAAGCGCGCAGACATAGTGGGCTTCGCTGTCACACATCAACGGCACAAGCGACACGATGTGTTGTGGAATGATAAGTTTGCCATCTAGGCTGGATACGACGGATGCTTCTATCCGGTTGCCCATGTTGGGCCATACCACCTTCCACGGAGCGAAGGTGTACTCGCCGACATTAAAGATGGAGTAGAACGGTCCGGTCTCGACCACCTGGCTGCCCTGCTTGCGGGTGAAGTAGCGCTGGAAGCCGGAGCGCTGGCGCAGTTCCTTTTCAAAGCGCTTGAGATAGGCCCAGGTTTTGGGATAGCAGGTTTGCATGATTTGAGGGTCCAGGCCGCGCCGCGTTTGCGGGTCCTGCGTCATCAGCAAGTAGGCCAAGGGTTGCGCCTGCCAGCGCCGTATATCGCGCCCGCGCAGCAGAGGATGGAGCAAGTCGGGTTCCAATTCCATATTTATTGATTTCACTTCGCGCTTTGCCTCCTCTGCCAAGTTGCGCATTATCCACAATCCGTCGGGACGAACGGTAACTCGCTCGAGCCAGTAAATGCCATTAGCCCAAGTAGTTACACCGGCCCGTGCCTGATAATCTGATTTCCCCAGCACCTTTTCGATGGCAGCGAGCGCATATGGGCGAGCGGTGAGCCAGGCGCTGGTGGGGTCGTTTTTATCCACCGGCGCAGCCTGGAGCTGCAGGCGGCGGGTCTGCGCCGACACCTCCTCCAGCGTGCTGTCGTAATCCAGGCCCTGTCCCCGGCTGGTCTTCTGCCAGTAGGTGTAGGGGACGGGATAGCGGGTGGCTTCGCCTTTGCGCAGCACGAAGACGCTGGTGCGCGTGCTGGCGCCTTCAAAGACCTGTAGACGGCTGAGGTCGTCCACGTGCACGACCTGCAGAGGCGCTCCATCCTGGCCCAAGCGAAAGCGCCGGAAGCCCTGGCCGGCGCCGGCGGTCTTCCAGGCGCTTTGGGTGATCACGAAGGCGAGCTTGCCGCCTGGTTTTAGATAGCGGTCGGCGACGACGTAGGTCATCAGGGTGGAGAGGTCCTTCTTCCCCTTGCCCAGGATGGTGTCCATGCCGGAATGGACGAACAGGCCGTATTCCTGCCACAGTGGGGCAGAACGTTCGCGGTAGGTCGGTGGCAGGCTCTCCCAGTTGATCCAGGGTGGGTTGCCGACCACGTAGTCGAAGGGTTCGAGGAAGAGCGGCATGAAGGCGTTCTTGACCACGCGCGCCCAGACGCCGTTCAGGCCCTGCTGGTGCAGACGGCGCAAGGTCTCGAACAGGTCGCGCAAGACCGCCTGATCCTGGTTGCCCAGGTTTGGCAGGTCGGCGCGGCAGCGGGCGAGGAAGGCTGCGGTCTCAAAGCCGCCGCGCACGTATTCGTCGAGCAAGTCGGTCAGCCGCTCCAGGCCGGCGCGGGTGTTGACCGCGGCGGGGACGGGCAGGTTGCCGACGGCGGTCTCGAGAATGCGGCGGTCTTGTTCAAAAAGTTGTCTGCCTTCCACTGGGGTGAGGATGCTATCGGCCAGGTAGATGGGAAGCTCCACCTCGCGGCGGCGATAGGGGAGCAGGTCGGCGATGGCGAGCAGGAGGTTGACGCGCGCAGCCATCACTGCCAGCGGGTTGAGGTCTATGCCGGCGATATGATTCAGGATGATCTCCAGCGTATCGGCCTCGGCCATGCCGAGCTGTTGGCAGTTGGCTTTGAGCGCGCGGGCCGCCAGGATCAGAAAGGTGCCCGAGCCGCAGGCGGGGTCCAGCAGACGCTTGTTCGGTGTGGGGATGCGCGCACCCGGCTTGGGTAGCTGGAAGAGCGGCTCGCCCAATTGGTTAAGCAAGCGCTCGGCCAGCCAGTCAGGGGTGTAGAACTCGCCCAGGTCGTGGCGGATCTCGCGCGGCAGGAGGTAGTGGTAGAGCTTCTTGAGCAGGTCGCGGGCCAGGAGCGGGTCATCCCGAACGGTCACCGGGTTGTATTCGGCCAGCCGCGACAGCACTTGGCTCAGAGCAGCTTCCACACCTTTGTCCCAGGCGTGCAAATACCAGGCGAAGAAGTCGCCTTCCAGGAGGTTCTTCAAGCCAAGAGCGCGGAAGATGTCGCCATTCTCCAGCTTTTGCAGCTCTTGGCGCAGCGCTTCGCCGCGCATCCCAGCCACGGTGGTCAGGGGCGTGGCGCCCAGGCTGCCGGCTGCGTAGGCCTGGAGCACTAAGCGGGCGATGTTTTTGACAAGGAAAGCAAAATAAGTCTGCAAGGCAAAGAAGAAGCGCGGCATGTCGGCATCTTCGAGCTTAAGCCCCATGCCCTTGAAGAAAGCGCGCAACTCCGACCGATGGGCGACTTTGCCAGCAGCAGCCTCGGCGCCAGCGGTCTCACCAAAGAACAAGCGCCATTGCTCAAACAGGCGCGCCGTCAGGCCATCCGGATGTCGTGCCAGCGCGCGATAGAGGGCAGCGGTCACCTGCTGGCTGAGGACGTTCTGATTGCCAAAGTCCTCAACCAGATTCTGAGGGATGAGGGCGCGGCCGGAGGCAAGCGAGAAGAGCGCGCGCAGGAAGCGCTCGCAAGAGGCTTCGTTGACCGCCAACGGTGGCTCGACGTTCCAGCGTCCCTGGTGGTAGCGCACGAAGATGAAGTAGTGCCCGTCAAACGCCACGCCGAGCAAACGGTCACGGTCATGGCGCTCAGCCTTGGCCAGCCCCTCGATATAAGTTTTTACCTGCTCAACGGCGTGCGCAGTTTGCTTGTGGTTTAAGTTGTCCCGCAGCACACCAGGCTTCTCATACTCAATAACCAGGCGGTTATACACAGCGTCTGCTCGCCCGTCGATCAGGGTGTATTGCTCGTAGAAGAGCAAATTCACCCCTAACCACTTGGACAAGCGTTCAATCTCGTTGTTGATTTGGCGCTCGAATTCAGCTTCGTTGCGGGATTGCGCGGCAGCGACTTTGACCAGCTCGGCGAAGCGAGGAGACTGCTTGCGAATTTGCTCGGTTCTTTCGAGGATATCCATGGCCCAGGATCTGGCTTGCTGTGCGCTTTTTGACGGAGGAGCCGCGCTCGCTTGGAGTTTGTGAAACCGCTTACCGCTGCGCCCGCACGGTCAATAGCTGTGGCTCCACGTTTTGGACGCCAGGCAGGCGGGCCAGATCGGGGATGCCACGCAGGGCCTCGGCGGCGTCCTGGTCGGCGCGCTCCAGCCAGCCGGCGTTCGGCGCATAGGGCAGCACGTGGGTGATCACATAGCCCAGCTTGCGGAACGCCTCGGCGTGCGCCTCCAGCGACGCCTCGTCGTCCAGCCGCACAAAGATGCGGCCGGTGGGCACGAACATCACCCCGCCGCTGCCCATATAGACGGCGCCGGCGTCGGCCGTCGGCGCCGGCTCGCCGCGCATCACCAGATATGTCACGCCGT
>Ga0272447_1001693_pt1 | contig 13344 bp, 12 predicted proteins | sample YNPCB0133_FD_194589 | JGI IMG/M metagenome (GOLD analysis project Ga0272447, IMG submission 194589) | Hot spring microbial mat communities from Yellowstone National Park, WY, United States - YNP-CB-013-3 | ecosystem: Environmental > Aquatic > Thermal springs > Hot (42-90C) > Sediment | place... | reverse complement strand
GAAGAGGGCTCTTGGGTTATGCTTCCTCAACGTCTCCAAGATCCTGAAGGTCCCCTCCGCATTTCGGGCGAAATCCTCCTCAGGGTAGTCGACCGACTTGAAGGTCGAGACCTGGGCGGCGCAGTGTATTACTATATCGGCGTCGGCCACGTCGTCTTTGGATAGGGTTTTCACGTCTTTGACTACTATCTCTGCGTCGGGTGGTAAGTTCGATTCACGTCCAGCTGAGAGGTCGTCGACAACCCTCACCGTGTATCCTTTCACGAGAAGCTGTTGAACGACGTGAGAGCCTATGAACCCCGCCCCACCCGTTACTACCACGTGGCCCCCCAAACCTCAGACACCTCTGCCAACCATCCCTACCCCACCTTAAGTATCTTGAATAAACTGTAGACTGGCCGCTCAGCCTTATCGGGTTGCTACATCTTTAATGGCTCACAGTTTGCCCGATGTGGTCGTGATGACTGTTAAGCTTTTGGCCGCCTTTGTATTCGCCGTAGTCAGGTACAGGGTTGTTAAGCTTGGATCTGTGCGTGGGCGCTTGGCGGTGTGGCTGTTTTACGTACCTGCCTACAGGTTTCTGAGGGCCGCTGGATTTCTCGCCGGCCTTCTATACTGGCTTGCCGGTAGGGGCTGGGCCCGAGTTGAGCAGGTAAAGGTAGCCGAGCTTGTCACGGAGTTTACTGGTTAGAGCCTATTTTTGCTTAAACTTTAATCTGGGTATCGGAGGCATTACCCTGAATTGAATAGAACGCGAGGAATGGGTTCGGTCCCTAAGCGTCTACGCCAGCCAGCTGTTTGTGATGTTTTGCGGAGGGCTGTGTACATAAACCCCCTCTTGATATCGCATATCTTGTTTAAAGCTGTATTCAGGTATCCCATGTACTTGATCGTCCTGCTGACATTTGTTAGGAACGTTCGTGACATGTTTGAGCTGTTTCTGTATAGGAGCAGGGTTAAGGAGCTCGAGTTCAGGTTCGGCCTTGGAAGGCATAAACTAGACCTAGACTATGTGTTGGTTTTCGCAGAGTTACTGCTACGCGGCATATTCGTTTACAGGGTTAATGGGAAATTGCTGGCACGTTTTAAGGGTGGTCTTGTATCGCTCCCAGCTGTAGGACTCGCATCTCTTTTGACAGAGCCGTTTGAGAAACTTTACAGGGTCTTTGATTATAGGGGAAGGGTTTTGGATGTTGGCGGTTATCTCGGCGAGACCGCATACCTGTTCAAGAAATGGGGTGCTGAAGAGGTTGTGGTTTACGAACCTGAACATCAACTGGCCAAACATGTCCGTGAGACGATGCAGCTAAACAAAGTTAAAGGGGTGGTCTACGAGTCTTTTGTAAATTGCAGCACGTCACATAACAGCGTCGGATGGATCTACGTGCTTAAGGTCGGGTTCGAGGTTGCTAAGGTCTATTGCGAAGGATGTGAAAAACATCTATTGAGTCTACCCGACGACCTCATCAGAAAGGTTCCGAAGTGGGTGATAGAATGCCATGGACCGGAAACGCTTAGACAGTTGTGTGAGAAGTTTCTGAAGGCCGGATTTAAGGTAACGTTCAAACCCTATGCTTGGAATAAGGGAATTTATCAATTAGTTGCCCGAGATAAGGACTTCAATCCTCAAACCAAGCTACCCAGAACGCAGTTGTTTATTATGACTGCACGATTGTCTTAGCACTTGCTAAGAATGCTTCTCCTCTGATAACGTCTGTAGAGGAGCCATTCAAGGACCCACTTAACCCTCCGAGCAACTTCCAACGGGTTTTTCCTCCATATCAGCTTCCGTAATGGCAGGTACCTGTGTTCAAGGTAGGCCCACGTGAGGTGTTTCTGGTTGAGCAGGTAGCGTGGGTTGGAACGTTCCTTTAGATGGATCAGTTGGATATCGTTTGGTGAGAACGGAATTTGCGTGCAACCCAGTCGAAGTAATCTTAGGCGTAGTTCTATCGTTTCCCCCATGGTTGGTTTATACCTCTCATCATAATCGCCAACCGATATGAAAATGTCTGACCTTACTATGAGAAGATGTGGTGGATCGTGCCATACGAACCCCTATTCACTCACTAACCCTGTGCAGCAGGTCCAAGAGTTAATGGAAATTCGGTGAGGCGTCGTCATCTATGAAGCAAGATACTCTACCGCGATCAGACGCCGCCCCTGTATTCCTTGTCCTTGAGGCGTTTCTCCATCACCATATCCTTCGAGACGATCAGCTCGATGCCCAGTCTCTCCAGCTCTCCGGCTGTTGGGAGGGACTTTAGTGTGGGAGGATTATCTGAGAGCGTCGGAATTATTATAGAGCATCAAGGAGTCTTTACCACGGGACCTCACCCTTACAGGCAAGCAGATGAAATCTGTTAGAGTTTGGGTCTGGATATAGTGGGACTATCTTGAAACCATGTCTTGCTAATGCCCGCATTATCTCCCAGCTCTCTCGACTTCCATACCTATAATGGACCTCAACCACCATGTTCTCAACCTTGGAAAGGTCTAGGCTTGGGTCGGTCAAAACCTGGTATTCGGCGCCCTCGACATCCATCTTAACCAGATCCACCTTATTTAGTCCCGATTGTCTAATTAAGGTGTCTAGCCGCACGCTTCTCACCTTTATTACCTCACCCGTCACTCATATGCCAATCAGTTGGTGCAACGCTGCCTGCGTCAGCAAACCCATTAAGTGCCACATGACTTTTACCCAAATGGGATTCCACATATTCACGGTCTTTGTCTTTTATAAAAATCGCCTCATCAACAAGCTGTATATTCGTTATATTTCGTGTTACTTTCCACAGCATTTTATAATTGCGTGGATCTGGTTCCACCGCAACTATAGTAAACCTGCTCTTTTTCCGCAGAATTTTGTAAGCATAAATGGTGTACCAGCCTTTGAAGGCACCAACATCAATGAAAGACTTTGCGTCTTTCCTTCTTAAAACATTCCTGACTACCCTGTACACGTGAGGCTCATAGCGTGCGAATAGACTACCATACCTAACCGAATAGTCACGACTATAATGTAGTCCCATGACGTACTGCACCCAGTCTCTCCTATGCTTGCCAATCAGTAAGCGCAGAAGTACACGAAAAACAACGTAAACGACATACCAGATACCAACCCAAGCTTTAACAGCCGCCTCACGCATATTCATCATCACCCCATGCCACGATTTCTCCCCAGAACAGCGCTATACACGTCCATTAACCTCCTGTAGACACGTTCCGGGCTGAACCTCTCAAGCACCAACTCTCTGCCCATTCTGCCGAACATATCCCCCACCTCCTTATCTAAATATACCCGGCGGATTTTCTCGGCGAGTGTCACCTCGTCATCAACGGAGAACAAAAAGTCAGGCAGCTTTTCTCCGAGGATCTCCCTCGCCCCCCAGGTATCACTAGCAATAACTGGCAACCCATACATCAGTGCCTCCAGCAGAACGATTCCGAAGCTCTCCTCAACGGATGCGAGGACGAAGCAGTCGGCCGCGGAGTAATACAACCCGATCTGTCGGCCGTGGACCCAGCCATCAAATCTGACAATACCCTCCAATCCGAGGTCCTTGACCAGCCCCTCAAGGACCCCTCTATACGGGCCGTCACCCACAACCACAACCTTGAGCTCGGAGATGTCCCGAAGATGCGATGCAGCCCTGATCAGCGTCTGGACGCCCTTCTCCGGAACGAGCCGGCAGACCGTCAGGACCACGAAATCGGTTGCTCCAAGCTTCAGCGCCAACCGCGCATGTTCCCTGTCCGAAAAGACGTAGTCCTCCGGAACGACGAAGTTAGGGACGATGGCTATCCTGCTACGGTCTAACCGGAACCTACGCATTAGGAAGGATGCCTCGTACCTCGTCAGGGGAGCCAACCTGTCGGCCAATCGGAGCGTGAACAGTTTACGGACGTACATGGTCCCGCCAATCGTGGGGTATATGCCCTGAGCCTGCGCCACCAGAGGAATCCGGAGTAAAAAACAGACAGGAGCGAGGACGTCGTTAATGTTGCTGTAGTAACTGAAACAATGCACAATATCGTAGTCTCTTAAGACCCTGGCAAGCCGGCCTATGAGCATCACGTGACGTAATATCTTTGGTCCACCCAATGGAATGATTACAATGTCGTGACCCCAGACGTGTCTTAGCCGCTTAACCTCCACCAGTCTTCTGGAAAAGATGATCAAGTCGGCCTTGTGACCATGCCTATTTAATAATTTAGCATACCGGTGTTCATAGCCATAATGCGTGCTGTAGGCTGAGACGTCAATTCCGAATTTCCCGAGGTCCTCTAAGACGTGAGGGTGAACCAGTGCCACCCGCATTTCTAAACACTAAAATATTTTCGGTTATTAAAGCATAATGAACGGCGATTGCCCACGGTCTCTGTAGTGATCCCGGCATACAACGAGGAGAGACACATTAAGAGATGCGTAGAATCGCTGCTCGCCCAGAACTTCGACGACATCGAGGTGATCGTCGTGGACAATGGGTCCCGTGACCGCACGGCACAAGTCGTGGAGAAGTTGGCGAGGGAGCATCTAGGGAAGGTTAGGTTGATCAGGCTTGACAGGAACTTGAGCCCCGGCGGCGGGAGGAATATAGGCGCCTTGCATGCCGATGGCGAGATACTAGTCTTCGTAGACGCAGACATGTCGTTTCCACCGGACTACATAGGAAAGATGGTAGAACCCATAAGGCGAAGCGAGGCGTTGATGACGACTCACCTGACGGAATACGTTGCAAATGTTGAGAACCCGTGGGTTAAGGTGCAGGGCCAGACCGTGAAAGGGAGTAAGGGAGGCTTTTCGACTATAGTGCGGGCCATAAGAAAAGATTTCTTCCTAAAGAACGGGGGCTTCGATCCGAGTCTCCATTACCATGATGATCGAACCTTCTACTACAAGACCGGTATAGCTCCTTTAGCTGTCAAGGACGCTTACTGCTACCATAACAATCCAGATACTGCCAAAGAAATATTCAGAAGAAACTACTGGATAGGCAGAACACTGCTAGCCGTCATGCTTCGGGAACATGGCGCAAAAGGGCTGCTATATGCCACAGCAACAGTCTCGGTCAGACTAGTAGACCTGATCGCGCTACCACTAGCCGCTGCGTGGCTCGCGCTCCAGCCCACAACACCTATACTAAACGCTCTACTCCTTATTCCAATCTTAGCGTTCACCGCATTAGCCCTCAGGATAAAAATAGTAAAGGCCAAAAACCTAAGCGAAAGAATCATTCTGAGAATCATATACGCTCCTCTCTACCGCATCATAAGGGCCGCAGGACTGCTAACAGGGATCTCCGCGTCTCTTCTCTTCGGCCTTCGCATCACCTCCCACGATCTACCCAAGGGATCTATCTCAAGTGACCCTGCTGGTTAACCAACCCCCAGTCAGGCTCACCTAAGACTGTGCCTTTTTTGCCGTACATCCCCTTCGATAACCAGTATAGCTTTGCCATATTCAGAGCCACCGACCCCGTGACAGAGAAAGGTGTGTTTTGAGGGAAGAGGAGGAGGCGTTTTAGTCCAAACACTTTAACAGAAATATGTGGAGTAGCAGGCAGAAGCGAGTAAAGGCGGTGCACCAAGTTTGGGATAGGCGTGTCCGTACTCATTCAAGACCAGCCTGAACGCGGCCTACACCTCTAGCGATTCTTTATAAAGTATGAGTTTCTTGATAAGTTGGTCTCTATGGTGGAAAGAAGCAGGGACTGGCTTGACCAGGCTGAAGGTGATCTGGAGCACGCCAGAAGCGATTTGAGGTCTGGCTTCTACGAGTGGGCGTGCTTCTCCGCACAGCAGTCGGCCGAGAAGGCCGTGAAGGCGGTTTTCCAGAAGCTAGGCGCCGAGGCATGGGGCCACTCAGTTTACGATCTGCTCACAGCCCTAAGGGAGAAGCTTAACGTCGAGGAGAGTCTTCTAGAATACGCCCTAGAGCTAGACAAGGCCTACATTCCCACTAGGTATCCGAACGCGCACCCCTCACTCTCGCCCAGGAGAAGATACACTAAAAATGAAGCAGAGAGACTCATAGGATACGCGGAGGTGATCCTAAATTTCTGTAAAGATCTATTATCCAAGATATAGCAAAGAGGAGATAATCGAGAGTGTGAGAAAATGGATCGAGCCGATAAGTAACGAAGCCGGTGTAATGAAAGTGGTGCTATTCGGGTCCTACGCCACCGGCAAACAAACAGCAGCAAGCGACATAGACCTGCTAGTAGTGATAGACGCAAAGCGGTGCGACAAGGACAGCGCCTACAAGCTCATCAGGAGAAGTATAAAGCTTGCACTGGTCGAACTCCATATTCTATCTAAGGAAGAATACCAGTTGATGAGGGGCTCAAAATGGATAAAAACAATAGAAGAGGAGGGAGAAACAATAATATGTGGTAAAGGGCCACCTTAGTACCGCCACACTATACAATCACCAGTCTCCCCACCTGGAGATAATTGGTGAACCCACGCGCTCTAACGATTCGGGAAAAGATTGATGTAGATACATTTTATTTTGAAGGCCTATATAGCGTTACCAATTTTCTTAGATGTCCATGAACGTGTAGTGGAAATATCGCCATGAAACTCCACTAACTCCCAGTCAGGCTCGCCGAGTACCGTGACTTTCTCGGTATTGAAATCGCCTCTCAACAACCAGTAAAGCATAGCGGCTGTCAGCGCCGCCGACTTGGCAACCGCAAATGGCGCCGTGATAGAGTATAGGAGGAGGCGTCCGAGTCCAACTGTTCTGCGAAAGTATTCGGCAAATCCGACAGCGACAGCCAGGGCCAGCGGGATGGGGCTGATCCATGTAAGAAGCGTCGACGCCAAGACCGCATCCCAATACAGGGCGCTCCTGACGGCCCGCCCTGCGATTTTGTTCTTCAGGAAAAGCTTAGCCTCAGACAGAGCTCCTCTAAAGAAATACTTCTTAAACTCTTTAAGAGAATACTTTCTCAGATGCCTCAGTATAACTGTACCGTCGAAGAGGCATAAGTAGCCTCTCCTTGTTGCGCGTCTACCCCAGTCTAGATCCTCGATAAATGCTATGTCCTCGTCAAAGAATCCCACCGTCTTGACGGCTTCGAGGTCAATTAGACACGCGGAGGTATTACATGCCTCCCCAACACTCAGGGCCTGGATGGGGGTCCGCCTCGCCTTCATCCACTGTACTCTCCTCCTTTCGAGCCAGTCTAGATTCTCGGACCCCACGTCCCAGACAGCGCTAACCGAGAAGACTGTGCCTTTCTTGCTATTCTCTTTCATGAGTCTGATAAGCCGCTTGAGTAGGTCTGCATCGGCTATTATGTCCGAATCGATGAAGGAGAGGTACCTGACACCAGACTTCAGCGCTAGGAGTAGGGCGATGTTCCTGAGCCTCGGAGGGCCTCCCCTAGCCCTGACGAGGAATGCCTGCATAAAATCCCGCCGCCTCTCTTCCATCCAGTCTCTAACGTATTCATACGCTCCATCCCTCGAGTAGTTATCTATCAGGAGAAGCATCAGCCTGTCTTTCGGGTAGTCCAGACTCTCAATAGATTTCAGGGCCTCCAGCAGAACCCCGCCCTTTAGGCTATGAAAGAGCGTACAGATGCAGATGAGAGGCAACTCATCCGACACGCTTAAATCACCTTCGGGAGTCAACACGCTGGACATGGAGGGCGCCCCAAAAGCGCTGCTCGTCGTACTTAACCATAACTCGCTGCGGAAGATGGGGAAGCAGGCTCTCCACTTCATCAGGAGCATAGCGTCAACCAACTATCCCAATCTAGAGATAGTGGTGGTGGATAATGGCTCCAGTGACGGAAGCGATAGACTGATCGAGCAGGAACTGAAGAGTCTTGGTAGAGGGGTGGTGGTGAGGTCAGGGAGAAACTTGGGATACGCCGGTGGCAACAACTACGGCTTTAGACTCTTCGGGCCCGGCTCAAAATACGTTGGCTTCCTAAACAACGACATAGAAGTCGAGTCGGACTGGCTCAAGAAAATAATAGAGGTCATGGAGGGCGACGAAAAGATAGCTGCAGCCCAGCCCATGATCCTCCAGCTCTCAAGAAGGGAGCTTTTGGACAGCCTCGGCGGAACAATAGACCGGCTTGGGAGGGCATACGATATTGGAAGCGGCTTGAGACCACCACAATCCGTCAAAAACCCGCTAGAAGTTTTTTACGCGAGGGGCGCCGCCATAGTGGTCAGGAGCAGCGTCTTCGAACTTCTAGGAGGCTTCGACGAAGACTACTTCATCTACTATGAGGAGACGGACCTGTGCTGGAGGGCTAGGCTCCTGGGGTACCGTGTTGTCTCCGTCCCCACGGCCCTTGTCTACCACCTAGGCGGAGCCACCTCTGGAGGGGCTAAACCAGAAATCATCCACATCCGCAGGAGGAATCAACTGGCGATGTTGATGAAGAATTACTCCATCGGCAACGCCTTGCTATTCTCCCTCATCTTGATGGGCATCTATCTACTATCAGCTGCTAGGAGGTCACTTAGCCGCGGCGACATCCCCGTAGCGCGCGCACTAGTATCCGCGGTCCTCTGGAACCTCAGGAACCTTAGACAGACCATGCGCAAACGTATAGAGATACAGTCTAAGAGGAGGGTGCAGGATCGCGCGGTCACGAGGCATATGCTGGGACTCGTAGAGTACAGCAGGCTGGCGCGAGATCTGCCGAAAGCATATTAGCTTGGTCTTAGGAGCTCGTAAAGCATCCCTGCCGTCCTTACCGCCTGTCTAAGTGTCTCGATGCCGGCCATTATTCTCCTCTCACCTGGGGTCAGGTGGCTTAGCCGCATATAGCGCACGAGGTAGTAGAGGTAGATGGCTACATTTAGGTATGGCTGGAGAAGGGAGAGCGTCAATGCGACGTTTTTGGGGGTGCTGAGTGGCGAGAGGTCTGGATGCCGCCTAGCTATGTGAACGTAGCTTCTCCCATACCTGAAGTTGGTCTCCCAGAATCGCGCCCTCTCAAGATGCTTAACCTCGATGGGAAGATAAGCGACCTTATAGCCAGCCTTTCTCAGCCTGAAGCTCACGTCGCTATCCTCCTTCGCGAGCCTGAAGTAGTGGTCGAATCCACCGACCCTCTCTAGGGCCGACCTCCTAAACATTGTGCACGCAGTGTGCAGCGCTATGGCCTCAGCGGGGTAGCAGTGCTCAGCCAGGTGGAGCGTGATCGCGAGGTTTTTCGCCTGAAAGGCTGCCAGCCACCCGCCCTCCATCATAATGGGCCTCAGCTTAGCCCCCAGCGCCCCTACCCTAGGATCCGCCTCCATGACCCGTACACCCTCGAATAAGAAACGCGGCTCCAATACAACATCACTATCCAGCATAACGACGTAGGGGGCGGTGGCTGTCCTCCAGCCGATATCCCTCGCAAATCCGAGCCCCCTCCCCCTATCGTGCACGACTTTGATTGGGAGGGAGTTGGTGAATGACTCGACCACTTTGAGAGTCCCATCGGATGATCCTCCATCAACGATAACTATCTCGGAAAGAAATCCTGTAACCCTCTTTAACGAGCTAAGAACAGTGCCGATAGTCTTTGCAGAGTTACGCGTTAGGATGACGAATGACGTAGCCGCCAAATCCTGTAAAGATCAAGACATAGACACTATATGACCATTAAACCAAGACCTGCCCGCGAAGCTTCACCACGTAGAGACGCGTCTGGCACCCTAGCGTGGATGGTTACTAATTAAATTCTCTTTATGAAAATGGTGATCTACTTCTTTCTGAGTCTCCGCATCTCTTCGCGAAGCTTCTTCGTCTCCTCCCATCGTATTGAGAGGGTGTCGGGATCGAGTATTACGCCATATACCTCGCGGGCGACCTTTATGCTTATGTACTCGTTTTTGACGTCCATCCGGACCAGCTCTGGATCACGGTCGAGCGGGTCTCCCCATCCTCCACCCCCACCGGACCTCAAGCTTACCAGGTCACCCTTCTTGAGCTTCACCGCCGCAACTTTTCTCACGACGCGCGGCTCCTCGCCTTGCTTAAAGATCACACAGTAGTTTGATGTACCATTTGTGCCTCCGTCGACGCCCCAGGGTGGGAATTTGTTCCTCCCTATCGATACAGTGAAGTAGGCCTCGCTACACAGGACTCTATAGTCCTTGATAACTCCGAAGCCACCTCTATATCTTCCGTGTCCAGTGCCGCTCTCGATATTCAAGCAGAACCTCTCAACCATTATGGGCATATGTTTTTCGTAAACTTCGTTCGAGGCTATATATGTCTCTCCATCCCCACATGCAACTAATCCGCTCTCACCATCCATGTCATGGCCAGCCCCCCAGCCCCCCGGCTGTGGCTCCACTATTGCGAAGGGCTCGCCAGTCCTATCATCAACACCGCCTAGAATAGTTGCGAGGATAGATAGAAAGTGACCGGCTGTAAGTTTGTCTGGTACCCGTGGTGCTAGTGCTTTCCATACTAGGTCCGTCGAGTATGCCATAGACTCCCAGTAGGTCGATGTGGGTGCGGGCTTAGTGGGGTGGAACACCGACCCCTCAGGCGCGATCACATTCAGTGGTCGGAAGTAACCTCCGTTAAGGTGCACATGAGGGTCTGTTATCGCCATATAGGTCTCCCTCACCCCCGAAATTGTCGCCGCAAAGGGTGAAGCTATAGACCCTCTTGCCTTCCCGCTGCCTGTGAAATCTGCGATGAATTCATCATCGGTAATCTCAACCCTGACTCTGACATAGACAGGCTCATCAGTCAACCCATCATCATCAACATAGTCTTCTGCCTCAAAGACACCCTTTGGTAGCTTACGAATATTCACCAAAGCTAACTTGTATCCATCCTCTAGTATACTCCACATAGCGTCCTTCACACTCTCAAACCCGTATTTCCCAATGAGTTTCTCTATCCGCCTAGAAGCTACTTTCATCGAAGCCACCTGCGCTTCCATATCACCTAATGTGTGCTTTGGTAGTCTCGAATTCTCAAGTATTATATCTATCACATCTCTATTTGGCTTTCCTTCTGTATACAGCCTAACATTTGGGAGTTGCAATCCCTCCTGATAAATATCGATAGAATCAGATGTCCAACTGCCGAAATGCATCCCTCCTACCTCGCTCCAGTGACCCTTGTTAAGGATCAGCGAAAGTAATTCGTCTTCGTAAAAGACAGGCATAGCCAACGTTACATCGTTGAGGTGGGTGCCAGAGCGGTATGGTACATTTAGAGCGTAGACATCGCCCGGCTTCATATCCCCGCGCCACTTTTCTATGACTTCCCTTGCCACAAAATCGAGGACACCGGAGAACCCCGGTACCCCCGGCGCTTGCGCGATTAGTTCACCTTTTGAGTTAGTTATACCCACCGCGTAGTCTAATACCTCATATATCACTGGACTCATAGCTGTCCTTCCAAAGGCGTAAAACATTTCCTCGTTCGCTGTTATGAGGCCGTTCCTTATGATCTCGTAAGTGAATAAATCTTTACCGGACAACTCATTCACCTCTTAAGAGTATTGTTAGGTTCCCATATCTATCCACAGACACTTGTTGCATGTTCAAAACTAGGATCGTGGACGTTGGGTCCTCTATTATTGCGGGCCCCTCGATCCTGAACAGTGGTGATAACCTTTGCTTAGCATAGACTGTGACGGTGGGGTCGTCTCCGTTCACGTAAATCTTTCTTTCCCCGACAATAGCGTCATCGGGGTCTTCTGTGGCATTTTCTAACTCTTTTAACCTTATCCTACTAACACGATATTCGCCTACCACGTGGAAGTTGACTATCTCTGTCGGGCTATCGAGTCTAAAGGCATACTCGCGCTCGTGGTATTCGTGAAACCTCTCTTGAACAGTCCTCAGTATTTCTTCATCAATCCGTGTGTGAGGTATCGGCACCTTGACGGTGTGCTCTTGCCCATGATATCTCATGTCTAGGTACCTATGTATTACGATGTCAGTTGCTCCCACCTCATCTTTGAAGATCTTAGATATTCTCTCCTCCAGCATGGCGTAGATCTCGTTCATTCTCTTAGCGGCATCGTTTGCATCCAGCCTTATAAGTTCCGTATACACTAGATCGTGCCTGATGTCTGTGCAGAGCATTCCCCATGCGCTGAACACCCCCGGTGGTATAACTGGGACTGTTATCTTCCTGATCTCCAATTCCTCAGAAATGAAGGGGGCGAACATTGGTCCGGATCCTCCGTGTGCAATAAGTGTGAAGTCTCTCGGATCGTAACCCCTCTGCACGGATACAACTCGGATCGCGTAAGCCGCGTTCTCGTTTGCTAATTTTATTATGCCGTCTGCAGCCTCCTGAAAGCCGATGTTGTAGTGGTCTGCAATCTTCTTAATCGCCCTTCTTGCAAGATCACCATAGATTCTCATAGCGCCACCAAGTAAGTATTCCGGATTTATAAGGCCGTTTACAACGTAAGCGTCAGTAACAGTTGGCTCTAAACCCCCCTTGCCATAGCATGCTGGTCCCGGATACGCGCCAGCGGCCCGCGGACCTACCCTCAGATTCCCAATCTCGTTGATCCACGCAATGCTGGTTCCTCCATTGCCTATTTCAAAAATATCAATTATGGGCACACGAACAGGATAACCTGAGAAGAATCGAGTCTTCTCGACATAGTAATTTGTATGTACTCTAGGCGTCAAATTCTCCACTAGGCTCGCCTTTGTAGTTGTGCTTCCACCGTCTAGGACTATGATGTTTTTCTCCCCGATCAGGTTGGCTAGATAGACACCCCCAATAACGCCTGCCGCTGGTCCTGACTCGATTGTGTAGATAGGATACTGTTTAGCGAAGTCAAAAGTTGCCACTCCCCCGCTTGACAGCGTTACGAAAGGTTTTCTTGTAAACCCCCTTTCTGAAAAATCTTTCTCCAGCCTTCCGAGATATCTTTCCAATGTTGGCTTGACATAAGCATTGAGCACGGCTGTGCACGTCCTCTCATATTCTCTCCATTCGCGTGTAATTTCATGGCCTAATGTCAATGGAATGTTGGTTATTTGCCTCGTGACCTCAGCAGCCTTTAATTCATGCGCCGGATTTGCATAAGAATTGATAAAGCTGATACACAGGCTCTCAACACCCTCTTTCAGCATTCGTTCCACTGCTTTCTTCACATCTTCTTGACTAATTGGTTTCAACACGCTTCCGTCCGCCATTATCCGTTCATCTATCTCCAACCGCAGGTATCTTGGGACTAACGGTGTAGGCTTCTTATATCTGAAGTTATACATATCTGTTCTATTAGATCTCTGAATCTCTAAGACATCTCTATATCCTTTAGTGGTTATAAGGCCGACCATAGCGCCCTTTCTCTCTATTATCGAGTTAATCACTAAAGTCTGGCCATG
>Ga0272447_1001691_pt1 | contig 13352 bp, 9 predicted proteins | sample YNPCB0133_FD_194589 | JGI IMG/M metagenome (GOLD analysis project Ga0272447, IMG submission 194589) | Hot spring microbial mat communities from Yellowstone National Park, WY, United States - YNP-CB-013-3 | ecosystem: Environmental > Aquatic > Thermal springs > Hot (42-90C) > Sediment | place... | reverse complement strand
TGCGACGGGGGATACCTTCGACATCTTGGTGCGCTCTGGCTCGTGGAACCGCACAGGTGAGTTCCACACGGTGGAGGTAGACCCCGACACGCTGCCGTGCATAGCGTTTGAGGTGCAGTATCTGTCTGACCGTGTGCGGTTGATAGCGCGCCTGACGACTGATCCTGATGTGAACGGCGACGGTTGTGTGGACGACGCCGACCTGCTGGCGGTGCTGTTCGCGTTTGGTCAGACGGGCAGCGGGTTGCCGGAGGACACCAACTGCGACGAGGTTGTGGACGATGCCGATCTGCTGAGCGTGCTGTTTGCGTTCGGCAGTGGGTGTTGAGCAGGCTCCTAACGACATTCCCACACGGCTTCGTAGAGGGGCGCGAGGGGCTGGGGGATGAGCGGCATAGGCGGCATGCCCACCAGTGGGCTTAGGTCCGCTTGCCAGCCTGCCAGCTGACGACGCACATGCTCGTGGTAGAGCGCGAGTGCGGCTTGCTGAAACGGGTCGCCTGTGCTTCGCGCCCGCACAAAGGCAGAATCGAGCAGATAGAGCGCTATCAGCGCGTCGGCAAGCGGCTCCACCAGCGATTGCGGCGGCTCCTGCCATTCCGCCAACGCAATGAGCGACTTGCCCGTGAGGTGGCGCAGCAAAGCCAGCGTCGCCTCCACAGAGGGCGAATCGACCGCAATCGCCGCGCTCCCCTCCGCTGTGGGGTGCCATAGCCCGCGCCGATGCAGATAGAGCAGCCGCTCCACAAGGTTCAGCCGATTAATCTCGTTCGTGCCCTCATAGATGCGGTTCACTCGCGCATCCCGATAGAGCCGGGCAATCGGATACTCCTCCGAGAAGCCGTAGCCGCCGTGAATCTGCAGGACATCATCGATGACCTGATGGAGCATCTCGGTGGAAGCAACCTTGATGAGGGCGCACTCGGCGGCGAAGCTGGCTGCTGCATAGCGCCAGCGGCTTTGAGGGTCGCCTTCCGGCAGGCTGAAGGCGTTTTCCAAATCGCCCGCCAGCCGATAGAGCGCGCTTTCGCACACAAAGAGCCCCATGCGTCCCCAAGCCAGCTTGCGCCAGACGAGTTCGAACGCCGCGATGGGGCGTCCGAACTGCTTGCGTTCGTGGGCATATTCGTAGCCGATGCGCCACGCCTCTTTGCCCAGCCCGACCGCTGCTGCCCCGATTTTGAACCGCCCCAGATTGAGCGTGTAGAGGGCGACATAGGCACCCTGCCCCTCATCACCCAGCCGATTGTCGGCAGGCACCGGCACTTCGTCCAGCACGATGCGGCAAGTGGAGGAGCCGTGCAGCCCCAGCTTATGCTCCTCGCGCTCCACCTGAAAGCCCGGCGACGCACGCTCCACCAGGAACGCCGTGAAGCGTGTACCCTCCACCTTCGCGAAGGTCACAAACAGGTCGGCGAAGCCCGCGTTGGTAATCCAGATTTTGTTGCCTGTGAGGTAGTAGGTCGTGCCCGTGCGTCGGGCGCGTGTGCGTCCCGCCAGGGCGTCGGAGCCCGCTTCTGGCTCGGTCAGGGCATAAGCCCCGATTAGCTCCCCGCGAGTGAGGCGTGGCAAGTAGCGTTCGGCTTGCTCCGGCGTGCCGAATAGAAGCAACGGCAGGCTACCCACGCTGGTATGCACCGCATGTGAGACGGCAAATGAGGGCTGCAGGGCGGTCTTCTCCGTGATAAGCGCGGAGGTGGTCTTGGGCAATCCCAGCCCGCCATATTCAGGCGGCACATCGAGTCCCAGCAAGCCGAGCTGTGCCGCTTGCTCCAGCAGGTGGCGCATAAGAGCTTTCTCACCCGATTCGAGGCGCGGCACCAGCGGCATCACCTGCTCCCGCACGAACCGCTCGGTGGTCTCCGCCATCAGGCGGTCTTCGGCGGTAAACTGCTCCGGGATAAAAATCGTCTCCGGTGTTCGCTCCAGAAATGCGCCGCTTCGCGCTCGTTGCTCCCTTGCTTGACCCATCTCGGTTTTTTTCAGGGATTCGTTTCCTCCCGTGCCATCGACTCGCGCTCCTGCTCGCTCAGGTGGAGTTGCACTTCGGCATCGGCGAGCTGCACCACCGTATGCTCATTGCCCGCCCGCAGCGCCTCCAGCAGTGCGTCGATGGTCTCGGGTGTGAGCCGTCGGCAGTAAATGTCGCCCACTTGCATCACAGGTGCGTCGCCGCAGTTGTTCAGGCACTCCACCTCAGTGAGGGTGAACAGCCCGTCGGGTGTGGTCTCGCCCAACTGGATGCCGAGTTTCTGCTGGAGGTATTCGAGGATTCGGTACGCGCCGCAGAGCATGCAGCTCAGGTTGGTGCAGACCTCCAGCATATATTTGCCCACGGGCTGCTTGTTATACATCGTGTAGAAGGTCGCCACGCCCTCTACTTCGGCGTAGGAGCGTCCGAGCCGATAGGCGACCTCGGCGATGGCTTCCGGGGGCAGATAGCCTCCATATTCGCGCTGGGCAATCCAGAGCGCGGGCAACATCGCCGATTTGCGGTCGGGATAGTGCCGCAGAATGGTCTCCAGCTCCTTAATGGCGCGCTCCGAGAAGCGCAGGGACAGCTCCTCCGGTCGCGGAGGGCGTGCGCGTGCCGTCATCCGAATCGCTTGAGTCTCCATCGGCTCCTATTGTACCCCGATGGCGTCTGGGTGGGTGCCGTCAAACAGGTGGGCGGTGAACAGATACTGATGTGCCCAGCCGCTCAGCTCGCCAAAGGTGCTGTGGAACCAATCCACCACCTCGCGATAGGTGCGTGCGGTCAACGACTTGCCGCGCAGGTGGGGCAGCAGCCATGCCTGCACCGCTTGCCACAGGTGTGTGTCGATAGGCACGGCGAGTGGGTTATCTAACCCGAAAAGCAGCACGCAGTCGGCGATTTTCATGCCCACGCCGGGCAGCTGGCATAATGCGTGCTTCGCCTCTTCATAGGGTAGCTGGCGCAGGCTCATCAGCCAGCCTTGCCCACGCTCCAACAGGGCGCGCGCCGCTGCCGTTAGGAGGCGGGCACGGTAGCCGAACCCCAACGCCTGCAACGCCTCCACGGGCAGCTTCGCCAGCACGGCTGCGCTCGGAAATGCCCGCCAAATGCGTCCGCCCCACTCCGCTATCGGCTCACCATAATGCTCGCACAACCGCTCAATCATGCGGGTGATACGGGGAATGTTATTGGCGGGTGTGCAGAGGAAGGAGAAGAGGCACTCTTCGGCGTCCAGCCAGCGCATCAGGCGCAAGCCGGGCAGCCCCGCCACCCATTCCGCCCAGAGCGGATGCCGACGAACCAGCTGTGCCTGAACCTGCTTCAAATCCACTTCCAGACGGAACAGGTGCTGGAAGGTGGGCAGGGGCGGGTGTCCATCGGGCGCACAGAGTTGCCAACGCACGCCCGACGGATGGACGACGAGCATGCGCCCACCCGCTATGCCCAGCCAGGCGCCATCCTGAACGGGTTGCCATCGGAACACCTGCCCACTGCCCACACACAGCGGCAGGTCCAGCTCGCCCAGCGGTATGGAGACCCGCTCACCAAGTATCGGTCTTGCCGGAGTCGTCACGCTGGATGGGTTCGCCAAGCCATGAGTAGGGATAGTTCGGGTCTTCCAGCTCCAGGGCGGCTTTGGTCACCTGCAGCGGGCGGAAGGTGTCCATCATCACCGCCAGCTCTTCGGTGCGGGTGGCGCCGAGGCTTGCCTCCACCACGCCCGGCTGCGGTCCGTGCGGGATGCCCGAGGGGTGCAGCGTGATGGAGCCTTCCTCGATGCCGCGCCGACTGCCGAACTTCTTGTTCACATAATACAGCACCTCGTCGCTGTCCAGGTTGCTGTGATTGTAGGGCACGGGAATTGCCTGCGGATGATAGTCCAGCATGCGCGGGCAGAAGGAGCAGACCACGAAGTTGGGTCCCTCAAAGGTCTGATGCACGGGCGGCGGCTGATGGATGCGCCCCGTGATGGGCTCGAAGTCGTGGATACTGAACGCCCACGGATAGACATAGCCGTCCCAGCCCACCACATCGAAGGGGTGATGTTCGTAGTGATAGGCATAGACGCGCCCGCGCCGGTGGATGCGCACCTCGAAGTCGCCGGTGTCGGTGCGCGTCTCCAGCTCTTCGGGTGGGCGAATATCCCGCTCGCAATAGGGCGAATGTTCGAGCAGCTGCCCGTACTCGTTGCGGTAGCGTTTGGGCGTCTCGATCTGCCCGCCCCGTGCCTCGATCCAGATGAGCCGCGCCGGCAGCGCGTCCAGCACCATGCGCCAGATGGTGCCATGCGGAATGACCAGGTAATCCCCCTCCCGGAAGCGCAGATGCCCGAACTGCGTTTCGAGTCTGCCGCTGCCCTCATGCACGAAGATAAGGTCGTCACCATCGGCATTTTTGTAGAAGTAGCTCATCTGCTCGATGGGGCGGCAGAAAGAGAAGATGACATCCTCGTTGAACATCAGCTCGACGCGCCCCGTGACGGGGTCGCCCTGTGGGGGCATCTCACTCGTGCGGAAGTGGCGATGCTGCAGAATCGGCTCCTCCAGCGGCTCGATGGTGCGGGTGTAGCACAGGTAGAACTCTTTGACGCGCGTGGGTGGGTAGTAGTGATAGAGGATCGACTGGATGCCGGAGAAGCCCTCCGTGCCCAGCACCTCCTCCGTATAGAGTCCGCCGTCGGGTCGGCGGAACTGTGTATGCCGCTTCGGCGGCACCTGTCCCATTCGTACATACCACGGCATTGTGGATACCTCCCTCGTTCGTGATGGCATGATTATAGCACATCGCCATAAACGCCGTTATGTCTGCGTGCCGAACAGGTTGCCCTGGGCGTCCAGTTCGACATGCCAGCCCGGTTCGATGAGGAGCGTGGTGTCGGGCTGAAGGATGAGGGCGGGAGCGGGGATGCGTTGGCGTGGGCGTAGTTCCTCACGCCAGAGCACCGGCACCTCACGCCATTCGCCATGGAGATAGAGGCGCGTGGTGCGTGGCGTCATCCCACTCATGTCAGGCGGGCACACGATGCGCCATTCGCAGCCCACCGGCTTGGGCTGCAACGCAACGGCTCGCATGCGCAGGTTGACCAGCTCCAACGGGCGGTCGGGCATGGCAAAGCCGTATTGGCGGGCGTGCCGCGCGTGGAACATCTCGGCGGCACGCATCGGCTGCGTCGGCTCAAACGGGACGGTCAGCTCGTAGGCTTGACCCTCGTAGCGCAGGTCGGCAAAAAGGGCGTAGTGTGCCTCTTCGGGGTTCACACCCGTCTCCTGCATCGCCTGAACGCACTCCTGCTGGAGCATCTCGATGCGCTGACTCAGCTGCTGCGCCAGTTCGTGGGCATCGAAAGGGGTCAAGAGGGTGCGCACCGCCTCATGCACCCCATCCATCCAGAGCAGTCCGCAAGCCGATAGCACGCCGGGAAAGGGTGGCAGCAGCCAGCGTCGGGCGCCAATCAAGCGGGCCAGCACGCCGATATGCAGCGGACCCGCGCCGCCGAAGGCAAGCAGGGTGAACTGGGCAGGGTCGTAGCCGCGCGCGGCGGACACAGTGCGGAGCGCCTTCGCCATGCGTGCCCGCGCTTGGTCTAAAATCGCTTCCGCCGTTTCGGGTAGGCTCAAGCCCAGCGCGTGCGCCAGCGGCTCCATTGCCCGAAACGCTCTATCGGGCTGAAGGGCGATTTGCCCGAAGCCGAAGGTCTCCGACAGCAGATGCCCCAGCACGATATGCGCATCGGTGACGGTGGGCTGCTCCCCCTTGCCATAGGCGGCGGGACCGGGGTCGGCTCCCGCACTCTGGGGTCCCACACGCAGGCTACCTGCCTCATCCAGATAGGCGATCGAACCGCCGCCCGCCCCGATGGTGTGAATCTCCAGCTGGGGCAGGCGAATGGGCATGCCTGCCACTTCCGACAGCCCCACACGCATCGGCTCCCGCTCAATCAAGGCAACATCGGTGGAGGTGCCGCCCATATCGAGCGTGAGCAGGCGCGCATGCCCGCTCTGGCGTCCGATGGCCCACGCGCCCATCACCCCCGCCGCGGGACCCGACAGCACCGTGCTGATGGGCAACTTGCAGGCGCGTGCAACGCCCATCAAGCCGCCGTTCGAATGGCTCATTAGCAGGCTGGAGCAACTGCCCACCTGCTCCACACCCGCTTGAAGCGCGCTGAGGTAGCGCGTCAGAATGGGCATTAGGTAGGCGTTCAGAAAGGTGGTGCTGGCACGCTCGTATTCGCGGAATTCGGGCGCCACTTCGCTGGAGAGCGAGACGGCGAAATGGGGCGCCAGCCATTGATACAGACGCTGCTCGTGCGTCGGGTTGGCATAGGCGAACAGCAGGCAGACCGCCACCGCCTCCACGCCTTCTCGCTTCCAGCGACGGATGAGCCGCGCCAGCCCGCTGGTGTCCAGCGGTTGCAACACTTTGCCGTCGTAAGCGATTCGCTCGGGCACTTCGGCGCAGAGAGCGCGCTCCGCCAGACATGGGGTCGGCTGGGGACAGAGGCTGTAGAGTTCCCGCCGAGTCTGGCGTGCCAGATGGAGCAAATCGCGGAAGCCCTGCGTGGTCAAAAAAGCGACCCGTGCCCCCCGCTGCTCCAGAATGGCGTTCGTGCCGACCGTCGTCCCATGCAGCAGGATGAACGGTGGCTCGCTGGGAATCCCCCCACTCCCTGATGGGGTGAGGGGGGATTCGCTTCGCTCGCTTGTGCATTCACTTAGTAGTACGGTTAGACCGTTTAGCACCGCTCGCTCGGGCGCATCGGGGGTGGAGGGCACTTTCAGCAGCCAGAGTGTCTTGCCCGACCACGCGATGAAATCGGTGAAGGTGCCGCCCGTATCCACACCCACGCGCAGAACTCCGTTTGCCATCTTTAGACCTGCGCCAGTGCCTGTTCCAAATCTTGCAGGAGGTCGTCGATATGCTCTAAGCCGACGGAGAGGCGCACCAGATTGTCCGTGATGCCCCGCGCCGCGCGCTCCTCTGGGCTAAGGCTGGAATGCGACATCACAGGTGGGTAGCCGACCAGCGATTCGACCCCACCCAGACTGCTGGCGAGCAGGAAGAGGCGCGTCGATTCGCAGAATCGCACCGCTTGCTCGCGCCCACCTTTGAGGTAGACCGCCAGCATGGCGCCGAAGCCCCGCATCTGGCGTCGTGCCAGCGCGTGGTGGGGATGGTCAGGCAAGCCCGGATAGAGCACGCGCTCCACCTTCGGATGCTCCTGCAGGTAGCGGGCGACCGCCGTTGCGTTCGCCTCATGCGCGCGCATCCGCACCGCCAAAGTCTTAAGCCCGCGCAGTAGCAGCCAGCTATCGAAGGGCGATAGAACGCCACCCCCGACTGCCTGCTGGTCCCAGAGCGGTTCATGTAGGTCGTCGCGATTGTAGACCAGTGCGCCACCTAAGAGGTCGCTATGTCCCCCCAGATACTTGGTGGCGCTATGCACCACAATATCGGCGCCCAGTGCCAACGGGTTCTGCAGGTAGGGCGTGGCGAAGGTGTTGTCCACCACCAGCAGCAGCCCGTGCGCATGCCCTATCTCGGCGAGCCGTCGCAAATCGACCACATAGGTCAACGGATTGGTGGGCGATTCGAGCCAGAGCAGGCGTGTTTCAGGGCGAATAGCGCGTTCCACCTCGTCGGGCTGGGTTGCATCTACATAGGTGTGGCGGATGCCGCGCTGTTCCGCCATCCGCAACAGCGACATCGTGCCGCCGTACACATCGCGAATGCAGACCACATGCTCGCCGGGCTTGAGTAGCCCTATCACGGCGCTCTCGGCTGCCATGCCGGAGGCGAACAGCAGGCAGTATTGGCCCCCTTCCAGCGCCGCCAAGCACTGCTCGGCAGCGGCACGGGTGGGGTTCGACACCCGTGAATACTCGTACCCTCCTTCCTGTTCCACACGGCGCCGGCGGAAAGTGGAGGTCGCATAAATCGGCACAATCACCGAGCCAGTAGTGGGGTCTGGCTCCTGCCCCACGCGAATCGCCATTGTCTCAAAGCGCATGCCTTTTATGATACCCCCCACGCCTTCTGGTGCGCTCGCAGAATCGGCATGCTTCACTCATCACTTCGCCAACCCAGCATACCGATACAGGTTCGGGTCTTCCGAAGTCGCGTCTATCGGGTCGCGCTACAGCCAGCGAGCGGTGCGGGGGTCATACTCGCGGGCACCCACATGGTACAGCCCTGTCTCAGGTACCCACTCGTACCCATACGCCCCATTCCAAGTGAACAGGTTGCGCGTGAGGTTCAGACCCTGTTGCGGATCGCCTGCCCCTATCAGCCTCCCCCACTCATCATAACTGTACACATCCGTTATCTGCCCATTCCCTGCCACCAACGCGCGGGTGTGCCCCAAAGCATCCAGAATATAGTAGCGCGTGCCCGCAGGGTTCTGATGGTCGATTCGGGCTATCGGACCCAACAATCCCCACACATACTCTGCCACCACCTGCCCTGTCGCACCGTCCACCTCCGCAATAATCGTGTCACCCTCATACAGGAAGTAAAACTCGCGCCGAACCTGCCTATTCTCCACCACTTTTTCGGCAATCCGTCGCTCCAGCGCGTCATACCCTGCAAAGTAGTTCCAGCCTGTGTTGCTATATGCCCAGACCAGATTGCCCCAGAAGTCGTACTGATAGCGCCAGCTCCAGCTGCCCGCCACGGTGCCAAAGTCGTACAGCACCTGCAAGAGGTCGGCGTCGTCCACTACCCCATCGCCCGTGACATCGGCGGGGCAGCCGTTGCACTGTTGTCCGTAGGCGAACTGCACGGCAAGCAGGTCCGCATCATCCACTTGCCCATCACGGTTCACATCGCTACGCAGGCGTTGTGCTTCGGTGTACCACAGACGCCGCTCGCCCCGCGCTGTGTAGGTAAAGAACCAGCGCTCTGCGGGCACATAGTAGAGCTGGTTATCCTCGTAGTACCACGGGGTATTCGCCTCTGAGGCGCTTCGGCTGCGCAGGTTGCCGCCTTCATCGTAGGTATAGGTGCGCTCCGTCACAGCCTGATCGCTGTCCAAGCGGCTCTGTTGCAACGCGCCCTCCACGCCGTAGTCCAGCCACCAGTGGTAGGTGCGGTAGCGGTTCTGACCTGGATCCCAGAGTTGCTCGTCGATGCGGCGCACGGTGCCATCAGGGTAGTAGCCCCGCCCCTGATAGCGGTCGTTGGGTTCCACGGAGCTGGAGGTCGCGCCCGTGTAATCGAAGTGGGCAAGCAAGTTGTTGCCAAACTGCCAGCTTATCGTGCCAATCGCGCTGACGGATTGGTTATCGGCGCAGGTGATATGAGCTTGCAGAGAGGCACCACCGCTCAGTGGATAGACCGTCTGGTTGCGGAGACGCCCTGCACCATCGTAGCTGTACTCGGCTAACAGATGTCCGCTGTAGAAAATCCGAAGCAGGCGCCCGGCGTCATCATACTCATATCGCAGTGTGCTGAACGGCTGTCCATTCCAGTGATGGGTAATGGTTTCTACATCGCCAGAGGGGTAGTAGGTGTAGGCTTGCTGGTGGACACCCAGTGGGGTGTTGTCAAGTCGTTTCAGCTCGGTGGTGGCGCTCCAGAGCCAGCCAGTGAGTTCGCTGCTGGTGGGGGGATCCATGCCAAAGTTGGCATCTTCGGTATCGTAGCGGAAGGTGAGGCGGCTGAGCGCGTTTTCAGCTCTACCCAGTCGCCCCGCGCCATCGTAGTCGTATCGGTAAGCAGGTGGGCTGCTCGCACTGCCGAAGCGAATCTCGCTCAGCCAACCGTTGGGGGTGTAAGAGAAGAAGGCCGTCGAGCCATCTTGGCGTGTCCAGGAGCGGAGCCTACCACAGCAGTCCTCATAATCGAACCGTTCCGAGGTTGCGTCACCATCGTAGTGAATAGCGCGCAGCTCGTGCTGCTCACCATAACTATAATTGATGCCAACCCCGTTGCCACCTTCTACGCGCTGCAGGCGCCCGTAGGCATCATACTGGAGGGTGGCGTAGAGCTTGCCTGAACCTTGTGCGTTGCCTCCGAAACGGATGCGACGGAGCAACCCACCATATTCGGGTGGATCGTAATCGAACCAGAGCCGTCGTGGTGAACCGGTGGTCAGATAGGTGGGATTGGCAAAATCGTTCTGAGGGTTTTGGTCATGATATTCAAAGACCGCGCGTGGGTCATCAAAAGCGCGCAGGCGGGTGCCCTCCCACAGATAGCGTACCTGACTGCCATCGCTCCAGCGCAGCACACGGGGTTGCCCCAGCAAGGTCCAGTCGATCTGCTGCCAGAGGATTTGCCCGCTTGCTGGAGAGGCTTGAATCGTGGTGGGGCGTCCCAAGGCGTCGTATTAGGAGCAAGGTTCTCTGCTGTGCCAGAATAACGCAGCCGCCAGGTTCGGTCGGGATTGGTGCCCATCTGAATCGTGCGGGGCAGCAGCCCATTGCACTCATTTTCCGACTCCGAATAGCCGATTTTCAGGAACCCCCACCGAGGTGTGCCTGACATATGCTGAATGGTCATTGTGTGCAGCCGTGGACCTTCGATGCTGCAATAATCGAACAGATATGCCGTTTGCTGCCGATCTACAAACCACTGGAGCCATGGACTGTCTTCCACATAGGCATATCGCTCCTCCCACACCAGATTGGAATTGCCATCTTGATCAGCCAGCCAACGGGAGATGCGGCTTATTTGTCCATTAGCGGAGTGGAATTCATATTGGGTGACCTCGTAGCGATCCCACTGTTGACGCTGCGAATCGACAAGCTGCGCGTTGATAGCAGGGCGTGTTGTCGTGAGGGTGGTAAACATGCCGGTGTCACGATCCCAGTAGTAATCCAGCCAAGTGGTGTCCTTTGAAGTGGTTCTGACCTGCATGAAAAAGCGGGCGTCGCTCCCTGCATATTCGTGGTGATAGTCGGCGGATGCAAACCCTTGTAAGCGCACCCGCTTTAGCCGCCCTTTGGTGTTCTCTGGAATAACGCCATAAGCGGCTTGATAGAGGAGCCGCTCTCTTTCCTGAATCGGTTCCCAATTGAATATTGTTATTTGCTGTTCGATGACATCGTTGCGTCCCAAAACCCCACCCTGTTGCGAAGCCCGCTCGCCACTGTCGGCGCAAGCCACATCGGAGACCGTTGCCAGTTGCTCATGCGGATATTGACCCTTCCAGTAAACCGTGGTTCTTTCCTTCGGGTAGGGCATCCCGCTCTCGTTGTGCACATAACCGCAACTGCTGATATAGCCCAGAACGATTTCTATATCGCCCGTGCGAAGAGGATGACGATAGGAAACTTGCCACCTCTCATTTACCCCATTATTGCCTGTCCCACAACAGACTCCGAACTCGTTGGGCACGCGTCGGAAGATAAGGGTCGCCTTGCTCTGGTCATCCGTTACATAGATTGTCATATCTTCTTCACTTCGAATATCCCAGTCGATCCACCACTTGTGACCATAGGGGCTTTCGATGGCAGGGCGCAGCACACTGCCAAACTCGGGAACTCCCTCCCGTTTATTGCGCAGCATTGCCTTCTTGCCATAACCCCAATCTGGAATAGAAGGAGAACCAAGAGACGGGCGATTGCTGACTTCAAATCGGTAAATCCAGCCGCCCGGTTGACGCATCGCACCCGGCGGACCACCTCGAAGGACAAAGCGGTTCGGGGAACCATCAACCGTCAACTCGGCATAGACACCCGCAGCAGGGCGAAAATCCCAGCCTCTTGTCTCATCACTTGGGTCTATAGGGGTTTGCCCAATGAAGCGCAACGCATCCCCATTCACATCGTAGACTATTACTTCGCGAATAAGAGTCCGCTGATCGAGGCTCTCTTCCCAATAAAATTCGGTCGGTGTGCCACGCCACAAACCGTTGCGAACCTGCTCGGACGAGATGACCAGCTGCACTCGTTCTAATATGAAAAGGGGTCTGGCTCCTGCCCCACGCGAATCGTCATTGTCTCAAAGCGCATGCCTTTTATGATACCCCCCACGCCTTCTGGTGCGCTCGCAGGATGAGCAAGAGCGCCACATAGTCATCATACGGTTCGGGTGGCACACGCAAGCCCATCGGCAGCAGGCGCCGCCAGCCACGCGGCGGGTGAAAATGGAAGTAGAGGGCACGCGCCTGCAGCGTGGTATCGCGCTCTTCGACCAGCTCCCAGTGCAGGGCTGGAAACCGCTCCTGCAGTCGGGCAAGCAGCGCCCGGCTCCCCGTGCCCGACCCCAGCAACAGACGCTGGGGCATATACCGCTCCAGCCAGTCGGGCAAGCAGGATAACAGCTCATCAAGCGGTAGCACGGCACGATGCAGTAGGCGAATCGAGGGAAGCAACTGCTTTTCAGCAAGCGGTTCATCGGGCAGGTCCGCAATCGCGACACCCGCCTTCTGCGTGCCCGGATCGATCGCCAGGTAGCGCATCGTTATGCCTTCAGTCCCAGCGCGCGCACCACCTCGTCGTAGCGGGCGGGGATGCGCAACGGCTCACACGCGCTGGCAAGCAGCGCGGTGTCAGGGTCTTTCAGTCCGTGTCCTGTCAGCGTAGCGGTGATGGTGGCAGGCTGGGTGAAGTAGCCTTGTCGTGCCAGCTTGAGCAAGCCGGCAATGGGCGCCGCGCTGGCAGGCTCCGCAAAGATGCCCTCCCAACTCGCCAGCAGGCGATAGGCTTGTAGGATCTCCTCATCGCTCACCTTTTCGAACAGCCCACCCGATTGCTGTTGCGCCTGCACCGCCTCGTGCCAGCCGGCGGGATTGCCGATGCGAATGGCGGTTGCCAGCGTCTCCGGCGTTTCGAACACGCGGTTCTCCACCAGAGGGGCTGCGCCCGCTGCCTGAAAGCCGAGCATCTTCGGCAGTCGGGTGGTGCGTCCCAGCGCGTAATACTCGCAAAAGCCCTGCCAGTACGCTGCGATATTGCGGGCGTTGCCGACGGGGATGGCATGGTAGTCGGGCGCGTCGCCCAGCGCGTCGCAAATTTCGAACGCCGCGGTCTTCTGCCCCTCCGCCCGATAGGGGTTGAGCGAGTTGACCAGTGTGATGGGATACTGCTCGCTGATGGCGCGCACCAGCTCCAACGCCACATCGAAGTTGCCTTCGACTTGCAGCACCTGGGCACCGTGCATCAACGCTTGGGTGAGTTTGCCTAAGGCGACTTTGCCGTGCGGCAGCAACACAAAGCATTGCAGCCCGGCACGCGCCGCGTAGGCGGCTGCCGAAGCAGAGGTGTTGCCCGTTGAGGCGCAGATAATCGCGCGGGACCCCTCCTCCACCGCTTTGGAGACGGCAAGGGTCATCCCCCGATCTTTGAAGGAACCCGTCGGGTTCGCTCCCTCCAGCTTCAGAAAGAGCCGCGCTTCTGGATGGATGAGGCTGGCGAGGCGCGGGGCTTCG
>Ga0272447_1001689_pt1 | contig 13353 bp, 14 predicted proteins | sample YNPCB0133_FD_194589 | JGI IMG/M metagenome (GOLD analysis project Ga0272447, IMG submission 194589) | Hot spring microbial mat communities from Yellowstone National Park, WY, United States - YNP-CB-013-3 | ecosystem: Environmental > Aquatic > Thermal springs > Hot (42-90C) > Sediment | place... | reverse complement strand
TGACGCGCGACGGTTGATCTTCTGGATCTTAGGCGGGCTCGGTGGTGCCCAATGGGTCTATGTCTTTGGGCTGCTGAGTGTGCTGATAATAGCGGGGATGGTGCTCATGCTCTTCGCGCGCGATCTCAACGCGCTCGCGCTGGGTGAGGAGATGGCCGCGCACCTGGGCATCGAGCCAAGACACTTACGAAGAATCTTGCTCATCGCCGTGACGGCGCTCACGGCCGTCGCCGTTGCCGTCTCGGGGACGATCGGCTTTGTAGGGCTGATCGTGCCCCATATATTGAGGCTGATCGTCGGGCCGGATCACAGAATGTTATTGCCGGCGTCGGCGCTGGGCGGAGCGATCTTGCTGACGCTCTGTGACACTCTTGCGCGCACGGTGCTCGCCCCCGCGGAGCTGCCCATCGGGATCATCACGGCGCTTTTGGGCGCGCCGTTCTTTCTCTTCTTGTTGCGGCGGCGGGCGCAGCTGGGAGCTTTACTATGATTCGTTTAGAGAGCGTCCAGCTGGGATATTCTGGGCGTTTGGTGCTGCGCGATCTTGATCTAGAGATCGCGCCTGGGGAAGTCCTTGGGCTGGTGGGGCCCAACGGCTCGGGAAAGACGACGCTGCTGCGCGCGATCTCCGGGCGGCTCGCTCCCGAAGCTGGCGCGATCTATCTCGATTGTCGTCGTCTCAATGAGCTCTCGCCCCGAGAGCTGGCCCGCGAGCTTGCGGCCCTTGAGCAGGAGATCTCGTGCTCGTTCGACTTCACCGTCAGGGAGATCGTCGAGCTAGGACGACTACCCCATCGGGAGCGCTGGCAGCGGCTCTCCCAAAAAGACTCTGACGTCATAACTCGTGCCCTGAAGCTTACGAAGACGCTCGAATTCTCTGAGAGAAAGATTCACAGCCTAAGCAGTGGGGAGCGCCAGCGCGTCTGGATCGCGCTCGCGCTGGCTCAGGAGCCCAAGGTCTTGCTCCTAGACGAGCCCACGGCCCATCTCGATTTAAACTATCAGCTCGAAATTATGGAGCTCATCCGCTCTTTAGCTCAGCGAGATCTGACGGTGCTCGTCTCGCTGCACGATCTCAACCTCGCGCTGCGCTATGCTGATAAGGTTGCTGTGCTTCATGAGGGTCGAATCGTTGCGCTTGGGAGGCCGCAAGAGGTGCTCACGGAGGATTTAATTGAAAAAGTCTTCAAAGCGCGGGTCAAAATTTTCAGAGATGGAGAGAGGGGCTTTTACGTCGGCGTTGTGCCGAAGCCAAAGCCTGCAGAGTATGCTGCCCAGGGTGTTGATCGCTGGAGTTGAGAGCAGCTCCGGCAAAACGACCGTTTCATTGGGGTTGATGCTGGCTTTGAAGGCGCGAGGGCTTAAGGTGCAACCGTTTAAAGTGGGGCCCGATTTTATAGACCCTTCACATCATGCGCGTATTTGTGGGCGGCCTTCGCGGAATCTCGATACGTGGATGTGTGAAGCGAAAGCCGTGCTCGAGATCTTTCAGAGGGGTGCCCAAGGGGCAGATGTGTCTGTGATCGAAGGGGTGATGGGGCTCTTTGATGGCTTTGGGCCGGGCGAGGAGCGCGGGAGCACGGCCCACCTAGCAAAGCTGCTGAAGGCGCCCATTATTTTAGTACTGGATGCCGCCAAGACCGCCACCAGCGCCGCGGCGATCGCTTTAGGCTGCCGAGAGTTCGATAAACAGCTTCAAATCGCTGGCGTGATCTTCAATCGTGTGGGCAGCCCGGGGCATTATCACTGGCTGAAACACACCCTAGAAAAGCGAGTCGGAATCCCATCTCTCGGCTACTTGAGATATGATCCCGCTTTGAACATCGAGGAGCGCTATCTGGGCTTGATCCCTTCTTGGGAAAGAGGACTGCGCTCAGTATTTTATGAGCGCCTAATGGAGCAAGTCAAGGCTCATGTTGATCTTGATGGGGTTTTAGAGATCGCGTGCTCTGCGCCATCTTTACCAGCGCTGGGCAAACAGACACAAAACGCGTCTCAGAAAGCGAGGGTCAACATCGGGATCGCCTTCGATCAAGCGTTTCATTTCTACTATCAAGATAATCTTGATCTTTTGGAGGCCCTGGGAGCAAGGCTCGTCTATTTCAGTCCACTGAAAGACTCTCAGCTGCCACATGATCTTCACGGGCTTTATATAGGCGGCGGCTTCCCTGAAGTCTTCGCGAAGGAGCTTGCCCAAAATACGCGCATGAAAGAAAGCATTTGGAAATTTTATCAAGCGGGGGCTCCCATCTATGCCGAGTGCGGTGGGCTCATGTATCTGTGCGAAGCGCTCATCGACTTTGAAGGGCGCGCCTACGAGATGGTAGGATTAGTGCCAGCACGTACTATTATGCAGCGCGATAAGCTCTCGCTGGGCTATGTGGAGGTCGAGGTGCTTAAAGATAATATTTTGAGCCACAAGGGCGAGCGCTTCCGAGGCCAGACGTTTCACTACTCTGTCCTTGAAGGGGAGAACCCCGATCCATGCTATCTTGCCAAGCACGGCGAAAACCTCAGCTACGACGGCTATAGCTTGAAAAATCTTCTGGTGACTTATATTCATGCGCATTTTGTGGCCGCGCCTCAACTGGCAGAGAATTTCGTGCAAAGCTGCCTTGGCTTCAAAAATAGGGAGATGAGACAATGCGCATTGTGACGCTACTTCCGAGCGCCACAGAGATCGTCTATGAGCTTGGGCTGGGAGACTCTGTCGTCGGGGTCTCGCACGACTGCGACTGGCCCCCGGAAGTGCTGAAAAAGCCCAAGCTCAGCCAAGCCGTCGTGCACTCGGAGATGCCCAGCGCTGAGATAGACCAGATCGTGCGCGAGCGGGTTCACAGCGGCCTGAGCGTCTATCACATAGACGCCGAGCTCTTGCAAAAACTAGAGCCCGATATTATCTTGACCCAAGAGCTGTGCGAGGTCTGCGCGCCGTCGTTCGATGATGTGCGCCACGCCGTGAAGCTCTTACACAGCCATCCGAAGATCATTTCGCTTGAGCCCCACACCCTCGAAGATATTTTTGAGAATATCTTGACTGTCGGGGAAGTGACGGGGAGGACAGCTCAAGCCCAAAAGGTCGTCACTCAGCTGCGGCGGCGCGTCGCGCGCGTCCGCGCCAAGACGGAGCGGCTCACCGAGCGCCCCACAGTCTGCTGCATCGAGTGGCTGGAGCCCATCATGATCGCCGGGCACTGGGTGCCCCAGATGGTCGAGTACGCCGGGGGCGAGGACTGGCTCGGCGAAATCGGTGAGCCATCGTACTCTGTCGAGTGGTCCGAAGTGCGGGAGTATAACCCGGATATTTTGGTGCTGATGCCCTGCGGGTTCTCTATCGAGCGCACGCTGCGCGAGATGGATCTTCTTACAGAGCGCGAGGGTTGGGAGGAGCTGTCGGCTGTGAAGAACGATCGAGTCTTCATCGTCGAGGCGTCGGCGTACTTTAATCGTCCCGGCCCACGCATCGTGACGGGCTTAGAGATCTTAGCTGAGATCATCCACCCGGAGATTTTCTCCGGTCTGGCGCCAGCAGACTCATTTATCCGATGGGAGGGAGCATAGATGACAAGCAAGAGCGAGCTGGGCTTGGTGCAGATGTGGTGGGGAAACGGCAAGGGCAAGACGACGGCCGCCCTGGGGATGGCGGTGCGCGCGCTGGGGCGGGGGTTTCGCGTCCATCTCATTCAGTTTCTCAAAGGGGGCATCAAGGGCGTCGAGGCGTTTGAGGAGTACGGCGAACTGAAGGCCCTCAAGCGCTTTGAGAACTTCTCGTTTGAACGTTACGGGATGCCCGAATGGCTCATCGGCAAACCCACCGAAGGGCACATTGAAGCTGGGCGCCAGGCACTAGCAGCCACAGCGCGCGCCCTCTCTTCGGGGCAGTACGATATGGTCATCGTTGACGAATGTCTCTATGCGGTGCAGCTGGGCGTGATTTCGTCTGAAGACTTGATTCGCGTGGTGAAGGGCAAGGCGCCTCACACCGAGTGCGTGCTGACGGGGAGCCACAAGAGACTTCCCGAGATCGAAGAGATCGCGGACTTAGTGACGGAGGTGCGCAAGATCAAGCACCCGTTTGATAGGGGGATCAAAGCTCGCTTGGGCACGGAATTTTAAGCCCTACGCCCAGTGCCCTATTCTCCTAAGGTGGCAACAACTCTAAATGAGAGGCGAAGCGGGGACGATACAGTGAGAAATGCTTGCGATCGTAAGTGAAGACTTTCCTGATCTTGTGCTTCTCACACAAGGCAAAGCACGTGGCATCCACAAAGCCGAAGCCTGCATCCTGATACTTCAGCTCAATCTCTAGGGCCGCCTTTAAGTCTTCCCGCTCTAACTCTAAGAGCTCAAAGACCCCTCTATGAACTGCCCCCCAAACCTTGTTAGCCACAGAGCGGCCTAACCGCGCTTCCAAGAGGAGCCAGCTTTCGGTCAGCACCGGCAGAGAAATAGCGAGGATCTCCTGGCCAACTATTGAACCGTAGAATTTCTTAGCTTGGCGGTGATTCTTATCGTTCCTATCCGCAAGAGCGTAGAGAGCGCCAGTGTCTACGAGGATCATGACGCAGTTCTCTTGCTGAAGAGCCGCTTTATGAGCTCCTCAGCCTCCTCCGAAGCGGCTTCTCCCTTGGGGCCCTCTCCGATGCCCACGAAGGAGAAGTAATCGCCCCTCGAAGAGTCACCTTTCAAGTAATGGCTCACCGCCTCACGAATCAGATCAGCCATGCTGCGCCCTTCCGCCTTTGCCCGCTTCCTCAGGAGCAGAAATTGCTCCTCTTCTAGATAAATCATGGTCTTCCTCATAGATATCCCCCTGCTTATTATATGACATATATGTCACTTTAGCAAAAGGCTTGAGTTATTGGACGAAGCCCCCGTAAATGGCTATGATAAAGCTATGACCAAAGCACTCTACCCTGGCAGCTTCGACCCCATCACCTACGGGCATATTGATATTATCAAGCGCGCCAAAAAGATCTTCGACGAGCTCATCGTCGCCGTGATGAGAAACCCCAATAAACCCATGCTCTTCTCGCTCGAGGAGCGCTACCAGCTCGTCAAGGAAGCCCTGCGCGAAGTGGGCCTTGACGACACGATCAAAGTCATCGCTCACGATGGGCTCTTAGTAGACTTGGCGCGACAGCTGGGCGTCCACGCCGTCGTGCGAGGACTCCGGGCGAGCACCGACTTCGAGTATGAGTTTCAGTTGGCACTCACCAACCGGGACTTGGACCCGGACTTTGAGAGCGTCTATCTCATGACCAGCCGAGAGTTCTCGTTCATCAGCTCGAGCATTGTGCGCCAAGTCAAAAGCTACGGGGGAGACGTCTCCCGCTTTGTCCCCAAGTGCGTCGAGCGCGCCCTCACCGAGAAGCTCTCTAAAAGCGCACCGTAAACAGCGGCGCCTGCACCTGAGGGATCTGAAAGCTTGTCGTCACCAGCGAATTGAACGCCACCGTCCCAAAGAATGCCGCGTAGAGAATGGGCAGGAAGACGCGAGTGACCGTGTAGATATCTTTGATCTCATCACGCAGATCCCAGCCGAAATTCTCCATCAAAAACTCTGAGACCTTGACGATACCCGCAGCGTTGAGCCACCCCGTCCATGATCCCGCCATAGTGAAGAAATACGTGAAGATCCAATCGCCTGGATCGCTTGTGAGGCCACGCCACCACGCCGCAGCAATGATCCCGAAACTAGCGCCCGCCGGAAGCGTGATCGTATAGATCACAACCTGCATCGCGGCAAAGCCCAGGCCCTGACAGAGCTCAGGGTTGGGAGCCTCACGGCAGAAAGTCGTCACGTAAACAAGTTCGACGGTCGGCCCTCCAAGAAAGCCCCCCAGCAGCCCAAATGTGAACTCTTCCATGAAGAACTCGCTCGGACGAGCCTGTCCCCACACCTCCCCCGCGCCCCAGCACACCCCCAGCACCACGCACGCCACGAGAAAGAATCTCTTCATAGACACTGTAGTTGTACCACCAACGGGCGCATCTTGTCAAATCCCCTGGGCTTCGCTATACTGCAAGCGTGGATCGCGCAGCGTTTGAGAAGCTCGTCTGGCAAGCCGTGGAGAGCTTGCCACGATTCTTTCAAGAGCGCCTCCAAAACGTCATGATCGTCATCGAGGACAAACCCGATCCTCCTGATGACTCTCTTTTAGGGCTTTATCAGGGCGTGCCCTTGACGGAGCGTTCAGTCTTCTCCCATCAGATCGAGCCCGATATCATCTATATCTTTCAGAAGAACATCGAAGCCATTGCTGGCAACGACCCTCAAGAGATTCGCCGCCAGGTGCGCATCACGGTCATGCACGAACTCGGGCACTACTTCGGCCTCGACGAAGAGCAATTAGCGGTCTTGGAAGACACCTAACCCCCTAAGGGGGAACCCCCCTCCCCGTGTCGGGGAGGGGTCGGGGGAGAGGTCGAAGAGCTCGTTGCGCCGCACGTAGCTCAATAAGTGATCTTCGATATATTGCGTCTGGGTGCGATAGCATCGGATCGCTTGGTATTTGCGTTCGATCTGATGAGGGCGCAGCTCATGCACGAGCCAGTGAGTATGATCCCTCAGGGAGCGCGGGGGCACCAAGGGCTTGTCGAAGCATCTCCCCAGAGGGAGCGGCCATGCCCCATAGTGGATGAGATAGTGCCGCAGCTGAGGAGCAAGCCCAAGCTCGCGCACCACCGCATGCACGAAGAGAGAGACCGCCTGGTGATCGCCGTGGCGATCCCGCGGATGGGGAAGATAGATGAGTTGAGGACGTTCGTCAGTGAAGATCTCCGCAAGATCTGTCAGCAGGGCTTCGCGGGTGTAGGGGGCCCCGGGCCGATAGGCCCACTCATAGGGGACGGCGCAAACTTTCGTGTAGCGTGATCTATAAGGGCTTTCAGAGAGATGCGCCAGCCCCCGATCGGGATACCCCAAAGCGATGACGCGCTTCTCGTGAACTCCAAGGGTCCGTAATGCATCGAGAGACTCGCGATAGCGCCGCTCCCCCAACCGCAAGAAGTGCCGAGGGGGCAGGAGCAGCCCACGGCGCTGCCCGTCCCCACACGTCACCAGAAGCACTTTGACGACGTGCCCCTTGCGCAGATGCTCTTGGATGACTCCCCCTGTCGCCAGCGCTTCATCGTCGGGATGGGGGGCGATCACCAAGACGCGCGGAGCACGCTTCTTAGAGGACCGCGACATGGCGTGGCAGAGCGATCTCTAAGACTTGGGAGATCTCTTCGACGAACTCAAAGCGCAGCGCTTCCCTGACGTTCTGCGGGAGCTCTTCCAAGTCTTTCTCGTTGCGCTTGGGCAAGATCACTGTTTTGATGCCCGCGCGGTGGGCCGCCAAGACCTTTTGGCGAATCCCTCCCACGGGGAGGACCTTGCCGCGCAACGTGATCTCGCCGGTCATCGCCAGATCGGGCTGCACGGGGGTATCCGTCAGCAGCGAAGCGAGCGCCGTTACGATCGTCACCCCGGCCGAGGGCCCGTCTTTGGGGATCGCCCCTTCGGGCACGTGGATGTGTATATCGTGATTCGAGAAGAAATCCGGATCGATCCCCAGCTGCTCGGCGTTGGCGCGGATGTAGCTGAGGGCCGCTTGGGCGGACTCGCGCATCACCTCGCCGAGCTGCCCCGTGAGCTTCAGCTCGCCCTTGCCCTTCATCTTCGTCGCCTCGATGAAGACGATATCGCCCCCCGCTTGGGTGACCACCAGCCCAATGGCCACACCCGACTTGGTGAGGCGCTCGGCGACCTCGGAGAAGTAGCGCGGCGGCCCCAGGAGCTTCGTCAAATCTTGGGGTTGGATGAAGCGCTTTGTGCGATCCTTCTTCTCCGCAACCGCTACAGCGATCTTGCGGCAGATCGCGCCGATCTCCCGCTCAAGATTGCGCACCCCGGCTTCGTGCGTATAGTCTCGGATGATCTGGCGCAGCGCCTCATCGCTGAACTCCACTTGATGAGCCCGCAGGCCGTGCGCCTTGATCTGCTTGGGGATGAGATATTTCTGAGCGATCTGCACTTTCTCGTCTTCGGAGTAGCCGGGAAGCTCCAGCACCTCCATGCGGTCGAGCAGCGGCGCGGGGATCGTATAGAGCACGTTCGCGGTCGTGATGAAGAGCACGCGCGACAGATCGAACGGCACATCTAAATAGTGATCAGTGAAGTTGCTGTTCTGTTCAGGGTCGAGGACTTCCAAGAGGGCTGCCGCGGGGTCGCCCCGGAAGTCGCTGCTCATCTTATCGATCTCATCGAGCATGAAGACGGGGTTCTTCGAGCCCGCCCTTCGCAGCCCTTGGATAATGCGCCCAGGCAGCGCTCCTACGTAAGTGCGCCGGTGCCCGCGGATCTCGGCCTCGTCGCGCACGCCCCCAAGCGAGATGCGCACGAACTTCCTCCCCAACGCCCGCGCGATCGAGCGCCCAAGTGAAGTCTTCCCCACCCCCGGCGGCCCAACTAAGCACAAGATGGGCCCTTTCATATCTTTCTTGAGCTTGAGCACCGCTAAGTACTCCAAGACGCGCTCCTTCACTTTCTCTAAGTTATAGTGATCTTCGTCGAGGATCTGGCGGGCCCGCGCAATATCGAGCATATCTTTTGTGGCCTTGGACCACGGCAGCGCGATCAGCCAATCCAAATACGTGCGCGAGACCGTGTATTCGGCCGAGCTGGGGTGCATCTGGGCGAGGCGCTCCAGCTCCCGCAGGGCTTCTTTCTCGACGTCCTTGGGCATCTTGGCGCGCTTGATCTTGCGGCGCAGCTCTTCGATCTCCGGGCCCTCCTCCTCGCCGAGCTCTTTCTTAATCGCTTCGAGCTGCTCGCGCAGGATGCGCTCTCGGGTAGACCGCCCGATCTCTTCTTGGACGCGGGTGTGGATGCGCGAGCCCACCTCGAGAATCTCGTTCTCTTCTTCAAGCAAGCGCAAGACGAGCACGAGGCGCTCCTTGACGTTGAGCGTCTCCAGGACGTGCTGCTTGGCTTCAGCCTCGATATCGAGATTCGCCGCGATGAAGTCGGCCAACTGCCCCGGATCGGTTATGCTGGAGGCCATCGTGTGGATCTCCATCTGGGGGTTGGGCAGGAGCGAGAGCATCTTGTGGAAGAGCCCGATCACTTGCTTGCTGAGGGCTTCGGTTTCGATATCCTTCTCGACGACGGACTCCAAGGGGCGGACCTTGGCCATGAGATACGGCGTCTCCTGGGTAAAGATCTCTACAGCGAAGCGGTGCAGCCCCTGGACCCACAGCACCAGGGCGCTTGGGGGGGTCTTGGTCACGCGAGCGATCCGGCAGATCGTGCCAATCTGATAGAGATCTTTGGGGGTGGGATGCTCGATGGTGGGGTCGCGCTGGGTGAGCACGCCGATGATCTTTGTGCCGGCGAGGGCATCTTCGACCAAGCGGATCGAGCTTTCGCGGCCCACGGCCAACGGCAGGAGCGAATGGGGGAAGACCACGGTGTTTTTGAGGGGCAAGATCGCCAAGATCTCCGGGAATTGGGTCTTCTCCGGCTCAGCCAGTTCAAAGCCCGCTGGAGTCATCATAAGAGAATTTTACTTTCACCCCGAAGAGCTTGTCAAGCAGCTCTTGCCGAAGCCGTTTCTGTGTAGTATAACAATCTCTATGCAGACCCTGAGCGCGGAGACGGTCGTAGCCCTGCTCACGTTCTTCGGGTGCTTCTATGGGTATCACGCGGTCTATTTTTATATCTCTCGTCGGCACGCCCGCGCCACGCGCAAGGGCCGGATGCGCCAGGCCGTCGCCGGGGCCCTCATGCACGCCATCGAGCAGGATGACCACTTGCTCGTCGTGCACCAGCTGCGCAATATCATTATGTCCGTGACGTTTCTCGCCTCGGCGAGCGTGCTGCTGTTGAGCTTCATTATCAGCTTCAGCGGCGTCTGGGAGGCGATCGTGGAGCTGCCCCAGCTGCCCAGCCGCGGGCTGCGCCCCCAAGATTACCCCATCTGGACGATTATCTTTACGCTGGCCGTCTCGTTCTTCAGCTTTCTCGTGGCGCTGCGCTATTTCAATCTCTTATCAGTGCTGATCAGCGCTCCGCCCCAAGCCCTCCACGAGATGGAGGGCACCGAGCCCTTGAAATATTTAACAGATCTGTTCATGCGCGGCAGCGACAGCTATACTCTCGGCCGTCGGGGGTTCATCTACAGCGTCGTGGCGTCCGTGTGGTTTTTTAACGTCTGGGTCTTTATCGCGGTGACGGTGCTTGTGACCGTGTGGGTGGCGATCTTCGATCGCTAGGGAGAATATAGAGATCTGAGCGGTCAATCCCCAGCTGCACCACATCGCCCTCGTGGAGGGCTTGATCGAGCGAGGACGCTCTCACTATGAGCGCAGTGCCGCTCACATCTACGTGGAGCCAGAGGGCATCTCCGGCAAACTCCATCGCGATGATCTTTCCCGAGAGCGTATAATCTGCAGACTGATTGAGGCGAATCCGCTCAGGTCGCACGAGCACGTGCTTGGCGTCTGCGCCCACGAGCTCCCCTGGGAGGATATTCCCCCGGCCAATGAAGCGCGCCACAAACTCCGTCGCCGGGGTGTTGTAGACTTCTCTGGGGGTTCCGATCTGCTCCAGATGAGCGACGCTCATGACCGCGACGCGATCCGCGACGGCAAGAGCTTCTTCTTGGTCGTGGGTGACGTAGATCGTGGTGATCTTCAGGGTTCTTTGAATCTTTTTGATCTCGAGGCGCAGGCGCTCGCGCAGCTTCGCGTCGAGGGCGCTTAAGGGTTCGTCCAGCAAGAGCACTTGTGGGTTGGGGGCGAGCGCCCGCGCGAGCGCCACCCGCTGCTGCTGCCCCGCCGACAGCTCCGAGGGCATTCGGTCCTCTAGCCCGGAAAGCCCCACAAGCTCCAACAGCTCGCGCACCCGCCAGGCTTCGCCTGGACCGGACACCGTGCCGCCTTTGGCGAGCTTCGCTCGACGTACATCTTCGCCAGCCTTTGGCTGGCGAAGGCGAACAGTCCAGACGAAGTCTGGTCCCCCTTCCCGCTCCGGGAAGGGGGCCAGGGGGTTAGGTCGAAATTTCAGCCCATAGGCGACGTTCTGGAAGACCGTCATGTGCGGGAAGAGCGCATAGTTCTGAAAGACTAAGCCGATCCCGCGCCGCTCCGGCGGCACCCCCAGCACGCTCCGCCCGTTAAAGAGAATATCCCCGGCATCGGGGGCCTCAAAGCCCGCGATCAATCTCAGCAATGTAGTCTTGCCGCACCCACTGGGTCCCACAAGAGCGACTAACTCCCCGTCGCCCACTTCGAGCGAGACGTTCTCAAGAGCAATTGTCGTGCCAAAACGCTTGGTGACATCTTTGACCGTGACGCGCATATTAGAATCTGAGGGCCCGTTCCCCCCAGCGCTCTAATAGTATAAATGCTATCGCCGAGACGGCAATCATCACGACGCTCATGGCACTGGGGGCTCCCAGGGAGTGCTGGCTGAGAAATCTATACACAGCGACGGGCATGGTGGAAAGCCCCGGCCGGGCGAGCATCAACGTCGCGCTCATCTCGCCCAAGCTGAGCGCGAACGCAAAAACCGCCCCGGCGATCAGCCCCGTGGCGACCAAGGGCAGCTCGATATCGCGCAGCACCCGAAAGCGCCCCGCCCCAAGGCTGCGAGCCATCTCCGTGAGCCGCACATCGAGGCTCTCTAAGATCGGCACGAGCGCCCGCACAATGAACGGAAAGATGATCACAGCGTGCGCGATGATCACAGCTGTTGCTGTGCCCACTAAGCGCAGTGGCGGCGCGTTGAACGCCCGCAGGAGCGCAAACGCTAAGACAATTGACGACGTGGCCAACGGGGCCATCAAGAGCGTATCGAAGAGCCTCCGGCCGGCCCAGTGCAGCCGCGCGATCACATACGCGAAGATCAACCCCAACGGCACAGCGATCGCTGTCGCCCCCAGCCCAAAGATCAAACTGTTCACAATCGCTCGTAAGGGGGAATCCCCCACAAGCGCCTCGTAGTTTGGCGTGAAGATATAGGAGTACCAACGAAGGGTCCAACGCGCCCCTTCCGCTGTCTCCTCCCGCAGCGAGTCCACGACGATAGCCACCACCGGCCCGACAAAGAGTATCACGCTGCAGAGCACATAGAGCCATACTAAGAGCTTCGTGGGGCGCAGAAGGTCTCTGACCCCGGCGAAGAGCGGCGCGGTAGGCCGCGGCCGGAGCTGCTCTGTCTGACGGGCCAAGCCCCCCTGCAAGCGCAGATAGAGATACGTCACGGCAAGCGAGAGCACCAGCCCCACGAGCGCCAGCGCCGCGCCGATCTTATAGTTCACAAACTGGGGATCGAGCCGCGTGACCACCCTCGTATAGATTTCGACTTCGATCGTCGAGAACCGTCCGCCGCCCACAGAGAGCACGATGGGGAAGCTCAGAAAGCAGAAGATAAACACTAAAGCCGCGCCGCTGAGCAGCCCTGGAAGAATCAAGGGCAGAGTGATATCTTTGAAGACGGAGAAGCGCGAAGCTCCTAAAGCCCGCGCGCTCTCTTCATACCGTGGGTCTATGCGTTCCCAAGCGGCGTGCACCGTGCGCGTGATGATCGGGGCGTTATAGAACGCGTGCGCGAGCACGATCCCCGTCAACGAGTACATAATGGGCAGGGGCGGCTCGCTCAGCCCAAAGAGATGCATCAAGAGCTGATTGAGATAGCCATTGCGCCCAAAGAGCAGCGCGAACCCCAACGCCACTGTGATTGCCGGCAGCACGAAGGGCACAATCGTCAGCGCGCGCGCGACCCGCTTCAGCGGGAAGTCGTAGTGCGTCAAGATAAACGCCAAGGGCAGCCCCAGCGCGATGCTCGCCAAGGTGCTCAGCAGCGCCTGCCAGAGCGTAAAGAGAATGACATAGCGAAAATAGTCGTCGGTGAGGACCGTCCAGAGAAACTCCAGCGAGAAGGCGCCGTCTTTGGTGAGGCCCTCGCGCAACAAGTTGGCGATGGGCCCGTAGAAGAAGACGACTAAAAAGAGCACGGGGAGGGCAAGCAGCAGCTGCTCCCCTCCCCATCTGCGCATGTTCACAAACTACCGTCCTGTGACGACCAAGCGAGCCCACTCATCGAGCCAGCGATCCGCATTCTCGGAGACCACATCTAGGGGTATCATCACCGGGCTTGGCGGGATGACCGCACAGGTGCGCCACTTGTCGGGAAGCTGCGCCTGAGAGTTGACCGGGAACATCACTTCGGTGTCGGGGAGCTTCTCTTGGACTTCAGGCGAGAGCAAGAAATTTATAAACTCTCGCGCGAGCGTGGGGTTGTCGGTGCCCTTGATGACGCTCGCCCCAAAGATCGTGCGATACCCTTGAGAATTGAGCAAGAGC
>Ga0272447_1001681_pt1 | contig 13415 bp, 11 predicted proteins | sample YNPCB0133_FD_194589 | JGI IMG/M metagenome (GOLD analysis project Ga0272447, IMG submission 194589) | Hot spring microbial mat communities from Yellowstone National Park, WY, United States - YNP-CB-013-3 | ecosystem: Environmental > Aquatic > Thermal springs > Hot (42-90C) > Sediment | place... | reverse complement strand
ATTTAAGACTGCTTCGACTGCTTTTTGACGCAAATCGTAACTGTAGGGTCTTGCCATCGCTTTTCTCCATAATGTCTATTCTATAATAGGACAACCTTACCCTGCTTGACTATAACATAGCAATCTCAAGAATCTTAGAACGCTTATGTGAGTAAAAAGACTAAACAGAAACAGAATGGGCTTATGTTCTACAACCTTGGACTTTCCTATGTATCTTCCACTAATTGTGCATAACCTTGCATTAGAGATATGAATTCAATGCTCCAGTCATTTGACGAAAAAGACTCCCAAACAGTTGTTTCTCCCCAGGCAGGAAATAAATAATTCTTCCGTCAAAACTGTCCCAGGTAGTGGCTCAAACTTTTGCCAGGCTAGGGTTAAACTCCATAATTCATCTATAATGGTTTCCAGACGGTTTCCTGGAGCAGTAAAACTGCCTTCCACAAAGTCCTAGTTAACTTTCTGAGACATTACAGCAATAGCACTGACTACTAGTCTTCACTGAAAAATCTGTGATTTTGTGAACACAAAATCCATTGTGGTTGTTCGCCGTTGTAAAACTCCTTTTTCCAAATAGGTAGGCGATTTTTTATACTATTTATAATATAACGAGTTCCTGCAAAAGCCGCTCCTCGATGGACTGCTGTTGCTCCGACCCAAACTGCAATTTCACCCACATTTAGGCGACCTTGACGATGGCACGCAACCGCACCACAAAGATTGAACTTGGTTTGGGCTTCCTGGAGAATTTTCTCACCTTCTTTTTGGGCGAGAATTTCGTACACCTCGTATTCCAAAGCGACTACTAATTTACCTTGATTATAATTACGTACCCAGCCTTCAAAGGTCACTAAAGCCCCCACTGTATTATTAACTAATAAGCGGCTCATTTCGGAGGGATAAATTGGTTCAGAACTCAATATAAATTTAATCATTTAGCCCCCACATACCGGTGGAATAAATATCACTAAATCTTGGTCTTCTAATTGTTTTTCCATAGAACAGAACTCATGATTAACTGCTACTCTCATATGGGCAATGGAGATGGAAAATTGATACTTTTTCTGCAAGTCTTGATATAAATCACGACAAGTCATAGCTTCTGTCTTGACCACTTCTATGTAGCGGTTTGACTGTTCTTTTAGGACTGCCACATATTGAACAGTAATTGTCTTAGTTGCTGAGCGATGCATAATCTTCTGGAGTATTAACATTCACCAGTTCATAAGCATTTTGGGGTACAACAAGAGTGCAGGGTTGTTTTTGTAATATTTCTACAGGGCAATAGATACCATTACGGTAGGCTTCTGCAAAAACCGCATGGGCTTTGGGCGTATATAAAGCACATAGAGGTTCTGGAAATCCATATTCACTGTTGATGTAGCAGGTGGCAATGGTTGTCTCTTGATACTGGGATAGCAAATATTCAATCGTAGTTCTTTGTAGCCTCATCAAGTCACAGGCAATGACGAGCCAATTGACTTCAGGATATGCCTGAAATGCTGTTAGTAAACCACTAATGGGACCAACACTAGGCACCACATCTGCTAAGGTAGGCAACAATTCCAATGGTGTACCTATCCACTGTCCTGATCGAGAAGAGAGAAAAACCTGCTGACAGTAAAGCTGCATCATTTCATAAAGATATACAGCACAGGGTTGTCCATGATAATCTAACAGAGCCTTATGTTGACCCATGCGTTTGCTTTGACCTCCCGTCAAAATTAAGCCATACAAGGGGCGTTCTAATAACTTAGTCTTACCACCCATCTTTGTCAACAACCGTGTATCTCGAATCACAATATGTGGGGATACAGACTTACACATATCATAGACTGTCAGTGCAGCTACAGTCACGCCGCAGAGAGCCTCCATTTCCACGCCCGTTTTAGCCGTCGTCTTAACAGTGCATTTTATTGTAATCAGAAGCTGTTCATTCATGTTTACTTCAAAATCACAGCTCTCAATGGGAAGTTGATGACAAAATGGAATAAGCTGTTCTGTTTTCTTGACCGCCATTGTGCCCGCAACAATTGCTGTTTGCAAAACAGCTCCCTTCTTAAGATAAATGTCATTCCCTCTAATATAATCCTTTAATTTCATAGGCAATTGAATTTGTGTTTGAGCGGTTGCTTGTCTCGGAACAACAGGCTTATTACTAATATCTGTCATTCGGGGTTGACTATTTTCATGAAAATGATCAACCATTAATTTATCCTCCAATTATATACATGGGGTGTGCAACCTGATCCAAACGTTCTATTGGCTTCATCTCTAATAATTTTTGATAAATATGATGCCTTTCTGAAGATGATGTATTGCGTATAGAAATACCTGTCTCGTCGAATAGACATGCAAATAACCGACCGTCCGCAGATAATCGCCAGCGGGAACAGGTTTTACAGAAAGGCTGAGATTCTGAAGCAATAAATCCTATTTTTAATCCATTATCCAGCCTAAAGTAGAAGGCAGTCGAATCGGGTGCCGAACTAATTTTAACCATCTTGTATTTCATCTTGATCCGCTCGATACATTCTTGAGCTGAAATAAAGTGACTATCATAGAGTTCATTGGCATAGCCAATTCGCATCAATTCCAAAAATCGCACCGTAACAGATGATGTTTGAGCATACTCTATGAAATCAAATAACTCATGGTCATTAATCCCTCTCATCACGACCATGTTGATTTTAACATCAAACCCCTGGGCTACTGCCTGATGAATATTATCCAGAACAATAGATAGGCAATCTTTGCGGGCAATGGATGTAAAGGTTTCGGGTCTTAAACTATCTAAACTAATATTAATTCCGTATATACCACAGGTTTTGAGGATGTGCCAGTAATGCTGGAGCAATACCCCATTAGTTGTGAGACTGAAGCGTGGTATATTCAATTGACTCAACCCGAGCATAATTTCCGAGAACTCCCGCCGTACAAGGGGTTCACCACCTGTAATCCGCACTTCCTCAATCCCATAATCCAGTAGCTCTTGAATAATATGGACGTATTCATGGGGCTTCAGATAGGTGTTGGCATCCATAAAGTCAGGATTCGATGGCATGCAATAGCGACAACGCAAGTTGCATCGATCCGTCAAGGATACTCTCAGCTTACGAATTCGCCTATTCCAACTATCAACTAACTTCATCACTTAGTACCAAGGATAAAATAAGACATCTTCTTCCCCTGTGCAAACCTGTTGACTGGGGGGAAGTTCAACAAATCCATCACTATTCGCTAGAGCAACAAAATCGCCTGAATTTTGCGGAATAATTGGCATCAGTTTATGCTTAGTATTGATACTCGCTGGCACAAAATAGGTCACATCTGAAGGGGATGTCATAGCTTGCTGCAAACGGCCATAGAAGCGCCCCCGATTTAAGAAATAGCGGTGCAAACACACCAACGCAGCAACTGGATTGCCAGGTAAACCCAAAATAGTTGTTTTATTTTCATAGTCAACACCAAACCACATAGGCTTACCCGGTTTTTGCTTCACACCACGAATATATTGAACAACCCCCATACTCTGCCAGATTCTTGGAAGATAGTCGTATTTACCTTGCGAAATTCCGCCACAGTAAATGAGCCAGTCGTAAGCTTGCGCGTTCACTTGGTAATGGGATTTGATTACTTCAGGAACATCAGGAATGTAATCTATTGTAACATTACAGTAACCGTAGGATACTAGAGAGGCACGCAAGGCATAAACATTAGACTGACGTATTTGATAAGGCTGGGGCTTTTGATGAATAGGAATTAACTCATTACCTGTAGCAATAACCTTAATTTTAGGAGGTTTTTTCACTAACACTTTTGTATAACCAAAGCTAGCCAAGATTCCCAAATGTATCCCCTTGAGCTTGGTTCCAGATGCTAAAACTAACTTGCCAGCGTGACAATCACTGCCCCTTGGATGTACACAATCCCTTACTATGCGACTCTTATCAATCATAATTTCGGCTACCCCGTTCTGGATGCACAATTCCTCGTAGGGAACTACTAAATCAGCACCATTAGGTAAGGGACAGCCAGTTGTAACTTCAATGCAAGTTTCTATGTTTTCAAGGTTGAGAGGTGCTCGTCCTGCGGCAGCCACACCTGCAATGGGAAACTTTCTTACCCCCTGGTCATAAGCTTTTTTATTAATCGCAATTCCATCCATCATAACTCGGTCAGTAGGGGGATAATCTCGATCAGCATAGATAGACTCCGCTAAAACCTTTCCTGTACAGGATTCTAGAGCAATTTCCTCACTCCCTGTAGTACTCCAGTGGATTTTAATCAGGTGTTCTGCCTCTTGAACTGTAATCATTAATCACCGGCACTCAAGACTAGAAAATGCTGCATTGTTTTGACTTCCCCCTGGAAGCTCAAGACCTGCGTAAGATGACTGGGAAATACTAGCAAGACCGGCCTCTTAATCACCTTTCTCAGTGTATTGTCTCTGGGGCTTGATTTGAAACCTGAACTTCTGGCTCTAGGATATTTGGGTCTAACAGCGCTATCGCCTCGTCGAAAATATCATCTCTAACAACCTGTTTTAACAACCCTTGCGAGTCCTTGCAATCTATAATTCCACAATGGATGAGTTGTTCTAGCACCCATTCATGTTCCAGTAAACAAGGCTTGTTTCGCAGCAAAAAATGATGAAATCGTGGTAAATATTGGGTTTTCTCTTTAGTAAGCCAGAGTGGATTGCATAGGCTGGGTCTCACATACTTAGGATTCATATTCAAGTACTCGGGTCGGGATAAAATATCTACTAATTCTTCTCTATTCGCAGATTTCTGGCACCAAGCACAGGCTTCTAATAAGGAACGAATTAAGGCTAGATGGGTATAAGGATATTGTTGTGCCCAACTATGCCTGACTCCTAAGACTTTTTCCATGTGTCCATCATAAAGGTCAACATCCGTGGCAACGATAAAGCCAACATCATCCAGGACAGCCCGTGTATTCCAGGGTTCGCCCACACAAAAACCCAGAATGTTACCTGAAGCCAAGTTGGCCACCATTTGCGGCGGTGGAATCACAACTAGCTCCACATCTACATCAGGCTGAATTCCAATTTTTATCAACCACTTCCTCAGTAAAAAATTGTGCATTGAAGCAGGATGTACGATACCAAAAATCGGCTTTTCTTTAGCCGTCAATACGTAATTGCGTAGTTGGTCTGTAGGCGAGCTGTTTGGCCGATTAAATTGGTTAGATAAAGTAATAGCATTACCATTACGACTGAGCGTCAGGGCAGTTGTAATCAGTTGATTGGATTGGACAGAAACGGCTAAGGGCATCCCAGCAAGCATCATCGCACCATCCAGTTCACCACTCACTATATGTTCTGCCAGAGATTTCCAGCTAGACAGTCGCTGAAGTTCCACTTCCAAACCATACTTTTGAAATAGCTGCTTTTCTTTGGCCACGATGAGTGGACCGGCATCAGTTAAGGGGATGAACCCTAAGCCCAAATTAATTTTTTCGATATTACCTCGGCTAATGGCAATGGCAATTCGATTCAGTTCCCGCTGTTTTTTGAGTTTCTTTTGCTCGTTTAAAAACTCGACAATTTCCCCTCGCAGCCGGTAGTAGTTAGGGTGATTCACCACTGCCATCCGTTGGCGGGGACGAGGCAATTCAACGGGTAAAATTCGACCAATTTGTGCTTCGGGACCATTCGTTAACATAACAATTCGATCCGCTAATAGAAGTGCCTCATCTACATCGTGAGTGATCATCAACGCTGTAATGCGATGAGTATTGCATATCTGCATTAACTGCTCTTGCAAACGACCACGTGTTAGAGCATCTAAAGCACCAAAAGGTTCATCGAGGAGAAGGATTTTCGGTTGTAATGCCAAGGCACGGGCAATACCAACCCGCTGGCGCATTCCCCCAGATAACTGGTGTGGATATTTATCAGCCGCAGCAGTCAGATGTACCAAGGCCAAATGTTCATCAACAATTGCTTTGCGCTTTTGCGGAGAATAATGGCGAAAGACGCGATTGACCCCTAAAGCAATATTCTGACGCACAGTTAACCAAGGAAGTAGGGAGTGGTTTTGAAAGACAACCATCCGATCGGGACCCGGTTGGTTAACTTCCTTGCCTTCTAAAATGATTCCGCCGGCGCTGGCTCGCTCAAGACCGGCTACAATGTTGAGTAAGGTAGATTTACCACAACCAGAGTGGCCGATAACTGCAATAAACTCGCCTTGATCAATTTCAATGTGGATATTTTTCAAAACAGGGTATGCCCCTCTTTCGGTCCGAAAAACCTTATCCACATGGTCTATTTCCAGGTAAGGTCGCACCGTTTTCATTGCCAACAAGCTCCTAACTAATCGTAGTCAACATCAAGGGCAAAACGTTCATACAAGAAGGAAAGACACTGATTCCTAAAGGTAAAAAATTGAGGGTCCTCAGTCAACATAACCCGATTCCGAGGATAGGGCAAGGGGATAGTGAGAATCTCCCCGATGGTCGCTCCTGGGCCGTTGGTCATCATGACAATTCGATTGCTCAAATAAATGGCTTCGTCCACGTCGTGGGTAATCATTAAAACGGTTACCTTAGTGCGTTGCCAAATGTCCAGTAACTGATCTTGTAACTCCTCTCGGGTAATCGGGTCTAACGCTCCAAAGGGTTCATCAAGTAAGAGGATTTGTGGATGCATGGCTAAAGCACGGGCAATGGCCACCCGTTGTTTCATCCCCCCAGATAACTGTTTTGGCTTTTTGTGGGCCGCATCTGCTAAACCTACCAGTTCCAGGTAATCCTCTGCAATCTGCCTTGCTCGCCTTTTTTCGGTTTCACTTCGAGGGCGATAAACGCTCTTTACGCCCAAATAAACATTTTCGTAGGCGGTCAGCCAGGGAAGTAAAGAATAGTTTTGAAAAACCACCATTCTATCGGGACCAGGCTCAGTAATCCGCCGATTTTCCAATGAGACCAGACCGTGACTGGGACGGATGAATCCTGCAACTAGATTGAGTAAGGTCGTTTTACCGCAACCGGAGTGGCCAATAATGCTCACAAACTCCCCTGATTTCACTGACAAATTGACCCCCTGCAAGACAGTGTAGTTTCCCTTGGCAGTGCGGTACGACTTGCTGACATCCCTTAATTCCAAAAAGGGTAGGTCCACTTGCGATGGCGATGGTGCTGGTACCTTTAAGCTTTGCATGGCAGGCTCCTATTCCTCAGACTGAACGATCAATTTGCTGGTATAGAAAACCAATCGGTCAAGCAATAAACCGACCATTCCTACGTACAAAAGTGCAATGAAAATATCGGTAATCCGGGAACTGTTCCAGGCATCCCAAATAAAAAATCCGATCCCAACACCACCGGTCAACATTTCAGCGGCCACGATAGCTAACCAAGAAAGACCGGCGGCGATGCGCATTCCTGTGAAAATGTAGGGTGCTGCTGACGGCAGTAAGATGGTCCAGAAGTATTCCCAGCGATTCAAACGCAAAATGCGAGCGACATTGCGGTAATCCTGCGGCACCTGTTGTACTCCAACTGAAGTGTTAATCAAAATCGGCCAGACTGCTGTAATGAAAATCACAAAAATAGCTGCTGTCTCTGCTTGTTGAAAGCCAGCTAAAGCGAAAGGTAACCAGGCCAGTGGTGGCACGGTTCTGAGTACCTGAAAGAAGGGATCAAATCCCCGATTGATAAACCGATTGGTGCCTACCACAATGCCGACACTGACGCCTACGCATGAAGCTAAGGCATAGCCAACGGCCACTCGTCGCAAACTCTGTATAACCTGTAAGGCTAGCCCTTTGTTAGTTCCGCCTTTGTCAAAAAAGGGATCAACAATTATGTGCCAAGACTCGCGAATAATCATTGTAGGAGCAGGCAATCGTGGATTTGGCCCAGAGCATAAAATCTGCCAAAGTGCCAAAACAACTAAGAGTACAATGAGCGGTGGTACTACTACAGGCAAGATTTTTTGCCAGGAATACCAGCGGGGAATCGCCATTGTGTTGGTCATGGGTTCACTCCTTAGGCTTTAAGGGATTTGATTTGCAGACGATTGAGGTAATCCTGTGGATTTTCTGGATCAAACTTCACCCCGTCAAAAAATGTCTCCACCCCACGGGAAGTTGATTTGGGAATAGCCGCTTCTTGGCCAATTGCTTTAGCTGCCTCCCGCCACAAATCCTCACGATTTACACGATTAACAAGCGCTTTTATGTCTAGATCGGGCTTAAGATAACCCCAGCGAATATTTTCCGTGAGAAACCATAGGTCGTGGCTTTTGAAGGGATAGGAGGCAGCATCTCGCCAATACTTTTGCATCAAGTCTTTGTTCTCAAATTGTCGCACCCCCAAATTAAATTTGCCCAAGGAGCGATCAATAATATCCGCTACGGGAGCTTTTACCCACTCCGGTCGGCTGAGAATTTCACACATTTCTTGCTTGTTGCTATCCTGGTCACACCAGATTTGCGCTTCCAAGACTGCTTGCAGTATGGCTTGTGTGGCTTTGGGATGTTTATCCACCCAGTCCGCACGCAATGCTAGGGCTTTTTCGGGATGATCCTTCCACAACTCTCCAGTAGTAAGTGCACCGTAGCCAACCTTTTGGTTAACCGTTTGAAGTGGCCAAGGCTCGCCCACACAAAAAGCTTCCATATTACCTACTTTCACATTGGCTACCATTTGCGGGGGAGGAACAACAATAATAGATACGTCCCGACTGGGATCAATTCCCGCCGCCGCCAACCAGTAGCGCATCCACAGATCATGTGTGCCACCAGGAAAAGTGGCGGCAACTTTCACTTCTTTATTTTCCCGCTTTTTGCGCTGAAAAGTCTCCCGCAATGGACTGGCATCCAAACCAATCTTTAAGCTTAAATATTCGTTTGATAGCAGAATGCCTTGCCCGTTTGTATTCAAGCGTGCCAGGATATACATGGGTACTTTTTTGCCGTTGGTGACAATGCCTTCACTGATTAAATAGGGCATGGGAGAAAGAATATGTGCCCCATCAATGCCACCTCCAGCACTACCTAATACTAAATTGTCCCGAGTGGTTCCCCAGGAGGCTTGCTTAACCACTTCGGCACCAGTTAATCCATACTTATCGAAGTAACCTTTGACCTTAGCAATAATTAGAGGTGCTGCATCCGTTAACGGAATAAAACCCAGTCTCACCGTGGTCGTTTCTAAACCAGAAATTGGGCTGGGTACAGAACCAGGGGTGGGATTCACTGAGTTGGACTGACATCCGTGCAGGGCTACAGTGCCCATAGCTGCCAAACCAGCAGTGGTTAGAAAAGTGCGCCGAGAGAACGCCATAAATACCTCCAAAAAAAGGCTAAACAAAAGAAGCCGCAGTGCTTGCGGAACGGGTAGCTTCGCCCAATCCGAGATGATCAAGGCTGACATTGGATCGGGGAAGTGCCCCAAAATGACGAATGAGTAAATCGGCAACAATTCCTAACAAATCCTCACAGGCAACTCCTTTCATGATGCAATGACCTAGAGCTGCTTCATGACCAACTTTTCCTCCTAGATAAATATCTACACCGTCCACAGTTTTACCATGTTTCTTGGTTTTGCACCCGATAAACCCAATGTCTCCTACTTGGGGTTGACCACAGGAGTTAGGACAACCGCTCCAGTGAATACGAACCGTTTGCTTTAACTCCAGTAATTCTTCCAATTCCTGAATCAGCTTTAATGCCCGGTTTTTGGTTTCGATAATGGCCAAGTTACAAAATTGATTCCCTGTGCAGGAAACTAATCCCCGCATCAATAAAGTTGGCTTCAGGGGAAATTTCTGCAAAATAGGCTCTTGCAGAAAATCAGCAATTTTTGCCTCAGGAATGTGGGGAATCAGAAGGTTCTGCTCTACCGTTAAACGCAGTTCACCCTGGCCGTAGCGGTTGGCAAGATCGGCAAAAGCAAACATATCCTGTGCCGTTATCCTTCCGACGGGAATATGTAAACCGGCATAGTATAATCCGGCTTGTTTTTGGGGATGTAGGCCTAAATGATCGCGCTTGGGCCAAGATATTTCATCCCGCGGAGCCGCAGGGGGTAAATTGTATCCCAGACGGGCAATTACATGGTCACGAAACCGTTGGATTCCCCAGGCATCAATCAGCCACATGAGCCGGGATTTTTGGCGATCTTCCCGCAACCCATGATCCCGAAAGACCAATAGCACTGCCCGACAAACATCCACAACCTGTTCGGGCGTCACCCAAGCATCCAATGGAATAGCGGTCGCTACCCGTTTACTGGAGAAAAAACCACCCACTAAAACATTGAAACCAAAACGAGATTGGGGATGCCCTTGTTCGTAGGCAGGAATAAACGCTAGATCGTTGATCTCTGCATGGGTAGAATTGTCACGACAACCATTAATGGCAATGTTAAATTTGCGGGGCAGATTGGTAAATTCGGGATTCCCTCGTCCGCCGTTGGTCACCATATCTTGCACTGCTTGCACCAGGGAACGGGTGTCGTAGAGTTCATCCGGGTCAATTCCAGACACAGGAGAACCGGTGATATTCCGAACGTTATCCATCCCAGACTGCACGCTGGTTAAACCTACCTGTGTCAGGGTTTGTAAAATGCCGGGAATATCGGCAAAATCAATCCCCCTTAATTGAATGTTTTGGCGGGTAGTAATATCACCTACGCCATCCGCACCACAGGCATCCAAAATATGCGCCAGTGCCTGCATCTGAGTTGCCGTTAAAATTCCATGAGGCACCCGCAGGCGCAACATAAATTTGCCAGGGGTGATTTTACGGAAAAAAATCCCTAGCCACTTCAAACGATGCTCTAAATCATCCTTGTCAATATGCTCCCAACCCTGCTGCGCCCATGTTGCTAGTTCATTTCGAACCGCTAACCCATCTTTAGCGGCTTTGATTGCTTCAATTTTATTAGCCATAACTGCTCAGAATTTGGTTTGTTTCGGATCAATATAGCCAACCCATTCCCGACGGAATCGTAGCTTTTGTTACAAAAATTTATAAATAATACGCATATCGTATTTTATCTATACGGTTTGTGTTTAAGTTGTGTTTGCCAGAGGTTAGGGAGGGCTATTTTGCCTGTAGATAGTGAACATGCAAGGCTTGATACAGTTTTCGCATCATGCCTGTTGAGGGGTAGGCGATTTAAGATCATGTGAAGATTGCATTGTTGGGTGGGGCGGAAAAACCCAGGGTTCTGCATGGGCATTATGGTTCGCACGCTGTGTCCGTACTGTGGGGTGGGCTGTGGGTTGGAGGCGGTTTTACAGGCAGATGGTTCCTACAAAATTCGGGGCGACCGGGCACATCCTTCGAGTTTGGGGATGGTTTGTGTCAAGGGGGCAACGATTCTCGAGAGTATTGGGGTGAGTCGTTTGACGGAACCGCAGTGGCGACGGCAATTAACCGATGAATTTCAGCCGATTTCATGGGATCAGGTGTTTGACCTTTTGGTGGAGCAATTAAACAAGGTGCGGCAAGCCTATGGGCCTGATGCCATTTGTTTCTATGGTTCGGGGCAACTGCAAACCGAGGATTACTATGTGGCGCAGAAATTGGTAAAGGGGTGTTTGGGAACTAATAATTTCGATACAAACTCTCGGATGTGTATGTCTTCAGCCGTGTCTGCCTATCAAGCGAGTTTGGGCAGTGATGGGCCGCCCTGTTGTTATGAGGATTTGGAGTTAACTGACTGTGCTTTTTTGCTGGGTACAAATACGGCGGAATGCCATCCGATTGTATTTAATCGTTTACGGCAATCCCATAAGCGAAGGGGCGATGTGAAGCTGATTGTCGTGGACCCCCGTTCTACCCCGACGGCGGCGGTAGCTGATTTGCATTTGGCGATTCGACCGGGCACGGATATAGATTTGCTGCATGGGCTAGGGCATTTGTTGTGGCAATGGGGAAAGGTGGATAGGGAGTTTATCCGTCAACATACCCAAGGATTTGACCAGTATGTGCAGGTGATCCAAAACTATCCGCCGGAGTGGGTTGCCCAGCGGTGTGGGATTGGCGTTGACCAACTGATCCAGGCGGCGCAGTGGTGGGGAGGCTCAAAGCGGGTGTTGTCCCTGTGGTCTATGGGGGTAAACCAGTCTTCGGAGGGGACGGCTAAGGCGCGCAGTTTGATTGATTTACATCTGCTCACGGGACAGATTGGACGACCTGGGTGTGGCCCGTTTTCTTTGACCGGACAACCGAATGCGATGGGGGGCAGAGAAGCGGGGGGACTGGCGCATTTACTTCCGGGTTATCGGCAGGTGGAGAATCCCCAACATCGGCAGGAAGTGGAGCAGTTTTGGGGTTTGCCACCGGGGCGTATCCATCCCCGTCCAGGACGAACCATGTGGGACATGATTACCGGGTTGGAGCAAAACCAGGTGCATTTTTTATGGATCATCGCCACCAATCCCCTAGTCAGTATGCCCCATTTGGAGCGGGTGCGGGCGGCTTTGGGTCGCAGTCCTTTTACGGTGGTGCAGGATGCCTATGCGCCCACAGAAACGACTGCCTATGCCCATTTGTTGTTACCGGCGGCTCAGTGGGGCGAAAAAACCGGTACGATGACCAACTCGGAACGTCAAGTAACCCTTTGCCCCCAATTCTTGTCACCGCCGGGGTCAGCGAAAGCCGATTGGGAGATTTTTGCTGAAGTGGGGCGACGGTTGGGGTATGCAGCGCAATTTCGTTTCGCCAATGCCGCTGAGGTGTTTCAGGAGTTTGTCCAATTGACGCAAGGGCGGGTGTGTGACTACAGCGGTTTGAGCCATGAACGGCTGGCTCGGCTGGGTCCTGTGGCTTGGCCTTGTCCGGCTGGCACGAGCGATGCTGATGCCCTTCGTGTCAAGCGTTTGTACTTAGATAAACGGTTTGCGACCCCCGATGGCAAGGCTCGATTTGCCGCTTTTAGCAGTCATGGTCTGGCAGAACCGCCGGATGAGGCTTTTCCGTTGGTGCTCACGACGGGTCGTTACTATGGGCATTGGCATACCCAAACTCGCACCGGTCGGATTGCCAAAATCCAAAAGATGCACCCCGAACCGCTGTTGGCAATGCATCCCCAAGATGCCGAAAAACTGGGAATCCAGAGTGGGGATTGGGTGCGGGTGCGTTCTCGGCGGGGGCAGGTGCGGGTCAAGGTCATGGTGGGCGAGCAGGTGCGTCCTGGTACTGTGTTTCTGCCCATGCACTGGGGGGAATTGTGGGGCGTGCAACAGGCGGCCAACGAACTGACCCATCCTGAACATTGTCCTGTGTCTAAACAACCGGAACTCAAAGCCTGTGCTGTGCGGGTCGAACCGGAGGGCTTCCTCTAGTCCTGGTTTTCCTGTCCTGGCTTTTGTTGAACTGTATGGGACGAAATGTAGTAAACTACCCGACACCGACCGCTAAGTGGTACGG
>Ga0272447_1001678_pt1 | contig 13443 bp, 14 predicted proteins | sample YNPCB0133_FD_194589 | JGI IMG/M metagenome (GOLD analysis project Ga0272447, IMG submission 194589) | Hot spring microbial mat communities from Yellowstone National Park, WY, United States - YNP-CB-013-3 | ecosystem: Environmental > Aquatic > Thermal springs > Hot (42-90C) > Sediment | place... | reverse complement strand
CAAGCAGCACAGGAATTTTCTGGGCAGGCAAGCCAATTCATTGATCTATAATATCTATAATTTTAATTCAGTATAATGACGGATTCGCCTATTACAATGCGCATCTTAACCGGTACATTTATAGGGTTTTGGCCTTCCAAGAAGGGCAAATTGAAATTTATCCGTATTCAAGATGGGGTGCAAGAGCATCGGGTCAAGCTGCCCAAGTATATGCGGGCAGGGCTCATGCGGGAATTGGTGACGGGGATGGGGGTCAAAGTCGCTGTGCGCTGGCATGACGACGAATGGCAAGCAACGGACATTCTTCTTTTTCCGGTCAGAGCGAACCCACTCCCAGCCCTTACCGAGCGTCTGAGGACAACCCAGCCTGCCTGTCGGGTTGAGGTGTGTCAAAAGGGCAACTGCCGCAAACAAGGGAGTATGCAGTTATGGCACGCATTGAGTGAAATCATCCGGGCGCAGGGGTGGCAAGAATGGGTCTTTCTGGAAGCAAGCAGTTGTCAAAAAGCCTGCAAACAGGGCCCAAACGTGCGCATCAACGGTCAGACCTACCACCACATGCAGGTGCAAAATCTTATTCCAGAGTTAGCAGCGCGGGTGCAAGCCAGTCAACACCTTGGGTAAGGGGTATAAAAACCAGTTCCATAGCAAAAAACCACAATTAATTTAGAGAAGATCAATCACCTAGAATCGCTAGTGGACACCTCTATGAATTCACAACTATTGAAATGACTCCTGCATCATTAGATAATTGCCAACCAAAGAATGGGGCTTCCGAGAGAAGTAACGGGGGATTTGTTCTGGAATGTTGAGCTTACCATATGGTTGTCTAAATCTTGTCTAACATCGCCATGAGTTTCCTTGACCGCGTAGGACTGCCCTTTGGCAGGATGAACCCTAAAGGGGTTATAGTGTGAAGCAAAGCCCTCAAATTCAGGCCGTCGTGCACCAGCCAATTATCGAATTCCGGGACGTTTACAAGCAATTGGGTGGGCGGACAATCCTGGCAGGGGTGAATTTTGCCATTTATCCAGGGGAAGCGGTAGGCATTATTGGTCCTTCGGGTGCGGGGAAATCCACCATTTTGCGCTTGATTGCCGGGCTGATGGCTCCTGATAAGGGGGAAGTCCGGGTGCAGGGTCAACCGCAGACGCTGGTTGGGGAAGGGGCGCCTCGCAAAGCCCATGTCGGCATGGTGTTTCAGGATGGGGCGCTCTTTGACTCACTCACGGTGGCAGAGAATGTGGGTTTTTTACTCTGGGAACACAGCCATTTGCCCCCGGAGCGGGTGCGGGAATTGGTGGAGCTGAGTTTGGAACGGGTGGGCTTAAAAGGCATGGGCGACCGGTATCCGGCGGAATTGTCTGGGGGGATGCGACGGCGGGTAGCGCTGGCCCGGGCGATGATTGAGAACCCAGAGGACCCCAGCGATGACTTAGACATTCTCCTGTACGATGAACCCACTGCCGGTTTGGACCCCATCGCTTCCCAAGTCATCGAAGATTTAATGCGTTACTTACAAAAAGAGGTTCAACATTCGGCGACTTATGTGGTTGTTACCCACCAAGAAAGTACCATTCGCCGCACAACCGACCGGATTTTACTGCTCTACAACGGTCAAATTCGTTGGCAGGGAACTACCCAAGAATTAGACACCACCAATGACCCCTACGTCACCCAATTCATGAGCGGCAACCCCAATGGCCCCATGACGCTGTTTGAGTGAATTCATCCCTACGCAATCGGGTGTCTGGTGTGCAACCTCGTTGGCCAGATTTGTTCCATCGCACCGGTATTCAAGTCACCAAAGCTAACGGCAATTTTTTATTAGCCATTGGTCTCTATGCGGAACCAGATGCGAATGGAAAAGACCGTTATGTAATGTTTATTTAAGTAACTATGCTGCTCTCTACATCGTTGATGCCCTCAAGCGGATTAAAGGCGCACAAAGTTTGCAGATTTTTGAGAAATGCCAGTATGCCATGCGCATTTGGCTGAACCCGTTGAAATGAGCAGCTTGGAATCTCACCCCCCAAGATGTAGTGCTAGCCATGCGGGAGCAAAATGTGCAGTTGGGGGCGGGACAAATTGGGCAACCGCCAGTGCCCCCGGACAGGAATTTCAATACTCGGCAACAGCGCAGGGACGCTTAGCTTGTGGGGGTGTGGGGGTAGCTAAGCCCCGCACTGTACCCGTAGCGTCAGTGCCGGGATACAGATACCCCCACATGGTGTATGATGGGAGTAGTTGCACAAAACGGCTTTGGCCGGAATCTGGTGCAACTACGCGGTGGGACATCCCGTGTCTGCTCGCTGAGGGTTCTTGCGAAAGCTCCCCGATGAAGCGAGAAGCCCAAGCTGTACCCGTAGGGTCAGCGATGGGAGTATGTCACCTAATGCGGAAGCATTTACTCAGTTGGTCATCCGCACGGAACCCAATGGGTCTCTGTTGTGACCCAAAGATGTGGCATGAGTGGAATTGGGAGCGGAAAATTACAGTTCCATTCTGCGATTTGCATCCGATGATGGCGTGTCGCATCGGGGCGTTGGTTTGGGGATTCGGCAACAGTTGGGAAGCAATGCGTTAGCGATTGCTAAATAGGTCAAAGCTCGAATGCAAGAACTACAAAAAAGTTTCCCGCCTGGATTAAAGTATGAAATTCTTTGATACCAACCTATTTGCGGAAGCAGGTACGCAAGAGGCCATTTTCTCCCTACTTCTGGCAGTATTTTTAATGGTTTTGATCATCTTCCTATTCTTGCAAAATTAGCGGTCGGCGTTGATTACATCTATTACCATTCCAGTTGCCTTGGTGGGGACATTTATTTTTATGCAAATTTTTGGTTTTTTCTATCAATAACCTCATTCAGGTTAACACCGGCAACGGCTTTGGTGGTGGATGATGCAACTGTAATTGTGGAAGACATTACCAGAGAATTCAGGAAGAGGATATGGCTCCCCTACCAGCAGCAATGGCTGCGATGGATGCCCTTTTTGGGGTAGTAATTGCCACGTCAATTTTTTGGTTATGGTGTTTGTACCGGTGGCGTTTTTGCCGGGGATGATGGGACAACTCTACCGTCAATTTGCCCTCACCATTGCCTTTGCAATTACCATTTCTACATTCAATGCCATTACCTTAACCTCTACTTTAGCTGCGCTTTTAATTCGTCCCGGAAAGTTCCCAATCATTGTGTTTTTCGCTGACCGAATGAGCGTCTGAAAAAATGGCGCCAGAAGTAGCGGGATGGTTTGCCAGGGATGGTGCAACACAGAAATATCGTTTTGGCATTGTTTGGTCTGGCTTTGGTGTTGACTTATGGGGCGTACAATCTGATGCCCAAAGCTATTTTTTACGGTTGTGCAAGCGCTCAAGGGGTATCTCTGGAATACACAGAACAGGTTTTGGAAGCTGTACATTGTGATCAAAAATCTGGAAGCCCGTTACGGCCAGCAACTCCCTTCCTAACTTTGCTATAATAAGGTACCTACGGGCGATTAGCACAGTGGTAGCGCACTTCCTTCACACGGAAGGGGTCACTGGTTCGAATCCAGTATCGCCCATACAAAAAAAGGGAGCCAGAAAGCTCCGCTGGCCCCCTTAGATGCGAATTAGTTAAACAAATTGCTGCCAATTCCTTGCAAAATGGGCAAGAAAAACAGCAGAATTCCCGCAAAGACAACCCCACCAACGCCGCCAATCAAGAAGCCGCCGGTGAAGCTGCTCCAGCCCTCGGCTGTTTGCAATTGATCCGTGGACCCAGGGGTGGGTTTATCGAAGGAAACGCTGCCGTACAGGGACAGACACACGGTCAAAATCAACACCAGCCCCAAAGCCGCCAGCACCCCAGCCGCCAGGGCATACTCCGAATCCCGCAGCGGTCCCAATTTGTAAAAAGGCCCCAGCAGCAGGTAGCCGTGCGCCATCCCCACTTCCAAACCCCGACGGGAAGGTTCCAAGCCCGGACGGTAGGCGGGTAAATTATTCACCAAAACCATCCCCAATCCGGCACTCACCGGTGTCTCCAAATGACCTAATTGACCATCCCCTTTCCAGGGACGCACAAAATCATCACTCATGACTCATCCACTCCTAACAGAAAAAACACAGAAAAAACGCACCAGACACACTCTGGGATTTTCCCTTAAAAACGAAACGCCAGGGCATCGGGATAAAACCGATTGATCTCAATCAAAATACCGGCAGTCAAAAACATCCACCCAGCCAACAACACAGGTGCAGACGAAAGATATTTCAGCAAATCCTGCATGGTCGTCACTCCTAACGCGGGGATACGGAAATTTCTTGGTCGGGAACCGTCAACTGCCCAGTCGTCCATTCCCGAAACGCCATCACTGGCCAGCTAAAGCCAGACAACATACAGCGAACCGCCAGAGGAACGTCAATCATCACTTCCTTCTCAGTCGGCTCCTTCTCCTTGCGCACCGCAATCAGGTAAGCCCGCCCAACCCAACCGATCCAACCGGCAATGTACAGAAATAACAACCCCGGTAGGGTAAATTCCGCAGCGTGGGACCAGCGGCCATCGGCAATCAAATGGGGCAACCCATCGTCCCCACACAACAGCCCTTGCTTGGCATAGCGGTCAAAACGGGCTTTCGTTTGGTCAATCCGCCGTTGCACTGCCGCCGCCTGGGGACTCCCTGCCGCATACAAGGACAACCGGGCTTCCTGGGTCGCCACCTCACTTTCTAGCCGTTGCTGAAACGCCGCCGACTCCCGACAAGGGGTTAAGCCTGCCACATCTGCCTGCGCTGCCGGTGCCCAGGTACACCACATCACCAGCGCCAGGACCAAAGCCAGGACCTTCGCCATATCCATTTCCTCTCATCACGGATAAAATGCCAAATGATGGGATGTGACCTACATCCGGCCCCACTATAGCCTGTTGTATACCCCAATGCCCCCGTGTCGCAATGTTCTGTAAACTTGTAACTCAATGTAACTTTTTATGACGCATTTCCATAGACTCTGCCTGTGGCTGGGAATGGTTGTATGGGTGGGGGGCTGTCAGTGGGGGTTGATGCCATCTCCTGGTTTACCCCCGGCGCAACGGGCACAGCGACAGCAGTTGCATGCCCAAGGGGTGCAAAAGGCACAGGCGGGGGATTATCCGGGTGCGATTGCCCTGCTTACTGAGGCAATTAACCGGTTTCCCCAGGATGCGGAACTCTATTACAGCCGCGGGTCGGTGTACAGCGACATGGGCAAACAGGACGAGGCCATTCGTGATTTGACCCAGGCCATCCGCATCAACCCCAAGTTCGCCCCTGCCTACAACAATCGGGGGATCACCTACGCCAAGGGGAACCAATACCCCCAAGCCATTGCGGATTTTAGCCGGGCGATTCAAGCTGACCCCAACTTCATTGAGGCCTACATCAATCGGGCAAAAGCCTACCGCTTGCGGGGGAATTACCAAGCAGCCCTCGCCGACTGCAATGAGGTGTTGCGCCGAAAACCCGACCTGGCACAGGGGTATTACCAACGAGGGAGTACCTGGCTGGCGATGAGAGCCTACCGGCGGGCACTGGCCGATTTGCACCAAGCCATTCGTTACAATCCCCAACTGGCGGCGGCTTACGCCCAAAAAGGGGTGGTGCATCGGGCCTTGGGCGAGCGGCAACAGGCCCTAGAATCCTGGCAGCAGGCCGCGCAATTGTTCCACAAGCAGGGGGACAAAGATGGCTTGGCGCAGGTGACCCGGCTCATCCAGCAGTTAGTCCGATGAACTCAGAGGTGGTGGCAGTATTGGGGGGGGGTGCCTGGGGAACCGTCCTGGCAGAACTCATCCGGAGAAACGGCCATCCGGTACACGTCTGGTCCCGTCGGTATGGCACAGCACTCGAGCCGGTGGTGCAACCCGCCACGATGGTGGTCATCGCCGTATCCGTTGCCGGGGTTTTGCCCTTAGTTCACCAACTGCCTCGGCTCAGGCCAGGAGCGATTATCGTCAGTACAACAAAAGGATTATTACCCGATGGTTACCGTACACCCACCCAGGTATGGCAACGGGCATTTCCAGAACACGGGGTGGTGGCCCTTTCGGGTCCCAATTTAGCGGCGGAGATTGTCCAGGGATTGCCCGCAGCAACGGTGGCCGCCAGTGTCCAGACGTGGGCAGCGCAACGGGTGCAGCGGGTGTTGGCCTCAGAGCGGTTTCGGGTGTACACCAACCAGGACCCCTTGGGGACGGAATTGGGGGGGGCGCTGAAAAATGTGATGGCGATTGCCGCCGGGGTATGTGACGGTCTGCATTTGGGGGCGAATGCCAAGGCTGGTTTGGTCACCCGTGCCCTGGCGGAAATGGTGCGGGTAGCAGTGGCTTGGGGGGCGCAGGTGACGACCTTGTATGGGCTGTCGGGGTTGGGGGACCTATTAGCAACCTGCAATAGCCCTTTGAGCCGCAACTATCGCTTGGGTTATGGCCTAGCGCAGGGCAAATCTCTAGCGACGATGATGCAGGAATTGCCCAGTACGGTCGAGGGAGTCCATACCACGCAGGTGTTGGTGCATTGGGCAGATCAGCGAGGAATTTCCGTGCCGATTGCCCAGCAAGTGTATCAACTGCTCCAAGGGCAGGTCACCCCCCGGCAGGCGGTAGGGGCGCTCATGGAACGGGATTTGAAAGCGGAATTTTCCACCGACTTGCCCTGTGACCCGCTATGATAGAAGATGCAGCTTATAGCTATGTGCTGACCCAGGGGAATTAGCTCAGTTGGTAGAGCGCTGCGATCGCACCGCAGAGGTCAGGAGTTCGAGTCTCCTATTCTCCATAGCCACTTTGAACGGTTAGTGTGCGGCAACAAAAAGGGGTTACTACAGTAGTTCTTTGATTAATTGCTTGCAGCATTATCGTGACATACCCCCTCGCCTAAAGGTGAAGGCTGCTCCTAGTGTCACCGCTTGGGACTACCGGTTCTGCAACCACACTTACCGTTTTCAGTTTCCCTTCCACAGAGGCGTTGTCCTGGTTTCTCTCTCCCCAGTCGTTTGTCCCATTGCAGAGGACTGTTTCGGTATGCCCTACCGTAGTACAGTGCTATCGCAGCATAAGGTTGTTCTGTTCCGTAGGTGGCGTCAGCCATAGGACGGGGCTTTAGACCTATTCTTCCTGAAAATAGGATTCCTGCTCTTTGGTACTTAATTCGGTGAGGGCAGTTGTCCGGGGCACAAAGTCTCTATCCCCTAAATACATCATATCTAAAGTCTCTAATAAACCCCTAATGTGCGTGCGCACAGGATCGTTACCAATGGCATCAATGACTCGATCAATATCAAGTTCCGGTTGCCACCCGTAGCTCATACCGTGAATTTTAGTAATTTCTGCCAGCAATTCTTTTAATTGCTGCCGGTTCATAGGTTCGATCAACGGACATATGCGTTCATCCTGACCATAGGTAAAAAAAGTACGCATGGCTGTTTCGGAATAACCGTTACTGCGTTCTTTTGCTAATTCACACATCCGGATTTGGTCGGGGAGTTGATTGCGCCCCTGGGGATTGCGCCATAAATCGAGTAAAGAGGTCGCCACTGCTCCTACCGTGTAAATGGGCAACGTTTGCTCCTCTGACCAATTCAGCAACCAATACAAGTGATGATAGGCTTTCAGGCGACCCACCGCACCTAAACGGGCAATCAATTCAATTTCATCAATCAAAATCACCCAGCCTTTGTACCCAAGCCAATGGAGCATTTCTGCCATCAATTCAAAGTAGGCTTGGCTGTGTTTCGTTGGCGCAAATTTTTCTGGGAAAGTAGGTAATACACTTCCCATCCTTCTTTTATAAATCTGGCGAATTTCAGCAATCGGCACTTGCCCACCGAGTAAGGCTTCGTATAACAACTCCTGCTCTTCGGGAGAGGCGCGAAAATAAACTTCCAAAATCATGACGGGTAAGGGGTGGGTAAAACGGTCAAGATTTTGGCTCAAGGTAGGAGGCAAATCCGCAGGGCTTTTTTGGTCTAAAAGATGTCGAATCCCTAACAAACGGGATTGGGGAGTGCGAATAGAAGCTGCTAGTTTGCTGTATAAATGATCGAGTCTTTGCCCTGAAAGCTGACGGTTTAAGGTAATGCGACTCACGGCCAATCCTTGATCCAGCGCCAGGTGTTCTAAACAGGTCAATTCATGGGTTTTGCCTTCCCCATATTTTCCCCAAATCAAGCGTCCTTGCGGTATCCCTCTCCCCTCTACTAACTGCGCTAAATCCTGGTTAAATTGTTCATGTAACCGATTTCTCATGCTCTTGAGATGATGCGTGGAGTCTCTCGTAGGAATCCCTGCCCGTAACGATTCAATAATCTGTGTCGCTAAAGCGGAATTCATGAGTAGCCTCTCCGTTCACATACGGCATCAATGACCATTTGTTGCAGTTCACTGGTTGAAGAACGATAATTTTCTGGAGGTTGAATCTCTCCCAATTTCGCATTGCTCAATAAATTTTTTAGCTTAGCAAAAACCTCCTTGCCAAAGGTTTTGCCCTGGGCCCCTAGATGTTTGTCCACATCCACCAAATCGGCAAAGGGATTAAAGCGTTGGTAATCAGCCAAGCCAGTTTGTAAGCGAATCCACAGGGCATCATAGGAGCGAAAACTGCGGGGATGGTCGGCAATAATTTCCCTTCTACCACTCAATAGAAAGAAACAACTACGCAGTATTTCTGTATCATCAATAATCTGGCGAACCAACTCACAAATATCATCCACCTGTTTCTTGGTAAATTTATAGCGATTGCCATGCACCTTTTCAGTAATAACTTCCAGGTCGTCAATGGCAATGATTAACCCCTCTCGACCGGCAAATTTAGAGAGCAAAATCAAAGAATTTAACCAATCTCTAGCATTGGTCTTATTGAGTTTTTCAAATAGACAAAAGGTTTCCCTATCCTGCCGTTCCAAGGGTTGTCCCATCAACCAGCGACAGACTGACTCAATATTGGCAGGAGAATAATTGATCATGCGGTAACGAACCACTTGATAAGCAAAAGCCTTAAAGGAGGAAATGAGGTCAGTTTCTTTAATCATTTTGCTTGCGGTTTTGCTAATGTGTTCACTGGCCAGGGTAGGACTCGGATATTCGTCGTAAATTTTGGACACAAATACCCCCGAACCATCATAGTCTTTAGCTTTAGTTTTTGAAATTTCCCACGCAACCCAACGGCACAAACCTCGCACTAAATCCTCATTCACCACTTGCTTGGCGATCTCTTGATAGAGACCCACCAAATCATGCAAGGAACACTGCCGGGCAGATAGATAAACAGTTTGATAACCTAATTTTTTCCCATCTGCAAGGACAACCCGCAACAGATGGGTTTTACCAGTACCTTGCCCACCCACTAGCAATTTCACTTTGCTGCCCCCCTGGGCAATATAGTTTTTGAGATAGCGATCATGAATATAGTCCAGCCAAATTTCCCGCCCCAGGGTCATTTGTTGCAAAAGCTCATCACTTTGGGGGGGTTGTCCCTTACTCAAAAACCGTAAATCATCGGGTTCTATGAACATATAAGGTTCCTAATGAAGAAGTTCCTGTTGCCTTGGTGCCATATCCTGAGTTGCTTGAGCAATTGGGCGAATACTCATCATGCCAATGGCTCGCTCCCGGCCTTGCTGATTCACAACCGTATAGTTCTTCTTGGTCTCTTTGTGGGAACTGAAATCAAAGCGATAGTCAGCATAGATAATTTCGTATTGTTCGAGCAGCCGACCCAAATCAAAAATGAAATGGGTTTCGGGATATTCTTGGCGGGTTTCTGCTTTTAAAGTGAGCAGTTTGTAAACCTCTCGGAGTGGCACTAATGTTCCCCACTGACCCTGATGGAGATAGGTGTAGGCCCTGAGGAGTTCCTGGCAAAATCGGTCTTGCGTAAAAGGGCGGTTCAGTAGGGCTTTGTATTTTTTTACCACCCAGGCGGCGACCGCGGTTGGGGCTAAAGCATAGGTCGGAAAACTTTTCTTTCCCAAGCTGAGTTTCGCCAGAGATTGATTCAGCTTAATGGATAGGGTAAAGGGGGGAATATCGTAGTTGGGAAACGTACCGGAGCAGGGAATTTTGGCCGACTCTAGAGCAGCAGTCATCTGTACTGCATAATCAGCACTGTGCAGCAATGCCTGGGCCTGTTCAGCGAACGTATGACTCACACCTAAAAATTCCTGCCAAAGATTCCCAAATTGCTCAATATCCTGAGCCAAGTTGCTGAGCATCCGCCGATAATCCCTGAGATTCAACGCATCGCTGGCAGTTTTCAGCCTTTGCACCCCTGCCTTGATTTTCTTGCTTAGTTGCAGCAATTGATCTACTGCCACTGGGCGATCTGCCTGATCTGTAGGATGCACCATGAACAGTCACACACCTAAGGGAACCTGCACTCTCTGACCCGCCCCCATTGGCGCTTTAGCCAAAAATACTAAGTCAACCACTCCCCCCAGGCCACCCAAGACGAATGAGAATTGGTTTGAACTTTTCACGGAGCGGATGGCTGGGTTGTTGGGGTCGGATGGGACGCCCGGGCTGGGGCAGCAGGTGGTTTGGTCGGTGTGGCGTGTGGTGGTAGGGGTAATGATAATCCACAACGGGTTTGACAACTGGCGGATATTCCGGGTTTTGCCGACGTCTATAGCAATCCTGCATGAGAATAGAACGAGGTGCGTATTGGTCCTATCTTAGGGAAAATTGCTGATGACTCAAAGCGAACTTAAATAGCCATTTAACAGCGGGGAAAGTATGAGTCGGTGCCAAAAACTTCTCAAAACATTCTTGCCATTTAACCATACATCTTCGACCAATTTTTCTGAGGAAAAACTGGGCGCAAACACAAGTTAAATTCCACTCGTTTTTAAGGCAAGATGTTCGTTTATTTCCCGTGCTTTGTGGTAGGTCGCTCCATCCCCAATGAACACCATCCTTTGCCCACAAAATTTTCCTCTCAGATACTTCACAGAGTCAATAGTACTCGCACTGTTCGCACCATTCCCGAAGAGTAAATTCTTTTGTCTAATCGTTTCAAGCACCATAAGTCTGTTTACTTCTTTCATTGGCAATGGGAATCTCTACCCATATCGGAGCGCCCCCACCCATAACCACAAACATCACCCCAGCACAGATGACACTCATCTAAAAATAGGACGACTAAGCGCCCTGACTCAATCTCAGACGGATTAGCTCGTATAAATTCTCGAATTTCTTCTTGTTTTTTTTACAACTTCCAGCTCTGCTTCGGGGTTGACTTTCTGAGACCTCTTCCAGGTAATGCCTGCTTCTGAGAACAGTCATAGTAACTTTGTTTAGATTGGTCAATAACACCATCGTTCCCTCGATAGTGAGTTATTAATTCATCTAAATTTCAGTAGTTTTGAAATAGTCAATTATTTCCTGTCTTTCTCTTTCCGATAGGTCACCTTCTCTACCCCGATAACTGAGCTTAAGTCCTTCCATACCTCGCTCATGGAATTCTTGTTTCCAGTGCATAATATAGACTCCTAATCATTCTTCATAGGGTTTACCTTCTAAGGCCATTCTCACTGCTAAGGCGCGTTTCCGTTCCCTCACATCAGAAACACTCTAGATGAATTCTCCTAGAAGAGCGACTATTTCTGATTTTGTTCATGTTTCTTATTCCTCGCTATGCTTCTTACGTCTCCGCTGGTTAGTACAACCCATCCAACTGTTCTCAATCAAATTAGGATTGCTATAGTTGTCAAGGTATAAGAATTATATAGACATTACCAAATTCAATTGCTGTTTGCGTCTGAGCATCTATGACTGCGATTCCCCCCGGTTCTCACCGCTATCATGAACTGCAAAAACTCCTGCAACGGTTACACATCAATCCGGTTCACATAGATTGGAACCTGTTGGATCAAGCCCTGACCCACAGTAGTTTTGATTCCCAGTGCAATTACGAACCTTTGGAATTTGTTGGGGATGGCGTACTGCGGTTATTAGCAGCAGACTATCTCTGGCATCACCACCCCCACCTACCCGTCGGAGAATACACCGCCCTGCGCTCGGTTTTGGTGAGTAATCGGTTGTTGCGGCAGATGGCTCTGGAGTATGGGTTGGGGGAATTCGCCCTGGTCGCCCCCGGTTTGCCCCCCAGTGGGATGTGGCTGGCAGACCTGTTGGAAGCAGTAGTGGGTGCTATTTACCTCAGTTCTGGCAGTACAAATGTATTACAACCCTGTTTTTATCCGGCCTGGCAGCGGGAAGCCCAACGGGTGTTGCAGGATCCGGCCCGCCTGAATTACAAAAATGCCTTGCAGGAATGGACCCAGGAGCATTACAAAATCCTGCCTACATATGAAACGGAATCGTTGCCCGGTTCGCCGGATCAGTTTGTGGCACGGGTGTATATCCGCAAGCGGTTGCTGGGGGTGGGGCAGGGAGCATCGGTTAAGGCAGCCCAACAGGCGGCAGCACGGCAGGCTTGGGGGGAATTGGTCGCCAAATCGGGCTAAGACGACCGTTTGGGATTATGCTAGAAAATTGCCCCGATTAACTGCCGCAGCCCATGCCGACAACTCGTATTGGTTCCCGTCAAAGTCAACTGGCTCTGGTGCAAACGCACTGGGTGCAGTCTGAATTACAAAAGCACTACCCGGACCAGGAGTTTCCCATTGTGACCATGACCACCCAGGGGGACAAAATCCTGGATGTGGCCTTGGCAAAAATCGGGGATAAGGGCTTGTTTACGAAGGAATTGGAGCAGGCGTTGTTGCGCCACGAGGTGGATATGGCGGTGCATTCGCTCAAGGATGTGCCGACCCAGATGCCTGAGGGTTTGGTGCTGGGGGCGATTACCGAGCGGGAGGAACCCCGGGATGCGCTGGTGCTCCATGCCCGTTGGCGGGGAACTCCCTTGGCGGCCTTGCCCCCCGGTACGGTAATTGGTACGTCGTCGTTACGGCGGTTGGCACAATTGCGGTATCATTTTCCCCATTTGACGTTCAAGGATGTGCGGGGGAATGTGAACACCCGTTTGGCCAAGTTGGACCGGGGGGAGTACGATGGGTTGATCCTGGCGGTGGCGGGGTTGCGGCGATTGGGTTGGGAGGAGCGGGTGAGCGAGGTACTGGCACCGGAGGTTTCCCTGTATGCGGTGGGGCAGGGGGCATTGGGGGTGCAATGCCGGGCGGACGATGACCGGGTGTTGGCGTTGTTGCAGGCGTTAAATCACCCGGAAACGGCTTGGCGCTGTCAGGCGGAACGGGCGTTTTTGCGGGCGCTGGAAGGGGGCTGTCAGGTGCCGATTGGGGTGCATTCCCAGTTCAACGGCCAGGAATTGACGCTGACCGGAGCGGTGCTGAGTGTGGATGGGCAGCAGCGGGTGGTGGGGTCGCTATCGGGGGTGGTGACGGAAACGGCGGCGGCGCAGGCCTTGGGGGAAGCTTTGGCGCAGGAGTTGCGGGCACAGGGG
>Ga0272447_1001676_pt1 | contig 13458 bp, 12 predicted proteins | sample YNPCB0133_FD_194589 | JGI IMG/M metagenome (GOLD analysis project Ga0272447, IMG submission 194589) | Hot spring microbial mat communities from Yellowstone National Park, WY, United States - YNP-CB-013-3 | ecosystem: Environmental > Aquatic > Thermal springs > Hot (42-90C) > Sediment | place... | reverse complement strand
AAGCCGCCGTGGACCGCCACCTGGGCGACCTGGTGGAGAAAGTGGAGCATGGTAGCCAGACTCCTTGGATGCCTTATGTTGGATCCGGGTGATTCCTCAGCATTGATCTAGGTATGTGTACAGACCGGTGTTTCCTGATAATGGTACTTTAGCACGCTGGGGGCATCGGTCAATCAGGGATTTGTTCTTGGTGAAAAGTGGTGCTTTGTCCCGCCTGGGGCGTCGATCCCTGGTCGATGTGTTCCTGCCGAAAGGCAGTGCAGTGTTTTAGCCCGGCTTACAATGCCGTTCTCATTCAACCTGGGGGGCTTTGGGGAGAGGTGTTTTCCTTCTTTTTATTTTTGGGTTTGGGGGCCGGGTCGGTGAAGGGAGGTCGTTCGAAGCGGCAGTCGGCCTCGACGACGCGGGGATCCCCGGCGGCCCGCAGGAGGCGTTCCAGTTGCTGGGCCAGTTCCTGCCGTTTTTCGGCATAGCGGGGGTCCTGGGCCAGATTGCGGATTTGGTGGGGGTCGTTGGTAAGGTCGTAGAGTTCCTCAGCGGGTCGTGGGTCAAAGGCTAGTTGGAAGAAGGGGCGCCAGCGTTCTTCCGAGCCGTGGAGGATCAGCCAGGCTTTGGTAGGTCCAGCGTCCAGGTCGGGGAAGGCGGCGAAGGTGTCCTGAGCCAGCACCTCCCAGCCAGGCAGGGGCGTGCGGGCGGCCGCTTTGGGATCGCCCATCGGGGAGCGTTCGGGAGCATAGTTGCGGATGTAGAGCCACTCGCGGGTCCGCAAGGCCCGTTGGGGATAGGGTCGATTTCCCGCCCGGGCCTCGGCCACATGCCGCTCTCGACCGGTGATGACGAACGAGCGGCTAGGATCCACCTGCCCACTCTGTCGGCTCCGCAGGATCGGCACGAGAGACCGGCCGGCGGTGTCCTTCGGCACGGCCACCCCGGCTAGTTCCAGAAAAGTGGGGGCCAGGTCCATCAGGTTGACGAAGTCGTCCACCGTGCGTCCTCCGACGACGCCTGGTCCGGCCACAATCAGCGCCACCGCCGTGCCGAAATCGTACAGATTGCATTTGCCCCGGGGAAATCCCGGACCGCCGTGATCCCCGCTGAGCACCACCACGGTGCGTTCCGTTTCCCCGGCCTGTTCTAGCTGCCGCAGCAGGACGCCGAGCATACTGTCCAGGGCTTGGACTTCACCCAGGTAGTCCGCCAGGTCTTCGCGGACTTCCGGGACATCGGGCAGAAACGGCGGCAAGCGACCCCGCAGTTGCTCCGGGTCGATGCCCCAGAGCTTCTGACCCGAGCCCCGCGCCCAGGAGCGATGGGTGTTCGTCGGACCGAACCAGTAGAAAAACGGCTGACCCTTCGGTCGTTGGCGCAAGAAGGCGGCGAAATTTTCTTCGACCTGACGCAACAGGCGTTCCTTGGCCTGGGCGACACTCTCCCCTCGCTCCACCGCTTGCATCGCCTGTTGGGAGAACCGTTGGAAAGCCATACCGGCTTGCTGATAGGCAAAACGTTGACCGCCGAAGGGGGCATCAGCGGGCGTCCCGGGACTCCAGACCTTGCCGGTCTTGCCGATCGTGTAGCCCGCCTCGTGCAGAAGCAGGGGAACCGCCGGCAACCCTTCCTCCCACTGCGCCCCTTGCAGAATGGCACCGCGACCGGTCTGGAAGAAATAGCGACCAGTCAGCAAGGAGCTCCGGCAGGGCGTGCACGACGGCGCCGGCACGAACGCATGACGGAATACCACTCCCCGACGCCCTACCGCGTCGATGTTGGGCGTCCGGATTACGCGGCACAAACCGGCTGGCGCCGCCTCCTCCGGTGCATAAATCGAGGCATACCGCCCCCAATCGTCGGCGAAGAAGAAGAGGATGTTCGGCCGTTGCGGTACCGGGTCGGCCTCTTTGGCTTCGACCCGCAATGGTCCCAGGGCTATCAGCACCGTAGCGGCGACACAAGCCACCGCCTGACCCCACGGCATCGTTCCCCATGCCGGAGACCTTACTTCCTGCCTTCCTTCCAGAATCGGAGCCTCGTGTTGCATTGCTGCCTTCCTGCCCTCTGTTACCCGCCCCCTTCGCGAAAACCCCTTTCATTCTAATTTCAGGATTCCAGGGGGCCATTTCCTGGAAGGAGTCCAAGAAGGAATCGGTGCGACTTAGTCGATGTTGACGATCTGGCCGTCGTTGATAATTCCCAGCCGCTGGAAGTTGACCTGAGAGATTTCAAAGCGGAGGAAGCGAACCGAGCCGTCGGCCAGGCAGATGTTCATACCGCCGGGGTGTAAGCCACCGAACATGCCGTCCGGGGCACCGTCCGGAATAGCAGGGTCGCGAATATCAGGGGCCGGGGGAACGTTGGTATGCCGTACCACATCATCGGCCCAGCCGTTATTGTAAGCCGGTTCGTTATCCCCGCAGCAGCCGCCGGAGTTGATGTAATGCAAGTGGATCCGGGTCTCGCCCAGCATCAACGTGTTGGAAGTTCCGTCGATGATCCCTTGCATAATCACCCGCCGCCCCCGATTGATCCGTTGGGCCACACCGTTTTCACCGGTTCCCCGGCTGGCAGCATAGTCCGACTTGGCATGCCCTTTGTATAAACCCGGAGTCCGGCGGGTCGGACAGTAAAAGGTCCGGACCACCTTATCGTTGATCGACCTCCATCGGGTCACATCGGGATCCCCCGGTTGCACTAGTCGGTGGATGCTCTCTTGCTCGATGAACGGCAGAATGTGGTAGGTCCAGTTGAGGTAATCGACATACCCGGGTTGGGCAGAGCAGCAGTAATTGACCGTGTCAGGACCATTGTCGCCCGCGGTCGGGAAGTGCCCGTGCGTATCATGGTAGCTGTGCCAGGCGATGCCGAGCTGCTTGAGGTTGTTCTGGCAGCTCATGCGGGCCGCCGCTTCCCGCACCTTCTGCACGGCGGGTAGGAGCAAACCGATGAGAATCAATCACCACCAACAACTCGATCAAAGTGAAGGCCCGCCGCTTGGGAGTAAGCCACCGCTTGGGCACCCCCTCGGCTCGCAGTTTTACCGAAGATCGTCGGGACATGGCAGCCTCCTTCAGATAACCACCAGGGACCATGAGAAACAATGGATCAAACAGCAGACGCCCGTGGCCCAGGACAGGATCCCGCATCGGGGTCAACAGTAATGTTAATTAATGCTTTCTTCATGATGTGCAAGGACATTCCTTGTAACAATTCCGGGCGGCGATGGGAGCATTCTTCCGAGGCGGTGGAATGGTTCCCTCGGCAGACGGTGTTCTGGCTCCTCTTCTCGTCGTCAGAGAAGGATCTGGGTGAAGCGGAGGAGGGTCCGATCGGGATCCCAGTGGAGCGAAAGCAGTGTGCCGATCCCGGGGGAGCCAAGGAAGGAGGAGGACAAGGCTTTTCATCCGCAGATGGGGGACCGGAGTATGGAGGGTAGGGTGGGTGCCGAGGGTAGCGGTCTTAGGTGGATTCAGGAATAGTTGTTGGGGGAATCAGGGGGCAGGAGGGAATCCAGGAGCGCCCGTTCGGCGGCGAGCCAGAGGGCGGGGTGATCGTAATAGCCGGCGGCGATGGCGGCGCGGACGCGTGCCACCAAGGTGTGACGGATGCCGTCGGGTCCGGGGGTTTCCTCCTGATGGGCCGGGTGGGCAGAGAGGGGAGGAGGTGGCGGGGCAGGGAACGAAGCAGCCTGACGTGCCGTCAAGGCGGCCAGGACCCGTTGCCGGTACTGCAATTGACCTGCTGCCGGATCGATCATGATGAGGATTCTCCCTACTCCCAGGCCAGGCCATGCCGCAGGCGGCTGGGGGAAAATCGGTGGGGCCGAGCCGGTGCCGCTTGGGAACCTCGTGGGCTCCACCGTTTCTGCTCGCTTTTCGGGAGCGGGCCGGCTCGGTGGAGGTCGGCGCCCGGAGATGTCCCCATACGGGGGACGCATTCTCCGGCCTGCCATCTCATTCTACCGCTTCATTCTACGCCTGTGTATCGACGCTCATGGATTCCAACCGTATAGTTTTTCGCCCTTCCGAGGAATGGTTCGGCTTCCGATTGTCCTGCGGCATCTGTTACTCGGACGATACCCAGGAGATGGACCGTGCCGGAGTCTCGGCTCCTTTCTCCGCTTCCCCGGTGAGATCAAACTCAAGAGTCTGCCGGCTGCTGGTCGCTTGATCGAAAGCCGTGGGAACTCCCTTCCCGATTCCGTGGGTACCCGCAGGGTCCGCAGGCTTCGTCTGCTCCGCGAGGCTTGCTCTTCCGATCCGACAGTTTCCGTAAGCCTGCACGTTCAGGGGCAACGCTTTTCTCGCGCTGCCCGCAGGGGATTTTCTCCCGAAGCAGACCCGCGGGGGAGGATGTCCTGTGTTCCCAAGAGCAAGCCTGGCGGCCCAGAGGCGGACCGGCGAACCTGCTGCCCAGCATAGTGCCTTCGCAATGTCAGCGCTAGAGTAATTCTTCCCGCGGAACCGACTCGCACCCCCAAGCCGGTGCTACCCTTGATAAAAATGGGAGAATCTGTCATGGCTGCCTTGGATCGATCCAAGGGGCGGGGAATTTGCGGTGGTCTCGTGTGACGGCGTAGAGCAGGCTGCCGACGGGGAGAAGATGGGACCCGGAAGTAACGTCGGGTACAGAAGCGAGGGTAAGGGAAACATAAAGATAGGGTGCAGAAGCGAGGGCAAAAGTATGGTTGGGTCCATGGACGAGGGCAAGGGAAAGATAGGGTGTAGAGACGCGGGCAGAAGGAAGGTCGGGTACAGAAGTGAGGGCAAGGGAAAGATAGGGTGTAGAGACGATGGGAGGAAGGCGGAAGCGATCGGAGCGGTCATGGCTCCGCAGAGTCCCAACCCGAGTCCGGGTGTGAGGCCGGCAACTCTTCCAAGACCTGGCACAGGCGCAGGGGCAGCTCCGTACGTTCCACACGGTGATATCGGCCGTGCACGGGGCCGAGCCAGGCCCAGCGTGGGAGGTCCTCCAGGCGGTTGGCCACCAGCAGGTCGGCCTGCGACTGTCGGCGGGCTGTCTCAGCACGGCGGAGCAACTCCTCCTCGGAGCATCCCACCTCCAGTTTGAATTTGACCAGCCAGCCGCGGAAGTGCCAGTCGGGACGGAAGCGATCGATGAGTTTGGGGGTAGGAACAAGTCGCACCCACAGTTCCGGATAGGAACTGGGGATTTTGCCGCCGGTGAGTTTCTGCCCCAGGGGGGAAGATGCCGAAGGAACGTACACCCCTTCTACCCGATAATCGCTGACGGCGGCAGCGTGAATGATGGCCTGGAAGGAACCGCTGGGCACCAGACGGGCCAGCAGGTTCTCCAGATCGGTGAAGCTGCGGTAGGTGTGGAGGTGCCAGCGGGGATCTTCCGAGGTGGGGGGCGACCAGTCTGCCAGAACCTCAGGGCACGAGGTGAGCAGAGTCACGTGGTGACCCCGCCGATGGGCCATCACGGCAATCGCCGCTCCGGTGCGGCCGGTGAAAATGTTGGTGATCACACGCACCTGGTCGATGGGTGTGTGGGTGTTGCCCGCGGTGACCAGCAGGTGCATCAGCAACGCCCTCCCGACGGTTCGGCCGGAGCGGCTTTCCCAATTGCCCGGCGATGGCTGCGAACTGTTTTGTGATCGTTGCGCCAGGGGGAGCCGAACCGCGGCACACACACCGGCCCGTCCGACTCAGACCGTGGGTTCCCACTTCGGCTCATACTCGCGGGACCAGAGGTGTTGGGCCTGCGGATCCTCCAGGATATGGCCATCCTCGGCCCGGCAGCGTAACGCCCGACCGACTCGATGGGCGATGTTCCCCAGATGGCAGGGCAAGGTGCTCTTGTGCGCTTCTTCGATCTCGCTGGTCAGCGGCTGGCCGCGGCGGATCGCCTCCAGAAAGTTGCGGACATGGCCGGCGTCACCCCCTTGCCCCTTGCTCTGCTGCCGCACGCTGCCGTTGAGATCATAAATGGTATAGCTGGCCCCGCGGATTTCCAACGTCCCTTTCTCGCCGGTGAAAAGCACATCGGGTGGCCGTAAACCGGGCAGGGGGTTGCAACTGGTGCCGTGCCAGATGATCTGCTTCTGCTCGGGATAGAGGAAGGCCACGGTGTGCGTGTCAGGAGTTTCCTGATCATCCTGAAAGTGGAAGCGGCCCCCGGAGGAACTGACGTGAATGGGATAGTGGGCCTGCAGGCCCCAGCGGCACAGATCGATCATGTGAACGCCGTTGTTGCCCAGTTCGCCGTTACCCCAGTGCCAGAACCAGTGCCAGTTGTAGTGAATGACATTGCTGCGATAGGGTCGGCGTGGGGCGGGGCCTTGCCAGAGGTCGTAGTCGAGCCAGTCGGGCACCGCAGCCGCTTGACCCCGCCCGATACTGCCGCGGCGGTTGACATACCAGCTCTGGGCCTGATAGACCCGCCCGATGGCCCCCTGATGCAAGGCGGCGATGGCTTCCTGGATTACCGGCCAGCTCCGCCGTTGGTTGCCCATCTGCACCAGGCGTTTGTATTTGCGGGCGGCGGCGACCATCCATTCCCCTTCGGCGGGCGTGTGGCTGCAGGGCTTTTCCACATAGACATGCTTGCCCGCCCGGCAGGCGAGAATCGTGGCCGTAGCGTGCCAGTGATTGCAGGTGGCCACTACCAACGCATCGACCGTGGTGTCCTCCAGGCATTTGCGAAAATCGACCACTCCGGAGGGGCTGCGACCCCGCACCTTCTGCACCTCGGCCACGCCCCGTTCCAGTCGCTGCCGGTCCACATCGCAGACGTAGGTCACTTCCGCCTCCGGCTGCTGCTCGAAGGTGCGGGCCAGAGCCAAACCCCGACTCAAACCCATCACCGCCACACGCACCCGCTCATTGGCCCCGAGCACCTCGGCCGCGGCCCGGGCACTCAACGCCGAGAAGCCGACCACCGTCGCCACACTGCCCACAAACTCCCGCCGGCTCACCGGATTCATGATACACTCCTCCGCTTTGCTTCCGATGTGTTCCAACCGATGCTTTCATCCCCACGCAGACATTCCCTTTCCCGGCCGGTCTATCCCCACGTCAGGACATTTCCCCTTCGCCCATCCGCCTTCTGTCTCCCTTTCGATTGTAAATCTTCTCCCCGCTCCTGCAAGACTCCCTGCCTTCGACGGCACGCCCATACCTCCAACTGCCGGAAAACGCGCACGCTTTTTCTATCCCCGGGGGTCCTTCTGGGGTTCCTGCGGTTTTTGTCTTTCTCCGGTCTCTGGCGGTAAATGTGTCTTCCTCTGGTCTCGAGCGGTACAAATGAGGACTAGACTTGAGGAAGGATGGATGCATACCGGATATGAACAGGAAACGGCCCCGGCCTGGTCGGCAGAATCGGTCCACCAGGGCTAGGGGAGCCTGGCCATGCGAAAGCTGAGGGAGCCCCGGCGGTGCGAAAACTATTCAGGCATTATGGGCAGTTTGCCTGCTGGCGGTGTGGCGGATCACTGTGCCGCGGGAACTGCTGATGAGACGGAAGACAGCTAAGGAGGGCAGGAGGGATTCAGGGTGTAAGGGTATGTGGGGGGAAAAGTCATGCGACGGTATGGGACATTTGTGCTTGGGGTTGGGGGTCTGCTGGGCGTGCTGATGGTCGCGGAGGGTCAAGGCCCGTCCTCCTCGCGTCCGGGAGCCCCGCAATCGCAGCAGTTGCCGACGTTGCAACTGCGGGCGCGGGTCATCCGCCTGGCGGATCAGCCGCCGGACAAGAAGCAGTTCCGCTGGAGTGTCGCCCATCTCAAGGTTCCCCAGTCTTCTAAGGAAGATCAATGGTCGGACTGGTTCACGATCACGGAGCAGGATTGGGGAGCGATCGTGAAGGCTTATCCCAACAGTTACCTGCGGCGTTTTCCGGTGGTCTTTCAACTGAGTGTGCAACCGTCGGCTAACCCGATGCAGATCGAAGTGGAGGTGAAGGACGGCCAGGGACGGATGGTATTGAGCCGTTCGGCACGATTGTTCGGTTCCCGATTAAGTCTGCTGGTGCATCCTGATGGTTCCGGCGGTTACGCCGTCGCCACTTCTGCCCAGTACAATCAGCGTTATTGGCAGGCGTTGGGGGAAAAGCAGGAGGTGCCCCGTCTGAGCCGCTTGCTGGTGGTGGACCGCTACATCGGCGGGGATGACGATGATCAGGCGTGGGAAGAGGGGATCGGGTGGTTGGCTCAGGTCGGGTGCAGTGCGATCATGGTACCGCCGTCGGCTCCGATCCGGGAGATACTCCAGCGGCAGGGGGTTCGACGCACGGCCTGGGCGGTGTACAGTCCCCCAGGTTACGCCTTTGCCTTCGACCCGAAGGTGACCCCGGCTAGTATCGAACAGTGGGCCAACGATCTGGCGGCGAGTTACCGCAAAGCCGGCTTTGCGCCGGAAGAGATGGCATTGTTTGCGATGTCCGATGAGCCGGGGTGGTATTATCCGCGGATGTTCCAGGTGGTGCGGGAGCAGCCGGCGGCCCTGGAGCGCTTCCGGCAGTATCTGCGCGAGCAGGGTTTGCAGCCGCAGGACCTGGGAGCCAAAACGTGGGACGAGGTGTTCCCCTTGGGGCGGAGTGGTGCCCGGGACCTGCCGGCCCGACGCCTCCATTACTGGACGGTGCGCTTCTACGCCTGGGCCTCGGCCCGCCACTTCAGCGATTGTGTTCGTGCCTTGGAGAAGGCTTTTTATCCCGGTCTGCCCGTATTCACCAATTGGAACTTCTTTGCCGGTCGCTTCTACGTGCCTGGACCCGTGGCCAACAATGCTGACAAACAACATCCCGATGCCGCGATGGGGGGACAGGACTGGTTCGAGTTTGCCCGGCTGCGGGGCGGGACCATCCTGTGGACTGAGGACTGGTTCAGCGATGCCCAAGCGTATCAGTGGTCGTTCTACTGTGCTAAGCTCAGCAGTGCGGCTCGCCGGTCGGGACTGGAGTTCGGTGGCTACGTCATCCCCCGCACGGCTGGCGACCGCGTCGGGGGGATCATCCAGAAAGTGCTATGCATCTTCGGCCATGGCGGACGGGCGGTTCAGTATTTCGTCTTTGGTCCGGAGTACAATTTCCCGGGCAACTGCTATTCCGAAAAAGCCCATCTGCTGCGGGAATTGCGTCAGGCCCATGCCCTGTTGGCCCGTGCTGAACCTTTCCTCCATGCGGGTCGCAAGCCTCCCCCTCAGGTCGCCATTCTGATGCCCCGCTCCGCTCAGGTCTGGGATTGCCGGGACATGGAGATCGCCCGTGGGATCAGCGACGCCACCAATACTCAGCTCAATCGAGCCACCGTGGATTACATGGCCGAGGTGTTCGACCTGTACCTGGCCTTGCAGCATGCGAACATCCCCGTGGCTTTTCTGGACGAAGACGATCTGACCGCCGCCGGTTTGCGTCCCTATCGCGTGGTCTATCTGACCGCACCGAACGTGCCCCGGGAAGGGCAGGCGGCTTTGCTCGAGTGGGTGCGGGCCGGTGGGACGTTGGTCACCATCAGCAATGCGGCCAGCGCCGACCGGTATGACGAACCCTGCTCCCTGCTGGCGGAAGCGACCGGTTTGCGTGAAGAACCCCGACCCCGGCTGCTCGTTCCCAACGCCGCCACCTTGGCCGAGGTCGCCACTTTGACGCTGCCGGAGGGAAAACTCCCCGTGTACGGTCAGCGGGGCTCCTTGCGGGATAAGCCTCCGCGTGTCCATCTGCGCTTCAGCGATGACCGGCCGGCCTTCGTCGAAGCGCCCCTGGGGCAGGGACGCCACTTCCACTTCGCCTTCCTCCCCGGCATCAGCTACTGGCGCTCCTCCCGAGGAACCCAGGATCGCTTACCGGTCGGCTTCTCCGAAGCCTTGCGGCAGTGGATCACCTTCCCGGTTCGGCAGGCCGGTGTCACCCCTCCCGTGCAGACCCGGACTCCGCTGGTGGAAACCCCGCTGCTCTTGTCCGATTCGGGAGCGGCCATCACTCTGCTCAACTGGACCGGTGCGGCCATCCCGGAACTGGAATTGACCCTGACCTTACCCTTCCGTCCCCAAAAGCTCTGGACCGCCTCCGGACAACCGGTTCAGCAGCAGCAGACACCGGCCGGTCTGGTGGTCAAACTCCCCCTGGCCCACGCCGACATCCTCATCGCCGAACGCTAAGCGGCCCATGATCCCACCCCCGTTCCTCCCCGGTGCACACCGCAGCTTCCCGACAACGACAAGCCGCACCCCCCCGCCTCGGTTCAGGGCCACGGTGGATCTCCGGGTCCGTATCTCACCATGACACGGTGGATCTCCGGGTCCGTATCTCACCATGATCGGTGGATCCGAAGCAATTGCGGCTCCCCGCGGAGAGGGTCGCGGTTCTTGACGCTCTCGTGGGGCGTTGTAATGTAGCACCGATGGGACCGGGTTTTCCTGTCCCCCTTCCCGACGGGGTGTTTATCCCTGACCGGCGTGTTCCTCGGCACGCGAAACCTGCGAAAGGGGTACCGCTTCGGTAAGCCAGCCGAACGGGTACCTTCGGGGAAACCGCAAGGAAGAGAGTGGAATCCAAGCTCACCTGGGAAGGGGAAGGGAAGTCCCACGGGACAAGGGAAGTCCCATGGGGAAAAGTCCCACGGGGTAATCTGAAGAAGTGGCATCAGAGCCGATGAAGCGAGCAGCGGAGTAGGCTATGGCACATAAGAAGGGTCAAGGATCGGTCAAGAACGGTCGGGACTCGCTGTCCAAGCGGCGGGGCGTGAAGGCCTTTGGCGGGCAATTCGTCACCACCGGGAGTATCTTGGTGACGCAGTTGGGCACCCGCTTTTTGCCGGGACGGTATGTCCGTCGGGCCCGCAACGACACGCTCTTCGCCCTGACCGATGGCACCGTCTATTTCGATCAAGGCGGCAGGCGGGTCAACATTGCTCCTGCGGATCCGGAATGCACTGCCATCGGCTGACACGTGAGCCTCGCGTCGGGCGGGTGAGAATGCCGGTGCGGAAGCCCCATCGCCGCAGTTCCGGTGACGTGGCAGGCGGTGTGTTTCTCGGCGGTCATTGACGAGGCAGGAGGCGGTCCAGCTCGCCGTGATGCCAGCGTTGAAGCAGCTCCCGCACACCGGCTCCCCGTGGGGAAGGCGTGGTCCAGTGCACGGCCGCTTGCACCTCCGGCACGGCGTTGGCCACCGCCACCCGCAAACCGCACAGCTCCAGAAAGGTCCGATCGTTCTCCGCGTCCCCCACGCCGATGACGTCCTCGGGGGGTAAACCCAATTGCTGCAAAACCCGGCCTAAGCCGAAGGCCTTATCCACGCCCCGCGGCAGGACCATGACCGCGTCCTTGTTCATGATCACCTCCAGAGGCAAGCCGCTGTCAGCGATCACCTGCCGGACGGTGTCCTGGTGGGGTTGGAACGTGGCGACGATCACCGCACCGGTCACGATCGGCTCAACGCCGCAGTGCCGCAAAAGCTGGACAAAACTCGGCGGTGGCGGCTCGGCCAGCACCTGCTGCTGCCTGCGGTGCGGGTCGTACAGCACCGCTCCGTTTTCCACGACCACCTGTTCAAACAGCTCCAGCCGGTCACAGACCTGTTGCAACTCCGGCAGGACCCGGCCGGTCACCAACAGCAGGCGCAGACCCGCCGCCTGGGCGTGCTCCAGGGCGGCCCAGACATCCGGCGGCACTATGCCGTCCTGGGCCAAGGTACCATCGTAGTCAGTGGCTAATGCCCGCCAACGCATCAGTCGCTCCCGCGTATTGGTGCCCGAATCACTTCAGTCTGCCTGGGAAGGTTTGTCTTGCCAGCGGTGTTATGTTTTGGGGTGTCACTTCTTCGCCGGGGTTGCCGGGGCCAGGTAGCCGCGGGAGTGCAGCCACTCGGCGGCGCGTTGCGGCCAACTCGCGCAGGGATGAGGTACCTTCCGCATTCCATATCCATGACCCCCGCTGGCATAGATGTGCAACTCCGCCGGCACCCCTTGCTTCTTCAAGGCCAGATACAACGCCACGCTGCTTTCGCTGCTGATCGGATCATCCGAAGAGTGGACGAAAAACATCGGTGGACTGGACTTATCCGGACGAAACTCCGGCTTGAGTTGACCCTGGGCATCGACCAGCCAGGCCGGATAGATCAGCAGGGCGAAGTCGGGCCGGCTCGACGCCCGATCGTGCTCATCCTGGGTGGGATAGAAGCATTTGTTCGCTAGGCAGGTCCAAGCCGTCAAATTTCCCCCGGCGGAAAAGCCGATCATGCCGATGCGCTGGGGGTCGATCCGCAGTTCCGTTGCTCGACTGCGTAACAGCGCTATCGCCCGCTGGGCATCCTGGATCATGGCCAGATTCTCCGGGGTCTGCCCGGGCCGCTTCGGCACCCGATACTTCAGCAGCGCTGCCGTGATCCCCAACGCATTAAGCCAGGCGCACACCTGTGTCCCCTCATGCTCGATCGCCAGGATGGAGTAACCCCCTCCGGGAGCCACCAGTACCGCACACCCCGTGTGCTTCTCCGGCGGCGGCGGATAGATCGTCAGCGTCGGCGTTCCCACATCGGTGAGCCGCTTGATCTCCGCCTGCCCCGGCTTCCCCTCCAGATAACGCTCCGGACCCACTTTCTGCTTCTCATCGGGAGGTTCACCCGGCCACAACCGCCAGACCACCTCCTCGGCAGCTTCGACCCCGCTCACCGTGCTGCCCAAACCCACCAGCACCACCACCCACAGTCCCCTGCGTCCCATCATGTCGGCTCCTGTTCCCTTTGCACTCTTATACCCGCGCCTCCCTGCTCCCCAGGGCGAGGCCTATCCCTAACCCCGTATCCCGAATCCCGAGACACCAGATCGGTTGTCCACGCACCCATCTCGACTGTCCATGAACTCCCCAAGTTATTGGGTACGAGCCACGAACTGCCTTAGTTATTCGGTACGAGTCCTCAGCAACTCCGACCAGCGGACAAGACACCGGGGAATCCCACCCGGAAACTCAGGAGGCTTCTGTCGGTTGCCGTTGTCCCCGGGATTGACTCCGCTTTCTGTTGCCGCAGCCTCTTCCGGCTCATCGAGAGGATTCGCTCGAGCGGATCGAATCGATACGGAGCTTAGGGAGGCGCCAGGCACATTTACGGAGATGATACCGGTTCCCGACGATTGGATGCACAAGGCATGATCGGCCCTACGGTGGATTTCACCCAGGACCGCCAACCGGTTTGATGGAGCATTCCACGTGAGATACCCACTGCCACTTTCATTCAAAATCACGCTTAAAACTTGCAACCGCCGCTAAATAGAACCTCCAGATCTTTTTAGACTATCCTATGAAGATTATTCTATATAAGAAAAATTTTGATTTTTTTTGCAGATGTGCTAAGTATCCAATGGGTGAAATATACCTAAGGATGGGTCTGTAGCATGCATAAGTTACGTATTAGTGATGCCTTTGGCCCTAGGTCTGTGCTTCAAAGCCTGACTGTAGGAGCAGCAGGGCGGAGTCGCATCGAAGTCACAGCCGCTTTGGCTCG
>Ga0272447_1001675_pt1 | contig 13460 bp, 13 predicted proteins | sample YNPCB0133_FD_194589 | JGI IMG/M metagenome (GOLD analysis project Ga0272447, IMG submission 194589) | Hot spring microbial mat communities from Yellowstone National Park, WY, United States - YNP-CB-013-3 | ecosystem: Environmental > Aquatic > Thermal springs > Hot (42-90C) > Sediment | place... | reverse complement strand
ACTCCAGCCATCATCGCCCCCAATGCCAACGCTTCCTCGCCGGTCAAGTTTTTCGCAGTCATTGTCGGTCACCTCGCACCTTCAATTTTGGCTCACGACAGTTAAATGCTCAGCGCAAGTCAATTTCCTCCCATCTGCCAAAATTGTCTGGGCGACACAATTTTAGTTGCAGGCGGTGAGCAGAGGATGAGATGGGCAATAGTTGCTGACGATTTAACTGGTGCTGCCGACGCTGCAGTTATGTTCGCCGATGCCGGAATCAAAACGACGGTCTGGCTCGACAAGGCGGAAGATTTCCCTGAGGGCTCTTGTTGCTCAGTGGACGCTGATGCCCGCTGGCGCGATAGCAGAACCGCTTCGCAACTCATCCGCCGACATGTTTCCGCATTGAGCGAATCTGATTGGCTCATGTTGAAAATTGACAGCACGCTGAGGGGCTTCGTTGGGGCTATGGTTCAGGCTGCGTGGGAAGCATCAAAGCGAGATTGGTTGCTCGTTGCTCCAGCGGTTCCGAAGCAAGGTCGGATTGTCAAGTGCGGACATCTTTTCGTTCGCGGAAAACCTGTCTCCGAAACGGATTTGGCGCAAGAGAGACCTGCTCCCATAACGACTTCAAGCGTTCCCGAAAGATTGAGGCAAACCGGTTTCGCGGCGGTGGAAGTTTGTTGCGTCAGCCTTTTTGAAGTGAGGCGAAAGCAAAGTCTGAAGGGCAAAGTGAAATGGGCATCGGCAAACGGTTTGTGCCTGATTTGCGACGCTGAATCGGACAGAGACTTGCATCGCTTGATGTTCGCCGTTTTAGAATCGCCATCGCGACCTTTGCTTGTCGGCGCGTCAGGACTTGCAAAAGCGTTGGTGCAAGCAACGGTCGCAAAGTGCCCGAAGGCAAAAACTTTGCCCTTTCGCCCTCAAAAGTTGCTCGTCATCGTTGGCAGCCAACAAACTACAGCCCAGCGACAGTTGAAGTTTTTGGAAGCGAAGGGCATACAGGTTGCAGAAATAGGTCGCGCAAAACAATTGAAGTTGCCTGACGAAAAAGCAGTAGCGGTAAAGTTGGATTTGGGCGATGGGTTGAGCGAAAAGAAACTTGCGCAACTGAAGCATTGGCTGATGGATTGCCTAATGGATTGGCTTGAGAGAGAGCCGCTCAATGCCCTCATTATCGTCGGCGGCTTGACTGCGAGAATGACTTTTGAGGCATTGGGTGTGAGGCGATGGGATTTGCTCCGCTCGCTGTTACCGGGGATGCCTGTGGGTCTCGTTCAATTTGGCGAGCGGACTTTACTTGTCGCGACGAAGGCTGGCGGGTTTGGGACGGAAAGAACCTTATGGCAAGCAATCGGGAAATTAGTCGGGCGAGTCAAGAGGTGAGGAGTGAACCGAAATGCGGAAATGGGTGAAACTCAAGGCGGGGAAAAGCAAAAAGGTGCAAAAGTTTTACCCGCTCGTTTACAGGGACGAAGTGCAGGATGTTTCGCCATCGGTAGAAGACGGGGATTTGGCGGCTTTGTTGGATGAGCGCGGGAAGTTTCTCGCTTGGGGAACATATTCGGCTAAATCCCATGTGGCTTTCCGCGTGCTGACCTTGCAGGACGAACCCGTTGACAAAGATTTCTTCGCCAATCGGCTCCAAAAGGCGCTTGAGCAGCGGAAATATTTGTGGGAGATAACCAATGCCGTAAGGCTCGTCCACGCTGAGGCGGATTTTTTGCCGGGCTTGATAGTTGACCGTTACGGCGAGTTTGCGGTGATTCAAGTCAGGACGAAAGGCATGGAAAAGTTGCGGAACTTGTGGTTTGAGCCACTGATGGAACTGCTAAAGCCCAAAGGCGTTTACGAAAGAAGCGACATGGAAGGGCGAAAAGAGGAAGGGTTGACGCCGTTCAAAGGGTTGCTCTACGGCACCGTTCCCGAAAGGATTGAAATCGTTGAGCATGGGTTGAGGTTCCTCGTTGATGTTGAGCGGGGTCTGAAGACCGGGTTTTACCTTGACCAACGCGATAACCGTAAACTCGTCGGGGAACTCGTTCAACCAGGCGAGCAATTCTTGGACTTGTTCGCATACACCGGAGCCTTCAGCATTTACGCTGCGACCAAAGGGGCTGAGTGCACGGCGGTAGAGCAGCACAAGCATCTGGTTGAATTGGGGCAGGAACAAGCCAAATTGAACGGGGTGAAGGTGAACTTCAGGTGCGGCAATGTCTTTGAAGAGTTGCCGAAACTGGCAAGCGAAGGACAGCAGTTTGATTTCATCGTCATTGACCCGCCAGCCATAGCAAAGAGCGAAAAGCAAATTGCGAGTTTGAGGAAGGCAATCCATCGGGTGGTCAGCGATTCGTTGCGGGTTTTGAAGCCAGGAGGTCGGATGTTAGTTTGCACCTGCGTCTATCATATGGACTGGTCGGATTTGACCGAAACCGTTCGGTTTGCCGCTTCGGATTTGAACATCCCGCTTCGCATCCTCGCCCAGACAACCCAAGCCACCGACCATCCCATCAGGCTGCACATTCCAGAAAGCCAATACCTTCGCTGCCTCCTTTTGCAACGCGATTGGTGATGTTCTACCGAAACACAACAGGCTAAAGCCTGAAGCGTGTTTGGATTTTTGAAGCATCGTTCCAAAGCAAAATGCGACAACATAAGTGTCAACGGAGGTGAGGATTGATGACGGAACTGAGCGTTAGGACGAACCGGCGCGAGGAACTCGTTGACATCACCGAGCAAGTGCAAAGGGTTGTCGCCCAATCGGGCGTGAGGGATGGCGTTTGCTGGCTTTTCGTTCCACACACCACCGCCGGCATTACTGTGAACGAAAACGCTGACCCTTCGGTGAAGGTTGACATTTTGGAGCAACTTCGCAGGCTCATTCCGCCCGACTTGCGCTATCATCACACTGAAGGCAATGCTGACGCCCACATCAAAGCCGTTTTAGTGGGCAACAGTTTATCCGTGCCTATCGTCAACGGGCAGTTGCGGTTGGGAACATGGCAAGGCATCTTTCTTTGCGAGTTTGACGGACCGAGAACACGACGGGTTTGGATTCAGGTAACTCCCAGCATAAGCGAAACTGCGGGGTGATTTGACGGTGCGATTTCTGCGCAACCTTGTCCAAAGGTTCACCCAAATTTTCCAGCGAACGGAAGTTGACGAGGAACTTTTAGACGAACTTGAGGAGACGCTCATTTTAGCCGATGTGGGCATGGCGATGACGGAGAAGTTGATGAACGAAATCCGCAACGGTGTGAAAAGGGGCGAGTTGAAAACCGCCGAAGATGTCAAGGAGAAATTGCGAGAACTGATAACGGATGTGTTGGGCGACAACACGAACTTGAGGTTCAGCGAAACTCCACCGACGGTCTGGCTTTTCGTTGGAGTCAACGGCACGGGCAAGACGACGACCATTGCCAAGTTCGCCCACTGGCTTCAAAGGCAAGGCAAAAAACCGCTTCTCGTCGCTGGCGATACTTTCAGGGCAGCAGCCATTGACCAACTTAAAGTCTGGGGCGATAGGTTGAAAGTGCCCGTCATCGCTCACCAGATGGGAGCCGACCCTGCCGCCGTCGCTTTTGACGGCATCCAAGCGGCTAAAGCGAGGGGCTACGATGTCGTTTTGATTGACACTGCTGGTCGGATGCACACCAAGCAAAATTTGCTGGAGGAGATGCGGAAGATTTACCGAGTCGCCACCAAAGCCCTTGAACGCGAACCTGACGAGGTTTTGCTTGTCCTTGATGGGACAACAGGTCAGAACGCCATCGCCCAAGCAGAAGGTTTCATGGCAGCCGTGCCAGTCTCTGGCATTATCGTCACGAAATTGGACGGGACGGCGAAAGGCGGAGCAGTTCTCGCTATCAGGGAAAGGTTGGGAATTCCCATCAAAGCGGTCGGAGTCGGCGAATCAGTTGGCGATTTGGAACTCTTTGACCCACACGAATTCGCAAAAGCCTTGTTGGGTGAAAACTTTCAGTGAGGGCGGGGAGTGGTCAAAAGTGCTCCGAAAGTTGCTTGAATGGATTGGATTGGTTGAGCCGAAAGACGAAGAATGGCAAGAACCGCAAGGCGAGTTGGTCATCAGACCGATGACCTATGAGGACTTGGACGATGTTGCCCGATTGGAAAAGATGTGCTTTGGCTGGGGCGCATGGTCAAGAGGCGCTTTCGCTTCGGAACTTAAGCGTGGGTTGAGAAGTTGCTTTTTCGTAGCGAGGATTAGCGGCGTCTTGGTTGGTTTCGCCGGTTGGAGGCAAGAAGGCGAGGAGGCTCATGTCGCCAACATCGCTGTCCACCCAAAAATGCGTGGTCGGAAAATCGGTGAATTGTTGTTGCGAACGATTTTGGAAGAGGCAGTGAGGCGGGGCTTGAACGAATCCATGTTGGAAGTCCGCAAAAGCAACCTCGTCGCTCAGAACCTTTACCGCAAATATGGCTACAAAGTCGTCACGATAAGGCGCGGCTATTACCAGTTCCCCATTGAGGACGCAGTGATAATGAAGTTGGAAGACATCCGCTCCGCCCTGCAATCCGTCCCGCCACCGAAGGTCAAGGCAAAAATTTTGTCGTCAGTGAGCGAATGAGTTGCAAAGTAACTTAACTGCCGTTGGTGCAAGTCCCGACGCTACCTTTATCACCCACTTTTTGTCCACTACTAAAATCTGGAAGGACTGGTAAATCAGGGAAAGTGCGCTTCCCAATGGCTGTGTTAGGTTTGCCATTTCCAGGGTTATCTCCTTGCCCTTGTCTCATAGGCGCCCAAGGTAATTTAGGAGCCTTCCATTCTGCATTCAACTCCAACGCAGGTTTAACTTGGTGGTCTTTGTGAAGGTGGGCATGGTTGTCCCATGCCCGAATCACAAAGTGATAACTCCCCGCTTTCTGAACAAAAGACACGGGCACCCGAACTAACACTCCATGATACATCCCCTCCAAACTCGCCCCCAACCCATCCGTCCCACCATGCTCTACGCACGGCAATGAACGGATGTCTATCCGACGAATGTTCCCTTGCTCATCCCTTAACGGCTCCAAATCGGGGTCGTAAACAAGGATCTCTCCCGCCGACGCATTAATAGGATTGGGCGGGTCCTCATCCACCCGCCCATCCCCATTATTATCCACGCCTCCACCGAAACATCGTAAGCATACAACCCCTTCTCCGTTCAAGCGAACTTCGCCTCCTGCAACGCTTTGAGCAAATTTTGTCAAGCAAACGCAACCAACCGCTCACTGCTGCTTTCTCCATGCAGGAATGTCTATGACATAAACACCATCCAAACAAGCCGCAAAGAGTTTTTCGCCAACACGAACAACCCCTAAGCACCCCGTCGGGCTCAATTCTAAAACCCGAATGCTCTTCCTCTTTTCCACATCTACCGCCGCCACTGCTCCCCTCTTTAACCCATACTGCAAGCCCACATATATCTCCCGCTCATCCGAAGACAGGGCTATCAAAGGCATGAATAACCGATCCTCTGGTGGATTAACCCAACCAACAATCTTGTCATTCACCGTGTCTATTATCGCCACGCCTCTACTGCCCACCCCACCAAACAAGTATTGACCATCCTTGGAAAAATGCATGCCTTCTATCGTGTGGTCAGAGTGCAACGGAAGGATTTTGAACCGCTCTAAAGTCTTTGTGTTGTAAATCCAGACTACGCCACCTACATCCCTCTCGCGAACGCTGAGGTAAAGTTTCGTGCCGTCGGGGTGGAGCGCCATCGCCCCGTAAGCCGCCTCAGGCTGCAACTTTATCGTTCGCTTCACTTCACGGGTGGATAGGTCTATCGCATCAACGGAAGAGACGGTCGGAGCACGAGTTAAAGCATCTACCCCATACCTTGCAGCGAACACAATATTGTTTTGGTCGTCTATGACCCAGTATTCGTAGTCTTTGGCGAGCCAAGAATAGGGTGTTTGCTCCTGCTCTGCGATGATGGCTCGGGCGAACACACGGTTTGTCTTGCCTTCTCTAATTACCTGCTCCGTCACTGGGTCAATCTGAAAGAAAGGGTAAGGAGGAGAAGGAAAAGAGGAGATTACTGGACGCTTCGGGTCTAACAGTATATCTACTACGAAAATGCGGTCACCATCGGCTGTTAGAAACCAAATTTTCTGCTCTGAAGGTATCCCAGACACTTTACGAATGAAATCTTGGGCTTTGGCACTGTATGTCCAATACATCCCGATGATCATCTTCAGGCTCACCATCGTGATTATCATAAACAGCACCAATAGCCTTTCTCGCTTCATCTCTCTTCACCTCTAAGGTAAGGCCAAGTATAAGGTCCAAGAACCCAGTAAGTGTTTAGCCACTCTACTACCATCCAATAATAGTCGCGGTTATAGGCGATGCCGAGGGAATGTTGCTCTCTGTTCGCCTGAAGCCAAGCGTTGAGGACACGATGTCCTGTCCCATAATCGTCGGGCAGTTCCGCGGTCATCAGTTGGGTGAACCGCTCCGCTATCCTGACCGCCGGTCCCCGAGAATTCGGAATGTAAATGATTTTACCATCCTCCTCCACCTTCCTCTCATTATCCGCTGGTGCCCTCCCATGATACCCGCACAGCCCCTTCAAGATGCTTTGCTTCAAGGTAGCGTTGCCCCATGCAAAACCGTTCGTTGGATCAGGCTTCAGCACCGAACACCCCGCGATGATGAAATAGTCCAAATCTTCCTTCCAGTTCGCTGAGGGGTTGATGTCAGAGACTAAGACTTGATGTTTGTCTAAGCAAGATATCAATCCCCCAGTCGCACTGCTCCCATGCCCACTGTAATACAAAATGTCCGCCTGATTCTTCACGGGCAAAACATGCCCCACATAATGACCATTGGATTTGGGATTGAAGGGACAAAAAACTTCTATCTTCTCTACTCCTGCTGCTTTAAGGAATCGGAGCATCGTCGGCAAAGTCGGTGTATTCTTCTCCCATTGCCCCCTATCATCCCTTGCCCTCCCCCGCTTTTGATGCCCACTCAAACCCACCTCTATCGCCTCCGAATCCAAATAGTTGAAGGACGGGTCTGTCGCATGGTCATAAGTTGTGACTTCTGCCACCCCGTCAGGGCTTTGAGGGATTTGGATTTGCTTGTCATCTATGCTGGGGTTAGGAGGGTCAACCATTACGATTTCTTGACCGAAAGGTTTATGGAAGTGATAGCGATTGACTTGCGGACATGCCCCACTGTAGCGAAGGGTCACCTTGATGCCTTTTTGGTCCGTCGCTGAAGTCCTCAACCAGACAACAACCTTTGCGTCAGGAGGCGGAACCTTCGGTGACTCAACATGGGCAAGGATGTAAAGGACATTTCCTTCAGGTTTTCGCTTCAAGAAGGTGTCCGTTGCTCAATGCTCAATATGTTAGCACTTTTAAGACATAAACGCTTTCTCTCAAATCTATCTTCTTCCGCACCTTCTCCCAATATGCCCGAAAGTTCTCCGCCGCGCTCTTCTTTGAATCTATCTCCTCTATCGGCATCCCAAGAAGACGCCAGAGCATCTCTGACGCCGCTCCTTTCACCTCCCTCGCCCCTGCGTCCTTCGGGTTCTGCTTCAACGCCTTCTCCGCCTCATCCAAAATCCGAATTAACGCCTCTATCGCCTCCTCATCTGCTACCCTCGCTAAGCTCATTACTGCTGTTCTCCGAAATAAACTTATACTCTTCCCTATCCCTGGCAATCTGTTCAAGGATGGGGATAACCGCCACATGCCCGATCTCGTCCCCTAAAGCAAAAATGGCTTCCTCTCGTGTCAGCGACGGTTTCCCTCTTTCTTTCGGTGACAAAGCCTTAGCGATAAGTTCTGCCATCCATTTGGCTTCCTCAGGGATTAGAGGACGCCTGGCAGGCTTGACCAATTTTGCTATGCGTTCTTCAAGGGAAAGGTTCTTTTGCTTATCCTCCTCTGCCCATCCGAAGGCAAACAGACATAAGACGACCAAACCCACCATCATCCATGTCCTTTTGACTTCCTTCATCTCCTTTCCCTCCTTTCCGCTGCTTACGGTCGTAGCGTTGAGCGAATCTTGTTAATATCATCAGGCAAAAATCTTAAGGGTGTTAGAGGCGCTAAGGTTTCCTCAAGGTCTTTGGGTTCCTCGAATCTCTTATCGGGAGCCCACATGATGTTAGTTGGAATACCATTTTTCAAATCCTTATTATGCCGTAATCCGAATTGATGGCCAATTTCATGGATTACCGTTGCCCGAACGACCCTTGCCTTTTCTTCCTCTGTCCAACCCCATTGAACCGCTAAATCCCGAATATTCTCAAAGCAAGCAGCACTGAAATCAGGTTCTTGCTCATATGTCATTCCAGGAGAACACAATTCTTCATTAGGATCATTATCTGATAAAATCGACACTATCTCATAAATCCCAATGACATAGACTGTCCACCAATCATCTGCTTCTGGTAAAGATTGGCGATAGCGTTCAGCAAATTGCCTAAAATTTTCAGCATTTACTCTGTCTAAATCACTGTTACTCGTCTGGCGTTGTTGCATAATTCCTGAAAGGCAAGGCAGTCAATAGCGCTAAAAGCCAATCAGAATAAGGGTTTTTAGAATCAACTGAGATACATCTATTTTGACAATGACTTCAGATAAAAATTTCACCCATCAAAATCGCTGAAAAGAGGCATATTTTGGTCACTTTTGAATTATGCAACAAAGCCACTCGTCCGAAAGTTATGATGCCATGCTACCTTGCTCTGATGATAAGATGCTGGCAGCAGCAAGACCTCAATATATGCCTCCCTGAAGGCTTCATTTAATCCTTCTGCATCTGGGTCAGGCACATCTCCTCTAAACTCATCGTCAGTAGAACGGTCAGGAGGGAAAGTGTAGAAAATGCGGTAAGGATCACCTACCTTAGCGACAGCCGTCAAATTATTGCCCTCCCCGACATAAACCCGAACCCTTTCTGTGTCAACTATCCTAAAGGTTCTTTCCTGATAGATGTTAGGGTTCAAATCCCATGGTTCATTGTAACTGTTAAACTGATCTGGCTCCCAAGATTTTGTCGTATCCTGAAGGCTGGTGGCGGTCAGTCCTGTAGAGATGCCCGTTACAACTTCAGCATCCATAGAGTCTACTTCAACCCACAACCTCCTCCAAACAGTCAGAAGTTCTGTTGCCCTTGCGACAGGTTCTATGTCAGGTTCATTCCCCTCAGGAACTTTCTTTCCATCTGCTGTCCAAACCCGTAAGGCTTCTTCCTGTGTCCCCTCCTTAATGTGCAGCCCATCTCGCACATTCCCTTCCAGCGCCCCCGCCACCTTAAAATTGTTGCCGAGTTGACGACTCAAAAGGACAATGACCTCTGCCCTCCCATATCCTTCATCGTTCAAATTCACATCAACTTGACTATCTGTGCCCCCACCTTCGAACATTCCTATTGAAGGAAACCTCTCAACCTCTCTCCTTATCCTTCTCCCATCAACAACTTCCTCTATTTCTACTTCTCTCCTGTTATCATTAGGTCGGCGAACAAATGTAACCCCGCCTGATCGATCTTGAATCACATCATCATTGTTGTCAATGGGCAATTCCTCTTGTGTGTCGGGAGCACTTGGATCGTCAGGGTCAAGGAGACGAAGATAAACTGTCTTTGTCGTGTTAGGTTCACCCCAAACATGGACAATGACCTTTGCTTTCCGATAAGCCTCACGGTCCTCATTGGGGGGTAATTGGTCTGGAGGAACTGGTAAATCTATGACTTCCTTGTCAGCAATGAATGCCAACGCCCTAATCGCACCCCTTCGGACATAAAGATGCTCTTTCGGGTTACTGGCCACCATGACCAAGACAGGGATGACCGCCTTGTGCCTTATCTCTTCCCCAACCCCGACAGGCATCCAAACGATCCATCCATTCCTCCCCCTCAAAGCCTTCATAGTTAACTTAACCATACGAGTCACCTCCTCCGCCGAGAGGGGACGATCCGCTGCCTTGACATGTTTGTCCAAGTCTTTCCACTCAGCCCCAAAGACATTCACCGTCAGCAAAAAGATAACCCAAAACACAAGCCAGCGAATCCTTTCCATCCCTTTACACCCCCTCAAAATAGGGATACCTTACGCTCTTCAGCGCTTCACTCCATTTTCCCAACCGTCTTAGGGTTCAATATCAACACCCCCTAACCATCAATCCCTCCCTGACCCAGAGTCAACCCCTTAACTTCCTGAAGGGCTAATGCCATGAACGCATCATCATGACATATATCCGCTTGCGCATATCTATTGGCTTGTCCTTCTGCCACTCCCACAAGGCTCTGTAAATGGCTAATTCCTTCGCCGGGTCTCCCTTGACCTCCTTCCACATCCTCAAGATTTCCATCGGTGGATCTTCCTTAAGGTCAACTTGAGGGCGCAATAGACGGTTCAACATGTAAAAGGCGGTGTCATGAATCACCTGCTCCCTTCGCCTCACACCCTCCTCTGCTATCTTCAACAACTCCTCAATGACTTGCTTGTCAGCAATATTCGCCATCGCTTGAATGGCGATACTACGAATGTATTTATGCTCTTTCGGGTTGCTAGCAACCGCCACCAAGACAGGGATGGCAGCCTTATGCTGTATGTCATAGGCAAGTTCCCGACAAGCATCCAAACGCTCTCCTAGATCCCCACAAAGGGCTTTGATCGTCAGTTCCACCAGTTTCCTTGCCTCTTCAGGGGAAAGGACACGGTCAGCAGGTTTGACATATTTGTCCAAGTCCTTAAACCGTTCGTCCCCGTCACCAAAAGCGCAAAGGAAGGTGGCAAGGACAAACCCTGCCAGCCACAAAGACTTCTTCATCACCTTTCACCTCCATCCTTTACGGACGCCCTGTCACCCTGGGAATTTTGCGAATATCCCGTATCTCTTCTGGGGCAAACTTCAAGGGTACCTTGACAAATTTCGTTTCCTCTTCATTTGTTCTCGGTGCCCACATCACGCTGATCGGATTACCTTTATCATCCAAATTAAGATTGTGTTTTACTCCAAAATGATGGGCGATTTCATGCAATGTCACGACTCGGATCACATGGTGAACTTTGTCCGTCATCCACTCATTTTCATTCTCATACCATCCCCATTCCTTCGCCACATCCCGAAGGGCTTCCATGTAGCAGAAGGAGTATTCTGGTTCTTCTGGCTGAGTCCTACCGATAAGGGCGGCATAACCATTAGCGTCTACTTCAGGGTCGTTATCATCTGCGGGGTATTGTTCTTCAGGTGGGTCATACATGCCAGCAATATACACAAACCATAAATCACCAGCCTCAGGCAAGGAATTGCGGTATTGCTGGGCATAAGTTGCTTCCCGGTCTTGGCTATCAAAATGGTGCCTCCAAGGCAAATCGGTTTGGTTGTAATTGGAAGCGATGATAACCCTAATGTAACACTGCCTGAAAGCGTCCCCAAGGCCTGCTGGGTCAGGGTCAGGGACGTCGCCCGTCAACAAATCATCTTCGTGGCGGAGTCTCTCTGAATCATCCACAGCGCCCATAGAGTCTATCTCCACAAAAAGCCTTCTCCAAACCGTTAGTAACTCCGATGCCCTCACCCGCCATATGGGTTCGTCCCCCTCTGGCACTGTCCTGCTTTCCAATTGTAATCTCAAGCCGTCCGGTGCCAGGGTTATTTTATCAAGGTCTTCACGGAGACAACTCCCTGCTACTTTGAAGTTATTGCCAGGTTGTCTAACGACACGGACAAGGACAGTTGCTTCTCCATCCTCTGTCTCAACGGCAGCGATGCGCCCGTTGTCCATGATTTTCACCACCCGCCCTTTACGACGGTTTAGGTCATTATCTTCCCTGAACACCCCATGAATTGGGAGCCCCGTCCCATCAATAAAGTTATCTTCTCCTTTCCTTTCCGTGGCTGTGTCAGTGTGGTCTACGGGTGCATCAAGGCTTGGGTCATCTGGGTCAAACAACTTCAGATAGACGACAGATTTCTTCAGCTTATCAATCTTCACCCTTAACCGAACAAGGCTTAGCGGGTTATTGCCTCGTATCTCGTCGGGAGGAAGGTTTTGATAATTTCGCCAATCGGGAAAGAGTTTCCTTCCTATTGCGGTGTTAGGATCGCCGTTGCCCTCATTGAGTTCTAAATCAACCCCTCCGTCAGAACTCCACTTTTGATTTTGCGGGTCTGTTGCTTCCCAAACTAAAGAGACAATATTAGGCATCAAAAATTTGATATTCAACTCCAACGCCGGTTTAACTTGGTGGTCTTTGTGAAGGTGGGCATGGTTGTCCCATACTTGTATCACAAAGTGATAACTCCCCGCCTTCTGCATAAAAGATGCGGGCACCCGAACCAACACCCCATGATACACCCCATCCAAACTCGCCCTTAACCCATCAGTCTCTTCGTGCACTACGCACGGCAAAGAACGGATGTCTATCCGACGAATTTTCCCTTGTTCATCCCTTAGAGGCTCCAAATCAGGGTCGTAAACAAGGATGTATCCCGCTGACGCATCAACAGGGTTAGGCGGGTCTTCATCTACCAAACCATCTTTGTCGTTATCCAAGCCGTCTTTCCAGTCCTCATCACAATATCCTGGCGGGTCTTCGTCTATCCTTCCATCGTTGTCGTTATCTATCCCATCCATCCAATCCTCGTCTAACCTACCATCACTATCTTCATCCACGAAAGCCCTCATACCAAAATCACCATCGTCATCCAACATAGCCGAACCGCACCTTAAACCATAACGAACCAAAAAGATATGCTCGTCATCGCTCTCTTCCTCCGTCCCCTTGTCATCATATCCGTAATACTCTGCCTCATGAACTTCTCCCCCTTTCTCGTCTTTCCAACGCAAAATCGTCATAAAGGGACTGCATCGGGTATCTGAATCTCCCAAAGGTTTAGGCGTTTGAGGCAAATTCACCCAAAGGTCAAAGGCATAAATACCCCTCTCTGCTGGCTCTAAGCCCATCTCCCCTTCTATCATCCCATCCCAACTGATAGGATGAGTTCCAGGAACGCCCTTTATCTCCCTAATGACCCTTATCGGTTTCTCATTTGATGCCCTGTCTAAACGGTAAACCCTCAATTCCACTTCCGCATACCAATTTTGGGCTGTCGTAATTGAAAAGGTCACCGTTAAACGATTTTTGGAAGGGTCTTCTGGATCCCAAATCAGAAAAGGAGGTTCTGGTTCTAAGATTTTCACCACTGCATTGACGGCATTGACAGTTATTTCCTTCGTCTCTGTTACTGGTGGTGGGCATCCCCAACCCATATCAGGGTCAGCAGGACAATCTTGGGCAACAGTGTAACTGGCAAGAACTTTGATGGGACTGCGATGAAGGATTGACCATCCAACTTCAAAAGGAACCCAAGTCCATCGGTTACCAAAGTAACTATCGTAAATCGGTTCATCCGTTCCGTTCTTCAACAGCCTTGGGTGATTTCCCTGCTCCTCATAGATGATGTTAGATGATGTAGTTGCACCAAAC
>Ga0272447_1001674_pt1 | contig 13465 bp, 12 predicted proteins | sample YNPCB0133_FD_194589 | JGI IMG/M metagenome (GOLD analysis project Ga0272447, IMG submission 194589) | Hot spring microbial mat communities from Yellowstone National Park, WY, United States - YNP-CB-013-3 | ecosystem: Environmental > Aquatic > Thermal springs > Hot (42-90C) > Sediment | place... | reverse complement strand
GTGCCCGGCCCGATGATCAAACAATGCGTGCAGTTGCCCGGGGAATGCGTCTTTGACCCCTGCACCTGCACCACGTATTACCGGCCGGGTCCCATTGTCGAGCAGCTTGTGCAATGCCCAGGCCGAGTGGTGTGCCGTTCCGTATGGGTGCCTCGTGAAGAGTATCGCGTGATTCGTGAATGTCGTCCGGTATGCAAGCCTGTATGTGTCACTGTGCAAGTTCCTGTATGTCGCAGGGTATGCCGGACGGAATTACGCCCTTGTAGCCGGACTGTATGTCGATTGATTCCTCAACAATGCATTCGCTATGAGACCCGTACTCGTTGTTATCTCGTTCCAGAAGTTAAAGTATGTTACACACCTTACACGGTATGCCGACTAATTCCCGAGACGGCCATCCGCACGGAGACCCGCTACCGGTGCTACACGGTCTGTGAGCAAAGGGTCTGTTATCGACCTTATACCGTCTGCCGAGTAGTACCGCAAACATGCGTGCGTCTGATAACCCAACGGCGGTGCTCCTATGTTCCGGAAACCCGTAAGGTCCTGGTGCCTTACACAGTCGGCAAGCTGGTACGGGAGGAACATATCCGCCATGAGGTGCGGCGGCACTGCTTCACGGTCCTGGAGAACCGATGCCGGGTGGTTCCCTACACCGTGTGTCGGCTCGTGAGAGAAGATCATGTTCGCTATGAGACACGCTGTGTAACGGAACTGCTTCCTCAACAATGTGTCCGTTATGTTCCTGTTGTCGTATGCCGTCTGGTTTGTGAACCTCGGCAGTGTGTGGTTCGACACTGCCGTACCCGTATGGAATGTGAAGAGCGGATCCGTTATGTGCCCATCACCACATGTAAAGTGGTTACCGAGACTCACTGCCGACTGGTGCCGGTGACCACCTGCCGTTGGGAGCCTTACACGGTCACTGTGTGCGTCCAGCGATGTGTACCGTTGTGTGTGCCGGTTTGTCCGCCCTGTCCGCCGGCGATCCATCCCTGAGCGTTGAGAGCTGAAAAGCCTATTCCGCTGTTGCTTCTTGTGTTCCTCTCGTAAGCCTTTCTCCTCGTTGTAGGGTTGTTTTTTCTCTTAGTTCCGCACTGATTTGTGGAGAGGCCGTTGGTGTTGTTGCCAGGGAGGCCGTTGCGTTTTTGCCGCCGCTTGCGGTTCTTATAGTGATAATTCCTGATCTTATAACGAATGAGTCTCGACGCGGGATAGAGAGCTGACTCATGGCCCGGCAGGTACGCGTAGGAGCGGTGAATTATCTCAACGCCCGGCCTCTCATCGAGGACCTGGAGCATTATGCCCCCCACTGGCAGCTGGTCCTGGATGTTCCCAGTCGTCTGGCGGATGCGATGGCAGCGGGCCTGCTGGATATCGGCCTGATTCCTGTGGTGGAGTTTCTGCGTGCGCCGGAATATACGTTCATCCCGGGAATTGCCATCGCCTCGTGGGGACCGGTTCTCAGTGTGACGCTCTTCAGTCGGGTACCGTGGCCGCACATCCGGCGCATCGCCTTGGATGAAGGGTCTCGGACCAGCGCCGCTTTGGTCCAAGTGTTGATGCTCCAGCGATGGGGTGTGGAGGCGGAGTATCAATCATTGCCTTTGAACGCCGCAGGGGAAGAGGTGGACGCTGATGCGGTGCTTCTGATCGGAGATCGAGCGATGCGTGCCTGCTTGCCCGGCTGGCCCTATGCCTATGACCTGGGCATGGAATGGACGGACTGGACCGGCCTGCCGATGGTCTATGCTCTGTGGGCCGTGCGACCCGAAGTTCCCCTGGCCGAAGTAACTCCTCCGTTCCTCCAGGCCCGGCAGCGGGGGCTGTCTCGCCTCGGTCAGATCGCCCAGCGAGAAGCGGCCCGTCTGAATCTGGACGCCGGCTACTGCCGCCGCTATCTGAGCCATATCATCCGCTATGAACTGGGAACACGCGAATGGGCCGGTCTGCTCCGCTTTGCGGAACTGACTGCTGCGCTGGGTTTGACCCCGCCCCTGAAGGAACAACGGTGGAACCTCCCTTCCCTTTCTCGGATCGTCGCCGGAGCTACGCTATGAGCAATCTTGACCGGATTCTGGGCAAAGCCGTGGACGGCTATCGCTTGACACCGGAGGAAGGGCTCGAACTGTTCCGCTGTCACGACCTGATTCGCTTGGGTCAAGCCGCCCACAGCGTCTGCCTGCGTCTGCATCCTGAACCATACCGCACTTACAATATCGACCGCAACATCAATTACACGAATGTCTGCGCTGCGGTCTGTGATTTCTGCGCCTTCTACCGCAAATCCCACGATGCGGATGCCTACATCCTGCCTCGTGAGGAACTGTATCGCAAGATCGAGGAAACCATCGCCGCAGGGGGAGATCAAATCCTGCTCCAGGGAGGCATGCACCCCCAGTTGAAGCTGGAATGGTACGAAGAGCTTCTGCGGGATATCAAAAGCCGCTATCCCCAGATCAACATCCACGGCTTCAGCCCACCGGAAATCTGGCACTTTCACAAGATCAACAAGCTGCCGTTGCGTGAAGTGCTCCGCCGACTCAAAGATGCGGGTCTCGGCTCGCTTCCCGGGGGAGGAGGGGAAATCCTGGTCGATCGCGTGCGCAAACAACTGACCAAAGGGAAAGCCCTGACCGACGAATGGCTCGAAGTCTGCCGTGTCTGGCATGAGCTTGGGGGCAAAGGCACCTGCACGATGATGTTCGGCCACATCGAAACGGAAGCCGAGCGGATCGAACACCTCACCCGACTGCGCGAGTTGCAAGACGAAACCGGCGGCTTCACCGCCTTCATCTGCTGGACCCTCCAACCCGGGCACAAAATGGCCCACTTCCCCGAAGTGGGTGCCTTCGAATACCTCCGCACCCAAGCCATTGCCCGCCTTTACCTCGACAACATCCGCAACATCCAGTCTTCCTGGGTTACACAAGGGGGTAAGATCGGGCAGATCGCCCTGTTTTTCGGAGCCAATGACATGGGCTCCCTCATGATCGAGGAAAATGTGGTGGCCTCCGCTGGCACCATCCACTACCTCACCCTGGACGAAATCCGACGGGCCATTCGAGAAGCCGGCTGGGAACCGCGACAACGCAATGTCTTCTACGAATTGATCGACGAACGACCCGCTCCTTCGCCGGCCTCGACCTCCTTCGCCCTTCCTCTGGCCTCATGACCATCGAGCTCCCTCTTATGCCTCTTATAGGGCAAAGTCTCCGACTTTCCTCACCCGTCCCCTGACCTACCCTGATAAGTCCCCTGACCTGAAATATACCGCTTGTCTTCGGAATAATCATCGGTCCCACCCCACAGACTAGCCCCCCTGCAGCGTGCCTTTTGACCTCACTGCGCCTTTTGACCTCACCACACGGGGGAAACTTGCTCCTGGGAACACGAACCTCCGTGATCCCCTCTCGGCAGCCATGAACTGTGTCCCGGAGTTTGTGATTGCCAAAAGGGGAAGCCGGTAGAACAATAACATCATCGAGAATCATCCTGCTTCCATCTCAAGGAACAATGACTGTGTCCTGGAATGATCCTGCCTCGTCCGAGCCGGCCTCCGAGGGTGAGTCGATGGAGCCGACCGCTCCGATGAGTCCGGAGGAATTGCACCAACGCCTGGTCCATATCCTGATCTATCGAGATTTATGCCGCTCGGTTCAACGGAGCGGTCGGGAGAATTTCTTCTTTGCCTTGCTGATGGCGTTTTTTGCCTTCTTGTCCCAGAAGAGGGGCCCAGGCAACGACTTTTTTCTGATTGTTTATGCCTTTTTCATCGCCGGAGAGTTGTTCATCGCCTTTTACAAATGGTTTTTCCCGTCGGCGGAAGGGGTTCTCTGCGATGCCCTGATCCTGCTGGCCTTCGCCTTGCTCAACGGTCTGCTGGCTTTCGTGCAATTTCAGGCCGGATTGGGTCCCAATCCGATTTTGGCTTTCCTGATCGGGATATTCCTGTTGGGCGCTTGGCGACAGTGGCAAGGGTATCGGCAGTTGCGTGCTGTGTTCCGCATTCGTCCTAGTCGCGCCCACCTCCGCTGGTTTGAGCAGTTTCTGCAGGACATTCGCCACGGCGATCCCCACACCGACGCGACTATTGTAGAACTGCCCATGCGTCCCCGCCGCAAAGCTGCATTGCTGGGTCAGCTCGTGGTAGTCGTGGGTGGGAACAAGCAGCCCCTGGAACTGGCTACCTCGGAAGATTTCAGGCTCCTGCCCATCGAGGACGAGACCGGCGACAAGAAGGACTGGGTCCGTTTGCTCCTCAATGGCCAGGAATATCCCCCCTTCCCGATCGATCCGGCCAGTTGGGACAACTACCGCCGCTGGCGACAATCCTTGGAACAAGAGAGTTCCCCGAAAACCACCCCTTGAAGCAGTTCGAGCCATGATCGAAGTACACGGCTTGACGAAATGGTTTCGTGGCAACCCCAAGCCTGCGGTGGAAGATGTGCATTTTGTGGTACAGCCAGGGGAAGTGTTCGGCCTGCTCGGCCCTAATGGAGCGGGCAAGACAACCACCCTGCGGATGCTCTGTACCGTCTTACGACCTAGCCGCGGTACTGCCCGGGTGGCCCACTTCGATGTGGTGCAGCAGGCGGCTCAGGTCCGCGCCCATATCGGCTTCCTCTCCGCCAATACCGGCATCTACGAACGTATGACCGCCTGGGAAATGGTGGAATACTACGGCCAACTCTATCAGATCCCTCCCGACCGCCTCCGGGAACGCATGGAGACGCTCTTTTCTGCCTTGCAGATGAACGACTTCCGCCATCGCCGCGGCGGGGAAATGAGCACCGGTATGAAACAAAAGGTGTCCATCGCCCGGGCCTTGGTCCATGACCCACCCGTACTGATTTTCGATGAACCGACGGCGGGACTAGATGTTCTGGTCCAACGGGCCGTGTTGCAAACCATCCAGCAACTCCGCACCCAGGGGAAAACCATCCTCTTCTCCACCCACATCTTACGCGAAGTGGAAAAGCTCTGCGATCGCGTGGCCATCATGTCCCGCGGCCGGATCGTAGCCTGCGGCACCCTCCCGGATTTGCAGGAATACTACCGCCAGGATGACCTGGAAGAGCTGTTCTTCTCCCTCGTCTCCTGAAGATCTCGCACGTTGAGCTGAAGCTGACTATCTCTCGGGTGCGAGGATACGCTATTGGCTCCAGAAACTTTCTGTTCCCAAGGTGGTGCACCTTGTTCTGAAGAAGGTGTCTCGGCGTCACCGCTCTTCGAGCAAAGGAGCAGCACTTACTCAAGGCACCGTCAGGGACTTGCCATTATCCTCCGCCGATAATTCCAGCAAGAAGGGAGCAGCCCGTTTGGCCCAAGCCTCAGCCTTCGGATACCGCCCGGCATTGGCTCCCCAGATGGACCGGAGCATGTCGGTGTCGATGATTCCGGGATTGAGGGGGACCGCCGCCATGCCGCGGGGCAACTCCTGGGCCAAGGCTAAGGTCAGCCCTTCCACCGCATACTTGGTGGCACAGTATGTGGCCACACGGGGGGCGGTGCTGCGACCCCAGGCGCTGGACAGGTTGACGATCACACCTTGGCGTCGCTCCACCATGGCGGGCAAAAACGCCTGCAGCACATGGAATATGCCCATCACATTGACCTCGAACGAGCGGCGGAAATCGCTCAGGGGAACCTGCCACAGCGGGGCAGGACGGATCATCACGGCAGCGTTGTTGATGAGCAGGTCCGGCGGACCGAGCCGGGCGAGCACCTCCCCGGCCCAGCGTGACACCGCTTCCACATCCTGAACATCCACCGTAGCTAGCACATGCGGCGAAGGATAACGCTCTTGTAACTCGGCCATCCGAGCACTATCCCGGCCGCAACCTGCCAGTATATGCCCTCCTGCAGCGAACTCCTCCAACAGAGCTCGACCCAGCCCTCGCGTCACACCGGTGATGACTATCACACGCCCCATGTCCTGGCCCTTGACGTTTTTTGCCCAGAGATTCGCATAGCCGGCGGCGTCCGTCCTTTTTCCTCTTCAGCGGTCTTTGTTTCCTTGCCGCGAATTATTCGCCTTCCGTCACCCGGAAGATGGACGACGCAGAAGATGGTTTCCCATCTCTTATCTCCGACCCCATTGTAGTCGCACGGCAACAACACCGCCCACTTCTCAAGCATGCTCAGCCAACCGGGGCACACACACCTAATCTTGACCTGTCTTCTCATTATCAATCGTGATCTGCTCTCCCTCCCTTTTAATCGTGACCTGCCCTCCTCTCCTCTACCCTCCGCTCTGCGACGCGGAGCCTCCTGCTGCTGCTCTACGGCCTGGGCTCCCCAAACAGCGATGCCGAGCAAACATACGCCCTGGAAGCCCACCTTGCAGGTTCCCGTAGATTAGGGGAAACAAGCCTGTGCCTTCCCAGAAAGGATCCCCGATTCGATCGGACCGCGACAAGGATGTGGCATCAGCGTGGACCGGAGCTACCGAAGATCTGAACCCAATACCGCTCACCCCATCCATTGGTAGCGACGGCCAGGCCGACTTCCTCACAAGGCCCCAGAAGATTGGCACGATGTCCGGGAGAGGCAAGCCAGCAGCGGAGAGCGGCTAGGGGGGTTGCAGGATTCCATGCGATATTCTCGCTCAAATGCCGATAAACATACCCCACCTCGCTCACCCGATCCGCGAAGGTCTTGCCATCGAGCGTGTGGGACAAACGTCCCTGACGGGCCATGTTCTGGGCATGGCGCCGTGCCGCAAGCATCAGCAAGGGATGGGGTCGCAACGGCCGCAAACCGCACCGCTGCCGCTCGGCATTGGTCAATTCCAACAACTGCTGCTCCTCCTCCGTGAGTTGGACTTCCTCCCCAGTAGGGCTGCCGGACTTCCCCGACTCGTTATCCCCGGTGGCCAAGGCCTTACCCGCCCCCCACCATCCTCCCACTATCAGGCTGATCACCCCGACCCACTTTCCCAAACGCATGAGTGTTACCTCCTGGCTGGACCGTTCCTTTCCTCTCGATGTTGCCCGCGAAAACTTCCCGACGAAGCCCCGCAGGACATAGAAACGGAAATGCAATTGTACAAAACTAGACAAAATTGGCAAGTTATCGCATGTGGAAAAGTACAAAAAAGAGTGCTCAAAATCATTATTCTGCAGAAACGGAGATAGCCATCCGGAAGATAGAGAAACGCGACGATCCAGGAAAAATGCTGCCACGCAGAACTTGGCAAAAGCGGGATGAACGGTGCAAATACACCGTATGGAAGAACGTGGTGAAATGGAAATGATCGAGGGAAAATGCGGAGGTCCAATCAACGGGGGTTGGGAGGATAAGGGAGGTTCAATCAACGGGAGTTGGGAGGATAAGTATAAGGGGTAAGGCGAGGTAAAGCGGTGTCAGGAGAGTCGAAGAAGGGTGGGTGGCGGGAGGGGGTCAACAAGGAGGGCAGGCGGGGATCCAAGAGGTGGGACAGAGTTCGTCTCGATGTTCACCGCAGCCTTGGAGGCATTTGAGGCGGGCAGGAGGGGTTCAAAGCAGGCGGGGGTCAACCGGGGCGCTTGAGAAGCTGAAGCGTCAGGGGGCGGGGCGTTTCACACAAGGGCATATTGGCTCCCGGCTCGGAGAGGATTTCCGCCAAGGTAGTGCGGGCAAACTGCTCCTCCACGACGGCCAGGGCGGCGTCGATGCGGCGGTGGAGCGGGCATAGCTGAGAGCCGTGGGTGGAAATCCCTAACGGACAGGTGCGAATGCGCTGGAGCGGCTCTACCGCATTGACCACTTCCAACAAGGTCAGATCCTGCGGAGATTTGGCCAGGGCTACACCACCTCCTACTCCCCGTTGCGTCGTCACAATTCCCTTTTTGGCCAACCCCTGCAAAATCTTGGCTAAATAGGCCCGCTTGACAAGGGTGGCCCGATGGATCTGTTCCGTCGTGCGGGCCTCGGGCGCTTCATAAGCCAAATACACCACCGCCCGCAGCGCATATTCGGCTGTTTGGGACAACATCAGGTCACCTCCCCGCCTCGTTCTTTCGGATTTCTACAACGCCCCCTTGATTTTCCATTATACAGAGCCTAGACTTAGGATCAAAGAGGATAAACAACTCCTTTATCCTCTTTTCCCGCCTGCTGCTTTCCCGCCTATGGCTTGTGTTCCCAATTTCGTTTCGTGAAAGGAGCCCCAGCAATGCGACACATCGACGAAGCCCGTCTGGAGCAGGACTTAGGGTACCGCTATCGTTATCTGGTGGACTTTATAGGTTTCACGGCCGAGGATGAAGCCGTGATTCATAACGCAGCGGTTCATTTGGCTCCGCTGGTACCCGCTTTGGTGGACGCAGTGTACCATAAGCTGATTCAGCAGGATGCCACCTGGCGGCATTTTTTGCCACGCCAGCATGGCTATGAAGGGCCGATCCCGACTTCCCTGCAAGACTTGACGATGGATCACCCGCAAATTGCGTATCGCAAGCAGCACCTGGCCCGCTATCTCACCTCCTTGGTCACGCGACCCTACGACGGCAAGATGGTGGAATATTTGGATATGGTGGGGAAGATTCACACGCGTAAGGCGGGCAACCGCGAGATTCATGTCCCGCTGGTGCAGATGAATGCCTTGATGGGTTTCGTGGCGGATGCGTTGACGGCGACGGTGTTCGGTCTGGGTCTGGACCGGGACACCGAACAGCGGCTGGTGCGGGCCTTTCAGAAGTTGCTTTGGATTCAAAACGATCTGATACAGCGGCATTACACGGGGGACGGTGCAGCGGAGGCAGAAGCGGCAGGAACCACTGCGGCTTCCTCGTCGGGCAGCGGCGTGGAGGTGAGCACCTCCCACACCTGATGGGGGTGCGTCAGCAGGTAGTCCGGTTGGGCCGAGCGCAGGAGGGACAACGCATGGAAGCCCCAGCTCACAGCGGCGACAGGCACACGGGCAGACCGGGCCGCCTGGATGTCCCGCACCTCATCCCCGAGGTACAGAACACGTTCCCGCGGCAGCTTCAGACGGCGGAGGAGACGACGCAAGGCAGCTCCCTTACGGAACAACCGCGGGCAGGACGCGATGAACTCGAAAAGACCCTCCACACCGTTGGCCTGGAGCGTGGTGCGGATGTTCTCCTCGCTGTTGGAGGAGAGAATTCCCAGCCGTAGTCCCGCCCGACGCAACTGCGGCAAAAGCTCGGCCATCGGCTCATGCAGACGCAACTGCGGGGCATAAGCGGACGCAACGCTGTGAAAGTGACGGACCAGGCGGGGCAGACGCCACCAGGAAATCCCGTGCTGCCGCATAAACTCTCGGGAGGACATATGCCGGACCGCCTGCGGGTCGGTCACCGGCTTGTACCCCAACGTTGCGGACCAGCGGTTGAACAATTCCAGGGCCAACGGTAAGGAGTCAACCAAAGTCCCGTCAAAGTCCCAGATGAGCAGGGAAAAACACATCATCGCCCCTCCAGCGTGCTTTATCTTCATCGTACCACCGTCTTGTCGGGGTTTGCGAGAGTGGCTCAGGTGTTCCGTAAAGAATCCATCCAATTCTCACGGCCTTTTCACAAGCCGGGAAGTCCCCGGTTCCCGGTTGCGTGGTTTTCTGGTGCATCCGATGAAGGAAATCCGAAGGGCGAAGGAACCTAGCCACTTGGGACTAGCAGGGGAACCAGCCATTTGGGACTAGCCAGCACGTCAAGCCGAACGACGGAAGCGGAGGATCTCCTGCTCGATGAGGGTGGTATAGACACGTCCTTCGAGAAAGGCGGGATGCTCGAAGATTTGCCGGTGTAAAGGAATGGTGGTATGGATGCCTTCGATGATGAATTCACGCAAGGCTCGCCGCATGACGGCGCAGGCTTCGGCCCGGGTCGGCTGGTAAACCAGGAGTTTGGCAACCATCGAGTCGTAGTTGGGAGGCACCCGGTAGCCTGGGACCACGTGGGTATCCAGGCGGACTCCGGGACCACCGGGAGGTCGCCAGACGGTGACTGTTCCCGGACTGGGCCGGAAATCCTGATCTGGATTCTCGGCATTGATCCGAGCCTCTATGGCACAGCCACGCTGGACTATGTCCCCTTGCTGGTAGCGCAGCTTCTCGCCGGCGGCGATGCGAATCTGCTCACGGATCAGGTCCACCCCTGTGACCAATTCCGTGACCGGGTGTTCCACCTGGATGCGGGCATTGACCTCGATGAAGTAAAAATTGTGTTGCTGATCCACGAGGAACTCGCAGGTACCCGCGGAGTAGTACCCGGCGGTTTTGGCCAGACGCACCGCGGCGTCGCAGATGGCCTGGCGGACGCTTTCTGGCAGGTTCGGAGCAGGCGATTCTTCCACCAGTTTCTGATGCCGTCGTTGCAAGGAGCAATCACGTTCAAACAAGTGGATGACATTGCCGTACTGATCACCAAGGATCTGCACTTCGACATGGCGGGGGCGCTCCAGATATTTTTCGATGAAGACACTACCATCTTTGAAGGCGGCCTCGGCCTCAGCACGAGCCTGATGCAGCATAGGAAGCAAAGCGGCCTCCTCACGGACCAGGCGCATCCCTTTGCCACCTCCTCCCGCCGCCGCCTTGATCAACACAGGGTAGCCGGCCGCCCGGGCCACCCGTAACGCCTCCTCATCCGAAGTAATGATCCCCTCGCTGCCGGGAACCGTAGGTACACGGGCCGCCCGGGCCAGCTCCTTGGCTTTGTCCTTGTTCCCCAGTTTCTCCATCGCGGACACCGGTGGACCGATGAACTCGATCCCCGACTCCCGACACTGCTCCGCGAATTGGCTGTTTTCTGAGAGAAAGCCGTAACCGGGATGAATGGCCTGGGCACCGGCCACCTCCGCCGCTGCGATGATTCGGGGAATCTTCAAATAGCTTTCCGTTGCGGGTGCCGGACCAATACAAATCGCCTGATCCGCCAGCTCCAGATAGGGCGCACCCCGATCGGCTTCGGAGTACACCACCGCCACCTGAATTCCCAGATCACGGCACGCCCGGATTACCCGCAGGGCAATCTCTCCGCGATTGGCCACCAATATCTTTTGAAACATAGACGACCCAGGGTTGCTGTCAGTCGGCGCTTGCTACCTCGCGGCTCCTGCCACACCGACGGCTCGCCCCTTCCCCCTCTCCTGCCGTGTTCTCACCTCTCCTGGCTCCCGAAGGGACGGGCTTAGCTTTAGTCCAGCTCGACACGGAAAAGCACCTGATTGTACTCGACAAAGTCCCCGTTTTTCACGCACACTTCGACGATGGTACCGCTGCAGTCCGCGGTGATCTCGTTGAAAAGCTTCATCGCTTCGATCTGACAGACGACGGTGTTGGGGCTTACCCGGGAGCCAACGCTGACGTAATCCGGTTTGTCCGGCTTGGGCTTGGAGTAGAAGGTGCCTACCATAGGAGAACGAATCTCGTGGATTTTGCGACTGGTAGCGACCGAGGGTGCAGCTGAGGTAGCCGGCGGATCGGGCGAGACGGAAGGGGCTGTAGGGGCGACCACCGATCGATACTCCGCCGGTGGAACTGTCCCGGGAGCGGGAACCATTGGTGAGGGAAGGAAGGGACCGGTGTATGGAGGCAGCGGATTGCTCAGAGGACCTTTCCGCAAGCGGATGCGTTGGTCCCCTTCGCGCAGGTCCACTTCGCTCAATTCATGCTCGCTCATCAACTTGAGCAGATATTCGACCGTCCGCACATCGAACGGCCGAGGCGTTTCCTGTTTATCGTTCGTTTCCGCCACAGTCCGAACCCTCGCCTTGATTTGCTTGTACCCGGAGGGCAGTCCCCGAAACGTTTTCGTCCACAATCAGCGTTCCCGCAAACCTCCTGGACGAGGGGCGTTCCGACCAACTCCGTCCAATCGGAAACACCCAGTGTGGCATTTCCATTAGGAGCATTAATGTAGTGACGAGCCCAGGCAATGGCACCGGTCCCCATTCAGAAGAAGGGTGAAAAACAGGCCTTCCGACCGCGAGTGACCTGAAAATGCCCTCGCATCCCTTCCTGGAACAATACTTTGGGCAGTTCCCGGACGCTGCAGGCGGTGGGGGCAGCCACGCCTGCCGTTGTGGCATCACTTCAGTGCTGGATGGAGACCGAAGAAAGAAAAGGCAGTTGGGAGAATTACTCTTCGGCCGATTCCTCCACCTCTTGTTCCTCGACGCTACTGGGCAACTGCCGAGCTACGGTGGACAAGAGGGTGCAACCATTATGGGTGACCAGGACGTTGTCTTCGATACGGACACCTCCCCAACCGGGGATGTACAAGGCCGGCTCGATGCTGATGACCATGCCGGAATCGAGGATGTCGTTGGAATTGGCTCGGATACGCGGTGCTTCGTGGAGTTCCAAGCCGATGCCATGGCCCAAACCGTGGGTGAAGAACTCACTGAGCTTCACATCCTTCGGACCGCGCCGCAGCTTGGCCGAATCGAACACCTTCCGCACAGCTGCGTCCACATCCTTAGCCTTCACGCCCGGCTTGATCATGGCCAAGGCCGCATTCTGGGCCGAAAGTACAATATTGTACACTTCCTCGAAATTGACCCCCACCCGTTCGAACTTGTTCTTACGCATCGGCACCGCCGTGAACGGACTGCGGATGGTCCGGGTCAAATCGCACTTGTAAATCAGGTCCACACCCCAATCGATGACCAGCTTGCTCCCTTCGCCCAACTGTTTGTTCGTGGGAGGGGCATGCGGCAATGCTCCTCGTTCTCCCACCGCCACGATCGGTTGGAAAGCCGGGGCACGACCGCCAGCACGCCGGATGTAACCATCCAACGCATCCACCATTTCCTTTTCCGTGTCCGTTTCGCGCAACGTGGCCGTGAACATGTGGAAAGCCCGCTCGGCAATCCGGATGGCCGCCCGGATCTGCTCCACCTCCGAGGGGTCCTTGATCAGCCGCATCCCTTCGATTTCTCCATTGATCGGCACATAGGTGATCCGCGGCGTCAGGCTTTTCAGTTGCTCCAATTCTCCTACCGTGATCCGATTCCCTTCGACAGCCACATTCTTGGCACCACTCTTGTTCAGCACTTCCGCGGTGGCCTCCAGCGTTGTCTTATCATGACCGCGGATCACGACTTCCAGTTCGGTGCATTCCTCGCGAATCTGCTCTTCGTAACGGGTGTCGCTGATGATGTAATTGTGCCGATTCGTCGCAAGGTAATAGCTCGAATCACCGGTGAAGCCTGTCAAATACGTGACGTTCGGCACTGCTGTGACTAAAAAGGCGTCAACCCCATGCTTCTTCAAACTTTGCGTCAATGTCTGCCGGCGCTGTTGGATGTAGTTCATGGCACCGTTACCCCAAAAGAGGAAGGAAGGGACAGTACATACTTACCGCAACTCTTCAGATAGGTGTATTCCAATTATATTCCAGAGAGAAGAGGTTCGCCACAAAAAATATAACCGACCTGGTCGTTTTTACATTTCTCGACTTTACGGACCTGCCAGCAATTGATACTCCATAAGCAAACTATAACCAGAGAATGGAGA
>Ga0272447_1001669_pt1 | contig 13513 bp, 8 predicted proteins | sample YNPCB0133_FD_194589 | JGI IMG/M metagenome (GOLD analysis project Ga0272447, IMG submission 194589) | Hot spring microbial mat communities from Yellowstone National Park, WY, United States - YNP-CB-013-3 | ecosystem: Environmental > Aquatic > Thermal springs > Hot (42-90C) > Sediment | place... | reverse complement strand
TGGTCAGGGTGCTGCAGTTTGCCCGCTATCGCTACCAATGTCAGCGGTGCAACGCCCTCTTCTATCGAGCCAAACCCATCGAGAGTCGCTCCTGCCCGCGCTGCCGTGGAACCCTCGAACAGCTGCCTGAAGACGAGCTGCCCCCCGGCGTGAACCATCGGGTGCGGGTCACCCTCGCCACCAAACGCATCCTCACCGAAGGCGACAAAATGGCAGGACGCCACGGCAATAAGGGCGTCATCTCCCGTATCCAACCCATCGAAGACATGCCCTTCCTGATGGATGGCACACCTGTCGAGATTGTGCTCAACCCGCTTGGCGTGCCCTCCCGCATGAATGTGGGGCAGATTTTAGAGCTGCATCTGGGCTATGCCGCACGGGCACTCGGCATCCGCTATCAAGTGCCCGTCTTTCAGGGCGCCACCGTCGAGGAGGTGCAGCGCGAGCTTGCCGCTGTTGCCGACCGACTCCGAATGCACGCGCTCACCACTCTGCTCCAAGACGAACTGCACCTCAAACTGCGGTTCCCCCCAGGCTGCTCCTTTGAACATGCCATGCGGATGGTGAACCAATACCTGGATATTCTCACTTCAGCGCAGCTTCAATGGCTGGCTCAGCGACTGGGTGTGCCTGTCCCACGCGCTGTGCCTCCCTCGCCACCGCGCAGAGGACGCCCGAAAAAAACTGTCCAGACACCCCCACTCGAACTGTCCGACGAGGCAAGGGCAGCCCTGGTGGCGGCTCTCACCGAAACCATCCGAACCCGCGCCATTCACCGGAGCGGCTTCGACCCGACCACTGGCAAAGCCATCCTGCGCGACGGCAAAACGGGCGAACCGTTCCAAAACCATGTGGCTGTGGGGTATCTTTACATCCTGAAGTTGGAGCATCTCGCGGAAGAGAAGATTCATGCCCGCTCCATCGGACCCTACTCGCTTGTCACGCAGCAGCCACTCGGTGGCAAAGCCCAATTCGGCGGGCAGCGACTGGGTGAGATGGAGGTCTGGGCATTGGAAGCCTACGGCGCTGCGCACACCCTGCAGGAGATGCTCACCATCAAATCGGACGATGTGATGGGACGCATCCGTGCCTATGAAGCTATCGTCAAAGGACGACCCGTCATCCAACCGTCGGTGCCCGAGTCGTTTAAGATCTTGGTGAACGAGCTGCGGGCACTGGCTCTGCGCGTGCAAATCATTGACTCGCACAACCGCGCCCACGATTTCCGCAGTCTGGAGGAGCTGGAAACGATGGACATCGAAGCTGCTGGCAAACCTACCTTGGAGCAGCAAATCGGCTCGCAGGGCACCTAAGGGAGGGGGGTAGATCGAGGTAAGGGTGCGGTTCCCGCACTCCTCCCCTCAAGTGTCTGCCAAACGTATCGGAGGTGTAATTGTATGGACATTGGACATATCAAATCGATACGCATCGGATTGGCATCGCCCGATGATATTCGGGCATGGTCTTATGGTGAGGTCAAAAAGCCCGAAACGATTAACTATCGCACCTTCCGTCCCGAACGCGACGGACTGTTCTGCGAACGCATCTTCGGACCGACCCGCGACTGGGAATGCTCCTGCGGACGCTATAAGCGCGTGAAAAACAAGGGCGTCCGCTGCGAGCGGTGCGGGGTGGAGGTGACCCGCGCCCGCGTGCGACGCGAACGCATGGGACACATCGAGCTCGCCGCACCTGTGGTGCATGTATGGTATCTCAAAGGGCAGCCTCCCAGCCCGCTCGGACTCCTGCTCGACATCTCCCCACGCCAACTGGAAAAGGTCATCTACTTCACCAACTACATCGTCACCGAGATTGACCGCGCCGCGATTGAGAGCAACTTGGGCGACATTCGCCGCATGGTGGAACAGGAGAAAGAGCACCTCGAGGAGGAACTCGCACGGGTCTATCAAGAGCTGGACGCCCGCCTCCAACGCGAACTCCAAGAGAATCGCGACAAATGGACGGAGGCGCAAATAGAGGAGCGCGTCCGCTACTACAATCACCGCAAAGAGATGGAGCTGCGCGAGCGCCAAACATGGATCTCCGATATGGAACGCGCTGTCGACCAACTCGCCCGTCTGCAACTGTATCAACTTCTGGACGAAAGCAGCTGGAGTAGCATCGAACAGCTCCTGCTATACGGCTCCCGCCGACTGGGACGGGACCTGCGCGGATTGGTGCGTGCAGGGCAAGGCGCTGAAGCTATTCGGGAGTTGCTGCGCCAGATTGACCTGGAGCGGTTGGTGCGCGAGCTGCGTGAGGAGGTGGCTCGCACTCAAGGCGCTCGGCGTGCCCGCGTTGTGAAGCGGTTGGAGGTGGTGGAGGCTTTCCGTTCCAGCCGCGCCCGACCGGAATGGATGGTTCTCGAAGCGGTGCCGGTGCTTCCACCGGAGTTGCGTCCGATGGTGCAGCTCGATGGTGGACGATTTGCCACCAGCGACCTCAATGACCTCTATCGCCGCATCATCAACCGCAACAATCGGCTGCGCAAAATCATGGAGATTCGCGCCCCGCGCAGCATCCTCTGCTCCGAGAAACGGCTGCTGCAGGAAGCGGTCGACGCGCTCATCGATAACTCGCGGCGCACCAAGCCTGTGGTGGGTTCGAATGGGCGTGTGCTGAAATCGCTTTCTGACTTGCTGAAGGGCAAAGAGGGGCGGTTCCGCAAAAACCTCTTGGGGAAGCGCGTGGATTACTCTGGTCGCTCCGTGATTGTGGTCGGACCGCACCTGCATTTGCACCAGTGCGGGCTGCCCAAGGAGATGGCGTTGGAGCTGTTCAAGCCGTTCGTGATGCACCGCCTTATTGAACTCGGTTTAGCCAACAACATCAAAAATGCCAAGCACTCTGTCGACCGCCAGATACCGGAGGTGTGGCAAGCGCTGGAGGCGGTCATTCGAGAGCATCCTGTGCTGCTCAACCGCGCTCCGACCTTGCACCGTCTCGGCATTCAGGCTTTCGAGCCGGTGCTGACCGAAGGAAAAGCGATTCAGCTGCACCCGCTCGTGTGCCACGCCTATAATGCCGACTTCGATGGCGACCAGATGGCGGTGCATGTGCCCCTTTCCTATCCGGCTCAGGCGGAGGCACGGCTTTTGATGCTGGCGGTGTATAATCTTTTCAAGCCGGCGGATGGCTCGCCGATTGTCTCCCCCCTGCAAGACATCGTGTTGGGGGCGTATTACCTCACGATGAGCGACCCACGCGGGCAGGACGAGCCGCAAGAGGGGAGCCTTTTTGGCAGCGTGGAGGAGGCGCAGCTGGCTCACGAGCAGGGTCTCATCCGCATGCACGAGCCAATCCGAGTGTACCTCTCTATGGGAGCGGAGAGCGGTCGCGTCGTCACCACCACCTTCGGTCGCCTGCTCTTTTTCGAGCTGCTTCCGACATCCTTCAAGCGGCACCTGGTGGAGATGGATCCCAGCGGCGACACGCTGGAGGACTACCTCAATCGCGTCTACAACAAAAAGGCGCTCTCGGAGCTGATTCGGGAGGTCTATCGCCTGTCCGGTCATCTGGAGACCGTCACCTTCTTGGATCGGCTGAAGCAGGCGGGCTTCTACTGGGCGACGCAAGCCGGCATTACCTTCGCCATGACCGATATGGAGATTCCGGAGGAGCGCGATGAGATTGTGCGAAAATCGGAGGAGGAGGCGCGTCGGATCGATGAACTGTACGAACAGGGCGAGCTGACCCTCGCGGAAAAACGCCGACGGCTCATCGACCTATGGCAACGCGCCTATGAAGAGGTCACCAAAGCCATGTTGCGCTCCATCACGCGGGATAACCCCCTCTTTATTATCACCGACTCAGGCGCACGCGGCTCCACCAAACAGCTGGCACAGCTGGTCGGCATGCGCGGATTGATGAGTGGCTTGCTCGATATTCGCACCGCCTCCGAACGCCTCATCGAGGAACTGCCCGTGCGCCACAGCTTCCGCGAGGGACTCACCACCCTCGAATACTTCGTCTCAGGCTACGGTGCCCGACGCGGGCTGGCAAGCACCGCCCTGCTGACCGCCAACGCCGGCTACCTCACACGACGCATGGTCGATGTCGCCCAGGATGTGATTATCCGTATCCCCGACTGCCAGACCACCGAGGGCATCGTGGTATCCCGAATCATTCGGGAGGGGGAGGAAATTGAGCCACTCTATCAGCGCATTCGGGGGCGAACCGCCTGCAATCTCCTCAAAGACCCATACACAGGCGAACGGCTTATCGAAGAGAACGAGATTATCTCCGATGCGCTGGCACACCAGATTGATGGGCTTGCGGCTCGGCTGGAGAAGTTCACGCAGACCCTGCGCGACCTCTCCGAGATGGAACTGGGCGCACTCTTCATGCCCGACGACGGTCAGCCTCTGCTTGACCCACAAAGCGGTGCGGTGCTGCTCGATGCCTACACCCCCATCGACGAGCAGACCCTTGCCCAGCTGCGTGCCCGCCGCGAGGAACTATACCACCTCTGGCGCCAAGCCGGCTTCGACTGGGTGGAGCATGACATGGTTGGCGTCCCGATTCGCTCCCCGCTTGCCTGCGCCGCACGGCAAGGCGTCTGCGCCAAATGCTACGGACTGGATATGGGCACCCTGCGACCTGTGGAACTGGGCACAGCCGTCGGCATCATCGCGGCTCAATCCATCGGTGAACCCGGCACCCAGCTCACCATGCGCGTCTTCCACACTGGCGGCGTGGCGGGCGCAGGCGAACAAATCGCCGGCTTCCGAGTTGGAGGCGCCACCATCCAAGCCGCCGCCGCCCTCGGCGAACTGGAAGAGCGCGGCTTCACCGAACGCATCAGCGACCTCCGCACCGACCAACGACGCGTGCTGTACCAAGTCGCCCAACGACTACTAGGCAAACCCATCCAACCCCCTGCAGCCGAGTTGGCTGAACAGTCCGAACCCGAAACCGAAGAAAAGGTGCAGCGCAAGGTGCGCGAATGGGTGCGCAAACTTGCCAAACTCATGGAGAGCCAGAACACGGGCATCAACCGTGTGGAGGAACTCTTCGAAGCGCGCAAGCCCAAAGGCGAAGCCATCACCGTCGACTACGAAGGCGAGGTCGTCGATATTGTCCGTAGCACTGGACGATGGGTCGTGCTGCGTGCCACCCTGCCAGTCGGCGAACTGCTCATCGGCAAGGTCAGCCTGCACGAAGTGCCCAGCCCCATTACGGGCGAAACCCTGCTGCATGAGCTGGAAGAAATCCGCTCGGTGCACCTAAACCGCTTGATGGAGCATGGCGTCAGCGAAGTGGAGGTGCTGGATGCGGTGCTGGTGGGAGTATCGGGCACGCTGGAGGTCAAAGTGGGCGACCGCGTGCTGCCCGGCGACCGCCTCACCCCTGGTCCGCTGAACCCGCACGAACTACTGCGACTGCGAGGCGTGCGTGGCGTCCAAGAATATCTTATCCGCGAGATCCAGTCGGTCTACAAGGCGCAGGGTGTCGACATCGACGATAAACATATCGAGATTATCCTGCGCCAGATGCTGCGCAAGCGGCGCATCGTAGACCCTGGCGACACCCTCTTCCTGCCCGGTCAGATTGTGGATCGGTTCATCTTTGAGGATGTAAACGTGCAGGTGATGCGCGAGGGGGGACGCCCCGCCACCGCCGAATGGGTGCTGCTGGGCACCTCTGAAGCGGCGCAGCAGACTGAGTCGTTCCTCTCGGCTGCCTCGTTCCAGCGCACCGTCAAGGCGCTCACCGACGCAGCTGTGCGGGGCAAGGTGGATGAATTGGTCGGGCTGAAAGAGAATGTGATTATCGGGCGGCTCGTGCCCGCTGGCACCGGCTACTCCAAGCCCGAAATCCAAGCCCAGTTCACAAGACCCACCCGCATCGCCGTCGCGGAGCCAGAGGTAAAACCGGCTGCCGCCAAGGCGCCGACCACAATTGCCGAACTGGCTGCCCAGATGCCAGAGCAGCCCGATCCAGCCGAACTGTCTGAGCAGCCCGAGCAGCCCCAGCCAGCCGAGAGCAAACCCTCTCGCTCCCGCCGCAAGAAAAAGGGAGGCGATGCATGAGGCAACGGGCAGCCAAATGACAGAACCGTCCGAGCGGTCTGACCTGTCTGGGTAGCATGCGTAGGGGGCGCGGGAACCGCGCCCTCTCTTTTTTGCCCCATTGGATAGGGGGAGCTATGGGGCGCCTTCTACCGTCGTGCAGACAAGGGAGCATGCATGAGACGAATCCGAAGGTTAGAAAAGTCGTCGCCTGTGGAAGAATGACATCAGCGGAGCTGGCGGGCAAGCCGATAGAGCAATGCTTCATACCTTGACGATTCACTCTGTTGAGTGGGTTGCAGCCTGCCAATAATCCCCATCAGCGCATGGAGGCGCAAGCTGGAGGGGGGTCTATACGCATGGAGGTCTATACGCTTTTTTCGGAGGCAACTGAGGCACCCCAAGTGCCACCGAGGCGACGGGTGCTCATCGTAGATGATGACCATCTGGTTCGTGATACCCTGCGCTTTCTACTGGAAGACGCGGGCTACGATGTGTGGGCGGTGGCACATGGGGCGGACGCGCTGACTGTGCTGGAGAGCCAGTCGGTCGATATCGTGCTGAGCGACATCTTTATGCCCGGTATGAACGGCTTTGACTTGCTCAGGCAGATTCGGCAGCGTCGACCTGATGTGCCTGTTATTCTGGTCACAGGGTTTGGCAACATCGATATGGCGCGGCAAGCGCTCAAGGAGGGGGCGACCGACTTCATCACCAAGCCCTACAATGTCAACGAGATCCCTATCTTGATAGAGCGGAACCTCATGCGCCACACGCTCGAGAGTTCCCGCACGCGCAATCTGCAGGAGGAGGTACAGCGCTCCTATCGCGCGACGCTGGAGGCGTTACTGGCAGCGTTAGATACGCGCGATACGGAGACGGAGGGGCATTCGGAACGGGTAGCCGCTTACACTATGCTGATAGCGCGGCAGCTGAATCTGCCCGAAGAGGAGTTGAAGCATATCGAGCATGGCGCGCTGCTGCACGATATTGGCAAGATAGGCGTGCCCGACCACATCCTGTATAAGCCCGGTCCGCTTACCCCGGAGGAGTGGGAGATTATGAAGCAGCATCCGATGATTGGTTATAAGATGTGTATGAAGATAGAAATGTTACGCCCTGCCGCCCCCATTGTGTTGCATCATCATGAGCGGTGGGACGGCAGGGGTTATCCGTATAGTCTGAGCGGAACGGAGATTCCGCTCGGCGCCCGCATCTTTGCTATCGCCGATACGCTGGATGCCATGACATCGGATCGCCCCTATCGCAAGGCGCTCTCCTTCGTGCAGGCGCGCGAAGAGATTGGGCGCTGTGCCGGCAGCCAGTTTGACCCCGACCTAGTGCAGGTCTTTCTGGCGCTGCCCGAAGAGGAGTTGCGCGCAATTCGCGAGGTCACGATGTCCCATCGCGAAGCGCGTGCCGCCTAAGCCGATTGACGCTTGAGTGCAAACGCATGCCGCAGGAGCTCGATCAAGCGGCGCAGCTCCTCACATGCAGCCTGGCAAGAGCGACAGGTTTCCAGATGTCGTTCCAGCTGTTCGGCGAGCTCAGGATGCAAGTCGTTCATCAGGTAGGCTTCCATCCAAGCCCGGGCTCGCCGACAGTTCATCGCTTATCCTGCCTCCTCGGTGATGGCACGGACGATGGGATGCGCTCGCAGTTTGGCAAGTGCGCGATTGATCCGCTTGCGCACCGTTTCCTCATTGAGCTGCATCACTTTGGCAATCTCTTGATAGCGCATCCCGTCACCATAACGCATCTCAACCATCTGCCTGTCCTCTTCCGACAGCGTCTGCAATACTTCCTGCAACACAATGTAAAGCAGGGTCTCATCCTCATGCGAAGCATAAGGCTCCGACTCGGTGTCGGCTTCCAGCCCCAAGGAGCACATCTCCAGCTCACGGCGTCGCTCGCGCAACCAGGTAAAGACCGTATTGCGTACCAACGCCTGCAGCCACGGATCCAACTTGTCGGAGTCGCGCAGCTGCTCCAGACTATTATAGACCCGAATCAGGCACTCCTGGGTCAGGTCCTCCACATCGTCATCGCCGCTATGCACATAACGGCGTACCATGCGCTCGATGCGCGGGCGCAGTGATGCAAAGAACTGCTGCTCCGCATATTCCGTCGCAAAGCACCTTTCCGCGTATTGCATGGTCGAGCCACCTTCCTTCCTTTCGAAGCCCTGCTGCGGGCTCCACCTATTAATGACTCAGAAAAGGGCAAAAACCGGACAACTGCCGGGGGCGAATCGCCCGATTTTGCCCGATTTTTGCGGGGAATCGGGGGCATTTAAGGCGTCGATGCGTCGGATCTGCCCTGATGCTGCCGTGAGAGGAGTGCATAGGAGAGTAACCTTCCTCTCAAGGCGTTTCAGCACCGCCCCTTTCCACCAATCCTATTATATCCCAAAACGGGTCGTTTTGCCAACAGGATTGCTGGCTTAATGCAGCTCCAAGCGGGCTCGCACTACACCTGCGCGCTCGTGGCGTGCGGTGATTTTAACGGTACCACCTGAAGGCGCATGCACCACCCACTCCACCTTGGCACGGTCGTCGGTTGGGTCGGCATGCCAAGTAGTGGGCGCAGGGGGCTTATAGGCGCGCCCTTCCAGTTGTCCCAACTCCTCGCGTGGTTGGCCCAAGCGCAATGTGGCGCCTTCGGGCAGCTCGATCTCGGCTATCACGCCGCGCACTACCTTCTTTTCCAGCGCTTTCTTTGTGATGTAGGTGGGGAGCCAGCCAGCGTTCTGCACCACAAGACGCACCTGATAGACACCTTCGCCTATGGAAGTTGCTCTTGCCTCATAGAGTTCCAGCTTGGGTGAGATGAGCAGGTGCCATATCAGCCAGTCGGGGAAGAGAGCGACCTCCTTCTCCAGAAACGGGGGTGGGGGATTGCGCCAAGCATACATCACATCCCAGCCACCCAATTCCACCTGGCCCAACTGCGGGTGATTAAATGCGTACCACTCGACATAGCCTTTACCGTCCAGCACCTCATCACTCCAGCGCAACAGTTTCAGATCGTCCTCCACAGGGTGTTCCCGATACCAGTCGATAAATTTGTAGTCGGTGATTCCCGCCTGGCGCTGGGGACTCCAGATTTCGACTGTCCAGGCGAAGATGCCAAGATGGTCATACAGCCAGTCGTCGAAGACGCCCGAGATATACTCTTTGGGGTGATATTTGAAGTCGTGGAAGACGCTAATGTTGGGATAGCCCGTGATTTCGGTGCCTTTTGCCCCGATTTTTTGATAGGTCCATAAGTCCTCGGCGGGGAATGCCTCGTCCGACTGGTGGCTATAGGGGCGCAGCAGCACACCGCCCCAGGTGTGGAAGGTAACCCCGCCTGTGATGTTGGGATGTTTTACGATGAAGTCCACTATGGCGCGAACCTCTGGCTCCGATGTGGGGTAGGGACCTGCGCCCGGCTGCTCATGCTCTTGGCGCCAGTGGGCTGGAAAGTTGCGGTTCAGATCGAGCCTCTCCTTTTTCGGCTGGATGGTCAGGATGGCGGGGTCGAAAGGTTCATCGAATCGTCCTTCGGGCAGGAGACGATAATAGTCGCCACCGACTTCATCAGGCTCGCGTCGCACCATGAGGCGCGGCTCTTCGGGATGCTTCTTCCATGGTCCGTTCGGGTCAGGGATGCGCATCATGAGCATGCGCCCATCGCCATCGACATCCTCCATCACCAACCCACCGATAGGGTCTTCCTCATAGGGGTAGGGGCGTGTGCTGGAACGGATGATTTTGGGTTTATCCGCCAGCGCCCATTCCGCACCATCCGGATTCACGCGCGGGCAAATGTAGAAGACACGGCTGTCCAAGCAGTGGGTGATGGCAGGATGGGAGCCATATTCCTGCACAAGCCGATGAATCAGGTACAGACAAGCGGTGGAGGGGGAAACCTCACTGGCATGGATGTTGCCATCCACCCAGAGCGCAGGCTTTTCGTGGTCCGCCCCTGTGGCGAAGTTTGTGACGATTAGCAACCAGATGTCGTGTCCTTCAAAGCTTTTGCCAATACTCCGAATCTGCACCAGATGTGAATACTCTTCGGCATAGGCATGGAGAAGGCGTGTCAACTCATCGTATCGATAGTAGGTATCGAACCGTACCTCTGGCATTCTTCACCTCCTGTAGGGGAATTTCGGCTTAGTCGCACCTTTTCCTGCCCAGTGGGTATCCTATAGGCAAGGGGAATCATTCGGTGCGATTATCCGAGTTCAAACGGTTAATAGAGGCGGAATTTGGACCGAATCTACGGAATGCCACGCCTGCCAATGTGCGGGAGTTTCTGGATCGCCTGCAACAGGAGGCTTATGCCGAGCGGAAGACACCGCGCTATGTGCTGGATGAGGAGCAAGCGCAGTCGTTCGAAGAGGTGGTGAAGGACTTCTTCGTGCGTGTGCTGGATTTGCCTGAGAATGAGGCGGCAATCCTGCTGTGGACGGTGGCGTTCGAGCTGGCATTTGCGGCGATTGAGCATCATTACGCCGAGCAATTGGATCCGCTGTTCCGCTCATTTGATGAGTAGTGCGCTGTGGGGAGGTGGGTTCCCATCCAGGTGGGAACCCACTAGGCAGTCCTTAGCGCTTCATGTTGACCACATCAGCGAGCAGCTCGTCCACCACCGAGACGATTCGGGTGTTCGCTTGGAAACCGCGCTGGGTCACAATCATGTCGGCGAATTCGGAGCCAAGGTCCACATTCGCCTGTTCTAGGTAGCCGGCGTTGATTTCGCCCAGCCCAGCCGTGGTGGGCGCGCCTATCTGGGGCAGCCCCGAGTTGTCAGTCTGTCGCCACATGTTGTTGCCGAGCCGTTCCAATCCCATCGGGTTTGAGAAGAGTGCGAGGGCGATGCGTCCCATCGGTCGACTCAGCCCGTTGGAGAAGATGCCCTGAATGGTGCCGTCGATACCGATGGCGAACTCCTGCAGCGTGCCCGGCGGGAAGCCATCCTGATGCACGGGCTGCACCGTCGAATCGGCTGCCAGCGAGGTAATCTGGGTTAGATCCAGCGTGACGGTGAAGGGTGGTGCACCGTTGGTTGGGGTGATGGTGATTTGCTGGCTTGCGCCCCCGATGAGCCTACCCGAAGCGTCGAAATAGAGGCGCGTGTTGCTGCCCGTGCTGAAATCCCCCACGGAGGTGCTGCCCTCCGTCGCGCTCCACTCCCAAGACATTACTGCGCCAGGCGGAGGCGAGCCTGCCGGGGGAGTCTGGCGGTTAGAGAAGGTGAGCGTGATGTCGTGCGCCCCGCCTAACGAATCATAGACCCGAATGGTGGCAGAAAAGGTGTCGGTGCTGGCAGCGTTTGCGTTCAAGTTGCCCGTGTAGACCACTCGGCTCGTTTGGCGCACAGCGGCTTGTGCCCCCACCGGGAACTGCAACACGGACGAGGCGGTGATGGATTGATTGGTGTCAATCAATCCACCCGCATCCGCACGCCAGCCCAGTACCTTCCAGCCTGTGCCGCGATGCACCAGAAAGCCGCTGGCGTCCAGAGAGAAGGCGCCGTCGCGTGTGAAGACGATATCGCGCCCGTTGGTCAGCATGAAGAAGCCGTTGCCTTGAAGAGCAAGGTCGGTGCTTCGCCCCGTCAACTCCAGCGCACCCTGCATGGGCAGCACATCAATCGCTCCCACCTTGACGCCGGAGCCAACCTGCATCGGATTGGTCCCGCCCAACACTCCCGAGGGGCGACTGGCAGCCCGCAGCGTCTGAGAGAGCAGGTCCTGAAAATGCGCGCGTGCGCTCTTGAAGCCGACGGTGTTGATGTTCGCGATGTTGTTGCCGATGACATTCATCTTAATCTGGTGTGCCTTCAAGCTGGCGACACCCGAAAGCATTGCCTGCCACATGGTCTCAACCTCCTTCTTAGCGAATGGTTCGGACTGCTTCGAACGGCACCTGCTGATTTCCTACCCGCAGGTAGACCCGTCCACCGCTCATCTCGACTGCCTGCACCTTTCCGCTGACGCGTGCGCCCGATGGCAACACGGCTTCCACCTCCCGTCCGATGAGCGCGGCTGCCTGAAAGGTGGTGAGCATCTGTCCCATGCGTTCCACGCTCTGAGCGGTGTTAAGCTGCGCCATCTGCGCTAGGAAGTCGCGGTCTTTAACTGGGTCGAGTGGGTTCTGCGAAGTGAGTTCCACAATCAGCAACCGTAGAAACTGATAGGTGTCCAGCGTGGCGCGTGAGGACGCACCTGTCACCGTGCCAGTACCCGATTGTACTGCCATCACATTCATCGTCGGTAGCCTCCTTAGGCATGGTGCTTCACGCCCAGACACTCCATTGCCCAAAGAGGTACGCGCTCTCCATAGCCGCTTGGGGGCGTGTTCGTGATTCGGGATAGGGTAGGGAGGGAAGCGGAGCATATCGTGCCCGTGCAAACGCTTCCTGTGAGCCAGTGTTCACTTCGAAGTGTGCCAGTTGCAGCCCACGCGAGGCTAACTGTTCGCGCAACTGCTGCACCTGCTGTTCCAGCGATTGACGAGTTAAGTCCCGTTCCGCCGCCAGCCAGGCGTGTACCGCATTACCTTCCACCTGGATGCGTATCTCCACCGTGCCCAGCTCTGGCGGTTCAAGGCGAAGATGAACGACCGATTCCTCACGACGAAGCACAAGACGCTCTACCAGCTGGGCAATCTGCGGATGCAACTGAGGTGATGACGCAGCCACTGACCCCTCTGGCGAATCACCGCTAACCGCTGTTTGAATAGGGTGAAAGGCGGGGAAGGGCAGGGAACGATCAGGGCTTATATCAAAGGCTGATTTCGGCTGATGAACATCCTCTATGCGTTTCATGGAGAAGGGCACAGGTTCCGACATCGCGTCGCCTCTGCCAACCAAAACTGGCTTCTCTGGTGTATCGTTGTTATGGCGAGAAAAATATAGGTTTAAACCGATTTCCTTAACACTATCAAGTTCGCTGTCAATCGCTAGAGACAATGGCTCAGTGCTAATAAAGTCTATATTTTTGTCATTTTCTTGTATATTATTTTTGCTATCTTTATATATACTATAAATTTGAATAAAATTATAATTTATTTCGTTCGTTTTCTCTTGATTGATCGGCAGTAGGGGCAGGGGAGCGGAGGTATAGGGTTCTGTGCTCCCAGCTCCCGATCTCCCACCCTCAAGGAACCCAGGTGTATATGGTTGTGTACCTCCAGCTCCTGATCCCCCTCCCTTAGGGATTGCAGGTGTTATTTGGGCAAGGTCCTGTGCCGGTACAGGAAGGACAGGTACTGGAGAGATGGGCAACACTGCGGCTGCTATAACTGTTGGTTCCACTTGTGATGTTGCCTTACTGCCCGTATTGCGAGCAGCAGGCTCGCAGGCAGGTATGTCCAAGTTGCTGACCGTATCGGTTAGCAGGGCAAGCAGCTGTGCAAAGCCCCCGCCGTTATCGGGCGCCATTTGTATAGCTGGTATGGCTGCCCCCTCTGGTGCTGTGATGCTTAGCTCGATGGTCTGCACCATCAGGG